>Ga0181525_10004269_pt1 | contig 11028 bp, 8 predicted proteins | sample PEATcosm2014_Bin_48_FD_121100 | JGI IMG/M metagenome (GOLD analysis project Ga0181525, IMG submission 121100) | Peatland microbial communities from MTU Mesocosm Facility, Houghton, MI, USA - PEATcosm2014_Bin06_10_metaG | ecosystem: Environmental > Terrestrial > Soil > Wetlands > Peat | place... | reverse complement strand
GGCGCCGAGCCGCTGTCGATGCGTTCCGGAAAGCCCAGCGAGTAGGCGATCGGCGTGCGCATGTCGGGAGTGCCCATTTGCGCGAGCACCGAACCGTCGCCGAATTCGACCATCGAATGGATGACGCTCTGCGGATGCACCACCACGTCGATCCTGCCGCGCGGCATGCCGAACAGCCAGCTCGCCTCGATGACTTCGAGGCCCTTGTTCATCAGCGTGGCCGAGTCCACCGAGATCTTCGGTCCCATGCGCCAGTTCGGGTGCGCGCAGGCCTCCTGCGGCGTGACCCCGGTGAAATCGCGCCGCTGGCGGAACGGGCCGCCCGATGCGGTGAGCACCAGGCGGCGCACGCCGGCATGGGCCGCGGCCCCGGCCAGGCACTGGTGGATCGCGTTGTGCTCGCTGTCGACCGGCAGCAGCGGCGCGCCGCCGGCGCGCACGGCCTCGAGCAGCAGCGCGCCGGCGCAGACGATGGCCTCCTTGTTGGCCAGCAGCAGCCGCTTGCCGGCGCGCGCCGCGGCCAGCGTGGGCAGCAATCCGGCGGCGCCGACGATCGCGGCCACCACCGTCTGCGCCGCAGCCAGTTCGGCCGCCTCGAGCAGTCCGGCCGGCCCGCTGGCGACGCGCGTGGCGCTGCCGGCCGCGCGCAGCCGATCGCGCAGCGCCTGCTCGTGCCGCGCATCGCCGATCACCGCCAGTTCGGGACGGTGCGCGATGCACAGCGCCGCCAGCTCGGCGACGCGGCTCTGCGCCGTCAGGGCCGCGACGTGGAAACGCCCTGGATGGCGCCCGATCACGTCGAGCGTGCTCGCGCCGATCGACCCGGTGGCCCCCAGGATGGTGACGCCCTGGCGCGCGCGCGGATCAGCCAAGGGCACCCCCGCCAGGCAGCAGCGACTGGGCCAGCACCGCCAGGGGCAGGACCGGCAGCGTGGCATCGATGCGGTCCCAGACCCCGCCGTGGCCGGGCAGGATGCGGCCGCTGTCCTTGGCGCCGGCCTGGCGCTTGACCAGGCTCTCGAAGAGATCGCCCACGATGCTCAGCGCCACCAGCACCAGCAGCACGGCCACGCCGACCAGCGGCGCGGCCAGCAGCAGCCGGGTCGACCACAACGGCGCCAGCGGCCACAGCCGGCTGGCAAGTTCGGCCAGCAGTACAACGGCGACCACGGCGCCCCAGACCCCGGCCCAGGTCTTGCCGGGGCTGATGCGCGAGGCGAGCTTGCGCACGCCGAAGGCCCGTCCGGAAAAATACGCCGCGATGTCGGCCAGCCATACCAGCGCCAGCACGGAAAGGGTCCAGGCAGGGCCGTGCTGCAGCAAGTCGACCAGCGCCAGCCATGCGACGCCGGCCAGCAGCAGCGCCAGCGCCACCAGCAGCCCGGGCGCCACCGCGATCGGGGCCCGCTGGGCGCGCACCAGCAGCGCGGCGATCGCCAGCCACGCCAGGCAGGCGAGTGCGCACAGCGCCTGCAGCAGCGGGCCCGAGGGTGCCAGGCCCTGCCAGCGACAGGCGAGCGCGGCGGCGCCGGCGAGCAGCGCCGCGGCGGCCGCGGCGCGCGGCGGCAGGCCGCTCAAGCGCAGCCATTCGGCCAGCGCCAGCGCGAGGAAGACCGCTCCGAGGACCACGAGTGCCTGCACCGATATGGCCGCCGCCAGCGCCAGGATCGCGAGCAGCACCAGCGCGGTGAGGATGCGGGTGCGCAGCATCAGCCGACCCGCTGCAGCTGTTCGCTGGTGCGGCCGAAGCGCCGCTCGCGCTGCGCGTACCAGGCGAGCGCGGCGGCGAATTCCGGTTGCCCGAAGTCGGGCCAGAGCGCGTCGGTGAAATAGAGTTCGGCGTAGGCCATCTGCCAGATGAGGAAGTTGCTGATGCGTCGCTCCCCGCCGGTGCGGATCAGCAGGTCCGGATCGGGCGCGAAGGCCATCGACAGGCGTTCCTCGAAGGCCGCCTCGTCGGGCAGGGGCGCGCCGGCCGCGTGTTCCTGCACCAGCCGCTGGGCCGCCTGGACGATGTCCCAGCGGCCGCCGTAGCTGGCACAGACGGTCAGGTTGAGGCGGGTGTTGGCGGCGCTCTGCTCCTGCGCATGGGCGATGAGCTGGCGCAGGCGCGGTTCGAAGGCGTCGATCTGCCCCACCACCCGCAGGCGCACGCCGTTGCGCCGCAGGCTGTCGACCTCGCGCTGCAGCGAGCTGACGAAGAGGCGCATCAGCACCGAGACCTCGTCGGGGGGGCGCCGCCAGTTCTCCGAGCTGAAGGCGAACAGCGTCAGGTACTCGACGCCGCTGGCGATGCTCGCCTCGATGACGGTGCGCACCGCGTCGACGCCGCGCGAATGGCCGGCCACGCGCGGCAGGTGGCGCGCCTTGGCCCAGCGGCCGTTGCCGTCCATGATGATGGCCACGTGGCGCGGCGTGCCGGGCCGCGGCGCCGCCGCCGTGGGGACGCCGGCGAGCGTGTCCCGCACGGCACTGCCGGCCTCGCCGGGCGCGGACGCTTGACCTGGCGCGGCGGCGGTCATCGGAGGTGGCGCAAGAAGTTCGGGGACAAGGAGGATCCGGCAGTCGGCCCGGGCGGGGCTCAGACCGTCATGATCTCCTTCTCCTTGTCGGCGATCAGTCGGTCGATGTCGCCGACGAAGCGGTCGGTGAGCTTCTGGATGTCGTCCTGGGCGCGGCGTTCGTCGTCCTCGGAGATCTCCTTCTTCTTCAGCAGATCCTTGAGCTGCTGGTTGGCATCGCGGCGCAGGTTGCGCACCGCCACGCGCGCGGTCTCGCCTTCGTGCTTGACGACCTTGGTGAGCTCGCGGCGGCGCTCCTCGGTGAGGGCCGGCATCGGCACGCGGATGGTCTCGCCCTGGGTGGCCGGATTGAGTCCCAGGTCGGAATCGCGGATCGCCTTCTCGACCACCGGCACGAGCTTCTTTTCCCAGGGCTGCACGGTGATCGTGCGGCCGTCGGCCAGGCCGATGTTGGCCACCTGCGACAGCGGCACCATGGCGCCGTAGTACTCGACCTGCACGTGATCGAGCAGGCCGGTGTGGGCGCGCCCGGTGCGCACCTTGGACAGGTCGACCTTGAGAGCGTCGATCGACCGCACCATCTTCTGTTCCGTCTGCTTGCGGACTTCCGTCATCGCCATGGCTTTCCCTTCCCGCGTCTCGCCGCCTGCGCCGCGCATGCGCGCGTGCAGCCGGCACATTATCCAATGCCGCCGCCCGCGCCGGGCGTCGCGGCGGTTCCCGGCTACACGTGGACCAGGGTGCCTTCGTCCTCGCCGCTGACGGCCCGCTTGAGGGCGCCGGGTCGCGTGATGTTGAAGACCCGGATCGGCAGGCCCTGGTCGCGGCACAGGGCGAAAGCCGTGGCGTCCATGACCTGCAGGTTGCGCGCCAGCGCGTCGTCGAAGCTGATGGTCGAGTAGCGCACCGCGTCCGGGTGCTTCTTCGGATCGGCCGAGTAGACGCCGTCGACCTTGGTCGCCTTGAGCACGACCTCGGCGCCGATCTCCGAGCCGCGCAATGCCGCGGCCGTGTCGGTGGTGAAGAACGGGTTGCCGGTGCCCGCGGCGAAGATGACGACCTTGCCCTCGTCGAGGTAGCGCATCGCCTTGGGCCGGATATAGGGCTCGACGACCTGCTCGACGTTCAGCGCCGACTGGACCCGCGCCTCGATGCCGGCATTGCGCATCGCGTCCTGCAGCGCCATGGCATTCATGATGGTCGCCATCATGCCCATGTAGTCGGCCGTCGCCCGGTCCATGCCCGAGGCGCCCAGGGCGACGCCGCGGAAGATGTTGCCGCCGCCGATGACGATCGCCAGCTGCACGCCCAGCGCCTGCACCTCGGCGATATCCTGGACCATGGTGCCTATCGTCGCGCGGTTGATGCCGAAGGCATCATCGCCCATCAGGGCCTCGCCGGAGAGCTTCAGCAGTACACGTCGATAGATCGCCATGGGGTTCGGTGCTTCCTCTGGTTGCTTGCTCCCGGGCCGCGCGCCTCAGGCGCGGTTCGCCGCCACCTGGGCCGCCACTTCGGCGGCGAAATCGTTGGTCTTCTTCTCGATGCCCTCGCCGACCACGTACATCGCGAAGGCATGCACCGAGGCGCCGCTCTTCTTGAGGAGCTGCTCGATCGTCAGCTTGTCGTCCTTGACGAACGGCTGCCCGAGCAGCGTGACTTCCTTGAGGAACTTCTGGATCGCGCCCTCGACCATCTTGGCCTGGATCTCGGCGGGCTTGCCCGATTCGGCGGCCTTCTGCTGCGCCACCGAGCGCTCGCGGGCGATGTCGTCCTCGGCGACGTGCGTCGAGTGCAGCGCCTTGGGCCGCGAGGCCGCGATGTGCATGGCCAGGTCCTTGGCCAGCGATTCCTCGCCGCCGCCGACATCGACCAGCACGCCGATGCGCGAGCCGCCGTGCACGTAGTGGGCGATGCGGCCCTGCGCGTCCATGCGCACGAAGCGGCGCACCGAGAGGTTCTCGCCGATCTTGCCCACCAGTTCGGCGCGGCGCGACTCCACCGTGCCGCCGTCCAGCGGCAGCTTGCCCAGCGCCTCGACGTCGGCCGGGCGGCGCTCCAGCACCAGCGTGGCGACGCCGCGGGCGAAGCCGAGGAAATCGTCGTTCTTGGCGACGAAATCGGTCTCGCAGTTGACCTCGACCAGCGCCGCGTGCTTGCCGTCGGGCGACACGCTGACGGCGACGATGCCCTCGGCGGTCACGCGGCTGGCGGCCTTGCTCGCCTTGGTGCCCAGCTTGACGCGCAGGATCTCCTCGGCCTTGGCCAGGTCGCCGCCGGCCTCGGCCAGCGCGCGCTTGCATTCCATCATCGGCGCGTCGGTCTTCTCGCGCAGTTCCTTGACCATTCCTGCCGTTACTTCTGCCATCTTCCGCTCTCCAATGCCGATTGCTCGATTCCTGCCAGAAAAAGGGGGCGCTGCGCCCCCCGTTTCCCTCACCCCTGCCCTCTCCCGCACGCGGGAGAGGGGGTACCCCCGATACAGCGGTTCCGTCCCCTCTCCCGCGTGCGGGAGAGGGTCAGGGTGAGGGTCACGCGTCCTGCGCCGCCGCTTCCTCGACCTCGACGAATTCGTCGCCACCGGCCGCAGCAACCACGTTCTGCAGGCCCGCCGCCTTGCCCTCGAGGATGGCGTCGGCGATGCCGCGTGCGTACAGGCGCACGGCACGGCTCGAATCGTCATTGCCCGGAACAATGTAGGTGATGCCCGCGGGCGAGTGGTTGGTGTCGACGATGCCGACCACCGGTATGCCCAGCTTGGCGGCTTCGGCCACCGCGATCTTGTGATAGCCGACGTCGATGATGAAGATCGCCTCGGGCAGGCCGACCATGTCCTTGATGCCGCCGATCGACTTGTTGAGCTTCTCGATCTCGCGGTGGAAGTTGAGCGCTTCCTTCTTGGACATGCGCTCGAGGCCGCCGTCGGCCGTGATCTGCTCCATTTCCTTCAGGCGCTTGATCGAGGTCTTGATGGTCTTGAAGTTGGTCAGGAACCCGCCCAGCCAGCGCTGGTCGACGTAGGGCATGCCGGCGCGCGTGGCTTCCTCGACGATGATCTCGCGCGCCTGGCGCTTGGTGCCGACGAACAGCACCGTGCCGCGGTTGGACGCGACCTGGCGCACGAACTTGGTGGCGATGTTGAATTGCTCGAGCGTGCGCTCGAGGTTGATGATGTGGATGCGATTGCGATGGCCGAAGATATACGGGGCCATCTTGGGATTCCAGAAGCGCGTCTGGTGCCCGAAATGCACACCGGCCTCCAGCATTTGGCGCATGGTTACTGACATGGTCGATCTCCAAGGTTGGGTCTTGCGCAACCGCCGAGTCCCCGCGGTTCCGGTGGCCGCCGCCCCGCCCGATGGACTCGGTGACGGCTGGATCGGCCTGGAACCGCGGCACCTTGGCTGCGGTGCGCGCGATTTCCCACATGCAGTGCAGGGATATGCCCCTGGCATCGTTGCGGAGGATTGTCGGATCGGCCACTATGGCCCGCGGACGCGCCGCGGACCCGTTGCCGCGCCGGCCACCCCCCCACGCACGCAGGTAAGCCTTGTATTATAGCTGTCTTGTGGCAGTAGTGGTTTGCCCGCGCGGGCCGGTTCCGGGTGCCTTCCGGGGCCTGGCGTCGGTCCGTTGCGCGATCCGCCGGAGCCGCGCCCCGCCACCCTGCCGCCGCCTATGCCCGCCACCATCAAAACCGCCGCCGATATCGCCGGGATGCGCATCGCCGGACGCCTCGCTTCCGAGGTGCTCGACTACATCACCCCGTTCGTGGTCCCCGGCGTCACCACCGGCGAACTCGACCGCCTCTGCCACGAATACATGGTCGACGTGCAGGGCACGATACCGGCGCCGCTGAACTACGCGCCGCCGGGCTACACGCCCTTCCCCAAGTCGATCTGCACCTCGGTCAACCACCAGGTCTGCCACGGCATCCCGGGCACCCGCGTGCTCAAGGGCGGCGACGTGGTCAACCTCGACATCACCGTGATCAAGGACGGCTGGCACGGCGACACCAGCCGGATGTTCTTCGTCGGCGAAGCGTCGGTCGCGGCGCGGCGGCTGAGCGAGGTCACCTACGAATGCATGTGGCTGGGGATCCTGGCCATACGGCCGGGCGGATTCCTCGGCGACATCGGCGCGGCCATACAGCCGCACGCCGAGCGCAACGGCTTCAGCGTGGTGCGCGAGTTCTGCGGGCACGGCATCGGCCGGCGCTTCCACGAGGAGCCGCAGATCCTCCATTACGGCAAGGCCGGCACCCTCGAACGGCTGGTTCCCGGGATGATCTTCACGGTCGAGCCGATGATCAACGCCGGCCGGCGCGACATTCGCGAGATGGCCGACGGCTGGACCATCGTCACCAAGGACCACAGCCTGTCGGCGCAGTGGGAGCACACGGTGCTGGTCACGCCCACGGGCTACGAGGTCCTGACCCTCTCGGCCGGATCGCCGCCGCCGCCGGCCTTCGTCACCGAACAGGCCGCGCCCGCGGCCCCGTCGCCCGGCGTCGTGGTCGCCTAGGGCGCAGCCCCCATGCCGTCAGCCGACGGCGCCGCGGTCACGTTCGCGGCGCCCGATAACTTTTCCGACCTGGCGCGCGACCTGCGCGACGCGCTGGCGGCCGAGCGCGAGCGGATCATCGCCTCTTTCCAGGCCGGCGCGCCGGTGACGCGGCTGCTGCTGGGGCTGTCGCAGCTCACCGACCGCTACGTGCGCACCGCCGCCGAAAGCACCGGCGTGGCGCGCTTTGCCGCGATCGTCGCCGTCGGCGGCTACGGGCGCAGCGAGCTCTTTCCCTTTTCCGATGTCGACCTGCTGGTCATCCCGCGCGCCGCCCCCGATGCCGACGAGCAGGCACGGATCGCCTCGCTGGTCCAGCTGCTGTGGGACATGGGCCTGCCGATCGGCCACGCGGTGCGCACCGCGCCCGAATGCGGCCAGCAGGCCGCCGAGGACGCGACCATCATGACCTCGATGCTGGAGTCGCGCCGCATCTGCGGGCCCCTGTACGTGTTCGCCGACTTCCAGCGCGTCGTCCAGGAGGTCCTCGATCCGCGCACCTTCCTGCGCGCCAAGCTGCTCGAGCAGCAGCAGCGCCACACGAAATACGAGGACACGCCCTACTCGCTGGAGCCCAACTGCAAGGAGAGCCCCGGCGGCCTGCGCGACCTGCAGGTATTGATCTGGGTGTCGCGCGGCGCCGGCCTGGGCGCCAACTGGGAGGAGATGACGCGCAACGGCCTGCTCACCGCCGCCGAATGCAGCCAGATCCGCCGCACCCAGCGCCATCTAAAGGAGATCCGCGCGCGCCTGCACATCGTCGCCCGGCGCCGCGAGGACCGCCTGGTCTTCGACCTGCAGCACGCGCTGGCCGGCGCCTTCGGCATCACCGGCACGGCCAGCCGGCGCGCCAGCGAAGTGCTGATGCAGACCTACTACCACGCCGCCAAGATCGTTGCCCAGCTCAATACGCTGGTGCTGCTGGCGGTCGAGCAGCGCCTGTACCCGGACGCGGCCATCGACACCACGCCCATCGACGACGCGTTCTGCGCCCGCGCCGAACGCCTCGACATCGTCGACGACCAGGTGCTCGAACGCGATCCCAACGAGATCCTGCGGGCGTTCCTGACGCTGCAGCGGCACACCGAGCTCAAGGGGATGACGCCGCGGCTGCTGCGCGCCATCTGGAACGCGCGCGGCCGCATGGACGCGGCATTTCGCCGTGCCCCCGAGAACCGCGCCAACTTCCTGGCGATCCTGCAGCAGGGCACGGGGGTGCTGCACACCCTGCGGCTGATGAACCAGTGGTCGGTGCTGGGCGGCTACCTGCCGGTGTTCCGGCGCATCGTCGGGCAGATGCAGCACGACCTGTTCCACGTCTACACGGTCGACCAGCACATCCTCATGGTCGTGCGCAACCTGCGCCGCTTCAGCGCCAGCGAATTCGCCCACGAATACCCGCTGTGCAGCCAGCTGATGGCCGACTTCGACCGGCCCTGGCTGCTGATCCTCGCCGCCTTCTTCCACGACATCGCCAAGGGGCGGGGCGGCGACCACAGCACGCTGGGCGGCACCGAGGTGCGGCGCTTCTGCCGCTCGCATGGCGTGGCGCCCGCCGACACCGAGCTGGTGAGCTTCCTCGTCGAGCACCACCTGACGATGTCGCAGGTGGCGCAGAAGCAGGACCTGGCCGATCCCTCGGTGATCGCGCGCTTTGCCAGGATGGTCGGCACCGACCGGCGCCTCGTGGCCCTGTACCTGCTCACCGTCGCCGACATCCGCGGCACCAGCCCCAAGGTCTGGAACGCCTGGAAGGCCCGCCTGCTCGAGGACCTGTTCCGCCGTGCCCGGCGCGCGCTCGGCGGCCAGACGCTGGGCGCCGACGCCGAACTCGAGGGCCGCAAGCGCGAGTCGCTGCGCATCCTGCGCCTGTACGGGCTGTCGCCGACCGCCCACGAACCGCTGTGGAAGGAACTCGACCTCGTCTACTTCCTGCGCCATTCGGCCTCGGACATCGCCTGGCACGCCCGCTGCCTGCTGGTGCACGTGCGCAGCGACCGGCCGATCGTGCGCACGCGCCTCGCGCCGGCCGGCGAGGGCCTGGAGGTGCTGCTGTACTCGCACGACCAGAAGGACCTCTTCATGCGGGTCTGCGGCTATTTCGAGAACCGCCGCCTGAGCATCCTCGATGCGAAGATCCACACCACGCGGCACGGCTATGCGCTGGACACCTTCCTGGTCAGCGACAACGGCCGCGGCGGCCATTTCCGCTCGATGCTCGAGAGCGTCGAGACCGAGCTGACGGCCTGGCTCACCGGCCACGTCGATCCGCCGCCGCCCGCGCGCGGCCGCGTCTCGCGCCATTCGCGCCATTTCCCCATCGCACCGGCCGTGCACCTGCAGCCCGACGAGAGCGGCCGCCAGTACATGCTGTCGCTGGTGGCCACCGACCGGGTCGGCCTGCTCTACGCGGTGGCCCGGGTTCTGGGACTGCACGGGGTCAACGTGCTCACCGCCAAGATCCTGACGCTGGGCGAGCGCGTCGAGGACGTCTTCCTCATCGACGGCCAGGCGCTGGGCCAGGCACGCGAGCAGCTGCAGCTCGAGACCGACCTGCTGCAGGCGCTGGCGCCGTTGTAGCGGCGACCCTCACCCCTGCCCTCTCCCGCACGCGGGAGAGGGAGCAAGGGCAGCAGTTGCGGTTCACGCTCTCCCACTTGCGGGAGAGAGAGCAAGGGCAGCAGTTGCAGTTCTCCCTCTCCCGCGTGCGGGAGAGGGCAGGGGTGAGGGAGCGTACCGAATCGCAAGCCGTAACCACGCCACCCCGAATTTGTCCGAGAATCGCCCCCATCGGACACCCTTTCCCTTCCAATGAACTTCCGCCCGTGGCCATTGCCCTTGAATTCTTCGACCTGGTGATCCCGGTGGCTCGTATCCGCGAGTCGTATCCGGGCGGCTGGGAGCAGTGCCTGACCGATTTCGCCGGCCGCGTCGGCCAGCGCGTCTGGTACGACCAGCACTTGTTTCGCGACGGCGCGATGAGCCTGGACGACATGCGCGAGCTGGTGGAGGGCTGGACCGTCCTCGGCTTCGAGGCGATCGGGAAGCGCCCACCCGGCCACCCCGCGGCCAAGCGCCCGTACTGGAAGGACGTCTGCGTGGTCGACTGGGCACGGGGCGGGCCCACCCACCCGTGCGACTGGCTGCAGGTCGACCTGGCCGGCCGTACCGCGCACCTGGCCGGAACCGACCCCGGGCCACTGGCCTGGCGCGGCCTGCCGCGCATCGGCCAGGCCGGCTAGGCAAGCGGCGGCGCCGCGCAAATAATTATCGGCCTGCCCCTTACGCCTGCGGGGTCCTGCTGCTAGCCTCGCCGCCTATTGCGCACGCGGGAGTCCCGATGGAGCCTCTTTCACCCGAACGGCACGAGCTGAAGTTCACGGGCGACGGTGCGACGTATTTCGGCATCTGGATCGTCAACGTGCTCCTGACGATCGTCACCGTAGGCCTGTATTCCCCCTGGGCCAAGGTTCGCCGCTTGCGGTATTTCTACGGCAGCACCCTGCTCGACGGCTCGCCCTTCGACTACCACGGCGCCCCCCTGGCGCTGCTCAAGGGGCGCCTGATCGCGCTGGCCCTGCTGGTGGCCTATTCGCAAACGGCCAAGATCTCGCTCACGCTCTGGCTGGCCGTCGTCGCCGCCATCGCGATCGCCCTGCCCTGGCTGCTGTGGAAATCGCAGCAGTTCCGCTTGCGCAATTCGAGCTATCGCGGCATCCGATTCGGATTCGACGGCACCGTGGGCCAGTCGTACGCGACATTCGGCTTGCCGATACTGCTCTTCCTGTCGCCCTACGTGCTGATGGGCATCATGGGATTGCGGGCAGGCGCCGGCACGCCGCCATCGCCTATGGTCTTCCTCCCGATCGGACTGATATTTCTCGTGGTCCTGGCGCTCTCGCCCTGGCTCTACCTGCGCATCAAGCGCTACCAGCACGGGCGC
>Ga0181525_10004268_pt1 | contig 11028 bp, 9 predicted proteins | sample PEATcosm2014_Bin_48_FD_121100 | JGI IMG/M metagenome (GOLD analysis project Ga0181525, IMG submission 121100) | Peatland microbial communities from MTU Mesocosm Facility, Houghton, MI, USA - PEATcosm2014_Bin06_10_metaG | ecosystem: Environmental > Terrestrial > Soil > Wetlands > Peat | place... | reverse complement strand
GCCACGACCTGAGCCCAGGCCAGCAGCGGGGCGACGAACCGCTGGAACGGTACAACGAGTTCAAGAAGTACAACCTGGACCTGCTGCTCAAGTGGCGCGACTTTCCCAAGCCCACGATCGCGATGGTCGACGGCTACTGCATCTACGCCGGGTGGATGCTGGCGGCCGTCATGGACCTGGTGTTCGCCTCCGACCGGGCGCAGTTCCTCGGCGGGTTCGTGGAGTACAACTCCATCCCCTGGGACCTGGGCTTCCGCAAGGCCAAGGAGGTCTGCTTCGAGAGCCGCTTCATGACCGCCGCGGAGTGCCGGGCCGACGGTTTCGTCTCCCGCGTCTTCCCCCCGGAAGACCTCGAGCGCGAGACCCGTGCCTTCGCCCGCCGCGTCGCCGAGAACCACCCGTTCACTCTCCGGATGACCAAGCTGGGCGTTGCGGTACTGGGGTGCGGCTCCGTGACTTCGCCTGCGGGCCGGGTACCGGGTCATCGCCCCGTTACGGCCGCTGGCTTATGCTCGGGTCACCGGCCCTTGCGAGGCCGGGTGATGCCCAGGCTGGGGGTGATCATGGCAGCCGGACGCCAGGTTCGCATGCTGGCCTCGGTGGCTGACCGGGACCGCGCCATCAGGATCCTTCAGGCGTCCTTCGTCGAGGGCAGGCTCGCCATGGATGAATTCGAGCAGCGGATCGGGCTGGCCATCGTGTCACGTGACTTCAGGGAGCTGCTCGCGCTGACCGCCGACCTGCCGGCCGGCCCGTTCGGCAGGCTGCCGGCGCACCGGGTCACCCCGCGCCCCTCGGCCGGCAGGCGATCGCGGGGCTGGTTGGCGCGGCTCGCGCTGGGATCGTTATGAACGAGCAGCGCAATAGCGCGCAGCAAGCCCGAGCCTGAGAGCCCAGGCGGCCGGCGAGACGGACGATGGCCGGCAGTCGGGGCACGCGGCGTTGCCCCGAGGCCAAGATCAGCCGGATCTGTCTGCTGCCGCCGAGCTCATCGGGCGTGAGCGCTGATACTGGTGCCATGACTGAGACCGAGACCCTGATCGCCGAGGTCCGCCAATTGCGCGCCGATGTCGCCCGGCTGCACGCCGCGCACACGGCGGTGCACATCACGCACAGCTGGATGAGCCTGCTATTCAAAGACCTGTCCACCAACCCGTACACCCAGTACAAGGTCCACATGTGGGGCGCGATCTACTGGCTGATCAACTTCCCGCTGGTCTGCTGCCTGTTCTTCTTCACGCCCACGCTATGGCTCAAGCTCGGTATCTTCATCACGCTGATCTACTCGATCTACGCCAACCTTGCGACCGACTACGGCGCCATGTCAGCGGCCGAGGCGGCGTTCGGGCAGCCGCAGCCGCCGCCCATCCCACTTGAGCCGCCGCCGCCGATGTGAGGCGGTGCGAGCCTCCAGGCGCTCGCAGGGCAGGCGCGCGGGACGGTGTCAGGTCTGCCCGGGCCCCGAACGGCGGACCTTTCACCACTGTCTCGTCCGCTGGGTCTTGTCCTTCCTCGGCGACAGAATTGACAGGTCAGAGCCTGTGGGGCGCGTCATGCCGCCGCCATCATCCTGGCGGCCGGGCTCAGCGCCGCGGCCGAGCAGGCATTGCGGACGCAGTCGCCGGGCCACCCTGGACCGCCGTGCTGATCGGCGGTTCTTAGGATCATGGCGGCCCTGGGCGCGCCGCAGGCTGGGTACCTGCTGATGTGTCAGGCTTGGCGGGTGCTGAGGATGACCCCGGATCCGTGGCGGAGCTCGACGGAGGTGAGCAGCGGGCTGGTCAGCAGCACCTGGCGCACGTGCCGCTGCTGAGCGCGCTGTTCGGCGTCCCACTGCGGGGTGGCGGTCATGTCATCGACGATCAGCATGCCGCGCGGGGCCAGCGCCGCGATCGTGCGGTCGAGCCCTTCCCATTTACCGCCCTGGGCATCAGCGAAGATGAGGTCGAACCTGCCTGCCTCGCCGAGCACCGCCAGCGCGTCGGCGCAGCGCAGTTCCACGAAGCCCGGCCAGTCACCTTGCGCGGCCAGTGCCGCGGTGCCAGGGTCCTTTTCCACCGTGATGACCGTGACGCCGGCCTGCGGCAGCAGCGCGGAGGCTATCCAGGCGGTGCCTACCCCGGTGCCGGTGCCAAGCTCGAGCACCCGGGCCCCGGCCGGCAGGCGGGCGGCGAGCACGGCGAGCAGCCGGCCGACCTCCGGGTCACAGGACAGGGAGAAACCCGCCCGGCGGGCCCGGTCTGTGGCCTCTCGGACCAGCGAAGGTACGGGGGCGTCCATGAACGGGCACTCTAACCGGCAAATCACTTCCGGGTCCACGATGAGGTTGCTGTCGGCGAACTCGCCAGCGGCACGATCGTCCTGGCCGCCGGCCACCACGAACGTCACGTAGCGCAGGCAGGTCACTGAGCGCGTCCCGGCGGCTACCCGGGACGGGACGCCGGCCGGCCGGCCTGTTCCGGGAGGTCGCTTCGGCTACTGCCCAGCTGACGGGATGTAGCGAACGGGATGGTGACATCGCAGATCTGCTGGCCGGCCGGCGCGAAGAGCGGTTCGGCCCCTGGCCGGTAGACCTCTCTGGGTGCTCCGGCGCGCCCGCGCCCGGGAGCGGCTGCCCACCGCGCCAGCCGGTCGTAGACCGACCAGATCGCGGGAATCTCGAACTGCGCCCTGGTTACCGAGATAAAGGCTTCCCGGTGCGCGGGCTCGACCCGCCAGGCGAGCTCGGCCGGGTCCCGGGGTGGATGCCTGACCGGGACGCACACTTCGACCGGGCCGTCGCTGTCGGCGGTGACCATGCCGTGGAAGATCACGAAATGCCCGCCCGCTACGCCGCCGCACCGCGCAGCATGAGCGGTGAGCCGGGCGGCAGCTTCCCGCGTCCAGGTCAGCTGACCGATGTAAACGTGCCGCTGCTCGGTGAGCACTATCTGCTGCGCCATGTCCCGTTCGTGGACGGGCAGCTCCGGACCGGGCATCTCCGACGCGGCCACGCCTGGCCTGAGGGCGGCCAGGATCTGCCGCTGGGCGGTGAACCGCCTTTCCGCCAGAGCCCAGTGCGCGTCGATGATTTCCGCGGCTTCGGCCTGCGACGCGGACACCACCCTGCCAACCTCTGGCAACGGCATGTCCAGCAGGCGCAGCATGACGATCAGGCGCGCGGTGTAGAGCTGGCTCTCGTGATATCTGCGGTAGCCGTTCCGCTGGTCAACAGCTACGGGCCGCAGCAACCCCAGGCGTTCGTACAAACGCAGAGCCTTCAGCGACAGCTGGGACCGGCGGGAGAACTCTCCGATCGTCATCTCCCCCGCCAGGCCGCCCACACAAGATGTCTACCGCACCGGGAACGCCACGTCGAATACCTCGTCATCTGCCGCGGCGGAGTAGAAATCGGTCCAGTACGTTTCCCGCGGGGCGGCGGCAATCTCCAGGCCCTGGCCCTCGATCCAGTTCTCGATCGCCACGTAGACGTCACCCACCGCGCCGGACTGCACGGTCCGCTTCAGGACGCGCACGTACGCTTCCCGGTGCGCCGGAATCGTCCGCGTAGCCGCACCATCTGGCGCCGCGCCGTCCGCATGCAGGGGGGTACAGCACTCGACCGCCGTCTCGCCCTCGTGCGGGTTGCCCTCGTAGATCACGATGAAAACCGGCTCGTCGCCGACATGGCCCCGCAGCAAATACGGCTGCTCCGCCGTCCCGGCCGCCATGCTCCCCGCAGTCTTATGCACCCGCGCCATCGCCTCCGGAAGCCACCGCTCCAACGACTGCTGGTCGACCATCCGCTGCTCGGTGACAACGGCCTGTGCCGGTACCTCACGCATCCGAACGTCCATGACACACCCTCTCCCGATCCTGCTCACTGACCCTGCCAGGATCCGGCCTGCCCTTAGGGCACGGTCAAGACCTTTCCCAATGCAGAATCTCCCTTTCCGCTCCGCGGCAGGCAAGGGCCGCGCCGGGATGGTCGACGCCCGCGACGTCGCCGCCGTAGCCGCGGCCATCGCCGCCGCCCCTGCCCCGCACGCCGGCAACGCCTACTGGATCACCGGCCCCGAGCTGATCTCCAACTACGACGTGGCCGCCGTGCTGTCGAAGCTGCTCGGCCGGACCATCACCTACCGGGAGCTCACCTTCGAGGAGAACAAGGACGCGATGGTCCGCGCCGGAGTCCCTGAGCCGGTCGCCCAGCAGAATGCCCAGGCGTTCAGCCTCACCGCCGACTCCGGGACGACGCCAAGCGGCCGCAGCAGCGCCCGGTACTCCTCCCACGGAAGCGGGCATTGCCCCCGGCCGCAACACCGCCCCTCCTCGCTACGTGCCATCTCATACCTAACGGAAGCTTGTTTGACATAATCAAAAAAATTGATCAAAAAGAATACAGCCGACACGATCAGGCTATGCAGGACGCTTACGGCGAGGTTTTCGGAGTTTAACGTCATCGATTAGTACCTTCGGCGGAATGTGATCGGCGATACCCTATTGCCACGGTATTTGGGGGTGGGAAATGCCGGAGCTACGGATCAGTGACCTGCCGACGGGAACTGATGGTCGTCGGCGGGTGCAGGTGACCTGGCAGGAGGGCGCGGCCCGGCGGGTGGCGGTGACCGAGTTCGATGAGCGGGACGACGACTCTGACCGCGAGCGGATCCGCTGGTACCTGGAGGATTACGCGGAGTTCCCGGCTGATCCGGCGCCGGTCATCGCGCGGGCGGCGGAGGAGCGGCTCGCGCAGGCGGGCGCGGACCTGTTCGGCCGGGTCTTCTCCGGTGCGGACGCGGCGGGGATCTGGGAGCGGGCCCGGGACCGCCTCGGTGAGGTCCGGGTGGAGGTGGACGCCGATCCGGGTACCGGGGCGGGGCTGGCGTGGGAGCTGCTGCGGGATCCAGCCCGGGACGCGCCGGTGGCCCTGTCCGCGGGGACGTTCGTCCGGACGCACCTGCAGGCGGCCGGGCACCCGGACTTGCCCGAGCCGGCCGGGGACCGGCTGCGGGTGCTGCTAGTGATCTGCCGCCCGGGCGGGCGGAGCGACGTTCCGTTCCGGTCGGTGGCCGGCCGGCTGGTCCGCGGCGGGGCAGACCGGATGGAGGGCCTGGACCTGGACGTGCTGCGGCCGGCCACCTTCGCCCGGCTGTCGCAGGTGCTGCACGCGGCCTATTCCGCGGGGCGGCCGTATCACGTGGTCCATTTCGACGGGCACGGCACCTGGCTTGACGTGGCCGGCCTGGATGACGGGCCGGCGGGGAACGGCGGCGGTGTCGACCTGTCGCCGCACGCGTACCGGGTCTCGCTGGCCGCTCCCGCGCGGGCGGGGCAGCACGGCTACCTGGTGTTCGAGGACCCGGACAGCACCGAGAACCAGCAGCTGGCCGACGGCCCGACGCTGGGCCGGCTGCTGGCCGCCACCGGGGTACCGGTGCTGGTGCTGAACGCCTGCCGCTCGGCCTACGCGCAGGCCCGACGGACGCCGGGCGAGGCATCGGGCGACGTGCACGCCCGGATCCGGGCCTACGGGTCGCTGGCCGCCGAGGTCGCCGATGAGGGCGTGCCCGGCGTGGTGGCGATGCGGTACAACGTGTACGTGGTGACCGCGGCGCAGTTCGTCGCGGACCTGTACGCGCACCTGCTGGCCGGGCGTTCCCTGGGCCAGGCGGCCACGGCCGCCCGCCGGGCGCTGGCCGCCAGCCCGGTGCGGCAGGTCGGGGCGGCCCCGGTCGAGCTGCAGGACTGGACGGTTCCCGTCGTCTACGAGGCGGCGCCGCTGGTGCTGCTGCGTCCGCCGCAGCGGACGGCGCCGGTGATCCGGCTGGATGATGCCCCGGGCGGCGAGGCGGGGGAGCTGGGGGTGCCGCGGCCGCCGGACGCGGGGTTCTTCGGCCGTGATGAGACGCTGCTGGCGCTGGACCGGGCGTTCGACGGGCAGCAGGCGGTGCTGCTGCACGCGTTCGCCGGGGCGGGCAAGTCATCCACGGCGGCGGAGTTCGCCCGCTGGTACACCGCGACCGGCGGCCTCGACCACCCCGAGCATCCCGAGTGGGAACCCGGCCCGGTGCTGTGGTCCTCGTTCGAGCACCACCTGACCGCCGACCGGCTGATCGGCCTGGCCGGGGATCACTTCGCCGGCCTGCTGCAGGCCAACCGCATCCTGTGGGCGGCGCTCACCGACCCCGCCGTCCGCCGCGACATCGTGCTGCAGGTCCTGGCCCAGCTGCCGGTCTTGTGGATCTGGGACAACGTCGAGCCGGTCACCGGGTTCCCGGCGGGAACCGCCAGCGCGTGGACACCCGGCGAGCAGGAGGAGCTGGCCGGGCTGCTGCGTGACCTGGCCCGGCTCACCCGGTGCAAGGTGCTGCTGACCTCCCGCCGCGACGAACGCGGCTGGCTCGGCGACCTCCCGGCCCGGGTCAAGCTGCCCGCGATGCCGCTGCGGGAAAGCGTGCAGCTGGCGGCGGCGCTGGCCGGCAGGCACCGCGCCAGCCTGGCCGGGGCGGACTGGCTGCCGCTGCTCCTGTACGCGGCCGGGAACCCCCTGACCATCACCGTCCTGGCCGGTCAGGCGCTGCGTGAGAACCTCACCACCAGCGCCGACATCACCGCCTTCACGGCCCGGCTGCGAGCCGGGGAACAGCAGATCGAGGCCGGCGAAGACGCCGCACTCGGCCGCACCCGGTCCCTGGCGGCCTCCCTCAGCTACGGGTTCGCCCGCGCCTTCACCGACGCCGAGCGGGACCAGCTGGCCGTCTTGCACCTGTTCCGCGACACCGTCAACGTGGACGCCCTCCGCCTCATGGGCAACCCGGAAATCGCCGACGGGGACGCGGTGCCCGCCCTGGCCGGGCTGGACCGCGACACCGGGATCGCGCTGCTTGACCGGGCCGCCGACATCGGCCTGCTGACCTCCCTCGGCGGCGGGTACTACCAGGTCCACCCCGCGCTGCCCTGGTACTTCACCACCTTGTTCACCACCGCCTACGGCCAGAGCGCCGGCCCGGCCGCCCGCAGTGTCACCCGCGCCTACACCCAGGCCATCGGCGGGCTCGGCGGCTTCTACAAACACGCAAGTGAACAGGAGGGACGGGCTGAGGCCCTGGCCGCGCTGCGGACCGAGGAAGCCAACCTGGTGCACGCCCTGGACCAGGCCCGCCCCGAGGGACTGTGGCATGCGGCGGTGAACTGCCTGCAGGGCCTGCAGGTCCTGTACCAACGGACCGGGCGTGGCAGCGAGTGGGCCCGGCTAGTCGCCGACATCACCCCGGACGTCACCGACCCCGACGGCGACAGGCCGCGGCCCGGCCGCGAGCAAGAATGGGGCATCGTTACCAGCTACCGGGTGAAACTCGCACAGGTCGCGCGGGACTGGTCCGCCGCCGCGGCCCTGCTGGCCGCCTTGATCGCGTGGTACCGGGGCCGGGCCGACGAAGCGCTTGCCACCCCCGTTTCCGACCTTACCCCTGTCCAGCGAACCCAGATCCGCAACCTCGGCACCGCCCTCCTCGATCTCGGCAACGTTCTTCTCCTGCAAGACGATCCCGGTTGCCTGCCGCACTATCAAGAGACCCTTGCACTGGCACAAAAGGCCGGTGACCGCTCGGCCGAAGCCTCGGCCGCTGGCAGCCTCGGCAACGTGTACCGGATGCTGTCCGAGCTAAAGGACCTAGACGAAGCCGAGCGGTGGTGGCGGCGTAGCCTGGAACTGCGCCCGGACAGCGACCGGCACGGCCGCGCACAGTGCCTGAGCTCGCTCGGCTCGATCGCCTTGGAACGGTTCGACGAAGCTCAGGCCGTCGGCCAGCCCAAGTCGGTGCTTCTCGAGCAGCTCAACGCCGCTCTGCGCAGCTACCAGCAGTCACTGGACCTCACCCCAGCCGACGACCACGAACGGCGGGCAATCGTCGAGAATCAGCTTGGCGCCATCTTTCGGCGGGCCGGGGATCATGGTCAGGCGCTGCGCCACTTTCAGCGCTCCGTGCAGCACGAGGAAGCACGCGGGAATCCCTACGGAGCCGGGCAGAGCCGCCACAACATCGCGCTCCTGCTCGCCCGCGACGGCCGGGCCGATGATGCGCTCCAGTATGCCCGCGCAGCCCTTGACAACTACGAGCAGGTCGGGCCAGGGGCTGCCGCTGACGCCGACCGTGAGCGCCTCTTCATCGCCGAGATCGAACAACGCACACGCTGACGCCCCGGCAGGCCGTTCCGCTACCCGGTCTGACTCGGATCCGGATCCCGGACGGTGCTCGCCGCGCCCGCCGACGCCGCGACCACGCACGCGATGCCCGACCACTCGGCGGCCGACAGGCGCTGCCCGAGGACGGCCAGGCCGATGAGCGCGGCGACGGCCGGCTGTACCGACATCCAGACGCCGAACAGGCTGGTCGGGATGCGGCGCAGCGCCTCAAGCTCCAGCCAGTAAGGGATGACCGAGGACAGCAGGCCGATGACGGCGCCCGCCGCGAGGAACGACGGGCGGAACATCGCCGGGGCGCCGGCCGCCAGGCCCGGCGCGGTGACCGCGAGCGCCGCCACGCACATGGCGATCACCAGCCCGGACGCGCCGGGCAGCCGCTGGCCCGCCGCCTTGGAGCCGAGGATGTACGCCGCCCACGCCGTCCCCGCGGCGGCCGCCCAGGCGACGCCGGCCCAGTTCAGCCGGGTCCCGCCAACCCCCTCTGCCCCGCCCGCCCCCCCTGCGAGCAGCACCACGCCGGCGCCGGCGAGCGCCGCGTAGCCGAGCCCGGCCGCCCGGCGGTGCCCGTGGTGGACGGTGCTGCCGCCGCGCAGTGTCCCCGTGACCGTGACGGCCAGGGGACCGAGAAACTCGATGGTGACCGCGATGCCGAGCGGTATGCGCGCGAACGCCTGGTAAATAGCGAAGTTCATGAAGCCAAGCGCGATACCGAACGCAAGCGTGGTAACACCGTCCGTCAACGCTCGCCTCGCGACCAGGCCGGCGACCGCACGGGCCGCCGGGCGGGCGGCCACGACGAGCATGATCAGCGCGGCGGACCACAGCCGCAGGGTGGTGACCGCGGCGGGCGGGAGCTGGCTGAACAGGCGGGCGGCGATGCCCGCGCCGGACTGCACGCAGACCGCGCCGGCCAGCACCAGGCCGCCGGGCAGCGCTGTGGCCCTTACTCCCAACGGAAGAAGCGGGCGGCCAGCGCGATCCCGGCGACGGCCCACACCGCGAGGGTGACGACGTCCCTGGCCGGGAAGACGACCGCGTTCGCCAGCACGTCGCGCAGGCCGGTGGACAGCGCGCCGGTGGGCAGCAGCTCAAGCAGCGGGCGGGCGCCCCTGGGGAACTTGGTGAGCGGGAACACCACGCCGCCGATGCCGAGCAGCACGACGTAGATGAGGTTGGCCGCGGCGAGGGTCGCCTCGGCGCGCAGGGTGCCCGCGAGCAGCAGGGCGAAGCCGCTGAACGCCGCGGTGCCCAGCAGCACCAGCAGCGGGACGGTGACGACGGCCGCCCACCGCGCGTTCGGCGCCCAGCCGAGCGCGGTGGCGACCAGCAGGATGATGGCCGCCTGGACCAGCTCGACGCCGATGACGGTGGCGGTCTTCGCGGTGATCAGGCCCGTGCGGGACAGCGGCGTCGCGCCGAGCCGCTTGAGCACCCCGTACCTGCGCTCGAACCCGGTGGCGATCGCCTGGCTAGTGAACGCGGTGGACATGACCGCGAGCGCGATCACGCCGGGGGCCAGGAAGTCGATCCTGGTGTACCCGCCGCCGAAGTCGATCAGCGGCTCAAGGCTGAACGCGGCGAGCAGCAGCAGCGGGATGATCAGCGTGAGCATCAGCTGCTCGCCGTTGCGCAGCAGCTGCCTGGCCTCCTGGGCGGCCTGCGCGGCGACCATCCGGCGCAGCGGCGCGGCGCCCGGCATGGGCGTCCAGGTCCCCGGCCTGGCCGGCTGAACCGGCTCGCCCGCGATCAGCGGGCCCGTGATCGGCTGGCCCGTCAAGCCCCCAGGTCCTTTCCGGTCAGCTCGAGGAAGACGTCCTCGAGCGTGCGTGACTCGATCTGCAGGCTGCTCGGCAGCACGGCCCGGTCGGCGCACCAGGCGGTGACCGCGGCCAGCAGGGCCGGCTGCACGGTGCCCCCGGGCGTCTCGATCAGGTAGTGGCCGGCCGGCGACTCCTTGGCCGCGCTGCCCGGCGGCAGCGCCGCGAGCAGGCTGTCGGTGTCAAGGCCTGCCTCAGCGCGGAAGCGCAGCTGCCCGGCGGTGCCGGTGAGCTGGGCGGGAGCGCCGTCGGCGACCACCCGGCCGTGATCGATGATGACCACGTGGTCGGCGAGCCGCTCGGCCTCCTCCATGAAGTGCGTGGTGAGGATCACGCCGACTCCGTCGGCGCGCAGGGCCATGATCAGGTCCCACGTCGCGTGCCTGGCCTGCGGGTCCATGCCGGCGGTCGGCTCGTCGAGGAAAACCAGCTCAGGGCGGCCGAGCACGGCGGCGGCCAGCGACAGGCGCTGCTGCTGCCCGCCGGACAGCCGCTTGTAGGGCGTCTTCACGTGACTTGTCAGGCCCACGATGTCAAGCAGCCACGCCGTGTCGTGTGGTTTCACATGGAACCGGCTCAGTGTCCTGAGGTACTCGCCGGCCGGGACCGCGGGCGGGATGCCGCCCGCCTGGAGCATGACCCCGACGCGCGGCTTGAGCCGGGCGGCGTCGCGGGCCGGGTCGAGCCCGAGAACCCGCACCGTGCCGGCGTCGGCGCTCCGGTAACCCTCGCAGACCTCGATCGTGGTGGTCTTGCCCGCGCCGTTCGGCCCGAGGACCGCGGTGACCTCGCCGCCGCCCGCGGTGAGGCTCAGCCCGTCGACGGCGGTCGCCGGCCCGTACCGCTTCACCAAGCCGGAGATCTCAACGGCGGGGGGGCCGGAGATCTGGGCGGCGGGGGGATTGCTCACGCACGAAGTCTAAGGGCCGCAGCCGCATGGCGGGATGCCCAGGGTCCGACATTCCGTAGTAGATGCCGTCACCCGCCGCTACCAAGTCGGATAACAGCAAGAAGCACGGCAGT
>Ga0181525_10004267_pt1 | contig 11028 bp, 9 predicted proteins | sample PEATcosm2014_Bin_48_FD_121100 | JGI IMG/M metagenome (GOLD analysis project Ga0181525, IMG submission 121100) | Peatland microbial communities from MTU Mesocosm Facility, Houghton, MI, USA - PEATcosm2014_Bin06_10_metaG | ecosystem: Environmental > Terrestrial > Soil > Wetlands > Peat | place... | reverse complement strand
GATCAAAGTCGATGCAGAGTGTTCGCAAATTTTTGGTTTTGCTGAGATACTCAGCCATCAATTTGCTGCACGTGGTTTTTCCCACACCGCCTTTGTTGTTTACAAACGCTATTATTTCCATGGTTGACTCCTGTCGTTGTATTACGTTAATGCATAATATATCATTTGTTCTGTTTTACCATAAATAAAAAAACACGAAATCAAAAACGTTAAGACATTGTGTGTTTGTTTATCTTTGGTTTAGTTTTTGTTTACGATGCTGTAAGTGCTTGATCGAAAAAAAATTAAAGACGACAAATGTGACGTTTATGGGAAGATGTGTGACGGTTGTGGGATAAACTGTGACGGCTATGGGAGAGGATGTGACGGCTATGGGATCAAATGTGACGGATGTGGGATGCGAAAAACAGGAAGAGAGAAGGGAATTAAAAAAGCATGCAGCGACGATTCATTGCTCCAACACACTGAGCTTGCTGCAGCGAAAAATTACCAACGCACTTTTGTATCACGCTTATAAAGAACTCATGCTGAAAGACGAGCATGAGATTACCGTCAAGCAGCTTTGCCGGCTGATTGGATATCAGGGTAATAATCATTCTGCGATTAAAGATGCATTCAAAGGTCTTATTTCAACGGTCATTGAGTGGAATGTTATTAATGATGAGACGGGAGCAGAAAACTGGACGGCGAGCTCCATCATCGCAAGCGTGAGTCTTGAAGGCCCGCTTTGTTATTACGCTTATTCCCCGCGCATGAAACAATTGCTTCATTCCCCCTCCATGTTTGGAAAAATTGATCTGGTGATCCAGTCGCGTTTTCGTTCCAGCTACGGCCTTGCGCTTTATGAAAATTGCATTCGCTATCGCGGGCTGCCCAATACCAAATGGTTTGAAATGGATTTATTTAAAAAGCTCATGGGCGTGCCTGCCGGCAAGTACGATATTTTTCGTGACTTCAAACGGCGGGTGCTGGACAAGGCGGTAGAGGAAGTGAATACGTATTCGGATCTTGTCATTGAATCTGAATTTTTGCGTGAAGGACGAAAAGTATTGAAAGTGCGTTTCAAATTAAAGGAGCGTGCCAAAAAAACCAGATTGGGGTCGCAGAAGAAAATGGGGAGTGGTGAAGAACTGCGAACAAGATTGTTGCAGGAATTTAGTCTCTCGACAGAACAGATCGAACAATTATTCAGTGAGTATGATGAGCAGTTTATTAAAGACAAGATAGTCATGATTGAAGAATCGAAACCTTTCCAGGAAGGCAAGGTAAAAAATCTTGCTGCTTATCTTTTGAGTGCCGTTAAAAACAATTATCAACCGGCTAAAAAAACACAGGCACAGATTATTGATCTGAAAGATGCAGCGCTGGAATTGGAGATGACGGAATTAAAACGCTATGCAGAAGAGATACGCGAGCAGTATCAGTTGTATCGCGAGAAGTGTATTCATGAAGCCGTACAGACATTGAATGAAAATGATAGACAGGTATTCCTCGAGCGGTTTTATGTATTTGCAGAATCAGCGATCAAAACCATTTTGAAATTACAGGGCAAGAAATATAAGCGCGAGAATATGCTGGAATCGCCGCAGATAAAAGCCTTGCTGAGACAATTTGCCTTGCGGGAAATGGATATGTTGTCTATCCCTTCACTCGAGGAATTTGTCTCAGAATTGCCGGATCAGCAGATAGAAGCCTGGCAGAAGCTGAAGTCGTGTGATCCGGATCATCCGCTGCTCAGGTTTGTGGAGTAGCGGTAAAACAACCGTCTGTTTTATATGGTAAATGTAGAAAACAGACGGTTGTTTTGTTGTATTTTTTTAATAATGATATATAATTTAAATACTTATATATCAGGCGTGCTTTATGAAAAGAATGGCTTTGGCTTATCTCAATACTTGGCTTACTTCAGCTGACCGTAAGCCATTGGTGATTCGGGGAGCAAGACAGGTGGGTAAAACCTGGCTGGTCAGGCATTTTGCGGAAGCAAAAGGCAAGCAGCTCATTGAAATTAATTTTGAAAAAAATGCTTCTTATGCCAGTTATTTCAACTCCAATGACCCAGCGCAGATTTTATTAAACCTCAGCACAATCTTGCATACGCCAATTGAAGCCGATAAAACCGTGTTGTTTCTGGATGAAGTACAGGCTGCACCACAATTATTTAGCAAGCTTCGCTGGTTTGCTGAAGACATGCCGCAATTACCTGTGATTGCAGCTGGATCTTTACTGGATTTTTTACTTTCAGAACACTCATTCAGCATGCCAGTTGGCAGAATCAGTTACATGCATCTGGAACCTTTGTCATTCGAAGAATTTTTATTGGCGAATAAAAAAGAATCCCTTTATCGCTATATCACGCAATATCATTTGAATCTTGAAGTGCCGGAAGCGATTCATGAACAATTAATAGCTTCGTTTAAGGAATATGTTTTAGTGGGCGGTATGCCTGCTGCTGTTTCCAGTTGGAGCGAGGAGCGTTCATTAAGCAGGATTAATCAGATACAAAATGATTTACTGGCAACCTGCCGCGATGATTTTGCTAAATATAAAGGCCGTATTCCAACAGAAAGACTGGATGAAGTCATGATGGCGATTCCAAAGATGTTAGGGCAAAAATTTGTATTTAGCCGCGTGAATAAGGAAATTCCATCGGCGATGATTAAGCAGGTTTTAACTTTATTGGAAAAAGCGCGCATCTGTCATCGTGTGCAAGGCAGCGGGGCAAATGGTGTGCCGCTTGCTGCTGAAGTCAAGGATAAATATTTTAAGGAAATATTTCTGGATACAGGTCTTTGCAGTGCGGCGCTGGGATTAAATCTGTATCAGATTCATTCCATCAATGAAATTATTATGATGAATAATGGCGGAATAGCTGAACAAGTCGCGGGGCAGCTTCTAAGAACCTGTTTTGCACCTTACGTAGAACCCGCTCTTTATTGCTGGCATAGAGAAGAAGCAGGATCAAGTGCGGAGATGGATTATGTTATTCAGCACGGTCATCAATTAGTGCCTGTTGAAGTGAAGGCAGGCAGCACAGGAAGCTTAAAATCACTGCATTTATTCATGGGATTGAAAAAGCTTCCAGTCGCGATACGAATCAATTCTGATTATCCATTGAAGACGGAAGTGAATGTAAATAACAGTATTGGACATGCTGTGCAATATGTACTGATATCGCTGCCTTTTTATTTGATAGGGCAAATACATAGATTGCTGGAAGAAAGTAAGTAATCCTCCTTATACACAAATTTGCGATGCTGACTATAATGAGTGTGTTCATGTGTGTTCTTTAACTAAGGAGACGTACCATGGTAGCTAAAAAGAAAAAAGGCACAACGAAAAAGAAGCGTTAAATCAAGGAAAAAACCGGGGAGGGTGGGAGCCTTCCCCGGTTTTTTTGGCTCAGAACACCTTCCTCACCACCACCGCCTTCAAATAATCCGTTTCAGGTATGCAAATATGCAGGGGATGATCCGGCCCTTGATGGCCGCGTTCCAATAGTTGAATAGAATGCTGCGTGCGGTAAGCCGCGCGCTTTAAGAGTTCCAGCATGTCTTCCATGCTGATGTGCATGGAGCAAGAACAGCTAAATAATATTCCGCCCGGATTCAGTAATTTCAACGCAAACTCATTCAGGCGCTGATAGGCAATGAATCCTTCCTTGCGGTCTTTGAATTTTTTTACAAAGGCAGGCGGATCAAGAATAATGACATCGTAGGATTTTTTTTCATGCAGTAATTTTTTCATGGCATCAAACGCATCCTCACAAATGACATGAATCTTATCGCTGACATCATTCAGGCTTGCATTACGTGTAATGAATGCTGCTGCCAGTTCGGAAATTTCAATGCAGTCTACTTCGCTTGCGCCAAAGACAGCTGCTTCAATTCCCCATCCGCCGGCGTAGCTAAACACATCGAGTACACGCTTGTTTTTAACGTAAGCCTTAAGCCGTGCGCGATTTAAACGGTGATCGTAAAACCATCCTGTCTTTTGTCCATTCAAAAGCGGCGCAACAAATTGCACGCCGTTTTCATTGACGGTGATTTCTTCTTTTGGCTGACCGAAGGCAGGTTTGACATAAAGTTCCAGACCTTCCTGAATACGTACCTGACTGTCATTTTTAAGCAGAATGGAAGTGAGATCGGGGAATACTTCACGCAGCGCAGCAATGATGATTTCAGATTTTAATTCCATGCCCGCAGTATTGATCTGCACAACAAAATCATTTGCAAAGCGGTCGATGACAAGTCCTGGCAGTTGATCTGATTCGCCAAATACCAGGCGATAATAAGGCTCAGCAAATAAATGTTCGCGCAAGGCGAGGGCATTTTTAATTTGCTGAACAAAAAAATTTTTATCGAGTGATACGTTGGGATCAAGGCTTAGCAAGCGCGCTGCAATCAAGGAATGTGGATTGACGTAACCAATTCCAATAGGAGTTTTATCCTGTGCTTCAATAATAATTTCCTGGCCTCGTTGTAATTTCTTAAGCGGTGTTGCCGCAATGTCAATTTCATTGCTGTAAATCCAGGGATGACCGCTCTTGATGCGGCGGTCTTCACCTTTTTTTAAGCGCAGGCGGGGAGTCGTTATCATGCGTGATTAATACCGGTTTCCAGCGTAAATATTCTTCGTATAGTTTTCCATGAACATATCAAAATGATGGCGAATAGCCTGGTTTGCATAATCTATCGCGCATCGTCCTTCCTTATTTGGCTGCGTTATATCCAGCTCTAAAACGTTATAATATTCAAGCATGGCATTAATCAGCAAAATGCTTTTACCTTGATGATCTGATCTGCACAAGCCGCTGAGATAACGGTTAGCATGCACGGAAAGATTATCAATATCAGTAATAAATAATTTAAGGGCGTTTGCATCAAATTTATCTTCATCATTGCCTATAATGCGCTTTAATTCTGGAATTAATTTTGCTAAAGCATCCAGTTTTTCATTTCTGGTAGGCGCATCTTCATGAAACATTGTATTGCTATTATTGCTCAGCATGATGTTCTCCTCGAGCGTTTGGAATCAAGCGCGCAATTTTACGCAGCTGCATTATTTTTGTAAATAAAATATGTGATAAATCACTTTTTACAGTTCTTCTTTTGCTCAGCAGCTTTTTCTTTGTACTCTACAGCATGACTTGAAGCATTAGCCTGTTGTTTGGGAAACAGGCTATTTACATTGGAAGCAGCGCTGTTATGAGGTTTTTCAGTGCTGCTTTCATTTTTTGGCTCAGGAGCTGGCTGCGAATTCGGCTCACTATTTGCCTCAGGGATGTTTTGACCTTGGCCTTGCTGCGAAGTGTTATTTTCTTCCGGTGCTGAATCTTCGACAGTTTCATTTTTCCTGGTGCCTGTATGGATGGTCAGGTTGTTAGTCGGCATGGCAACACATGTTTCAATAAATTTTACAAACTCAACCGTTTTAAAACCACGGTATTTCTCGATATATAATTTCTCAGCATAATTTTTTTGCATTTGCTGCGGCAAGCTATGGTGCATCTCTTGCGCCAGTTGATATTTGATAAATTCATTTAATTCATTTTCAGTCAGAGAAGTGACAGGCCCAAGCAGCTTGCGATTCAGCGCTTCATTGACGTACCAGGGTTTTTTAAGACGGGCTAATTCAAGAATGACATCGTTAAGTTCATTATTTAAGTCCTGAATATTTTTTCCTTTCTTGTCTTTAATGCAAGCCTCTATCATGACTTGTAACTCTGTGTATCGTGCTTCTAGCTGTTTTATTTTTTCTTCAAACTCAATCGTGTTTTCAAGTTCATCAATAATGAAGTTAGAAATAGCATGCAAGGTATTATGCAGTAATGATTTATCAGGATCTGTTTTCAGATCTGATTTAAGTGATTGCGCACCGACCGCTTTTTCCCTGAGCTTTAATGCAAGTTTGTAATAACTATCGAAATCAAGAGAAGTAGTCGTATTCGTCATTAATGATGTCACCATATTTCCTAATTGCACATCAACAGGATCAACACCTGTTATATACGAGGCGGCAAATTCAAAACCATATTTGACAGAATTTGTGGGGGATCTCCAGGTGGGCTGCCGAAAATCGAGGTAAAGCTGTAAAAACCCCAAAATAACTTGTTGCAGGGTAGGTCTGGTTTGCATAAGGACTCCTTGGTGTGCCTTTCGTTTTTGTTGGGGCAACATACCATACATTTTTCTATACGCCACTGATATTTTGCGATGATTTCATCAAGGTTTTAGGTACAATCTCTGTTTGATTTATCCATGTACAGCGAGGAGAGGGAAACATGACGTTTTTGAATTTCGCACTCGGTGAAACCGCAGAAATGCTGCGGGATGCAGTCAGGGAATTTGCCGAACGTGAAATTGCACCGCGCGCGGTTGAAATTGACAGTAGTAATCATTTTCCTGCTGATTTATGGCCTAAACTCGGGCAACTGGGCTTGCTTGGCATAACTGTTGAAGAAGCATTTGGCGGTTCAGGTCTTGGTTATCTTGAACACGCGATTGCCATGTCTGAAATCAGCCGTGCATCAGGGGCGGTGGGTTTGAGTTACGGTGCGCATTCCAATCTTTGTGTGAATCAGATTCGTCTGAATGGCTCGGATGAACAAAAGAAACGCTATCTTCCTAAACTTTGCAGCGGTGAGCACATAGGTGCGTTGGCCATGAGTGAAGTGCAGGCAGGATCGGATGTGATGGGCATGCAATTACGAGCAGAATTGCAAGGCGATCATTATCTCTTGAATGGGACAAAAATGTGGATCACCAACGGGCCGGATGCCGATGTGCTGGTGGTGTATGCACGTACCCATCCTCACGGCGGCTCGCGCGGCATTTCTGCATTTATCATCGAGAAAACATTTGCAGGATTTCACACGGCGCAAAAGCTGGATAAACTCGGCATGCGCGGTTCGAATACTTGCGAGCTGGTTTTTGAAAATTGCAAAGTGCCGGTGGAAAATATTCTGGGCAAGGAAAATCATGGCGCAAAAGTTTTAATGCGCGGTTTGAATTATGAGCGTGTTGTGCTGGCGGCAGGGCCTTTAGGTTTGATGAAGGCGTGCATGGATATCGTGCTGCCTTACGTGCACGAGCGTAAACAATTTGGGAAATCCATAGGCGAGTTTGAAATCATGCAGGCCAAAGTGGCTGATATGTATACGGCATTAATGACGGCGGAATCCTGGCTTTACGCTGTTGCCAAAGCCTGCGATCGCGGTGATGTGAGCCGTAAAGATGCGGCATCTGTTATTTTGTATGCGGCGGAAAAAGCAACGTGGATGGCAGGGGAAGCGATTCAGTGTCTCGGGGGAAATGGCTATATCAATGAATATCCCACTGGTCGTTTGTGGCGGGATGCAAAGTTATATGAAATTGGAGCAGGAACATCAGAAATCCGCCGCATGCTGATAGGGCGGGAATTGTTTGATGAGACGAAATAAACAAGGAAACACACATGAGCGGATTTGAAACGCAAATCAGACAAGAAGATAAAACCTTTCAGCAAAATGCAGCCGTCATGCGCGGCATGGTGCAGGAACTGAAAAATGCCATCATCAAAGTCCAGGAAGGTGGCGGGGAAATCGCGCGCGAGCGGCACCGCAAACACGGAAAATTATTGCCGCGCGACCGCATTGAATTATTACTGGATCCAGGTTCAGATTTTCTCGAGTTATCAGCACTGGCAGGATATGAATTATATAAAGATGATTTACCGGCAGCAGGAATTATCACAGGCATAGGCCGCATCATGGGCATAGATTGCATGCTGGTCGTGAATGATGCCACCGTCAAGGGCGGCACGTATTATCCGATTACCGTCAAAAAACATTTACGCGCACAAAAAATTGCAAAACAAAATCGTCTGCCTTGCATTTATCTGGTGGATTCAGGCGGTGCGTATTTGCCGATGCAGGATGAAGTTTTTCCCGATGAAAATCATTTCGGCCGCATTTTCTATAATCAGGCGAATCTGTCTGCTCAAGGTATTCCGCAAATTGCAGTTGTCATGGGTTCTTGTACTGCAGGCGGTGCGTATATTCCTGCGATGGCAGATGAATCCATCATGGTGCGTGAACAAGCAACTATCTTTCTTGCTGGCCCGCCGCTGGTGAAAGCAGCAACCGGTGAAGTGGTCACAGCAGAAGCTTTGGGCGGCGCGGATGTGCACTGCCGTATTTCTGGTGTGGCAGATCATTACGCGCAGAATGATGAACACGCACTCGCAATGACGCGGCGAATTATTGCAAACCTGAATTATCAGAAAAAAGGTTCTGTCGTCATGCGCGAATCTGTTGAGCCTTTGTACGATGCAAATGAGTTATACGGCATTATTCCTGCGGATTCGCGTTATCCCTTTGATGTGCGTGAAGTGATTACGCGTATTGTGGATGGTTCAGAGTTTGATGAATTCAAGGCAGTTTACGGCAAGACTTTAATTTGCGGCTTTGCACATGTTTATGGAATTCCTGTCGGCATCATTGCCAATAATGGAATTTTATTTTCTGAATCTGCATTGAAAGGCGCGCATTTTATTGAGTTATGCACGCAGCGCGGCATCCCTTTATTATTCTTGCAAAACATCACTGGCTTTATGGTGGGCAGCAAAGTCGAAGCAGAAGGTATTGCAAAAAACGGCGCGAAATTAGTGAATGCCGTTGCCTGTGCGCGTGTGCCGAAAGTGACAGTCATCATAGGCGGTAGTTACGGTGCAGGAAATTACGCCATGTGCGGACGTGCGTACGAGCCGCGATTTTTATGGATGTGGCCGAATGCTCGCATTGCTGTCATGGGTGGTGAGCAGGCATCGAGTGTGCTTGCACAAGTCACACGCGAAAAGAAAAAACGTCACGGCGAAGTCTGGTCGGAAGAAGATGAGAAAGCATTTAAAGCACCTTTACTGGAACAATATAATCAGCAATCTTCAGCTTTTTATTCCAGCGCAAGATTATGGGATGACGGTGTGATTGATCCGCTTGATACACGCAAGATAGTCGGCATGAGTCTTGCTACGACTTTAAACGCGCCTATTTTGCCTACGCAATTTGGTTTATTCAGGATGTAAGCATGAGTACAGCATTCATTACCACTTCACACACGGACGAAATGGCCATTATCACCTTGAATCGGCCTGATAAGCGTAATGCCATGCACGGCCCCATGATCCTGGAATTGTTAGCAGCCTTGAAATTATTTGCCGATCATCCTTCACGAGTATTATTGATTCATGGTAACGGCGAGAATTTTTGCGCGGGCGGTGATATTGCCTTTATGCAAAAAATGGCGGAAGAATCAGATGATGGAAATTATGCTGATGCCAAATTGCTGGCGGATATGTTGTATCAGCTATATTTATTTCCGAAACCAACTATTGTACTTGCACACGGTGCAACGCTTGGCGGTGGATTAGGATTGCTTACTGCTGCTGATATTGCAATTGCTGCAAACAATGCGAGCTTTGGTTTGCCGGAAGTGAAGATTGGTCTTGCGCCTTCCATGATTAGTCCTTACGTCATTGCAGCGATGGGTGAGCGCATGGCGCATTATTATTTTCTGACGGGCGAACGCTTTTCCGCAGAGGAAGCGCATCGTTTAGGTTTGATTCATCGCGTGGTTGAAGCAGAAGCTTTATTAAGCACAGGCATGATGATAGCTGAGACTTTGCTTGAGAATAGTCCGCTTGCCTTGCGTTCTGCCAAGGAATTAATTCATGCAGTGGCAAAGCATGAAATGACAGCGGAATTAGCGCAAAAAACAGCGAAACATCTTGCCGCATTGCGCGTGACACCTGAGGCGCAGGAAGGCTTGCACGCATTTTTGGAGAAGCGTAAACCGCGATGGATATAACATACAACTGAAAGGATGCAGCAAATGATTTTCCCACACCACATCAAGATAGTTGAAGTCAGCCCGCGTGACGGCTTGCAAAATGAATCGGAAATTATTCCTACCAAAGTAAAAATCGATTTCATCAATAAACTTTCTGAAACAGGGCTTCCTGTGATTGAAACGACAAGTTTTGTTTCAGCAAAATGGATTCCACAGCTAGCTGATGCGAGTGAAGTGTTTCGAGACATTCAAAAAAAATCGAATGTTGTTTATCCCGTGTTGATTCCTAATGTGAAAGGATTGGAAGCAGCGCTTGCTGTGGGTGTGAAAGAAATTGCCGTGTTAACGACGCCTTCCGAAGAATTTTGTCAGCACAATTTGAATTGTACTGTTGCTGAGAGTTTGCATCGTATTGCAGAAGTGATTGCACTTGCGAAAAAAAATCGCTTGCGTGTACGCGGTTATATTTCCTGTGCGCTGGGTTGTCCTTATGCAGGCAAAATTGCGCCTGAAAAAGTAGGGGAATTAGGAGAGACACTGCTTAGAATGGGCTGCCATGAAATTTCACTGGGCGATACGATAGGTGTCGGCACACCGCTTAAGGTGAAACGTTTGCTGGAAATTGTGAGCCGTCATGTTCCGCTGAAATATCTTGCTGTGCATTTTCATGATACTTACGGACTTGCGCTTGTAAATATTTATGCTGCAGTGGAATTTGGCATTACGGTGATTGATAGCTCAGTCGCAGGTCTTGGCGGTTGTCCTTATGCAAAAGGTGCGGCAGGAAATGTGGCGACGGAAGATGTGGTGCATTTGCTGCATGGCATGGGAATTGAGACGGGTGTGGATTTGAAGAAATTAATTGCTGTCGGTAAATTTATTTCTAAGCAGTTGGGGAGAGTGCCGCAGTCTAAGGTGAATCTGGTGCTGGATGAGAAAGGCTGATGTTTGTTGTTGAGAAGAAGCTGCGGTAAGAAGGCCTTCCCCCTCCGGGGGAAGGTGTCCGAAGGACGGAAGGGGGAATATAACTTTTGCATTTTTATAAAAAACAACCACCGAAAGGGAGAGTGACGAGAAGGGGGGGGGGAAGAAGAGAACAAGAAAAAAAAAAAAAAAAAAAAAAAAACAAAACAATAAATTAACAAATTATTTATATTAAATAAAAAAATAAGATTTTTTTTAATTATTTATTATATTTTTT
>Ga0181525_10004264_pt1 | contig 11031 bp, 8 predicted proteins | sample PEATcosm2014_Bin_48_FD_121100 | JGI IMG/M metagenome (GOLD analysis project Ga0181525, IMG submission 121100) | Peatland microbial communities from MTU Mesocosm Facility, Houghton, MI, USA - PEATcosm2014_Bin06_10_metaG | ecosystem: Environmental > Terrestrial > Soil > Wetlands > Peat | place... | reverse complement strand
TTTTTTTTAAAAAAAAGTATTTATACTTTATACTATCCTTGATTCATTAAAGCTTAAAAGGGGAGACTCGCTTGTCGCTGTTAGCTTTCCGATATCCGCTAGCGTCGGCGCATTACTTCTCGCTATTACCTAGCTTCCTGACATCCGCTAGGTAAGGTAGCATCTGCACATTATTCGACGTTGCATTATCGGAGCAAGGAATTATTTCAGCGTTATTCTCCGATAGGAAATGCCGATCCGTAGCCGAGCTTACCTATGCTTACTACCTACCCTACCTTATTGTTAGCTTCCCAACTTTCGCTAGTGTCCGCACATCGCTTCTCGCTGTTGGCTTTCCGACTTCCGCTAGCGTCCGCATATTGCCCTCCGCCGTGCTCGCCGTTGGCTTTCCGCCTCCCGCGTAACGTCTGCACTCTGCACATCAGTTACCGGGTTTTCTTAAGAAGTCTCTGTTATTGTTGCCTGATGCATGGAACATTCCTTGCATTTTCTTGGCAGATACATACTTCAATAGAGCAGGACCTACGAATTAGGAAGGTGAATACAACGAATCGAGAAGAGGCACGAGTCAGGCACCTATGGATCCTCTTTTCTTGATGGTGGCGAATGGAGTAAAGTCATGAGGGGCGTCAAAACTGTCATCCTGCTTACCAAAAGTTCCGTTGATCGCGAAATTTATCGGCGGATTTCTCAGAGATGCATGAAATTTCGTGTTCTCCAGCTGTCTGACTGCGGGGTCTGCGGGGTCAGGTCGGGGTCTCCAAGTCAAGCAGCCCGAAGAGTCTACTAGCACTGTCGTTTCGACTTCTTCATCCGTTTACGCATAGAGTTGATCACTTGTTCATGAGATACCGAATGTTGTTGAGAGGATGGCCGGGGAAGGCAAAAATAATCAATCCGGTCTCTATATAAAGGGGTGATCCTTCACCTCCTTGACTTGTGTTGCCATCCTCGTCTTTGCTTATCTCATAACCACTACCATATTCGAGACAAGTTCTCTGATAGTCACGATGAGGAACTCTCTATTTCGACAGGTCCTCATTGGTTCAATTCTTTCCTCTACTATCTTCACAGCCGCAGCTGTTGGAAAAGCTATTCGTCGATCCGCTACCTGTCACAGCAATCATTATCCTGGCCCCGTCAATCCCAGCTTTGAAACAGGTCTTGCTGGCTGGACAGTGATCAGCGGAAATGCCTTTGGCAACGCATCCGTCAGCTCTGCATCTTCATACTGGGGAGGCCCCTTCAATCAAGTCGGTAGCAGTTTCCTCTGGGGCTTTGCTGAATCCGGAGACCCTGCTGTTGGGCAGCTTCGCTCAAGTACCTTCCAAGCAAGCAATGTGATGAGCTTTTTGGTTGGCGGTGGCTGGGATCCCGTCAATCTCTACGTCGGCTTGGTCCGAGCCAGCGATGGTGAGCTTTTGCTTAGCCAGACAGGCCCTCAGGACGAGGCTCTGATTCGCATTGTTTGGGATACGAGCACTTACGCTAGCCAGAATGTCTACTTGACTGTCTATGACAATAGCACTGCTAGTTCTTGGGGACATATCAACTTGGACGATGTTCGAACTGGATGTGATGCTCTTGGCGACGGCGATTTGACCTTTAACGTCCTTGGCCAAGTCAATCAGCCGAACCAGAGTAGCACCACTCTATCAGCTTCCCAGCTTTACGCTATAGATTCCATCCGTCCTCAGTTCCACTACACCCCCTATCAAGGCTGGATCAACGACCCGGCCGGTCTCATCGAATGGAATGGTCGCCATCAACTCTTCAGTCAATTCAACCCAGCCGCACCATACTGGGGGCCTATGCACTGGTCTCATGCCGACAGTCCTGACGCAGTACACTGGCACGAACTGCCCGTCGCACTCTTCCCGCCCTACCCCGAAAATCCTGCCGATGCCAGCGGTCGCTTTACAGGCAGCGCAGTCTTGGACAAGGGTACTGGCGCACTGCAACTCATCTTCACCGACTCTACAGATACATCTTTTCACCCTGACGCGGTCCCAGAAGTGGTCTCGTCTGCAAAGAGCACGGATGGTATCAACTTCCCTCTGTATTCTGGAAATCCGATCATTGCTGGACCACCTGCTGGATCTCCCAGTGGCTTCCGCGATCCGAAGGTGTTCTGGGACCAAATCGGAAACTCTTGGAAGATGGTTGTCGGCTCAGGCGATGCAACAAGCGGAAAAGTCCAACTCTTCACCACCTCTGACCCTGATCTCCTTCAATGGTCCTACGTTGGCGTTCTCACTGAGGGCGACGGAAGTACTGGCACCATGTGGGAATGTCCAAACTTCTTCCCTCTCGACGACAAATGGGTTCTATTCTATGGCGGGGACTCAGTCGGTTGGTACGAAGTTGGTTCGTACAATGGTACAAAATTCACGTCAGAGAAACTCGGCTTGTTAGACGCAGGGCCAGATAGTTATGCAACGCAGTGGTATATCGATTCTGCGGGTCGCAATCTGGCGATTACTTGGATGGGAAATTGGCCCACGAGTAAATGGCCCTCTCGGATCAATGGCTGGGCGGGCGCACAGTCGGTCACAAGGCAGCTGTTTATCCGGGAGGATGGAGGCTTGGGAAGTAAGCCCATCGACGAGGTGTCAAGTTTGGCGACTGGAGCGGCGATGGAGTTGGGATCGACGAATGTTCATGGTACTATCACTGTTGGCTCAAGCAACACCGCACGTCTCCAGATGAGCGTGGATCTTGCTTCTACGAACGCGCCTGCTTTCACTGTCCTGCTTTACTCTTCTAGCGCAGAACAAGTAGCTCTCACATACGCCGTCGCCAACCGAACTCTTACCCTAGATACGACAGATGCTGGGTATGGACAAGCGGGGATATGGAGCACTGTCATTGCGGCTCCGAGTGACAATGTGATGACAATGGATCTTCTCATTGATCGGTCGAGTGTCGAGGTTTTTGTTGGTGATGGCACGGCGATGACTGCTACTGTGTTCCCCAGATATCAGGAGAGTAAGGACATAAAGATTGTGAGCCGTGGAGGGAAGACTGTGTTTGAGAGCGTGAGTTTAACGCCATTGGGGAGTACGTGGATCTGAGTGAGTTCCCACATGAGGTGAAGGGTGCGCAACTATATTAACTGCAAGTTGGCCTTGCTCAGATAATTAATGTGGTCAGACACATTTTCTGCAAGGACAAATACATCTTCTCAGTGATGCTCTTAGATAATTTAGCCCACCCCCAAGAAGATCAAGTTCCAACGCTTTACGCCTTCTTATCTCTGATTCGCGCGTGGTAATATTACCAGCTTGCTCTCCAACCATACCCTCGAACGGATCATGAAGTGTCCCTGAATTTCCTCGCAGCGACACGCTGTTCAAACAAGGTGTCGATTTCGGCAAACGTCCTGCCCTTCGGCTCCGGAAGACGGAAGAACACCCAGACCAAACAGAGCAGACAGGAGCCTGCACAGAAAAATCCGAATTTAGCTGGCCAACTACAAGCTGTTGGAATGATCATCCGAGGGGTGTTAATGTTGTTTAAAATTCCAACAACATTATAAGCCGTACGTGCAAGTACAACAGTCCTGTTATACAAAGTTAACGAGGGACTCTCGGTCACCAACGAGTGGCATGACCGGTCCAAGGATTCAATCGTAGACGAATGTAGATAGGACCAGCATTCCACCAGTTGCCCATTGTGCTACCTTTTTACTTGGTGACAATGCAACGAATCCGACGATGAGGAGGCAGATTTCAAGGTCGACCATACCGACGAGATACAGAATTCGCTGTTAAACTGTTCCATTGCAAACCAAGAGGAGAACCCCCCAATAGCTCCTAAACCAAAATGAGGCATAATGAAATCGAAGGAGTTAACGGTGAAGAGCCCAGCTTTCTCCAAAAATAAAGTAGAGAACCACCGAGACCGTTGTCGCAAAGCGTTTGAACCATCCAGACCATACATGCAATTTCGATTCAGCGGAGATTGATTGCTGTGAAACATTTCCAATAGCTACTTTCGGATTTAGCAGTTTCTTTCTTCAGCTGGTCGGTATATATCATCATAGCAACAGTCTTGCTGGTATCAATATCGCCATCTCTTGTCGACGGACGTTCTCATGGCCTTTTCTCAAACAGAATATCTTCATCTTCGTACCAACCAACAAGGGACTCAGGTGCTAGTATAATACCAGTGAAAAGTAACAACGGCCACATCCATTGAAGGGCAAAAGCGCGATTCTGTAACCCCTTTCGCTTGTATAACTGAGAATATTTCCAAGCACTTCCGAGCCGAGTAGCTGGTCAAATACCCGACAGAGATTTACGCATGTCGTTAAGTATGGTCGTAGGCTAACCGGAGCTACTTCTAAAGACATGATTTGCCTAGTTACAGTTTCAACCCTTCCAATAAAGACTGGGAGCAAGGAGATTCTACTTTTGACAACGATGTAAGACTGTCCTCCGTATTTATGACTGCATTCGATATTATGATCTGTTTGGAGAAAGGATTATTCTGTGAATATATCACAGCGACAAGGTTTTGACTATTGGAATTGGAAAATTGTTCTGGGATTGATAATGCTTCATGGTTCCGAATTACACCGAGACACACGAGCTCCATCTCACAGCAATGTTTGATGATCTCCGCAATCCCAGGAATAACGAAAACGCCCCTTCTATTCAGCTCAGTTCCGCCGAACTCAGAGCAAACTTATCCACAAATAGCTTTCCAATTGCCTGCATATGCCTCGAACGGACTTATGGCTTTTGGAACTTCTCGAAAGAAATTGTCATCCTCCAGGGATGATTGTGCGGCCCTGACATCACACTGAGCTTGGAATGAGACAGGCTGGCACCAACCAAAGCTTACGCCAAGCAGATACCGATTTTTGCATTAAACCTTCCTTTACCGAGCAGACACATTGACGGGCATTTGTTCACAGACATCCAGAGGCTTTAGAGGAATCAGAGACCCTCTATGTAGAAGGCAAGTGGCGTTCAGACGGTGGCGTGAGCGTTGTCCGTAGCGCTATTTGTTCCGATGAGGTTCCTTCGTCGGGCAACGTCAACCTTCGCGCTGATGGCGCTCTAGAGGTGCTGGTATCTCTGAGAGCATTTCCAGGCCTAGAGTTCACGCTAGCGAAGCTCCCAGATCTTGAATGTTGTTCTCCAATCGGTGTGGTGCTCCCATCTGCGACACCACCTGAATTATACCGGGCTTCGATATCTTCCAAGTTCTGATGTAGGAGATGCTCAGCTGGGGTCCTAACATATCGATCTGCGTCACGTCTCCATTTCCTGTCATCATGAAACAGGTCTTGAGACGGATTGAGTAAACTGTTACCAAACGACAAACTTCGATCCTGCACACGTAATGGCATGGGCTTGCCTGAGGCTCTTTCTCCGATGAGAGCAGCTGCTTGTAGCGACGTAGTGATTTCAACTTCTGTCGGGGTTCTTTCAGCAGCGTTTGATAACCTATGTGTTTCATCAATGGGCCCTCCTGCCGCAACGCCTTGGGAGGATGCTGGAGATCTGTCTCTGTGGGGTTGAGTTGACGAAGAATCACCAGGACAGTCTGAGCCATCTGTTTTATTTTCGTCTTTACGACCCCTTACGAACCAAGCCCCCGCAACGGCAAATGCAGGACCAACAAATGTTGCCCATTGGCCTGGGAAAAGCATCAGAACTTTCAATCATCTGACCGATATGAATGGGAATCGCCTACCAACAGCTGTCATAGGCTCACTCTGCCATTTAACTTGGACGGTGAAGAAATTCCACTCCCCGAGGATGAGAATGCAAACTACCAAAGCACCAAACAAGACAAACTCCTGATAATCCAAAATATTTCGGACAAGGTTCCCCGGGGTCCGTGAGGCTCGCTCTACATCCTCCTTATCTTCGGCAAAGGCCTGAGTCCAATTGTGCTTGAGAATCTTGATCCACATATACACCAGATAAAGGACGGGAGGGATACAGCACCCGGCTGAGAACAGTGTACCCATGCCAAAAGTGATTCTTTCTGGTGCTGGGACTAGGAATATGTTGTCAGCTGAGCCTTGTCGGATACCAGAGAATGGACCCTGTGTAATTGAACAGGTGATTTTGCAACTGGGCGGGTTGGTGTAGTTGAAAAGATGCGGATTAGTGGAAGTTGGTTGGCCAGAATCGTCGTATGGGCACGGATGTGTTTTAGTCCGACAAAATTCGACTGTTAAACTCAGCAGCCCTGGAAAGTCAAAATGTGAGAATGTTGTACTATAGGTAAGCTTGACATACCACTAACCTGCAAGGATAAGGAAAGTCCATGGCAAAATCATAATCTTTCCTGGTTCTGCCCAGTACGCTCTAAAGGGCAGAAACGCTTGATTAGTGCTGCTTTAGACGAATTGCAATTTGGCTTTTAGAGAATGCATTGCTTGTAGCATCCTCTGAGGATCTACTTGAGCAGCAAAGCATTCGCAAAATGTACAGGTATGAAGCATTGACCCGAGAGATTTGAGGGCTCACCGGGATCGTTTGACTGTTACAGGAGCAGCTAAAATGCCTATCGAGCATAATTGGAACGCTCCAAAGATATCCATATCGACAGCCCCTAGAGGAATTTGTCAATTTCCGTCCAGTTATGGGATCAGAAGACCTGCCATCGTTGTGAAGAGCCGCGAGGACAATTGCATGGACTGCCGCTAGAGCAGGGAAAATCAACGCTGCTGCTAAACCAACTTTCTTGAGGAGTTTAGATTCATCTCCCAGCACACATGCTATGATGAGGAGATAATATCTCAAAGGTAAAATATCAGTTCCAGATGTCCAGTGGGTGGGGTCCGAGTCGGATAAACGGTAGGCTTACAAGTACCGAGAACCCGGACCATACTGGCCTGATAAGGGAAATTCGCAGATGACGTGCAGGACTTGGGTGGCATTATTGGTTGCCGTCTGTGTAGCGTTGCGTTTCAAGAGGGTGTCAAGCATCGCGGTCGAAGGCAGTCTTGGCATTGTTCAAGAGCCTCCAGATGTAAGTGAATGGAACGGCTCTGAAGGCAATGGCCAAACACGTTAACAAGTGTGGTTATCTATTTGCTCTTCGCAAGGAGCAGCACTGCTGCCGAACCATGAGAGGCTCCCCAAAAAGGAAGTTATTATGCCCATAGCCTTGCGGTCCTTGCAAATCTTGTGGTACCTTATGTTTCATTCAGCCCCGCTCTAAGATCGAAACTCAATGCATGACAGCTCGGAGCCTCACGCAGGCCGCAAAAGGGCCAATGATGTGCTTTGATTCTAGGATAAGGATGCAACACATAACCTTCACCGACGGGGTCTGCCGTAGAGAGTGCTGAGCACAAGGCTTCCATATATATCTTCGCCTGTGGAGGATCGACACAAAACATGCCCGCCCCACATTGGGGTTCACTGATAGTGGCCAAGAGACTCACTGCTTGTGCGATTCAACCCCACCTCCTCTTTCTTCCTATGTTCTTAAGAAGAATGCACAGCTTTCCCGTCCGCTAACAAGCTGCCAGACCTCTAGGCGCTCTAGGAACTCTATCTCCACTCTCTAGCAGCCTCGTCGAGTCGTCGTACGATTCCATACAGTGCGCAAACCTCACCCAAAACTTGGCGTCCAATCTGGGGGCCTGTTCTTATCGCTGGGCGTTCATGCAGAGTCATTGTGCTCAGCAGACCAGCTGAAACGCCATTGCTCTGCTGCTGCCTAGATTGGGTTTGTGGCTGGGACAGATGGCGGCCGAGTCCCAGCCTTCTCTTTTCCTGCTTCTACACGAATAATTTCCTCGCCAACTCGCTGTCAACGACCTTGATCGACTTTTTCCCTTGTTTCGTTGCTAATGGTTATATTTGCTTTCATGTCCGAGTTTTATGGGCACCTGGCAAATCTGCTCTTGTACCACACGGCCTGCCCGCCTTAAATCGACCATTTTCAACCCTCTCTGACCACTACATAAATCGATCTGATGCTCCAACCAGCTTCCCGACGTCTTTAAAATCCCACAAACGAGTTGAAACTAAGAAGGTTTGATCTGAACTTCGCTAGGAAGCATTCGAAGCAATGGACGAAATTAGCACAGTCACCACCAGCACCAGCGAGATCAAAAGCTGGCAATCAATCATTACACTTATTGTGTTCGTTTGCACAAGTAAGTTCGATATGTTTAATTCAGATTACTCTCCGACCGTTAACTTTCCCTGTAGACATTGTTGTCCTTTTCCCAATTCAGATCCCAATCCCTCGACGCCTTTCCGAAGCTATCCAAAATAGTCCTACTCTGCACGACTTGGGAGTAATATCACTTAAGTCGGAAGGCCCCCAGCTTCATGAGATCAAAGACCAGAATAGCAGAGTACTAAAATTCCCATTGAATTTTGTTACGGCACCCTTGATCGCAGATCTCTTCCTACTGGCTGTCCGAGCCATTGGTAGGCAAGAAGTCCACGACGGCATACTCGGGGCAAACAATATCCTTCCTTATAATATTATGATCTTCTTCCTTACCCTAGCATATATCGCCATATCGATCGACTGTTCCGGCCTAATTCGGTGGTTAGCGGTCACGGTACTCCAGAAAGGAGGCAAGCGGGGTAGGGTGCTCTTCTTGCTTCTCTATATCTTCTTCTTTGTCCTAGGCAGCTTCATCGGAAACGACCCTATTGTCCTTTCAGGCACCGCGTTTCTCGCCTATATGACTCGAATAGCACCTAATATCAAGCACCCACGAGCATGGATTCACACGCAGTTTGCTGTAGCAAACATCGCCTCAGCAATTCTTGTATCCTCAAATCCGACTAACCTCGTACTCGCCGGTGCATTTGGGATCAAGTTCATTACTTATACGGCCAATATGGTTGTCCCTGTTTTTGTTACAATCATCGTTCTTTTCCCTTTCTTATTATATATGATTTTCCATGAGGAGAACCTTATCCCACTCACTATTAAGGTGCGGAAGCTCACTCCGAAAGAAAAGGCTGAGAAGCCTCTGGACCCTAAGATTCCTGATAGTAGAGAAATTGCCGAGTCACAAGGTGATGATGTGCTCGAGGTCTTACATCCTTTTATCGACTGGTACAGCGCTGTTGTTGGAGCCTTTGTTATGTCAGCGACTCTTGTTACCCTTCTGGTACTCAATGCAAGCGATCAGAAGCACGGAGGCAGAGAAAGACCCGTTTTCTATGTTACGCTTCCTGGGGCATTTGTTATGTTCTGCTGGGACCTTGGGTGGGGGTGGCGAAACAGAAAGGAGACACGTTTGATTGCTCAAAAAGGCTTTGAAGCAAAAGAGGCTCGTCGAGCTCAGCAAATTCAACAGGAGGCCCAGGAAATGGTGCAAGAACAACAGATGATGAGCACTGCGTCACGAGAAGAAGATCAGGAGCAGGGTCTTGCTTCCATGCATGTCGCGGGTGAATGCCTGAGCCCAAACGATCGAAGAGAGTCAAGAATTGTACGATTCGTTAGGCGGTCGAGGGCAACTTTCCCAACGGTCACTGAAGTTTTAAAACTCTTACCATACGCGCTCTTACCTTTTGCCTTCTCCATGTTCATTCTAGTGCAAGGATTAGTGTCAAAAGGCTGGGTTGCAGTATTTGCCTTTGGATGGGACTATGTACGTAACTCCTTGAATTACTTTCCCCTTTCGGTGTCTTTCAAGCTCCGACAGTGTTAAAAGTTCCTGTTTCAGAATCACTCATGATCATACTGACTCAAGTTGCTAGTGGGTGAACACGACAGGAACCCTTGGTGCTATTTGCGGCATGGCTTTCTTATCTGTAATTCTATGCAATGTAAGTGTTCGGATACATTGTTTTGAAACCACACACAATTAGCTAACGTGCTATGACTTCCACTAGTTTGCCGGTACAAACATTGGCACTACAATTCTTCTCTGTCGTGTCATCCAAACGTGGCAACAGATCCATCTTAATAACAAACTTCCAATCTCTGATCGGACTCTGTGGGGAACAATATATGCTATGGCACTTGGGGTCAACTACGGTGCATTTAGCTCTGCGTTTAGTGCTTCACTTGCTGGCCTCCTATGGAGGGATATCCTCAATAAGAAAGGCATTCCGGTTTTGCGTCTGGGATTTGCTCGGATTAATCTGCCTATTATCTCTATCGCTATGGCCTTTGGATGTTCAACACTTATTGCACAGGTCTATATCATGAGGAACAGCAAACCTTACGATGCATAGGATCTTGCCATAATTAGAGAATTCGTCAATTGTTGTTCGAAGCGGGCGGCCTATAGTTAAAGCTAATATAGCACGGCATCACTTAACAGCGACCACACGGTACGACCAGAGCAATTGTCCTGAACCACAACTGATGCACATCACATGATCCTTAACGGCGACATAAACCTTTCCCCATTGACATCTCGCAGGAAAAGGACAGCAACGCGGCGCCCGAAGCATGAGCTCAGGCCCACCACATTTTCCAAGTCCCTCGCCCCCCACCATATCACAACCTGCAAACACCTCGTCTTCTCTCTCACGAACTGCTACCTGGCGCATCTCAACTTTTCAACTCATTTACGGATAAGTCAGGTAACGCTCTGCCAGTAACGAAAAAGGCTTGATGCAGAGCTCCCCACCTGTTGAGGGCTCTCGAGACTCGCTGGTCCACAGGGTCTGGGATCTCTATAGCGCTGCCCATCTTCGCGTCTGCTTCGCAATGACGAGCCTGAGTTCTAGTATGCCTCGCTGCTGGTGGGGAAAGCGGTGGTTATCTTGGATAAAGTAATGCGTAGATTGTTATCGATAAGAGAAGGAACTTGAGATCGATGTATACTTGTGGGGGAGGATGGATGAAGTAGTATAGGGTTTAGGCTTGAAATAGGGAATGATAGTCAATAGGAGAGTCAATGGTCTTAGAGAATCAGGTAGAAGCCCTCGACAAGGATAACGGGAAATAATGATAAAAAAATCCTACTCCCGTTATCATGACTGGAGACGGCCCAACATCGCCTAAGCATTTAATATCAAAACCACAAAAGGTAATGTGTTCGCTTGTGTCAAGTATGAAAAGTATTCAAAA
>Ga0181525_10004263_pt1 | contig 11032 bp, 12 predicted proteins | sample PEATcosm2014_Bin_48_FD_121100 | JGI IMG/M metagenome (GOLD analysis project Ga0181525, IMG submission 121100) | Peatland microbial communities from MTU Mesocosm Facility, Houghton, MI, USA - PEATcosm2014_Bin06_10_metaG | ecosystem: Environmental > Terrestrial > Soil > Wetlands > Peat | place... | reverse complement strand
CTGGACGGCAAGATCATCCGCGCACGGCGCAAGCTTTACATCGCCTTGAATAAGCCGCCGGGCTGCGTCTGTTCGCACGCCGATGAACTGGGCCGTCCGACGATTTACCAGTTGTTGCCAAAGGAATGGCAAATCGTGAATTCGGTCGGTCGTCTGGATTTCAACAGCGAAGGATTGATTTTTCTGACGAATGATGGACAATTCGCGTTGCGCCTGACGCATCCGCGTTACGGTGTCCGAAAAAAATACATCGCGACGGTCGAAGGCAAGGTGGAGCCGGCAATGCTGGCGGAGTTCACGCGCGGCATTTTTCACGGCGGCGAGCGGTTGAAGGCGGAAAAGGCGCGGCTCATGGGCAGCAGCAACGCGAAGAGCGTCGTGGAACTGGAGCTGGCCGAGGGCAAAAACCGCGAGGTGCGGCGGATGTTTGAGTCGCAAAATGTTCCGGTGAAAAAATTGCAGCGCGTGCAGATCGGGAAAATAAAGCTGGGCGAGTTGAAATTGGGCAAATGGCGGACATTGACAGAAGCAGAAATAAAAACTTTACTGTTGGAATCATGAAAACGAATTGCTGGCTGGTTTTAGGAACGATGATTGCGGCAAGCGCAATCGCACAGGATACAAACGCTTTGCCGCCGATCCCCGCGCCGGTGACTTCGCCCGCGGCGGAAGCCGCGCCCGCAGCCCCCGTGACTGACACGAACGCGCCGGTCGCACCGGTCAAACACAAGAAACGCATCGCCGCGCCCAAAAAACTCGTCGAGCCGACCGTCACGCTCGTGCCCGACCCGGCGGAGGTCGCCGTCACCAATCTCAACGTTCGCGGCCAAGCCGGACTCAAGGGCGAGTTCATCGCTCATATCTCGAAAGGCGACAGCGTGACAGTCCTCGACCAGATCAACCTCGGCAAGCACAAGGCCGACGAGCCGGCCCAATGGGCGAAAATCGCATTGCCAGCGAACGTGAAAGTATGGGTCCGCGCCAGCTTCATTGATGCGACAAACAAGGTTGTCCTGCCGAAGAAATTAAATTTGCGCGCCGGGCCGGGTGAAAATTACAGTGTCCTCGGCGTGATCGAACGCGGCACGCCCGTTTCCGAAATCATCACGAAGGACGACTGGATGCAAATTGACGCGCCGACAAATGCCTACGCTTTCGTCGCGGCGATGTATCTGAACCAGGCGGCTTCCGGCAATGTGGCCACGAACACCGCCCCTTCGGCGGAGACTGAAGCGCCGATGACTACCAACAGCGTTCCCGAATCGCAGCCTCTTGTGACCGAGCCGACCAACACCGCGCCGGAAGCCGTGGATACAAATTCAGCGGCAGCGACGGCACCGGCAGTTGACGCCAATGCCGTCGCCACGCCGTCGCCGGAAGTGGACACTAATTCGCCGCCGCGCATCGTGACGCACGAAGGCGTCGTGGGATACACCGGCAGCCCGACGGCGCCGACGGATTTCAAGATATACGACCCGGACACGTTCCAAAATATTGATTATCTTTACACAACCGCGAAAGACCTCGACTTGAAGCGCTACGTCAACATGCGGATCATCGTCACCGGCGTGGAAGGGCTTGATGCCCGCTGGCAGGATACGCCTGTCATCACCATCCAACGCATCGAGGTGCTCGATACCAATGCCGTCCACCAAGCCATCATCCAGCACAAGCATTGACGGACGGGCGATCTCCGCGCAAATCCTGCGCGAGCTTGCCGAACGCGTCTCGGAACTCAAAAAACACGGCGTGAATCCCGGCCTCGCGTTTGTGCGCGTCGGCGAAGATGCGGCCTCCAAAGTCTATGTCGGGCGCAAGGAAAAAGCCTGTGCTGAACTGGGAATTTTTTCCGAGACGCATGTTTTGCCGGAAACCGCAGATGAAAAAGAACTGCTCGCGCTCATCGCAAAATTAAATTCCGATCCGCGTTTGCATGGAATTCTGGTCCAGGCCCCGCTGCCAAAACACATTTCGGAATCAAAAATTTATTTCGCCGTTCTGCCGCAAAAGGACGTGGACGGTTTTCATCCGGTCAATGTCGGCAAATTGATGCTCGGCGATGACACCGGGTTCAAGCCATGCACGCCGGCGGGAATCATGGAATTGCTCGCGCGCTCCGGCACGGAAACCGGCGGCGCGGAAGCCGTCATTCTCGGTCGCGGCAACATCGTCGGCAAGCCGATGGCCGCGATGCTTTGCCAGAAAGGAAAAAATGCAAATGCGACCGTGACCATTTGCCATTCCGCCACGCGCGACATAAAATCGCATTGCCTGCGCGCGGATATTTTGATCGCCGCGATGGGCGTCGCGAATTTTGTGAAGGCCGAAATGGTCAAGCCCGGCGCGGTGGTGATTGATGTCGGTGTCAACCGCGTGGATGGAAAAATCGTCGGCGACGTGGATTTTGCCGGAGTCCAGAAAATCGCCGGGAAAATCACGCCAAATCCCGGCGGCGTCGGCCCGATGACCATTGCGATGCTGATGCGGAACACCGTCCGCGCGGCGGAAAATTTTTTAACCAAAAATAAATAACGAAAGCAGAAAATGTTCACAAGATTGTTTCAAAATTTTCCCTGACATTCTGTTTTCCTGATTCAAAACTCAAAACTGACAATTAAAAACCTTATGCAAGCCACCCGCATTCTCCCCGACCTGCAATCTTCGCTGCTGTGTGAAGAAGTCCGGCAGGAAGCCAATGGAAATTTTTTCATCATCGGCGTCGTCAATTTCATCCGCGTGCCGCAACTGCCGGTTGTCGCCGGACGGCTCTGCGTCTTCAACCGCTGGACGGCGGGCATCGGCCAGTTTGTCGAGAACGTGAAGCTCATCGCGCCCGATCAGACAACCGTCTTGCGCAAAGGTGAAATGAAATTTGAACTGCGCGATGCCGCGATGCACTCGACCAACGTCATGGTTTTCGGCCAGATTGAGTTCAAGGCCGCCGGCACTTATTACATCGAGGTGCTCGTGGATGACGTGATGAAATTGCGTTATCCCGTGCCGGTCATTGTCGTGCCGCCGCAGACCCAAAATCCGCCCCAACCGCCGCCGGAATAACCGGCCTGATTTTCCAGCAGAATTGAACACGGATGAAACACGGAAAAAATTTGCGTGGGAGCCGCTGACGCCGCGCGGCGTGGCTGCGTTCGCGCACGCAAAATTGAGCCGCCTGCTGCTCGTTCAGTTCATCGTCGCACTGCTCGCGGCATTTTCCGTCGTCTGGTTTCTCGACAACGGCTGTTTCCCGACCATCCGCGCGGCCATCCAAAGCCTGCCCGACGCCGGAAAGATTTCCTCCGGCAAACTGGACTGGCGCGGCGACTCTTCGCAAATGCTGGCGGAAGGTAAATTTCTCGCGTTCGACGTTGATCTGGATCATTCCGGCCAGATCATTTCAACCGCCGATTTGCAAATCGAATTTGGCGGGGAAAGCGTCCGCGTCTCTTCTTCGCCCGGCTACGGTTACGCCGAATTTCCGTATCCGCCGGATCGTTTTGCGCCGTTTAACCGCACCGAACTCGAACCTGTTTGGAACGCCTGGGCTGCGGAAATTTTATTCATCACCGCCGTCGCGACCGTCATCAGCCTGCTGTTAAGCTGGTGGATTATCGCGACAGTTTATTTCCTGCCGGTCTGGTTCCTTGGATTTTTTGCGAACCGCGACCTGAATTTTCGGGCGGGCTGGAAATTATCCGGGGCGGCGCTGCTGCCCGGCGCGCTGCTGATGGCGGCGGGGATTTTCCTTTACGGGTTTGGATTTATGAATTTGGTTTCGTTCGGATTTTTTTTTGCGGCGCATTTTGTCCTGGGCTGGGTTTATCTGTTTGTCAGCCTGCTTTTTCTCCCCCGCATTTCCGCGGCACCGGCAAAAGGAAATCCGTTCGCGGACAAAAAATAATTTTCTTCTCGGCAATCAAGCCGGCGGGGTCGGATCTGCCAGCAGTTCCGCCAGCATGTCGGTCAGCACTTTCGGCGAGCATTGGGATTTCAACAGCAGCCGGTCGGGATTCAATGTTTTCACCTCCAGGCCCGGATCGGCGATGGTTGCGTCGGAAAGAATGATTACGCGGGTGGATTTGAGTTCCGGCTCCGAGCGGATGTATTTCAAAACATATTTACCGTCAACAACGGGCATCATCAGGTCCAGCAGCACCGCATCGGGCTTGAGCGTGAGCAGCACCTTCATGGCGGCAAGCCCGTCCGGCGCAATTTCAACCTGATAGCCCGCGCGCACCAGTGCCATCTTGTAGGCTTGGATCACAATCGGGTTGTCGTCAACAAACAGAATGGTTTTCATGTTTTTTATAATTGAGCGCGAACAACGCGCCCGCCTCAAGTTTAATCGGGATAACCGGCCGGATTTTTTTCGTGCCACTCCCATGCGGTGGCGACGATGTCTTCGAGTTTCGGAAATTTCGGTTTCCAGCCAAGTTCGCGCACCGCCTTTTCGGCGGAGGCGACCAGCCGGGGCGGATCGCCGGGACGGCGCGGTTTTTCAACAACAGAAATTTTTTTGCATGTGACTTTTTCGCAAGTTTGGATGACTTCGCGTACGGAATAGCCGTCGCCATTTCCCAAATTAAAAAACCCGGTCTTGCCCGCCTGCAATCCAAGAATGTGCGCCTGCGCCAAATCCTTGATGTGGATGTAATCGCGGACACAGGTGCCGTCGGGCGTCGGATAATCCGTGCCGAAAATTTCGCACCGCGGCTTGCGGCCTTGAGCGACGAACAACACGTTCGGAATCAAATGCGTCTCGATACGGTGATGTTCCCCGAATTTCTTGCTCGCACCAGCGGCGTTGAAATAGCGGAACGCGATAAACTCCAGCTTGTAAATCTGCGAATACCAGATGAGAACTTTCTCGAACATCAGCTTCGCTTCGCCGTAGGGATTGATCGGGCGTTGCGGCAAATCTTCCGTCATTGGAATTTTGTCTGGCGGCCCGTAAGTGGCGCAGGTCGAGCTGAAGACGAATTTTTTCACGCCGCATTCCACGGCGGCGTCGGCCAGCTTGAGCGCGTTGACGAGGTTGTTGTGAAAATATTTTTTTGGATTCGTCATGGACTCGCCGACCAGCGCGCTGGCGGCGAAGTGCATGATAGCGTCGGGCTTGGCGGATTTGACCGCGCCGAGGATGTCGCCTTCGACTTCCGGCTTGCTGAAAATGAATTTCGCGCGCGAATCCACCGCCGAGCGATGGCCCTCGGTAAGATTGTCATAAACCGTGACCTGATGGCCGGCGTCCAGCAATTCCTCCGTGCAAACCGAGCCGATGTAGCCCGCGCCGCCGGTGACAAAAACGTTCATGCGGACAGTTTAGAAATTTTCCGCGCCGATGAAAGTTCAAAAGCGAAAAAGCCGACGCATGCCCGAAAGCACAACGTCGGCTTCAAAGCGAAGACGAAAACTACGGCTGGTCGCCCTGGTATTGAGCGTCGCCGAATCCGAGAATCGGGTAAAAGATGAAGCCGAGCAAACCCAGACCAACTCCAAATCCATCGCCTTTGCCGAACTTTCGGGATACGGCAATTCCGACGAAGATGGCCATGATGATGTTGACCAGCGGGATGAGGAAAAGAATTATCCACCACAGCGGCTTGCCGGCGATTTGTAGCAGGACAATCACGTTGTATATGGGGATGATGGCCGCCCAGCCCGGCTTTCCGGCTTTCACAAACACTTTCCAAAAGCCGGCGATGATGGCGACGATTATGACAAGTTCAATTGCCAAGAACAGAAGTGCGATAATTGCTCCCATAATTTTTAGTAGGTTGATTTGTATCGCCTTCCCGACCAGCGCCCACTGATCCGAGACAGCGACGATGTTCAACGCGACATTAGGCAACGTGTTGCAGGATGTCAAACGTCAATTTGCCGGTTTGAAACTGCGGATGCGACTGAAGTTTTTTCCACGTCTTGTCGCTCAACGGCGCGGTGCGATAAGCCGGCTCGATCATCGGCTCGGCGCTGTGCGAACGCCGGGCGCGGTCGAGCCAGCGACGGTCGAGCGGTTCGGAAATCAAGCTCAAATCGTTCGCGGCAATCGTGGTTTCCTCCTTCTCGCCGGTGGCATGGCCGACGCCGACGTAAAATCCGGCAAGCAGCAGCGTCACGCGCAGAATCGTGCTGCGCGAATACGTCGGAAGCGCGCACGGACGCCGCGGGTCGAGCAGTTGAAACAGGTTTGCGAACAGCGGCAGCGTCCACATACCCGGATTTTTCGCCGGCGAAAAGGCGTCGAACAGAATCGCGTGCGGCGGCGGTTGGAGTTCAAGCTTCAGCTTGTTCGGCCCTGACACGCTAAAGCTTGAACTCCAACTTTTGAGTAGTGCCGGAAAATCGCCGAGATGAAATTCCCAGTTCACCAACTGCGCGCCGTCTTGAAATTTGACGCGATGTTCGCGGAGAAATTCCTTCAGATGATCTTCGCAGCCGCCGAAGTAGCCAAGTTCGGCGGCGTGTTGCAGCGCGAATTCCAGCGGTTCCAGCGTATGGTCAAAACTCATGAGACGAATTTTGCACGCGATGTCCTTTGTGGCGCGCAGGACGGTGAGCGCATTGGCCGCCGCGCCGAAGCCGACATCCCAAATCACAAATTCTCCGGAATGATTTTTGAGGCGTTCGCGGAGCCGAAGCTGGTTGACGTAAAGCGCCTCCGCCTCGGCAACCGGGCCGACAACAGGATGAAACGTCTCGGCGTCCGCGAGCGAGCGCACGGAACAAATGCCGTTGTTCAGGCGGACGAGCTGGTAGCCGGAATCGGTTTGCACGTTTTAGTTTTGCGTGAATCGCGTCCGGCGGAAAGAAAAACCGGCAATCCGTGCGGACGAATTGCCGGTTCAACCCCAACCAATACCAAAAATCAAAGCTGTGCCATCGCCTTGTCCAGCGCGGCGAAAAGCTGGTTCATTGTCGCCTCGGTTTCATCACCCATGTTGGAAATGCGGAACGTCGTGCCTTTGATTTTTCCGTAGCCGCCGTCAATCAGGAAGCCCTGGTCCTTCGTCAGCTTTTGCAATTTCGCCACGTCCACAGTGCGGCCGCCGAGGCGCGCGCCGTTGCTGACGCAGGTGAGCGTGATGGATTCAAAACCCTTTTCCGGAAACAAATTAAAGTCGTGCTTGGCCGCCCAGTTACGCGTGAGCTGGTTGGTTTTCTTGTGGCGCGCGTAACGATTTTCCAAACCTTCGGCTAAGAAATCGTCGAGCTTGGATGACAGCGCAAAAATGTGGCCGATGCTCGGCGTGCTGGGCGTCATGCTTTGCTCGGCATTTTTCTGGAACTCGACGAAATCGAAATAGTAGCCGCGATCCTTTGCCAGCGCCGCTTTTGCCAGCGCCGCTGGCGAGCAGACGAAAACCGCTGTGCCGGGCGGCAATGCGAACGCCTTCTGCGTTCCGGCGAGCAAAACGTCAATGCCCAATTCATCAAATTTAATCGGCACGGCGCTCATCGAACTAACGGCGTCAACGATGAACATCACGTCGGGATATTTTTTCTTGAGCGCGGCGATTTCCGCGAGCGGCGACATGACGCCCGTGGAAGTTTCGTTGTGAATTAAAGTGAGCGCGTCGAATTCGCCGGTCGCCAATTTTTTGTCAACCGCTTCGGCGCGGATGGGTGAACCCCATTCGACTTGCAGCGCCTCGGCCTGCTTGCCGCATTTTTTGGAAACGTCAAACCATTTGTCCGAGAACGCGCCGCACATGCAGTTCAGGACTTTTTTCTGGACCAAATTGCGCACCGCGCCTTCCATCACGCCCCACGCGCTGGACGTGGAAAGATAAACCAGTTGCTTGGTGGAAAGCAGTTGCTGGAGTTGCGGCTGGATTTTCGCGTAAAGGTCTTTAAAACCCTGGCCGCGATGGCCGATCATCGGCGAGCAAAACGCCTTGAAGGTTTTTTCGCTGACTTCGACCGGACCCGGAATGTGCAATTTAACGTGTGCCATGGTTTGTGAAATGTTTCACAAGCAAGAGACGAGCGCAAGTAAAGTTTTTTAATACGCTGAAATTATTTTTCGGCGTAGCCGTTCTTGCGGAACCATTCGACGGCTTCAACAAAGGCCTGTTTGGGCGGCGTCTGTGGCAGGCCGAGTTCGCGGACGGCCTTGGCGGGATTGAACCACATTTTTTCCTTGGCCATGCGCACTCCGGCGAGCGGTGCCTTGGGCGGATTTTTTGTGAAGAAGGAGGTGCCTTCGTTGACATGCGCGGCGGCGAGCGCCATCCAGTGCGGAATTTTTGTCTTTGGCGCGGCGATGCCGGTGATTTCTTCGAGCGTGGCGAGGGTTTCTTCCATCGTCCAGTTGCCCTGAGCGTTTCCCAAAATGTAGCGTTCGCCGATGGTTCCCTTTTGCGCGGCAAGAATGTGCCCGGTGGCGACGTCTCGGACGTGAACCCAGTTCAATCCTGTTTCCAGATACGCTGGCAGTTTTTTGTTCAGAAAATCCACTATGATCTGCCCAGTCGGAGTCGGCTTGGTGTCGCGCGGGCCGATGGGCGCGGACGGATTGACGATGACGATGGGCAATCCTTTTTTGCGGAACAAATCAATCGCCACGCCTTCCGCACGGAATTTCGAGCGTTTGTAATCATTTGCCATGTCCTCATCGGAAACCTTTTCCCCTTCGTTGGCCGGGACAATTTTTCCGTCCACTTCTTTCGGCAAGCCGATGCAGCCGACGGTGCTGGTATAGACGGTGCGGATGCAGCCGACTTTGCCGGCGCTTTCGAGGACGTTGCGCGTGCCTTCGACGTTGACTTCATACATCGGCGCGTAATCAGACATCCACAACTGGTAAATCGCCGCCGTGTGAAAACACCAGTCGCAGCCGTCAATCTCGCGTTCAAGCAGGCGGCGGTCGAGGATGTCGCCGGTGACAATCTCGGCTTTTGTGCCGTCAAGCCCGCTCAAATTGCTTCTCTCCCTCACCAGCGCCTTGACGCTGTGACCCTGGGCGACAAGCTCGTGGACAAGGTTGGAGCCGACAAATCCGGAAGCACCGGTTACAAAACATTTCATAATGCGGCGAAAGCCACCCATATTTTTGTAGCAAGCCGGGGAAAAACGCCACAAAAAGTTTTTCACATTCCGCTGCTTGACTTGGCCGCCAAGGTTGTCCAATTTCGCCGCATCGTATGCCGTTAAAAAACAGCGCCAGAAGAAAAGCAAGCCGTGCAATACAGCGAGACCTCGACACGCGGATCGAATTCATGGAAGGAATCGTCCGCCGCGACCCGGATTATGTGGACGCGCTCCAGCTTCTCGGCGACCACTACACGCAACGCGGCCGCTTCAACGAAGGCTTGAAAGTGGACGAACGCCTCGCGCGTCTCGACCCGGAAAATGCGCTGGTTTTTTACAACCTCGCGTGCAGCTATTCCCTCACCGACCAGTTCGACCGCGCCGCGCTCGCGCTGGAAAGGGCGTTGAGCCTCGGCTACCGCGATTTTGCATGGCTCGCCAAAGACCCGGACTTGAAGAAATTCCGCGAGCAACCAGCCTACCATGACATCAAAGCAATAATCCAGCGGATGAAAAACAAAACTCGCTGATTCTTTCAACCGCAAATTGGCGCGAACGGAAAATTGGCTGAAATTTTCCGCCGCAAAAATATTCGTGTAAATTTGTACCCATTCGTGGTTTTATCTTTTCATGAACGTCACCGTCCACGGACGCACGGAGCATTATCGCACCGTCACATTTGACCGCGCACGCCATTCCGTCCTGCTCATCGAGCAGCGATTGCTTCCGCACGAATTCAAAATTGTCGCCGCAAAAAATTTCCACGAAACCGCCGCCGCCATCCGCGACATGATTGTTCGGGGCGCAGGCGCGATCGGCGCAACGGCGGCCTACGGCCTCGCGCAGGGCGCGCTTTCCTTTGGCGGAAATGATTTGAAGAAATTCTCCGCACACGTCGAAACCGTTTATCAAACTTTGAAATCCGCGCGACCGACGGCGGTTGACCCCGTCAACGCCATGAACGACGTGCGGCGCGAAATGGCGCGAGGCAAAACCATCGCAGAAAAGCAATCCCTCGCCCTCGCCGCCGCCGAGGAATTTGCAAAAGAAGATGTCCGCCATTGCGAAGAAATCGGCAGGCACGGCGCGAAATTGATCCGCAACGGGATGAAAATTTTGACGCATTGCAACGCCGGCTGGCTGGCGTTCGTGGATGTTGGAACAGCGACCGCTCCGATGTATGCCGCGCAGGCTGCCGGGAAAAAATTTCATGTTTTCTGCGACGAGACCCGTCCGCGCTCGCAAGGCGCGACTTTGACGGCCTGGGAACTCGCGCAGCAAAAAATTTCGCATCAAATCATCGCCGACAATGCCGCCGGACATTTGATGCAGCGCGGCGAGATTGATCTGGTCATCGTTGGCAGCGACCGGACGCTTGGACGCACCGGCGAGGTTGCAAATAAAATCGGGACTTACACAAAAGCTGTTTTGGCCGCGCGTCACAAGATTCCATTTTACGTCGCCATTCCGCTTTCGACAATTGATTGGAATCTGAAAAATGGGTTTGAAATTCCGATTGAAGAGCGAAGCGAAGACGAAGTGTTAGGCGCGTGGGGGATTGAAGAAAAGCGGAAAGCGGAAAGCGGAAAGCGGAAATACATTCGCGTGGCAAATCCGACGAGTGGCGCGCGGAATCCAGGTTTCGACGTGACGCCGCCGGAATTGATCACTGGCATCATCATGCCGGAGGGAATTTTCAAGCCGCATGAACTTTGGAGGCGGCGCAACGACTGGGCTTCGCAGATTGAGCAATCATTCTGAAAACTTAAACTTGCTTCAGACGCAAAACAAAATTAGCTTCACTCTTCCCATGGCGGGGTAGCCAAGTGGTAAGGCACGGCTCTGCAAAAGCTGCATTCGTCGGTTCGATTCCGACTCCCGCCTCCAACTCCAAGTTGCTATTTTGCAACGGGTTGCAGATGCCAGAGGAGGCCAGTGCCAGTGAAAGTGCCAGTGAAATCATTACCGGGCTACTACTCAACCATTACCCCTGTAATACCCG
>Ga0181525_10004262_pt1 | contig 11033 bp, 9 predicted proteins | sample PEATcosm2014_Bin_48_FD_121100 | JGI IMG/M metagenome (GOLD analysis project Ga0181525, IMG submission 121100) | Peatland microbial communities from MTU Mesocosm Facility, Houghton, MI, USA - PEATcosm2014_Bin06_10_metaG | ecosystem: Environmental > Terrestrial > Soil > Wetlands > Peat | place... | reverse complement strand
CCCGAGAGACGCTGCAGCAACAACTTTGGGGCACCGAGACAACCGTCGACTTCGACCACAGCCTGGGCATCGCCGTAAACAAGCTTCGGGAGGCCCTAGGCGACCACGCCGAGAATCCGAGGTTTGTTGAGACGCTGGCCAAGCGCGGCTATCGGTTCATCGCCCCAGTAAAGGCAGTTGAGGTTCAAGTCTCCCCACCAAGGCCTGAATCCCCCTCGGCCAGTGTAGTTTCCCTGCCGCGCGCTGCTGACAGGGCACTCTGGTTTTGGATTGCAGCTTTGCTCGTGTGTGTCTGCATCGTCCTGATGCTTGTTCTGCTCATTCGTCCGGCCGCTCGCCGGCCGTACCGGGTGGAGCAGGTCACTCATTCCGGGCATGTCCTTACCAACAGCTTGAACGATTTGGACGTAGAGAGCTTTTCCAGCTCCGCGAGCGACGGCACTCGGCTCTATTTCTCTCATATGGAGAACGGCAATCCGGTGCTGGCGGTTGCCCTGGCCGCCAATGGCGAGATCAGCCACTTCAACCTGCCTTCCGAGATAGGCGCCCCGCTGATAGGATCGCTTTCCCCGGACGGATCGAAACTGCTGATTCACAGTCATCTGCAGGCAGAGCCCGAGCAGCCTATCTGGATTGTGCCCACGCTGGGTGGCGACGCGCGCCAAGTTCCCAACGTGCAGGCTCACGACGCAACCTGGATGCCCGATGGACGACGTCTGCTGGTCGCAAGCGGCAACGAGTTGACGATTGTGAACGCCGACGGCAGCGAATCGCAAAAGCTGATTGCCACCTCCGGCCTGGCGTTTTGGCTGCGCTGGTCACCTGACGGGAGGAGATTGCGCTTTACACTCCGCGATCCCAAGCGGCAAACTTCGGAGTTGTGGGAAGTTAAGGTCGACGGCAGCGATCTTCATCGGCTGTTGCCCGGCTGGAGCCAGCCCGCCTCGGAGTGCTGCGGAAGCTGGACCTCCGACGGAAGGGAGTTTGTCTTCCAATCCTGGCACAACGAAAGCGGCCACAGCGAGATCTGGGCCTTGCGGGAACATCCGTGGTTCATGAAGGACCGCGCCCCCAGGCAGATCACCAATGGTCCATTGGACTATGAGGCGCCCAGCACATCGCCGGGGAGCCATCGCATCTACTTCATTGGAGTCAACTCGCAGATTGAGTTGTTGCATGCGCTGCCGGGTTCTCCGGTCTTTGCGGCTTTGGAACATGAGTTAAGCGCCGCAGACCTGGCAGAATACTCCCCCAACGGTCAATGGGTTGCTTGGCTCAATGCCTCCGACGGTTCCCTGTGGCGCAGCCGCGTCGACGGCAGCGATCGCATCGAGTTGACCACACCGCCTCTGCGCATCTTCACTATGAAATGGTCGCCCGATAACAAGCGCCTCGCATTGATGGCCGAGGCGCCGGGGATGCCCTGGAAGCTCTACCTGATTGACTCGGAGGGCGGTAAACTCACTCCGCTGCTCAACGAGGACCGCAACGAAGCCGATCCCGCTTGGTCGGCCGACGGCCACTCGATCGTCTTTGGCAGGCCTCCCGACCGCATGGACAGCCGGCAACCGAAGGCAATCTTCGCGCTGAATGTTGAAACTCACGAAGTCACCGAGATTCCCGGCTCGGCTGGTCTCTTTAGTCCGAGACTTTCTCCGGATGGCCGCTACATCGCCGCGATTCGTTTGGACCAGAAGGCCCTGCTGCTCTTCGACCGCGCGCAAGGGCGCTGGACGACTCTGACCACGCACGGTGTCGGCGACCCCGCCTGGTCCCGCGATGGCCGTTCCCTCTACTTCCAGGATTTTCTTGAAGAAGGTAAGCCCATCTATCGCGTTGCCGTACCCGAGGGACGGATAAAGACTGTGGCCGCCATCGCCAATTTAAGACCGATTGCCGCAACCGACTATCGCCTGATCGGCCTCGCGCCGGGCGACCTGCCCGTCGTCAGCGCCCGAACTTCTACGGTCAACCTCTATAGCGTTGACCTGGACGAGCGTTGATCTGCCGCATCAAAATGACTTACCGAAATGGCTGGCTTTTCACCCGTCCTGCGCCTTCTCTTAGAGTCAGAAGCTGGTTGGCCGCAACGGATTTGATGGACTCGACCAGCCCCGACGGCCAATGCACTTCAACATCTGCCATCGTTGCAGCGCCGAGCCCGAAGTGCAGCCGCGGGTCGTTCGATGAGAGAAAGCTGGACTGGCTTAAAAGCTCCTGCACCTGAACCCTGCCTCCATAGTGCACCAGAACGCGCGCGCCGATGGCGCTGCGATTGCTCTTCGTGCCTTCCAGACGAATCTTGATCCACTGATTGCCCGGCGGAGCATCGTTGCGCAGCAGAGTTGGCGGCTCATTCACATTCATGATCAGCACGTCGATGTCGCCATCATTGTCGAAGTCGCCAAAAGCAGCGCCGCGGCTGCAATGAATCGCATTGATGTCGGGACCGGCCTCCGCGCCTAACTGGACGAATGTGCCGTCGCCCTGATTACAAAAGAGTATACGCGGGCTGCGCGCGGGAAATCTCGGGTTAACCCGCGCAACCTCTGGGTAGACGGTGCCCGTCGTGATTAGGATGTCGGGATAGCCGTCGTTGTCGAAGTCGACCATCCCTGCGCCGAAGCAGACGAAGCGAGTTTCTTTGTTGAGGCCGGCCGGAATCGTCACGTCGTCGAAGTTACCTTTGCCATCGTTGCGGTAGAGGCCAGTTGGCTGATTGTAGTAGTGAGTCCTCACCAGGTCGGTGTGGCCGTCGAGGTTGTAGTCGCCTGCGCCGGCGCCCATGCCGCCCATCTGCCGGCCCTCGCCGCTGAGCGCGATGCCGCGAAACAAAGCCTCCTCGCGAAAGGTGCCGTCGTGGTTGTTCATCAGCAGCAACGATGGAGTCGAATCGCAGACCACGAAGATATCGGGCCACCCGTCCTCATCGGCGTCGATTGTGAGAACTGTAAGTCCATACGACCCGCGAAAACCAGCGACGCCCGACTCCTTCGAAACATCGGTGAAGGTGCCGTCGCCATTGTTGCGATAGAGGTAGTTTTGCGCTTTGGGCAGGCCCTCGGGACCGCACATCGTTGGCACGCCTTCATAGTTACAGTTGGGCACCGCCAACGACGGCTTGGGCGCTGTCGCCATGTCGATCTCGAGATAATTCGAGACAAATAAATCGAGCAGCCCGTCGCGGTTGTAGTCCAGGAATGCACAGCCGGTGCTGTAGCGGGTCCTGGGATAGAGCAGCCCCGCAGTGCCCGTCACGTCGGTGAATGTGCCGTCACCGTTGTTCCGATAGAGTCGATTCTGTCCGTAATAAGTGAGGAAGAGATCCTCAAATCCGTCGTTGTTGTAGTCGCCCACGCAGACACCCTGGGCCCAGCCCGTGTCGAGCAGGCCGGCCTTGGCAGTCACATCCGTAAATGTTCCGTTGCGATTGTTTTTGTAGAGGCGATTGCTCGAGTTAGCCGGAGTGTCTTTGAGACGCCGGCCGCCGAGGATGAAGATGTCCATCCATCCGTCGTTGTCGAAATCGAAGAAGGCGCAGCCGGTGGCCATCGACTCGACGATGTAGGTGAAGCTCTCCGGCTCGCCATAGACCATCGTTGCAGTCAGGCCGGCTGCGTGGGCCACATCCACAAAGCGGGAAAACGGCGTAGCTGGTTTGCGGGCAGGGACGGCCGACAACAATGCGCACGGAAGAAAAGCAGGCGCAAGCGCCGCAGGCATCGTCCGAAGCAGGCGCCGACGCGACCAGGGGCGGATTTCGCTGTTCTTCCTCACGACGGGCTTCCTTTCCGGCTAAGAATTTGCGCGCTCTAGCGATGCTCCAGCGCGGCGGCCAGTTTCTTGCTCAGTTCCAATGCGCTGGCGTTGTTTGGTTCCAGAGTGAGAGCGTGAGCCACGGCATCCTGACCTTCCTGAAACCGTGACTCCGTCCCCAGCGTAGCCGCGAGAGAGATCCATGCCTGCGCATTCTCGGGGGCTATCTTCACCACGAGGCGGAACTGCCCCTCGGCGGCGGCATTGTTGCCGGCCTGAAACTCCATGTAGCCGAGCGCATAGTGCGCCAGGACAGAATTGGGATCGGCCTGGATCGCCTGCTCGAGCGCTGTACGTTGGCCCGCTTTGTCACCGAGATTACCAAGAACGACAGCCAATCGGTAGGCGAACCCAGCATCGTTCGGCTGCGCGGCGCAGGCCTCGCGATACAGATCAGCGGCCTTCTGGTTGTCTCCGGCCTTGGCGGCCTCCTCTGCTTGTGTCGCCTTTAAGACAGCGAGAGATTGATCGGCTTCTTGCTTCAACTTCTGCTGGTAAAGTTTGAGCTGCTCCTGCGCTTCGTCGTTCTCTCCCAGCGTCCGCAGAACTTTGGCTAACTCGAAGCGCACCTGCGCTTCAGTTGCGCCAAGCTCTACTGCCTTTTCGAGCTGCTGTTTGGCGCCAGCGGCGTCGTTGAGCTGCGCAAGTACCAGTCCAAGATTAACGTGCGAGTTATAGTCGTCGGGGTTCAGAGCAACAGCCTGCTCAAGATCTTTGCGGGCCGCTGAATACTCACCCGCCTTGCGCTCCAGAAAACCGTTCAGATTGAGCAGATCGGCATCATGTGGAGCCATGGTCAGCAACCTGCGCCCCAGCGGCGCAGCCGCATCGGTATCTCCGGTGATCACCAGAGTCCGAAGAAGAATGCGCTGTGCTTCAAGGTCGCGTGGCTTCACACGCGCCAGTTCGCCGGCCAGCTTGGACGCGGCAGCGAAATGGGATTCGTGGACGTAAAGCGACACAAGCGCTCCCGTCAGGCTCACTGAGTTCGGATAGGTCTTCAGCCCGTCAACAAGCGTCTGTGTTGCCTCATCGAATCTCAGGGCCTTTCGGTAGGCTACGGCGAGATCGAGAGTCAGTGCTTCATCGCGCTGAGCGGAGCGAAGCCGGCGGATCGCCGTCTCGTAATCTCCGGCCGCGACGAGTCCCTTGGCCAGACTGTCAAGAGCCTCCTTCGAAGCGGGGTCGAGTTTGAGTGCCGATTGAAAGACCTGAAGGGCGCAGTCTGGCCGGTGATTCTCATCGAACCAGTTGCCCAACGCGAGATACTCCGCGGCACTGGGTCGGGCGCGGAGCCTGTCCTCCAACGCCGCCGGGCCGGAGCAGCTTTGCGCCCCTGCAGAGAGGGATGCGGCAAGGTAGCCCATAAGGATCAGCCCCGATTTGGCGCGCTTCAATAGCTCCAACATGCTATAGCTTGAACTCCCTGAACCGGCATGGCGTCTGAATCCAGGTTCCCGAGGATAATTGAGTGGACACGGCTCTTGCAACCAGGATTTCGCGTCGAATGGAATGCCAACGCTGCGATTACCTATCCCGCATATTGCCCAGATCGTTGGCACCTCCAACGGGTTGGACGATTGCCGTAATGTGGTGGAACGTAAGCGCGTCAAGCGCCTGATGCGGGCCGCGGCCCGGACGGAACCCGTAGGACGAGGCCTCGAAATCCACCTGATTTGCGTGAATGGACCTATTGAGCAAAGTCTGAAGGTGAATTCGTGCCCCGCCTCGATTTCGCGTTTGCAGGGATGTCCGCATTTCCTATAGAAATCCATATAGCACACGATCCGCAATGGGACAGGTATGAGCAGGCTTAAGGCTGGGGTTAGAGAAATCGTGAACTAATCGCTCAATCGGAACCGTTCAAACTGGCGTTCTGCCCATATGACCGGCCATACGCCGTGACGCGAATCGAGCGCAATGGGGCCCAAACCGGGATCGTGTCCAGCTTGGCGACGACGCAGACAGAATGCGCAATTCACATCCGTATTAGGGGTGGACCCAACTATGCACCCAAGCTGAAGAAGCAGATAGCGGTGTTTGAAAAGCTCAAACAACACCATGCAGGGTGCAACGACCGGCCCTATCTCAATCGACTCAAAATCGACCGATGGAGTCAAGCGCTGATCGTGGACAGGTGGTCACCGTTGGATAATAATTCCAACCCTCACCCCAGACCGAACCGCCATGACGGACACAACCCTTCCGACCCGGCCTTCGGCTTCCAGGGCCTTCAGCGGCTGAGATCTGGGATCATGTAGGTTGGCCGACAAATCGTTCAGAACTCAAGAATGGAACACAAAGGAGACCCTATGAACGAGAGCAGGCGGCTCGGACTCACGGCCAAAGAACTTGCAGACGAACTGCAGTTTTGCTACGAATCGGAGCGGAGCTGGATTCTGCAGATTATGGTTCCGGCGATCCTTATTCTGTGTGCCTTGGCGATGGCCGGTTTACTGTTCGCCTTTCACGCGACAGTCTTCGGCGTTTCGTCGGCCATGTTCCTGGCGGCAGCCGTGTGGACGGGGATCGACGCCGCCAGGAACCGGAATCGAATCTATTCAACCACACTCTCGGTGTCCAGCCAGCGATTCGAAGCCACCGGGGACAACTTGAAGGCGGGGTGGCTGGGCACGTTTACTCGCCCCGGAAAGATCGCCGTGCCCTCGTCCGAAGTAACTTCCTTCGGATACTCGCCGGGCGGCGAAGACACCGAAAGCGGCTTGTGGGTGAGCAGCGGCTTGTGGAGGAGTCATTGCCTTCTGCCAGGATTGAGCCGCGAGCAAGCCACGAGCGTCGCTGCCGCCATCGCGCGGCGGTTCCCCGAAATCGGCTCCAAGCTGAAGCCCGAAACCCACTAATAGTGAGCTAGTTCACGGCAGGGTAGTATCGCCGACGATACTCTCACGACCTAGGTTCGCCACGGTGGCCCGTCAATCCGGCGCTCGGAATACGCACTTTTCATGATCATTTGGCGTGCCTGTGCGTCGCGCATGAAATCGCATCGGAATCTGCAGAAGTAGTATGTAAGCAGAGATCACAGACGATGGATCGAAGAGCGTTTACCGGGTTCCTAGCCGGGGTGATTGCCGGATGCAAACTCAAGGCCCCTCAGCCGGTGGGACCCGTTGCGTTTGGTTACAAGATGGAGTGGATCACTGTGCGGGGCGAGATGATTCAGAAAGTGGTCAATTCCCTCGGCCTGCGTCATCCTAGACCTGCCAACTGGCAAGAGGGAATCGCCTGCGCGTATAGCCTGCAAGGTGTTTTCGTTGCACCCCCGTTGAACGGATGGATCGCAATTGTAGGATTTCGTGCCTCGGATTTCGTGGGCCACGATTCAGTGTCACTTGCCAAACGTCGGATAGAATCTGCGAGTAAGGTTTTTCACACTTCCTGCAGCTTTGCCACTCACCGCGTGACCGAATATCACCATTGGATGAGGGCAGAAGTAGGCAGGGTAACGAGGTGCTTCGCCTACCTCGGAGAAAGAGGCGAGGTCCTATGCAATGAAGGCCAGATTTCAATTGCGGAACAGGCACTGAGCTTCGGCAAATTGCCTCCAGACCAGTGGCAGCCTGACGAGGATGACGTAATGAAGATCGCCAGCATGTGGAGCTACGACCCATCGAAACTGACTTCTTCATCAGGCCCTGCAGCACTTGGGGTCATCGCAGCCTCACAATAGTTTTGTCCCGGGTGATTGACCGGAAGTTACTATCTCAACAACGAGGTATGCCCTTCAAGCCTTCGACGAAGCAGTCGCACCGTTTCCGCAACTGACGAAGCCAGCTCCTTCGAGCGGAAGCTCCAGCAATGATAGAGGTCCCTCTTCTTTGGTACTCTAACGGCGAGGAGTCAGGCCATGGACATCACTTCCCCGTTCTTCGTCGTCCCCGTCATCGTCGTGGTTTTCGCCGTTGCAATCTTCTTTGCTACCAGCTCTGAAGAAGACAGCCATACCGAAGACTGATCCATTTCTAGATCCAGCCTGTGCCGGAATCGCCAGGAGACCAGGGAGACGATCCCGTTCCCCACAGGCGATTCCAGGAACCTTTCAGGCAACCCCGGCGTATATCGGATCTAGAGGGCGATCGCCACCATGCGAATTACGACAAAGAACACGATGCTTCTGGCCGTAGGCCTGGCTCTGGCGGGCGGAGTTGCGGGATGCAGAATTAACGTGGACAAGGGCGCCAACGGCGAGGACAAGAAGGTTCAGGTGGATACGCCCTTCGGCGGCGTGCATGTGAACACCGATCAAACGAGTGCGGTGGATCTCGGACTGCCGGTCTATCCTGGCGCGGAGATCGTAAAAGGCGACGACAAGCACAAGTCAGCCGACGTGCATCTGGGCTTTGGCGAGTGGGAACTGCGGGTCAGAGCGGTCTCCTATGAGACCACAGATTCACGGGATAAGGTCACCGATTTCTACAAGAAGGCGCTCGGGCGCTTCGGTGACGTGATCACCTGCGAGGGCAACGCTCCGGTGGGCACTCCCTCGACCACGCATGAGGGGCTGACCTGCAACGACAACGACAAGAACAGCAAGGTACACATCGACCAGGGCAACTACCACATGGGCAAAGGGAACCTGGAACTGAAGACCGGTTCCAAGCGCCATCAGCACATCGTAGGCTTTGAGAACTCCGGAACAGACAGGACCCGCTTCGCGCTGGTGGCGCTGGATCTGCCCGCCCAAGTGGAATCGAGCTCTGGGAAGAGCGACTAGGCGTCGTTCAAATGAACCTTTATCGCCGAGGCCAACACTTAGGACCACCACGGAATTCAAGATCAAGGAAGAACTGACACAACACTCTTGCTTTGAGAAGTCCGAGCCACAGCTCCGGCGAAAACCATGGCAGCGCAAGAGAGGTGAAAACCCCGGGCGTTTGAGTCGTGGCCCGTTCAGGAATCCGGTCGGGGCCTCGTCTCCAGCAAACCAGCCGGAGCCCTGCTCTCATTCCATGAGCATACGGGAGAACCAGACCTCAACCGGAATTGACGAGATGACGGATAGAAACAGCTTCAGCGGAAGAGCGGGCAAGACCCCAACATGTTCTGACTGGCCAAAGGGAGCGCAGGGCCGACTCAACTTGACGACAAAAACCCTGCGGAGACACATGGCATCTGGTTCACCTTAAACTAGATCGCTGAGTTGTCGACCGGAGGCCTCGAAAAACAAAAACCCAGTAACCCGCCCCACGAGCCTGGCGATTTCAATCGAATGATGAATGTGCATGAACCTCGCTTGGACATGCCTTCCGCATTACCCGGATCCCTTTCCCTATCGGTTTGCGGAACCAGTAGCCTAAGATTAAGTTGCAAATCCAATTCAGAATTTGCGACAATGTCTGCCAGCGCGCGTGAGTTCCCCCACGTGCCCTTTCAGAGCAGGGTAATCAGCGCCGTCATGCTTGCGAGGCCGAGACCCTAAGGCTTCTCAAAGCGATCTCCAGGAGCACCACTGACGGATGACGGCATTCACTTGTCCGCACCCTGAGAGATCGGCGTAAGCGTAAGCCAAACCACAGCACGGATCGCAGAACGGCCTCGCCGGATATGCGTGCGTTCGTGCGGACGACTTGTTCGTTCAGGGATTCGAGTCGGACTCCATCAGGTCGGAAGGAGTTTTCGCAATGAGCTTTCCTGTTCGTTGCATGGACACATTTGCGGCGGTTCTCTTTTACTTTGGAGCCTGTTGCACTATAAGCAGCGGCGAGCCGCCTCAAGCGGTCTCACCCCCACTCGAACAGCAAGAAGAGGCTACGACAGACGCATCGCTCTACCCGTCCGTGAATGAGGCTGTCATTCCGGGCCCGCTCCTGCCATTCCTGCGCATGGCCGGTATCAGCCGAGAGGTCTCTCCCGCCGAAGTGCTTCCGCTGCTGGCTCGCAATGCTACTCTTTGGGGTTACGACGAAGGTAAACCGACCGAATTCCTGATCCTTGTTGATCGTTACGTCCGGCTCGCGCGAGAGCTTCGGTCTTTGGCCGGCTCTGACGGCATTATCCGCGTTGCGGATTGTGATCACGCAATGCAGCTAATTCGGATTCTCGGATACAGGTTTCAGGATGGTTGTGGTCCGAACGGCGCTTTCCTGGTGACTGAAGACGCGAAGCGCGCATTCCTGACCATCGACTCTGGCTTCCCCCTCACGAGGCTTGAAGAGGACCTCCAGAAAGGCACTCCGTTTGCCTTTGCGTTTCCTGCGACTAAGGTCCCGGTCCTGTTCTCCCAAAAGACGTGGATCGCGCTTTCGGCGGTAAAGACGGGGTATCGGACAGATATTCTCGACGTTCTGCTGCACGACCCGACTGTGGATCACTTGTATTCCGCTCTTGCCAAGAACGATGGCCAAACAAGGTCTGCCCTGGCGCGGTCGCCCGGACTGAGGAAGCTGCTTCCGTTTGCCTCATCGCTTGATTTTTATGGAAGCCGGATCTGCATTCGCTCCGGTCAGGTTTCGGTACCAGCCGGAGCGAGCGGGGAACAAGCCTGGAAGGAACTTGTGGGAGCAAGCCCAAACTCGTCAGGAGAGTTTGTGATCCATCTGCTTTCAAGGGATCACGGTTGGCTTGTAGCATATTTTGACGCCCTATCGCGTATCGGCTCAGCGCAGCAAGCCCATTTCACTGAAAATGACCGGCTGAGGCGCCTCTACAGTGCCTATCGGTCGGCTCCCCGCGAAACGAGCGTCACCTATGCGGCGACAAGTGTCTTCCCAAAGAATTCCAGGCTTCAGGTGCTCTTCACCCGTATGCAATGGCGACCGGACGGTGAGCCTCAAGTTCCGGGGAGTTTGGAGGTCTGGAAGGAAATCCTCACCCGCAAGTCCAAGTGGAATAGCGTCCGCGAATGGGCGACAAACGGCCGCTCATGGGAAAACCCGGAAAAGTTGCTCGAGGCATTGGTAGCTTCTTCAGGTCTTGAAGCCGCTGCAGATCCATTGCGAATCTATCTGCTGCTCAGCGCAATCGACAGCGAAAGGCCTTTGGGAGGCCGGTTATCCGATGAGACGGTGCAGAGGATTGCCGACAGGTTTTCCGAATTCAACGACTGGTTTCCTATCTTCGCAGAGTTTCCAGCTCTGGACGATGCATCCATCACTGCTTTTATCGAATCGGCAGACCGCATCGTCAAGATCAAAGACCTTGCATTACGCTCCAATGCCCTGGGTGCTTTTCAGGCCGACATCGGACTATGGCAGATTCTT
>Ga0181525_10004260_pt1 | contig 11036 bp, 9 predicted proteins | sample PEATcosm2014_Bin_48_FD_121100 | JGI IMG/M metagenome (GOLD analysis project Ga0181525, IMG submission 121100) | Peatland microbial communities from MTU Mesocosm Facility, Houghton, MI, USA - PEATcosm2014_Bin06_10_metaG | ecosystem: Environmental > Terrestrial > Soil > Wetlands > Peat | place... | reverse complement strand
CGCCGCCGCCGGGGTGGTGCAGGGGGCGCAGGCCAGCCTGACGACGGAGACGGCGAGCCATCTGGCGGCGTCTCTGGTGCAGGCGCAGGAGGATCTGGCGATGAACCAGGCCAGGCTGAACGCCGCCAGCTCGGACGCTGCCGCCGCCAATGCCGCCATCGCCCCCAACCTGCTGCCGATGCGCAAGGAGCAGGCGGACCTGGCCGCGCAGGTGCAGTCCCTGGCCGGGCAGTACGGGCCGGATTACCCGGATTTGCAGTCGGCGCGCGCGCAGTTGGCCGCCATCACCGCCGAGATTGCCGCTGAGACCGCGCGGGAGCTGGATGCCGCGCGGGGCGAGGTGGCGGCGGATCAGGCGGAGATTGCCACGCTGCAAGCTGCACTGGGGGCGGCGCGGACCGCCTCGCAGACCGAGGATGAGGAATCCGCGCCCATCCGTGCGCTGGAGCAACGCGCCGAGGCCGGGCGGGACATGCTGCGCGCCATGACGCTGCAGGCGGACCAGTTGGCGCAGGAAGCCTCGCTGACCAAGCCGGATGCGCGGATTCTCTCCGCCGCCGCCGTGCCCAGCGAGCCCGCCGCGCCGCGCCGAAGTTTTATTTTGGCCGCCGCGCTGGTGCTGGGCGCGTGCTCGGGGCTGCTGCTGGCGGGGCTGGTGGAGGCGCTGGATACGTCGCTGCGCTCGGGCGAGGCGGTGCGGGCGCAGCTTGGGCTGGCGTGCCTGGCGCTGATCCCGCAAGTGGCGGCGCCGCAACTGGCGGCGCTGGATGCGCCGTTCTCGCTGTTTGCCGAGCAACTGCGCGCGCTGCGCACCGGGCTGGGGCTGGTGGCGGGCGAGGGGCGGGTGATCGCCATTACCGCCGCGCGGCCCGGCGAGGGGAAAACCACGCTGACCATCGCCCTGGCGCGGGCGATGGCCGGTTCCGGCCTGCGCGTGCTGGCGGTGGATGGGGATATTCGCCAGCCGAGTTTTGACCCCATTTTTGGCGTGGGCGGCGCGGCTGGGCTGACGGATTATCTGGCCGGGATGGCCTCGCTGGAGGAGATTCTGCACCAGGATACACTGACGCCGTTGCAGATTATTCCCGCCGGGACGCAGGCCAAGGCGGCGCTGTCGCTGTTTCTCTCGGCCAAACTGCCGCAGGCGTTGAAGACCCTGCGCGCGGCGTATGACGTGGTGCTGCTCGATGTGCCGCCGGCTTTTGCGCTGGCGGAGGGGCGCGTCCTCGCCCACCATGCGGACTCAGCCCTGCTGTGCGTGCGCTGGGGCAACACGCCGCGCCGCGTGGTGCAGGGGGCGATTGCGCTTCTGGGGGAGGCGGGGGTGACACTGGCGGGGGCGGCGCTGACGCGGGTGGATGTGAAGGCGCATAGCGCCTCGGGCTATGCCGATGCGGAGGTTTATACGCCGCGTTATGGCGGGTATTTTCGGCGCTAAGTTTCGACATTTTCAGGAGTCCTCGTTTTTCTGCTTGTCAGGGGAAATTCCTTCGGCTAGATGTTCAATTAAGAATGATTTGCATTTGCAACACTCGCGTGCAGGGTTGTTCGACATAAAACCAAGGGTTGGCCCATGTTCGTGAGTATGATTATCGTCTTTCGGGAGGCGATGGAGGCGGGGCTGATTATCGGCATCATCGCGGCGGCGACCGAGGGTGTGGCCCATCGCGCCCGGTGGATCGCGGGCGGCATTTTTGCCGGCATCGTCGGTGCGAGTTTGGTGGCGCTGTTCGCGGCCAGCCTCTCGAATGCGTTTCAGGGTGCCGGGCAGGAGGTTTTCACCGCCACCATCCTGTGCTTCGCGGTCGCCATGCTGAGCTGGCATATTCTGTGGATGTCGCGCCATTCCCGTGAAATCGCCAAGGAAATGCAGGATCTGGGGCGCGCGGTGTCGCTGGGTGAGCGCTCGCTGGCGGCGCTGGCGGCGGTGGTCGCGGTGGCGGTGATGCGCGAAGGTGCCGAGGTCGTGCTGTTTCTGTATGGGATCGTCGTTGCCACGGGCAGCACGCCGCTCCAGCTTGGCGCGGGCGGCGTGGCTGGGCTGCTGGCGGCGGCGGCACTTTCCTTCGTGCTATATCGCGGCCTTGTGGTCATTCCGTTGCGCCGGCTGTTCAGCGTGACCAATGTGCTGATCGCGCTGCTGGCCGCGGGCATGGCCGGGCAGGCGGCGGCGATCCTCAATTCCGCCGACATTCTGCCGGCCTGGGGGCAGACGCTGTGGAACACCAGCGGGTTTATTGCCGATGACAGCTTTGCCGGGCGCAGCCTGCATGCGCTGGTGGGGTATTCCGCGCGGCCCTCGGGTATTCAGCTTGCGGCCTGGGCTGCCACGTTGTTCGTGCTGGTGTCGGCTTCGCGCATTCTCAGCCGCCCGCCGGCGCGGGTGCTGGTGGCGGCGGTGCTGCTCACTGCCATCGGCCTGGCCGGGCAGCCGGCGCGGGCGGATGGTCTGCCGCTGCTGATCTTCCAAAATCATCGCTTTATTCCAGACCGCATCGTGGTTCCGGCCAATCAGAAGTTTAAGCTGATGGTGAAGAACACGGATGATACCGCCGACGAGTTTGAAAGCACCGATCTGAACCGCGAAAAGCTGGTGGCGCCGGGGCAGACCATCACGGTTTTCCTCGGGCCGCTGGACCCTGGCACGTACAAGTTTTTTGGCGACTTCCATCAGGATACCGCTCAGGGCGTGTTGGTGGCGCAATGAGGCATTATCTTCTGATGGGGGTGATGGCGCTGTCCCTCTTCGTGCCAAAGCTGGCAGCTGCGGACTATCACGTTGTCTCTCCCGATGAGATTGATCTGGGCGAGCTGGAGATTGAAAATAACGGGGATGCGGTGTTCGATCTCCGGCCGGACCAGGTGGACGCTAACAGTTTTACCGCCGAGCTGGGCACCGGGCTGACGCCGTGGTGGCATAGTGAGCTGGAAATGGGCTCGGCGCGGGCGCCGGGGTATAATCAGCCGCAGCTCATTACCCAGGCGGTGTGGGAGAACAGCTTTGAGCTGACCGAGCCGGGCGAATATTTTGCCGATCTGGGCTTCTATTTTGAGTACGGCCAGTCCACCACGGCAGGCCGCGCCGCCACTTCGAATGAGGTGACGTTCGGCCCGCTGATTGAAAAGGATATTGGCCGCACCACGGAGACGGTTAATCTGTTTGTCACCCGGCAGTTTGGCCCTGATGAGACGACTCAGGGGTTGGACCTCAGCTATGCCGTGCAAAGCCGCTGGAATGTTTGGGCGCCGCTGTCCCCGGCGGTGGAGATGTATGGCGATGCCGGGGTGATTGGCAGCAGCCCGAGCCTGGCGCGGCAACAATTGCTGATTGGGCCGGTTGCCGTGGGGGTTTTGCCGTTGAGTGAGCTGGGTCTCGGCCATGCGGGGCAGTTTAAGTATGAACTTGGCTGGCTTTTTGGCGCGACGCCGGCGAGCAGCCGGGGCACGCTGCGCTGGCGGTTTGAGGTGGAGTTTCCGCTTTAATCCGCTGCGCGGTCTCGCCCGGCCAGGAGGACGACATAGCCGCGCAGGGCTGGCAGGCGGACGCGCCAGTCGATGCAGTGGCGCGGGCGGTTGCGCATGGCGAAGTGGAGTTCGACGGCGGCGAGTTGTTCCGCGTCGAACCGGGCGGCTAAATCTGCTGGCAGGCGCTGGAGGAAACGCTGCATGTCCGGGCTTTGGGACACGACGGGTTAATGCGTCAGGCGGTCCAGTGTTTTGCTTCGGCGCAGAAGGGCGAATTTTAAGGCCACCGGGCCGAGTGTGCCGCAGAACATCAGTACCGCTGCGAAGGGCAGGAAGTTGGCGCCGTTCCAGGAGCAGAAATGCAGCAGGAGGCCTTTGGTCAGGCCGATGAAGAGGGTGTTGAAGAGGTAGATCATGAAGCTGTACCGCCCGAGGAAGATGAAGGCCCGGGCGGAGGATGCGCGCCAGGTTCTTAACCAACCGTGAAGTGCGGGCATGGAAAGCGCGCCGACGGGGAGGAGAAGAAATTTTTCGTTCCAGTTGTTGTAGAAAATCAGGATCAGGATGAGGCAGGCGAGGAACACGGGCAGCAGGAGGGGCCAGGTGCGGTCGATGAATGCGTCCCATCGCGCGCCGAGGAAACCGGCCCAGAGGCCGAGGGCGAAGAAGATGGCGTATTCGCCGATGCGGTCGAGATACAGGGTGGTGGGGAAGGGCAGCGCGTAGAGGACGAGAAAGGCGGCGGTGAGGGTGGGGATGCGTTCGGGTTTGCCGTTCAGCAGGAACAGGCTGGCGAGGCTGACCACGAACAGGACGAAGAGATACCAGACGGACAGGGCCGGGCTGTGCGCGGTGTTCCAGACCAGGCCGGAGAGGCCGGGGAGCCAGCCGGAGGGGGGATTGTCCACCACCATGAAGCGGGCGGCCAGGAGCTTTACGGCGACGACGGCGATGCCCAGGGCGAAAAACGGGAGCAATAGGCGTTTGGCGCGGGCGCGGACGATTGCGGGCCAAGTGGCACGGGGGGCGAGGATGGTGCCGGAAGTAACCGCGAGCAGGCCGCTGAGGTAGAGAAACAGCGGCATGTGGAAGGCGTAAATGGCGCGGCGCAGGGGCTCGTACCAGTCGACATGGGCGGGGTCGGCGCGCGCGACCAGGTGCCCGAAGACGACGAGCAGGATGGCGAGGCCTTTGGTCAGGTCGATGTCTGGGCGGCGCGGCATGCGGTAAATTAAGCGTTTTAGTTGTGAGTTAATACTGGTAAACGCAACCTTGTGTTGAAAACTTTGACCGGGGCTGCGCTGCTGTTCTCGTTTGCCGCTACCGGGGCGGCGGCGCAGGAGCTGGATGCGTTGTTGCCGGAGGGAATTCCGGGATACGGCACGCCGTTTGCCGTGGTGGCGGACCATAAGGTGGAGGCGCCGCAGCCGACCGGGGGGCAATGGGGGGCGTTTTCGCTGGTGCCTGCGCTGGCGGGTTCGGGCGGGTATGATTCGGCGCCGGGTGGGGCGGGGGCGTCCTCGGTTTTTACCGTGGCGCCGAGTTTGTTGGTGACGGATCGTGTTTTGGGGTTTGGCGCTTATGCCGCCGCGAATAAGGCGGTTTATCCGCAGGATGGCGCGCAGAATACCGGAGGCGTGACGCTGGCAATGGGCGAGCAGGTGGCGCTGCCGGGGGAGACCGTTACGCTGGCGGCGGGGTATCTGAACGCGCAGGAGACGGGGTTTGCGCTGGATACGGTGGCGATATCGCGGCCTGTGGCGTTTACGCTGGAGAATTTGCGGGCGAGTGATGAGATTGTTTCCGGGCCGTTTACGCTGAAGCCGGAAGTTGCTGTGCTGCGCTACCGTTTTCCGGGGCTGGCGGCGCAGGACCGGACGGAGACGCGCGAGGGGGTGACGGCGGTTTGGTCGCCGCCGGGGCCGGTGCAGGTTCTGCTGCGCGTGGCGGGTACGCAGTCGGCGGATGCGATTCCGGATTTTTCCACGCGGACGCAGAAGGTTTTGGTGGGGCTGGTGGATACGGCGGATGGGCTGTGGACGTTCAGCGCGTTGGTGGGGGTGGCGCGGCGGCAAGGTGAGCGTGCGCCGGTGCTGGAGATGCGGCTGGACTGGATGCCGGCGGAGCTGGACCGGGTGCGGCTGGAAGTGGTGCGCGAGATCGATGATCCTGATGAAGTGGGTGCTGTGGCCTATACGCTTGATCAGGCGAAGATTTCGGTGAGCCATGAGGTGCAGACGGATGTGACGGCGAAATTCTCGGCGCATGTGGGGGAGGCGGCGTATTTTGATTCAGGCGAGCGCGAGACGCTGGTGGGGACGGATGCTGCGCTGTCCTGGCAACTCGGGGCGCATCTGGCGGTGGAGGGGGCGTATGCGTTTAACGATCGGCAGGCGAATTATTTGCCGGCGGCCAATGAGCATGTGGTGACGCTGGGGATGACCTGGACGCCGTGACGCGGCTGTTGGGCTTGGATTTTACCGATGCCGGGTTGGAGGACGTGGTGGCGTGGCTGCTGGCGCGGCCGGTGGGGGAGTTTGGCTACGTGGTGACGCCGAATGCGGATCATCTTGCGCGGTTGAGGCGCGTGCCGGAGTTGTGGCCGGTGTATCGGGGGGCGATGCTGCGGCTGCTGGATTCACGGTTTTTGCAGCTTTGGGCACGGGCTTTGGGGATGGCGGTGCCGCCGGTGGTGACGGGGGCGGATTTGACCGAGGCGCTGCTGGCGCGGGCGGATGGGCGGCGCGTGGCGGTGGTGGGGATGACGGCGGAGGGGATGGCGCTGCTGGTGGCGCGGTTTCCGGCGGTGGGGTTTGTGCATCATGCGCCGCCGATGGGGCTGGCGGGGGATGATGCGGGGTTTTTGGCGGCGCGGGATTTTGTGCTGGGGGCGGGGGCGGAGTTTGTGTTTTTTGCCGTGGGCTCGCCGGTGCAGGAGCGGTTGGCGGCTGCGGTGGCGCAGGCGGGGGGTGTGGGGGTTGGGTTGTGTGTTGGGGCGGGGTTGGAGTTTTGCGCGGGGACGGTGCGCCGCGCGCCGGGGGGGATGCGGCGATGCGGGTTGGAGTGGGCGTTTCGGTTGATGCGCGAGCCTCGGCGGTTGGGGTGGCGGTATCTGGTGCGCGACCCGGGGGTGCTGGTGGCGCTGGTGGCGGAGGCGGTGGGTTTTTCTTCCCTTTGAACGGGGAAAACGGTTAAGCTCTGGGGGATGATTGAGTTTCCGGCAGAGCTGCGCCGTGGCGGTGACGACTCGCTTTGGGCGGTGGTCGCGGTCATGGGGCGCGTCATCAGGATTGCGGAGATTTATTCCAGCCGGTCGGCTGCGTTGGCGGATCAGGCTTGGCGCGAGGCGCAGGTGCGGGCTTATGCCGGGTTCCTTGAAAATGCCGCCCAGCCGACACCACGTTATGCGGTGAAACCTATTCGCCGCACGGATTTACCGCGCCGGTGGAAGCCGCTGCCAGCCTTGGGGTTTTTGAACGGGAAATTGTGATGCGCATTGAACACGATGCTTTGGGGGATGTTGCGGTTCCGGCGGAGCATTTGTGGGGGGCGCAGACACAGCGGTCGATTGAGAATTTTCGGGCGGGGCCGGTTTGGGGGCGCGAGGTCATCCGCGCGTTTGGGATTTTGAAGAAGGGCTGCGCGCTGGCCAATCAGGCGCTGGGGCAGATGCCGGAGGCCAAGGTAAGGCTGATTGTGGCGGCGGCGGAAGAGGTGATTGCGGGCAAGTGGGACGGGGAGTTTCCGCTGGTGGTGTTTCAGACGGGGTCCGGCACGCAAAGCAATATGAATGCCAATGAGGTGATTGCCAACCGGGCGATCCAGATGGCGGGCGGGGTGGTGGGGAGCAAGAGCCCGATTAATCCGAATGATGATGTGAATCACAGCCAGAGTTCGAATGATACGTTTCCGGCGGTGATGCATATTGCCGCGGTGGAGGCGATTGAGCATGAGCTGCTGCCGGCGGTGGCCGGGCTGGCGCAGGTGTTTGCCGAGAAAAGCTTGAGGTTTGCCGATGTGGTGATGACGGGGCGGACGCATTTGCAGGATGCGACGCCGGTGACGCTGGGGCAGGTGATCTCGGGCTGGGCGGCGCAGCTGGACGGCGCGGTGGTGGGGATACGCGCGACGCTGCCGGGCTTGTACGAGCTGGCGCTGGGCGGGACGGCGGTGGGGACGGGGCTGAATTCGGTGGCGAATTTTGGCGCGGTGGCGGCGGAGTTTATTGCGCTGGAGACGGGGAAACCGTTTTGCTCGGCGGCGAATAAGTTTGCCGCACTCTCGGCGCATGATGGGGTGGTGGCGGCGTCCGGGGCGCTGCGGGTTTTGGCGGGTGCGGTGATGAAGATTGCCAATGATGTGCGGTGGTATGCGTCCGGGCCGCGCACGGGGATTGGGGAGATTTTGATCCCGGAGAATGAGCCGGGGTCTTCGATTATGCCGGGGAAGATTAATCCGACGCAGTGCGAGGCGCTGACGATGGTGGCGGTGCAGGTGTTTGGTAATGATGCGGCGGTGGCGTTTGGCGGGAGCCAAGGGAATTTTCAGCTCAATGTGTTTAAGCCGGTGATGCTGTGGAATTTGTTGCAGTCGGCGCATCTGCTGGCCGAGGGGCTGCGGGGGTTTGAGGTGCATTGCGCGCGGGGGATTGAGCCGGCTTATGAGAAGATCGCTGAGAATTTGGCGAAGAATTTGATGCTGGTGACGGCGCTTAATCCGCATGTGGGGTATGAGGCGGCGGCGCGGGTGGCGCTGAAGGCGCACCGGGAAGGGCTGACGCTGCGGGAGGCGGCGGTGGGGCTGGGGGTGACGACGGGGGCGGAGTTTGATGAATGGGTGGTGCCGGGGGAGATGGTGGGGCCGCTGCGGGGTTGTTAATTTTTTGTCTTTGATTTTGGTTGGTGCCAAGCGTGTTCAGGACATTTTAAAAGGGAATAGGAATTGGCTGGAACACGGCTTGAACGGTTAAAGCATAATGGATAAGGGTAAATTTGTAATTTCGTCCCTCTAAAAAGGGCCGCGTGATTGTAGAAATTGGAAAATCTTGGCTTCTGCATGGTGAACATAGGGTTGTTCTGATAGCCTGAGCTAAGTGGCTGCGACACGGAGCGATGGCAGGTTATTGGGAGTGAGTATGGCATACCGATACATTACAGATGCCTCCGTTCAGGCTGAAGAAAACATATCGACCACAGAGGTGTGTGCGCTTTATTCGCCAAGGAGGCCGGCGCCCGATTATTTTTTTGGGCCTGTGCCGGGTTGGATGGGGCGGTATTTCTTCGGGGATAGCTGTTCGCCGGCGGTCAATCTTTTTCAAATCGATAGGGTAAATCTTTTTGGGAATAGGTTGTTGTACCGGGGGGCCGATTTTTTTTGCCTGGAGCCGAATGGCGTTCATCCTGGCACCTTCGAGAGTGAGATTACACGGCTGCGGAGTGCCGGTGTTGCGCATACGCGTGTGATTGAAGATGAAGTTGTACTGCTCATTGGCCCCGCTTATGACATCTTTGGCCATTGGTTGATTGATTTCATGCCGCGCATTCAGGTTTTGATTGAGGCCGGGTTCAAGCCGCAGGAGTTGAAATTTCTGTTGCCGTCAGATCTTCCGGATTTTGCATTGGAATGGCTTGGCCTGATCGGGATTTCATCGGGGCAGGTCATCCGCTACGACATTCATCGGGAGATCTGCCAGATCCGGCGGGCACTGATTCCGTCTAATTTGCGGGGAGATGGCCGCGCCAGCCCACTTATGGCCAGGGCCGCAGAAACCTTCCGCGAGGGTGCGCTTGGCAGGCAACAGCCGCAGCAGTTGCGGCGAACCTTCATCTCACGAAACAGGTGGCAAAACGGCGCCAAGGGCCATCGGCAGATCACCAACGGGGCGGAGCTGGAACAGATAGCAAGTGATCATGGTTATGACATTGTGCATCCGCAGGATCTTGGAATTCGTGAGTTTATGTCGGTTGTGTTGGAAAGCCGGGTGATCGTCGGCGAATATGGTTCGGGTATGCATTGGTCGATTTTTGCGCAACCTTCCACGGACATCGTCTGTCTGCGGGGGACGTTGGGTCATCCTGGATTTCTGCAATCGGGGCTGTGCGAAGCGCTGGGTCAGCGACACGGGTATGTCTTTGGTACGACACGGGAAGAAGGGCCTTACCATGTGAGCACCTTTGATCGCGATGATCTGCGCGCCTGTCTCAAGCTTATCGAGACGGCTTAAGATTTCCCGGGAACTGGTGCTTCAGTTGGAGCCTGAGAGGCGCCAGTTTTTGGTTGGGTCTTTTTTGTAAACAAGGTCCTCTTGTGCAATCGAAACGGTCCTGAAGTCGGTTTCGCTATGGAAACCCACGTCAGCGAAATCAGATTGGTTGAATGTACGGCTACAGAGCATGTCCATGATGGACATGGTGATAACGCCTGGCCCAGTGAGGATCCAGGCTGATAGCTTTATGTTGTGCGCTTTTGATCCGGCAATATGTGATAGTGCGAGGTTGAGAGCGTAGGCGATAATGGGGTGGTGCGGACGCGATGCGATAAACCAGTTGTTTACACATGGCGTGGACGCGTCTGTCCAGTTCATGACTAACCCGGCTTCAGGGGGCAGCAGAGTGTTAAGCTCGCCGGCGGCCTGCTCATCGGCGTCGACGTAAACGCCCCCTTCGCGCAGTATCCAGCATAGGCGGAACAGGTCGGACTTACTCGCCACAAAAGGCAGCGCGTCATAGGCTGTTGTAATCGTTTTTCCGTAATGATCTGCGATATAGGCGCGAGCCATATCATCATTGAACAGGACGTGGGAATATCGGCTCCCCTGTCTGGTCCAACCCTCTATCAGCGTTTTGACATCGGGCGGAACGGCGGGGGTATCCCAGTACTGCATTATTCCCGGGGAAATTTTCCCTCGCACATCCGGCAGCGCTGTGGGCGGCTGAAGGAGCGGAATCTGCTTTAGATTTCCGGAAGCAAATGCGAATCGCAAGGGCAAAAGCCACGCATGCGCAAAGCGCCGCTGCGAGACATACGCGGCGCGTCCCCAAGCGTATGCCGCCTGGGTCTCATTCGCTTCTGCGCAGGCCAGCGTCTCATTGCTGAGTCCGTGATATAGGGCGGCGTTAGAAAGAGCGGCGTCGCCGTTCAAAATGCCTGACAGAAGTTGCGCGGCAACAGGTTTTAGGCCGGGGGTTTTGATCGAACTGATACTGATCGCCTCAGCGACCAATTCACGCAGACGATCAGGCTGGCCCTCAAATATTGATGAGAATTGTCCCTGCTTCTCAGAAAACATAACCGCCCCCTTCAAACTCCACTAACTAAAGTAGGGAGCGAACTCCTGTCCGTCAGCCGCCAGCGATATGCGCCAGACTGCGCAAAAGGGTCGGTGTTACGTTGGGCAGTCTAAATGCTTGGGGCGGGCGAGGCAAATAGCCGGTTTTGGCTTAGTGCGTGCATGTGGGCTTGGCCTGAGTCAGGCGGTCAGTTTTTGTCTTTCGGGCTTTCGTCGGGGTTGTGAGGCGGTGGTAGGGGGCGGGCGGTTTGGCGCCGGCGGGCGGTTTTTTCGCGGAGTTTTT
>Ga0181525_10004258_pt1 | contig 11039 bp, 7 predicted proteins | sample PEATcosm2014_Bin_48_FD_121100 | JGI IMG/M metagenome (GOLD analysis project Ga0181525, IMG submission 121100) | Peatland microbial communities from MTU Mesocosm Facility, Houghton, MI, USA - PEATcosm2014_Bin06_10_metaG | ecosystem: Environmental > Terrestrial > Soil > Wetlands > Peat | place... | reverse complement strand
GGGTCGACTCGGCGGTGAAATCTGGCGCGATATCGTTGATTCGGAGTGACATTTTCGGATATTCCTCCTGGGAAGTACCATCATGGATTTGTGAATTTGGACCGCAAAATCAAAACCCACCCGGCCATGGGCGGCGGGTGGGTTCTGGGCGACTCTCGAAGCTTGGTTCGATTCTCCTAGACACACACCCGCTCTGTGCGGAAGCAACACAGATACAGCGCGAGAGTGGAAAGAGAATTCATTCTGAAACTTGACCCTGTCCGGAATCGATCTTACTGCCGAACGAACCACCCGGATAAAGTCAATGTAGAGCGCTAGTCTCCGCGTGTCAAGCATTCCGGTTTTTCGAACGGTGCACAACACTTGGCTCTTATACGCAGTCTCTTCTACCGGCCTCCATCCACTTGAGTCACCAAGGTGACAACCCCAGACAGTTGCGCGGAGGTTGAAGTCGTATTACGATAACAGTGTGAGACTCGAAAGCGTCATCTCGATATGTCCGTTCTGTAGACATTTGTCTGCATGTGGGCATGTTGCGCTTTGTCGCTGACCAGTAGGTGAAGGCGCTGAGTTGTGAAAGGCCCACGAACAATCGTGGGCCTTTTTGCGCTTGCCCGCCGGAATTCACTGACCGTTTGGACTTTCGAGGAACTCATGAGCGAATCGCACCTCTACACCATTGTGCTCAGCAGGAATCAATCCACCTTGAGGTTCGGCTGGATTTCTGCGTCGACAGGACTGACCTACTGCGGCATCTGCCTGCGCGCGCCTATCAGATCTGAAATCGGCGCGGAATGCCCTGTTTGCGATGCACGCGTTTCACACATATTGGATCTTCGTGCCGCTGGAAGCTCGATGAAACAGGCATGGCGAGAGGCTTTGCCGGCGGCGACGGTCGAATTCGAGCTGAAGAGAACAGAACTGTGGGAGCTGTGCGAAACATCTAGACACAGATGATTTCGTGGGAGCAACCTGCTGCAGTCGTCGTGGGCAGAGCCGTGAGAACTCCGAATCCCTTCGGATGATGACTCCGTTGATCAGGATGGACAGATGAATTGCAAGCTATTTCGTAGGCTTCTATTTGTGTTCTCACCTGTATTCTTGATTCTCTTGGTGGCGGGTGCTTTCGCTCAGCCACCGGGCAAAGCTTTGCTGGTGGTCGCGCATCCGGACGACGAGTATTATTTCGCTGCAACTGTTTACAGGATGGCCGTGCAGTCAGGTGGAACGGTGGATGAGCTCATCATCACCGATGGTGAGGGAGGCTTCAGATACTCCACCCTGGCCGAGCCGTACTACAAAAAGGCTCTGACGGCAGAGGCGGTTGGCCGGAAAGAACTTCCCGCCATTCGCAAGAAAGAAGCGATCAACGCCGGCAGGGTGCTTGGTATTCGGAAGCATTTCTTCCTCGGCCAGAAAGACGAGCGCTTCACGACCGATGAAGAGGACGGTCCGGATCACTACTGGAATGCCGCGTTCATCACTTCGAAGATCGAGGCTTTGGTGAAGCGGGAACACTACAAGTATGTGCTCACGGTGCTTCCACGCGCCACGACCCATGGACATCATCAGGCTGCGACGGTTCTGGCGGCAGCGGCAATTCGGGCATTGCCGGAAAATCTTCGGCCCGTCCAGCTTGGCTTCGATACGGATGGTTCGAATTTTGTTCCGCCGCCGATTGTGGCGAAAGCGCAGAGATGGAACTCGGCATATTCCTTCGCCTTTGACAGGAGCACATCTTTCGGTTTCCAAAATGCGCTCTCTTATCAAATCGTCGTGAGTTGGATGATTGCCGAACACAAATCGCAGGGGCTTCTGCAAACGATGCACAACAAGGATCCGAAGGAATACATCTGGGTAGACCTTGGCAGCACTTCCACTGCCCAGGCAACCGCAGACTCACTCTTCCAAATTCTCCGCACAGACAAGGAGCGCGATGGCAACCTTCAGTAATGCGTGGCAGGCACCATCCCATTCTCTTGCTTCGCCCAGCGATGGAGCAGTCCGAAGCGTAGCCTCGGTGAACCAGTCCCTGCGCAGCGTCGTTCAGGAGATGCGCGCTTTCCGTGTGTCCTACGAGGACGCAGTTTCTGAATTCCGTAGACGCTACATCATTGGGGTACTGATCGTGCACACCTTTCACCGTGGCAGAACCGCGCAGGAACTCGGAATGCATCGCAACACACTGGCAAGAACACTTGTCGAACTGAACATTGACGTCAAGCAGATTCGCAGCGCTCTGCGAGCGCGCAACAGTGCCAGACCGCAACAGACCAACATCTTTCTTGTGAGGCAATCATGAACCTGCTGCGCGCAACAAAGCTCAACGTGAGAGTGCTCGTGTGGCTTGGCCTGATTCTCTTACCTCCCATGGCCATGCAAGGGCAAGATATCTCTGTAACCACGAGTGACTACCCTACGCTTGGAAATCCAACGTCAGCGGTGGCCTCGAGTGACGGCCGCTATGTGTTTGTTTCCGTCACCAACGTTGCCCATTCAAACTTCGCAGGATCAGATCAGGCCGCCGGAGCGCGCACGGACACGATCTCAGGCATCCAGATCTTCCGCCGCACCGGCCCGCTCCGCTCTCGCAACCTGAGTCTAAAGTCCGCCGGATTTGTTGAGACTGGCACTACGGGAGCGAATGGCCTTGTTCTTTTGAAAGATGAGAAAACGCTCGCAGTAGGCGCAGGAGACGCGGGGGTAGCCTTTCTAAGCGTTCGAGATCTGGTGAGTGGAACGGCGAAACCGTATTTTGCCTCGGAAGGCGAAGCGGCGGGTACGTTTGACGTGGTAGCTTCAGCCGATGGCAAGTATGTCTTTGCCGCAAACGAATATGGCAAGTTGCAAGGACAACGCGGTAGTGTTGGGATTATCGCTGTGAATGCAGATGCCCAGGGAAACGTCAATCATCCGCAGTCCATCGCGCAGATAGCTGTTGGCGATGTGGTGCCGAGCCTGATGCTCTCTCCCGATGGTTCGCGTCTTTATGTTGCGACAGAACTCATACCCGCAAATCAACCGCCATCCATCGCAGGTGCGGGAGATCCGAATCTCACCAAGGCAGATTGCGTGCAGACGAAGGGAACACCCGCCCAGCACAATGGATTCGTTACGGTGATCGACACGCAGCGGGCAATCCAGCAAGACCCCACTGCGGTGCTCTCGCGCGTCGCAGCGGGGTGCTCCCCTGTTCGCCTGGTCGAGGCAGCAGACTCATCGGTTCTGTTTGTTTCCGCACGCGGAGACGACAAGATATTGGCCTTTGCGCCACGCTCTCTCGACAAGGCCCCTGAGCACGCCCTGTTGCGAGTCTTCCCCTCCGGCGGCTCTGCGCCCGTCGGCATTCGCCTCTTTCACCAGGACAAGCTGCTCGCCGTTGCGAACTCCAACCGATTTGCAGACTCCGATGGAACCTTCGCCATCCTTGATGTTTCGAATGTCTCCAAGTCATCAAGCGTCGCTCCGCCGAAGACATGGCCAGCCGGAGGATTTCCCCGCAATATCGGCATCGGCCAGAACGGCGCCACGTTGTTTCTTACCAACTACCGATCGCGCAGTTTGCAGGTGATCCAAACGGCAATGCACTAGATCCGTTTTGTGAGCGAGACCAGCCCCAGCGACCTTCGATCTACGCCGCAAAGACCGCACTCGGGCCGTGAGAATATCGATTGCAAATCAAGCTCCGCGGCCGTTCAATTCGGCTTGACATCGACGCTCAATCATGGCCCAATACCAGTAGATGCCGGTGTATTTTCACATCTCGTTTGTGCGCGTCTACGAGCCGCTTCCCCGCTGGTCTTGTTGTTGATCCTGCCTGCCGTCTAAATCTCCCCATCCATCTTTGTTGAAAGCGCCCCGTCGATTCGGGCGCGCGGACTTCCCCCTGATCCGCCTCGAACAGACAAACCTCGACGGCTGCTTCGAGCGACAAATCCAGAAAATGCTTCACCCTGAAGCGACTCCGCTGCGTCGGTTTTAGAAATGTATTAGGAGTTGAAAGTGCATCAACGAGACTTCGTTTTATTGCTGAAGAAAATTGGCGTGGGCGTGGTAGTGGCCGTCGTGCCTCTCATCATTATTGCGTCCGCTCTTTGGCTCACCCGAACCATTCTGGGAGCAAGGCCGTAGGCATGGCCGCTTGCCTTGCAGACCTGATCAAAGAAAATTGAGGTATTGTCATGAAAATTGACCCGAGCGTCAAACAGAGAATCATCCGCAACTCCTTGCTGAGCGTGCTGCTCTATGCATTGCCGGCAGTGCTGATGTTTGCGGCGTTTGCAATCCAGGGCGTCAGGCCCTGGGAGCACCCAGCCGCTCCAGGGCAAGGTGTAGCGAGCATCTTGCACACCGCCGCTGCCTCTATCCACGGAGATCGCTTTCTCTGGTTCGTATTCGCGCTCGGCGTTCTGGAATTCACCGTCGGCATGTATGGAGAAGAGTGGAGCTGGCATGAAAGAACCGTCGACATTGCCTGCTTTGCATTTCCCAAACTCGTCTTCGGCCCATTCTTCGCCTGGTTCAGCATATCGGTGCTGCCAACCCTCTTGCCCCGCGAGCACAATCTCTTTCAATGGGTGCCTTTTTATTGGGGAATCCTGATCCTTTGCGTTGCCGATGACCTAACACAGTACTGGTATCACCGGCTACATCACGAGGTCCCGTGGCTATGGAGATTTCATCGCACGCATCACTCCGCGCCTTACATGGGCATGTCCATGGCTAGCCGGCAAAATGCCATCTACACGCTGTTCTTCTCGCAGACGTATCTCACCAGCGTCCTCGTATACCTCGGCCTTGGACCGTCCGCAGTGGTGGTGTTGACCATCAAGTCCTTCATCACCACACTCGCGCATTCCAGTCTGCCCTGGGACCGGCCGTTCTATCGCTATAAGGCACTTCATCCGCTTGCGTGGGTTCTGGAACGGACGATCTCAACGCCGGCGACGCACCATGCGCATCATGCTTCGTCAACGGACGACGGCATTGGATATTACAAGGGAAATTTCGGAAACATGTTCTTTCTCTGGGATGTGATCTTTGCGACGGCTCACATCTCCCGTCAGTACCCCAAGGCGTACGGAATTTCCCATTACCAGGGCGATCCCTGGTACGCCCAGTTGCTTTGGCCTATTTTTAAATCGGATGTTCCAGGTAGCGAGTTAGCCGCGGATGGCCCCATGGTGAGAGTCGACTCGCCAAAGGAAGACGAGCTTCCGGAATTCGCCCATGCCCAGTCAGCCGATTGAAGCGCAGGGGGTGTTGTCGGTCGCTTTCCAGTTCCCTGCCAAACGGGCACTTACTTGGCGGGATTCAGAACCACAAATCCACCCGAGTGGCTGATGTAGATTCTCTGGAAGATTGCGGCGGGCAGAAGGCCTGCCGCATCGAACGCAACCGCGCGGCGAGACTGCACCACATCCTGGCCGGGGATCTTCGTCGCGCCGATTCTCAGCGTAATGTTGGAATGCACGATGACATCGTTCGCGCCGCTGCTGGTGGCCATGGAACTGCCCCAGGGCTGGGACGGATGAGCATCATGGCTGACCGGGAACAACTCCGGCGTCCGTGCACCGGTGTCTAACTGAAGCTGGACCTTGCTCCCACTCACTTCCATAAACTCCACATCCATGAGGAGGCGGTTGGTCGTGGGTGCGCCTTGATATTCGCCCGTTGCTTCAAATCGACATCGCTCCCCAGAGGGCGGAGGCTCGCCGAACTGGATCACCCGTTGTTTGTAATCGATGAGCAGGTCGAACCTGGAAAGAAAATCTTCACCGAGAACACCGCGAATGCCCGGGGCCAGCATTTTTTGCCGGGTAAGTTTGTCGACCATGGCGCCAAGGCCTGAGACGGAAGCGTCGCCGAGCTGCACATCCTGCAACCGAACCAGCTTGTCCTGCCGGTAGTGTAAAACCGTGGTCACGTTCACTTCGCCGACGGTGGGGACCTGCAACTGATTTGCGAGGGCCGGGTCGATAACGGTGCGGGTGGTGCCCGTGTCCACCAGGAAGCGGAACGGACCAACGCCGTTCACTTTGGCTTCGACAACCATCAGGTAGCCGTCGCGCAGTCGGAACGGTATTACCTCCTTCGTTTGTTTATCTTGCGCAACAAGGGCTCCGGGAAGTGCGATAGCCAACAGAAGGGTGAAACATCGCACATTGAGTCGACATCGGCCCAGGAGGCTACATCGTTCCAGGCAACGACATCGATCGGGCGGGAGACCGGTCTGCAGCATCATGACCTTCCCATCGGCGATCGCTCAATTCTCTTGAGCGTTCACTGTCCCAGGAATGTATCTCGTATCATGGGATATTGTCTACAGGAAGAAATTTTGCTCTCCGGCGGAGCGACCTTCTGTGCCCCAGGTCACTCCATTTTTGGTCTTTGGCAGCGCAAAGACCCGGGGTTTCCGGCTGCTCAAATGCCAATAAGCCCTCCAGCGCTTTCAGGTGCTGGAGGGCGTTTGTAAAGTGCCTGGTCCCCGCCCAGTTTGCTCTCATGCAGGTGTCTTGGCTTCAGCGGGGAACCTGAGCGAGTTGTCCATGCTTCGATAGAGAGCTTCCACCGCATTGAGCAACGCGATGACTTCTTCCTGCAGTTGGTCGAGAGCTTCTGTTTTCTTCTCTTGCGCCCCTGCGATCACGGTCTCAAAGCTCCTGTCGATCAACCCGCTTTGAATAAAGTGTTTGGCAAAATTCTGAAACACAGCAACGTCCGTCGGCGCTTCAATACCGCGCGTGATCAGCAAAGCGCGAGCGCTACGGAGCGTGATGGAATAGAGCGCTTCCCCGCTCTCGACATCGCCGGCGCGCAGCTCTTCCAGTAACTGCCTGGCGCCCTTGAGATCTACTTCAATCAGGTCAAAGAGCCCGGCCGAGCACTCACCAACGCCCCTGCCGACCAACGAAAAGGGCTTATCCGCACCCCAATCCTGGTAGTAGCTCTTGTCTTCGCTGGAGGGCGGAATCTCCCGGAAGCGGCCGGCAATCTCTCGAATCGCCTGGGTGCCCTCACCATCGATGTAGGCGGCAAAGGATGGGTAGTGATTCTTCCGCACGATCCACAGCTTCAGGACCTCATGCACGAACTCCGGGAGATCGCGCGCGCTCACACGATCGATCTGCCTTGCCAGCCGTGCCTTGCCTGCGCCGATTTCAGCCCCGGCAACAATGGCATAAGCCGGGAACATGTCTTGCCCGCTGCGCCCAACATTGCCGAAGAAGCCAAGATCGGCGAGCATGTGCTGCCCGCAGGTATTCGGGCAGCCGGAGAGGTTGAGGTGGAAATCTTCAATCCGATCGAGATCGAGCGTGGAAGCCTTCAATCGCTCCGCGGTTGCGGACAAAGCTCCCTTGGAAAGGCAGATGCCAAGCTTGCAAGTATCCGCACCGGTGCATGAGATCGAATCGCCGACAAGACGCGGACCGCCAGAAAGTTCGACCACTTCGCGAACCACGTGAAAGGCGTTTGCAAGATAGGCCCTGGGGATATTTCGAAGTCGGAGGTTCTGACCAAAAGTGGCGCGCAGCACATGGTTTCCGAAATGCTCAAGAAACTCCGCGAGCCGAATGGCCGATGCGTTGCTCACATTACCAAGAAAAAATGGAATTCGAATCGAAACAAGTTCGGAATCTCTCTGCTTCTCGACATAGCGATCTCGCCACTGAAGGAACTCCGGGGAGTCATCCTGCTCGGGAGCAAGATTAGGACGGTCGCTCGATTGCGGCACGTCCTCAATAAGTAGCGCATCTGGATTCTCCGTGCGAACCTGTTGCAACTCCTCTTGGTAGAGTTCGAGGAATCGCTCCTGGCCAAGACTCCTCCAAAGAAACCGGAGGCGTGCTGCATTGCGATTCTTGCGGTTACCGTGTTTGTCAAAAAGCCGTTTGACTGCGCTCGTCACAGCATATACATCGCCGGCCGGAATGAAGTCGTGCAAGAGATGTCCAACTTCTGGCTTGGCGCCCAACCCGCCTGCAACAAAAACCCGAAAGCCCTTCTCACTCTCGCGTGTCTGCGCCACGAATCCAAGGTCATTGAACTCTGCGTAAGCGCTATCGGCGAGTGAGTTGGAAAAAGCAATCTTGAACTTGCGCGGAAGCAGCCAAGAATCCGGCTCAGCGATCAATCTGCTGGTCAGCGCGAAGGCATAAGGGCTTGGATCGAATGCCTCATCGATACCGACACCCGCATCTGGAGACACGAGAATGTTGCGCACTGTGTTGCCGCCTCCCCCGCGGGAAGCAAGGCCTGCCGTCAGAAGTTCCCGCATCACTGCGAGGACATTTTCAAGCCCAACATCGTGAATCTGAAACTCCTGACGGGTCGTGATATGAATTGCGTCTTTGCCGTGCCGCGAGGAGATTTCCGCAATGGCCCGCAACTGCCGCGGCGTAAGCGCGCCCCCGGTTGTCCTGATGCGCACCATGTAAGTCCCGTCCTGGCGTTGCTCATAGCAGCCGAAGGAAACTCGGCGCACTTTTAGCGTCGCGGCATCGATTTCGTCACGCCGAAAGCGCGATATATGGGACTCCAACTCATCGAGTTCACTAACCAGACCGTCAGGAATCCTATAAAACATGAATCGCCTCCTTGGTATCGACTTCGAAACACGTTACTCAGTTTCGGGACATACAGAGAGGTGAGTCGACGAATGACTCACTTCAGCCGCACAATTTGGGCCGGGCTCGTCTCCGCCTCACGCGGAGCAGCCCAGAGTTGGTAGCTGTTAAGCAAGAACTGAATACCGAGGGCAAACAGCCAGACCAAGAGCGCAAAGCGCAGCGGCCGGTGTGGAACTCGTGTGCTGAGGATTGTCCCGCCCACGGCTCCGAAGATGCCACCGATGATGAGTTGCAACAGAAGTGATGTATCGGAGGAGTGAGAGAACCAATGCGCTCCGCTTCCAATCAGTGAGACGATGAAACCGAAAGTAATATCCGTGCCGACTACCTGTGCGGGAAGCAAAGGAGTAAGACCGAGCAGTGCCGCGCTGCCTAATGCGCCAGCCCCAGCCGATGAGAAGCCAACCTCGGCGCCCACCGGGAACATCAACCATGGGAGCCATGGACTACGGTCGCGTAAGTTGTTGTCCCGTACCTTTTTTCGAAAGAAATAGATAATCTGCCAACCCGCAGTAGTAACAAGGATTGCGCCGAGCAATGCATTCAACAGATATTGCGATCCAAAGTCCACAAGATGTTTTAGGAACAGCGACCCGGCAATTACGCCAGGCACCCCTCCCAGAAGCATGAAACCCAAGGTCCGCCAGACCACGTTTCGCCGCAGGATTTGCGCCGGAACCAAAACCAGTTTCACCGCTGTCGCAAACATCAGGCCGATCCCGACGGCAATCGGCGCGGGAACACCGAGAAACAAAACCAAAATAGGAACAGTAACCGTACCGGCGCCAACTCCGGTGAGGGCAATAAAGAGCGCAATAACGAATCCGATGATATATCGCATTTCTTGCACTTGCTCCTTACCTATCCCGCAGCTGACGCCGGGATGCAAATGCCAAACTCAACGTGCAGCCAGAATCGGACCGGAGTCATCGAAATACAGTGACGGCCCTGGATCGCTGGCTGTCAGAAGACATTTGGATCGTCCCATTCATCGTTCCGGCTGTTCGGCACCATGCGAGGCCGAACAGCAGGGATCGGAAAAGTGACAAAGGCTATTGGTTGTCGTTGCTCTTTGTCACGTCTTTGAAGGATTCCGCTATCGATTTGGCGCCCGGAGTGCGGTGAATCCTTCCGTTGAACACATCGTCCCATGTGATGTAGGGGTAGAGATTGTGCTGTTTGGCCTGCGCTTCGAACTCAGCCTTGAGCGCAGCCAACTTCTCTGGATACTTCTGGGCCAGGTCAACTCGCTCGGTGTAGTCCTCATTCAGGTTGTAGAGCTCCCAGCCGTTTTCATCAAAGGGTTTGTGGCTTAGGTAATTTCCGGTGATGAAGCTGCTTGGGTAGGCCAACTCGGCTTTCCACCCATCCTTGTAAATCGACCTTGAGCCGAAGATGTAGTAGTACTGCTCCGTGTGGCGGGTTGGTGCCTTCGCGTCGTCGATCGAGTACGCGAGAGAGGTTCCCTCGATTGGCTGCTGCTTGATTCCGCGAATTTCTTCGGGAGCCTTGAGGCCCACGAGATCGAGCGTGGTTGGAAGAATGTCGATGACGTGGCTGTACTGAGTGCGAATTCCGCCTTTGTCCTTAATGCCTCTGGGCCAATAAACAATGAGCGGATTGTGCGTGCCGCCTTCGCTGTTCGCATCCTGCTTCCAGTATTTGAACGGAGTGTTGGCGGCCTGCGCCCAGCCGAGCGGATAATTTCCATTGGTTGCAGCGGGTGTGCCGATCTCGCCGATCTTCTTCAGGTTGTAGTCAATATTCTCTTGTTCCGATTTGGGCCCGGCCAACAGACCTTGATCGACAGTGCCGTTCAGCGTACCCTCTTTGCTCGCGCCATTGTCGCCAATGGAGATGAAGATGAGCGTGTTGTCGAGCTGACCGATTTCTTTCAAGTGATTGACGAGGCGGCCGATTTCAAAATCTGTGTAGGTCAGGTAACCCGCATAGACTTCGAAAAAGCGCGCGTAGAGTTTTTGCTCTTCAGGCGTCAGCGCATCCCATGCCTTGATGTTCGGATTGCGATCGGGAAGTTTCGCATCGGCTGGAATCACGCCTAGCTTCTTCTGACGCTCGAACACCTCTTCGCGGTAAGCATCCCAGCCCTTGTCGAACTTGCCCTTGTACTGGTCGCTCCAATACCGATCTACCTGGTGCGGAGCGTGCGTGGCGCCGGGCGCGTAATAAAGGAAGAAAGGCTTGTCCGGAGCCGCCTTCTTTTGGCGATCGATGTAGACAATCGCCTTGTCGGTGATCTGATCATTCAAGTGGCGGCCATCGGGACGCACATGAACCTGATCTTCCACCAGGTCGGGATGGTATTGATCGGTTTGCGAACCGAGGAACCCGAAGAAGTGGTCGAAGCCTTTGCCGGTTGGCCAATGATCGAATGGGCCGGCATCGGTC
>Ga0181525_10004255_pt1 | contig 11043 bp, 7 predicted proteins | sample PEATcosm2014_Bin_48_FD_121100 | JGI IMG/M metagenome (GOLD analysis project Ga0181525, IMG submission 121100) | Peatland microbial communities from MTU Mesocosm Facility, Houghton, MI, USA - PEATcosm2014_Bin06_10_metaG | ecosystem: Environmental > Terrestrial > Soil > Wetlands > Peat | place... | reverse complement strand
TGGGCGATGCGTCCGTCGGGCATCCGGGAGAAGATGCAGCCGCGGTGTTCGAGCCAGATGATTTGGCGCGGTGCGTCCTCGGCCATCGCTTCGATCGCGTCCTGGTCGCCCAGATAGTCCGAGCCCTTCGCGCAGTCGAAGGCGTGGTTCTCCGGCGAGTCGTCCTCGCGGTTGCCGAGCGCGGCATTGATCCCGCCCTGGGCCGCGCCGGAGTGGCTGCGAACCGGGTGCATCTTGGAGACGATGGCGACGTCGGCACCGAGTTCGGCCGCTTCAACGGCCGCGCGCATCCCGGCCAGACCGCCCCCGATCACGACGATGTCGTGCTTGATCACGTTCTTGTGTTGTGCCCTCGTGGAGGTGGTATTCCGGATAACTTTAGACGGAAAACGTTCGCGAGCGAACCACCTTCGTCGCACGCCCGAGCCCTCGATCTTCCGGCCGGCCAAAGCGAGCGGCGTGCCGCCCGGAGAACTTCCTCGACCGGGATGGGGTTCACCCTCGCAGGGCGGCGCTCCGGCTCCCCGGTAAGAGGTGAGCTTCCCGTCCCCCTCCGTTTCGCCAAGGTCGCCGTACGTTGAGTTCGTTCGTTCATTTGCACGTGCACAGCGAGTATTCGCTGCTGGACGGCGCGTGCCGCGTCGACCAGCTGTGCCGCCGCACGGCCGAGGAGGGCGCTCCCGGGATCGCGCTGACCGACCACGGGGTCATGTTCGGCGCCGTCGACTTCTACGATACGGCCAAGAAGAAGTACGGCGTCACCCCGATCATCGGCTGCGAGGCCTATATCGCGCCCCGCGGCCGGTTTGACCGGACGGTCCGCGAGGAGGCGCACGTGACGCTTCTCGCCGCGAGCGACGTCGGCTATAAGAACCTGACCACGCTGATCTCGAAAGGCTTCCTCGAGGGCTATTACTACAAGCCGCGCATCGACCTCGATCTGCTGGCCAAGTACCACGAGGGACTGATCGTGCTGTCGGGCTGCATGTCGTCGATGGTTTCCGGCCCGCTGCTCAAGAACGACTACGACACGGCCAAGAAAAACGCGCAGGTGTTCGGGCAGATCTTCGGCGACCGGTTCTACATCGAGATCATGCGTCATGGGATGCCCGAGGAAGACGCGATCAACGAACGCCTGATCCGGCTGGCCCGCGAGCTGAACTATCCGCTGGTCGCGACCAACGACGCGCATTACCTCGCGCAGAGTGACGCGCAGGCGCACGACGTTTTGCTCTGCATCGGCACCGGCAAGACCGTGCAGGACACGAACCGGATGAAGTTCTTCTCCGATCAGTTCTACGTGAAGAGCGCGGCCGAGATGCGCGAACTCTTTGCCGATATCCCCGAAGCCTGCGACAACACGCTGGCGATCGCCAAGCGGATCGACATCACGATCCCCGACAAGGTCTTCTATCTTCCCGACTATCCTGTCCCGGCGACGCCGGCCGACGACGTCGCCGGCGTGCTGGCGATCGAAGCGGATGCGGCGAGCGATGCCGGCCAGGCGCGCGCCCTGCCGCTCTCGGCCGACGCCTACCTGCGGCTGGTGTGCGAACAGGGACTGCTGGCGCGGTACGGCGCCGAGCGCGCGCGGACCGATGCGGCGCTGCGCGAACGGCTCGACTACGAGCTGAGCGTCATCGTCTCGATGGGTTTCTCGTCGTACTTCCTGATCGTGTGGGACTTCATCAAGTTCGCCCGCGACCGCGACATCCCGGTCGGCCCGGGGCGCGGTTCGGCGGTCGGTTCGCTGGTCTCGTACTGCCTGCGCATCACCGACCTGTGCCCGATCAAACACGAGCTGATCTTCGAGCGGTTCTTGAACCCGGAGCGGATCTCGATGCCCGACATCGATACGGATTTCTGCGTCGAGCGCCGCGACGAAGTCATCCGCTACGTGATCGACAAGTACGGTGAAGATCGCGTCGCGCAGATCGTCACCTTCGGGACGATGGCGGCGCGCGCCGCGGTGCGCGACGCCGGCCGGGCGCTGGGCGTCCCGCTGCCCGACGTCGACCGGGTGGCGAAGCTGATCCCGTCCGGACCGACCGGCCTCTCGATCGCGGCCGCGTTGCTGCAGATCCCCGAACTAAACGCGCTCTACGCGCAGGATCCGCAGATTCGCCGTTTGCTCGACACCGCCAAGTCGATCGAGGGGCTCGCGCGGCACGCCTCGACCCACGCCGCCGGCGTCGTGATTTCGAAGAACCCGCTGACCGACCACGTTCCGCTGGTGAAGATCGGCGACGACGGCATCAACACGCAGTACGACATGAACATGGTCGAGCGCATCGGCCTCTTGAAGATGGACTTCCTGGGATTGCGCAACCTCACCGTGATGAAAGCGGCGTCGGACGAGATCCGCCGCACGGTGAACCCGGCCTTCGATCTGGCGAAGATGCCCGATGACGACGTCCGCACCTACGAGATGCTCAGCCGCGGCGAGACGCTGGGCGTGTTCCAGATGGAGTCCGAGGGGATGACGCGGGTCAGCGTCGACCTCAAGCCCTCGCGCTTGGAAGACATCATCGCGCTCGTCGCGCTCTACCGTCCGGGCCCGATGGAGTGGATCCCCGACTACATCGCCGGCAAGCACGGCCGCTCGAGGGCGAAGTCCCTGCACCCGAAGCTGGACGCGATTCTCGCCGAGACGTACTCGGTCTGTCTCTATCAAGAACAGGTCATGCAGATCGCGCGTGACTTGGCGGGCTTCTCGCTGGGGCAGGCCGACGAGCTGCGCAAGGTGGTCGGGAAGAAGCAGAAGGACAAGATCCCGTACTACAAGGAGAAGTTCGTCGCGGGCTGCGCCGAGAACGACATCGGTCCGGACCTGGCCGAGCAGATCTTCGCGTTCATCGAGCCGTTCGCGGGGTATGGGTTCAACAAGGCGCACGCCGCGGCGTACGGTTGGATCGCGTATCAGACCGCGTATCTGAAAGCGAACTATCCGCTGCAGTACTTCGCGGCGCTGATGTCGTCGGTGCGCGACAAGACCGACAAGCTGGTCGAGTACATCGAAGAGGCGAAGAAGCGCGGCATCCCGGTCCTGCCGCCGGACGTCAACGCCTCGCTGGTCGACTTCGCCGTCGTCGGCGAACAGATCCGGTTCGGCTTGGCCGCCGTCAAGGGGGTCGGCGAGGGCGCGGTGCGCGCGATCCTCGACGCGCGCGAAGCCGGCGGCCCCTTCGCCGATCTATTCGATCTGGTCCAGCGGGTCGACGTCCACGCGGCGAACCGCAAGGTCTACGAAGCGTTGGTCAAGTGCGGCGCCTGCGACCAGTTGCCCGGCAACCGCGTGCAGCAGCTCGACGCTCTCGACGCCGCGCTCGAGGTCGCCTCGCGCGAGGCGCGCGACCGCGAGCTCGGTCAGGCCTCGCTGTTCGGGACGCTCGAGGAGCCGCACCCGGCGCTCAAGCCGACGCTGCGGCCGTTGCCTGCGCCGACGACGATGGAGCAGTTGGGCTGGGAGAAGGAGACGCTGGGGATCTTCGTCTCCGGCCACCCGCTGGCCGACGTCACCGAGGCGCTGGCGCGCACCGGCGCGACCGCGGTGCGCGAGCTGCGCACGCTCGCCGACGACACGCCGGTCAAGATCGCCGGCTTGGTCACGGCCGTGCGGCGGACGCTGACCAAGGCCCAGACGCAGATGTTGATCGCGACCGTTGAGGATACGACCGGCGCGATCGAGTGCGTCGTCTTCCCCAAGGCCTACGCCGAGCTGCAGGCGCGTTTCGAAGAGGACCGGATCGTCGTGATCACCGGCCGGCTGCGGCTGCGCGAGCGGCGCGGCGCGACGCCGGGCGAAGAGGCCCCGGTCGACCTGAACGTCTCGGTCAACGACGTGCAGCTCTTCGATCGCGCCGCGGCGATGCGCGCCGCGCCGCCGCCGGAGGGCTGGCACGTCACGATCAGCTCCCGCGACCAGATCGACGACCTCGCGCTGCTGCTCTCCGAGTGGACCGGGACGACGCCCTTGGTGTTGCACATCAACGACGCGGTCGTGCAGCGCTCGGTCGCCGGAGATCGGCGCGTCGCGCAGCGCCTGGCCGCGATCGTCGGCGGCGCGAACGTGCGCGAGGGACCACCGTGAGACTCCCGGCCGGCGTGCGCGACTGGCTCCCGCACGAGCTGGCGCGCAAACGCGAGGTCGAGCAGCAGATGCGGGCGGTCTTCGGCCGCTGGGCCTACGAGGAGGTCCAAACGCCGATGATCGAGCGCTTCGACGTCCTCGAACGCGGTCTCGGCGAGGAGACGACCGAGCTGCTCTTCCAGTTCAACGACCGCCGTTCGACCGCGCTCGCCCTGCGACCCGAGATGACGACCCCGATCGCGCGGCTGGTCTCGACCCGCATGCGCGAACAACGGCTGCCGCTGCGGCTGGCCTACGTCGCGCCGGTCTTCCGCTACTACGAACAACCGCAGGAAGGGCGGATGCGCGAGCTGACGCAAGCCGGCGCCGAGCTGATCGGCGCCGCAGGCGTCGACGCCGACGCCGAGACGCTGTTCATGGCGATCGAAGCGATGGACGCGATCGGGCTGCGCGACGCGCACTTCGACATCAACGACGCGCGCGCGGTCGACGGGATCCTGGCCGGGGTCGGGCTCGACGGCGAGGCGGCCCGTGAGGCGAAGGTCGCGCTGCGGCATCGGAACCTGGTCGCGCTGGCGAAGTTCGAGCGCCCGGCGCTGCTCGAGTTCGGCTTGCGGCGCGGCGGGAGCGAGACGATCGATGCGGCGCGTGCGATCTGCCGGACCGCCGACTCGCTGGCCGCGCTCGACGATTTGACCGCGCTGCTCGCCCGCGCGGCGGCGCTCGGCTACGCCGACCGCGTCGCCGTCGACTTCTCGCTGCTGCGCGATCTGGAGTACTACACCGGGCTGCAATTCGAAGGCTACGTCGAGGAGATCGGCTTCTCGCTCTGCGGCGGCGGCCGGTACGACTCGCTGCTACCGAAATTCGGCTTCGACGTCCCGGCGGTCGGCTGGATCGCCGGCGTCGAGCGACTCCTGATCGCACTCGAGCGGCGCGGGAAGCACGTGACCCGCCGGCAGCACCGCATCGACGTCTTGGTCGCGGGTTCGGACGTCGTCGCGGCGCGCGAGCGCGACGCCGGCAACGTGGTGCGCTTCGCCGGCTCGCCGGCCAGCGACGACGAACTGGTCGCCGAGGCGCGCGCCTACGGGATCCCGCGCGTCGTGATCGCGCACGACGGCGCGGTCCGCGAGCTGCGCGTCGGGCCGGTCGCCGGCGAACCGGCGCCGCCGCGGACCCGCTCGAACTGGGACGCTCGCTGATGAACGCGAACGGGCGACTGACGATCGCCGTTCCGAAGGGTGCGCTCTATGCGGCTGCGGCGGATCGGCTGCGGGCGGCCGGGATCGACGTCCCCGACGACGTCGGCCGCAAGCTGACCGTCACCACCAGCGACGGGACGACGCTGCTGTTCTTGCGACCCACCGACGTCCCGGCGTACGTCGAGTTCGGTTCGGCCGACTGCGGCATCGTCGGCAAGGACGTGCTCTGGGAGACCGATCGCAACGTCGCCGAGCTGGCGGACCTGGGCTTCGGTTACTGCCGGCTGGTCGTCGCCGGGCGCCGCATCGACCGCTATCACGAAGGCGCGCCGCTGCCGACCTTCCTGCGCGTGGCGACGAAGTTCGTCCGCTCGGCCGAAGCGTTCTTCGCCGAACGCGATCTGCCGGTCGAGTTGATCCCGCTCCACGGCTCGGTCGAGTTGAGCCCGCTGGTCGGGCTGGCCGACCTGATCGTCGATTTGGTCGCGACCGGGACGACGCTGCGCGACCACGACCTGGTCGTCGTCGAAGAGATCGCCACCAGCACCGCCCGCTTCGTGGTCAACCCGGTCCGTTTCCGTACCAAGTACGCCGCGATCACCGCGTTGCTCGAGCGCCTCCCCGCACCGGCACCGTGAGCGCCTCCGCCCGCTCAGTCGCCCAGGACGAGGGACGCGAGCTGGACGATGCGTCCCGCAAGACGTTGCCAGGCCGATACGGAACGGTGCGCGCGTGAGCCTGGACATCGTCAACGCCTCCGATCGCGAGGCGCTCAGCGGCCTGTTCGCCGGTGGTTGGAACCCGCCGTTGGCCGTCGTCTTCGCGGTGCGGGCGATCCTGGACGACGTGCGCGAGCGCGGCGACGTGGCGCTGCTCGACTACACGCGCCGCTGGGACCACGTCGATGCCGACGTCTCGAAGCTACGCGTCGACATCCCTTCGCGCAAGAATGCGCGCGAGCTGGTCCCCGAGCAGATCGCCGTTGGGCTCGAGTTGGCCCGCGAGCGAATCGCCGACTTCCACGCGCGTCAGCTGCCGGTCCCGATCGACTATCACGCGCACGACCTCACCCACTACGCGTACCTCTCGCGGGCGCTCGGCGCGATCGGAGCGTATGTCCCCGGCGGGAGCGCGCCGCTCCCCTCGACGGTCTTGATGACCGTCGTGCCGGCGAAGGTCGCCCGCGTCGAGCGGGTCGTCGTCGTCACCCCGCCGCAGCGCGACGGCAACGTCGATCCGGCCGTGCTCTACGCGTGCGCGCTGACCGAGGTCGACGAGTTGTATGCCGTCGGCGGCGCGCAGGCGATCGCCGCGCTGGCCTACGGAACGCCGACGATCGCGCCGGTCGACAAGATCGTCGGACCCGGAAACGTCTTCGTCACCGAGGCCAAACGCCAAGTCTTCGGCGCCTGCGGGATCGACGGCCTCGCCGGGCCCTCCGAGGTGCTCGTCGTCGCCGACGCCGCGGCGAACCCCACCCTCGTCGCCGGCGAGATGGTGGCGCAGGCCGAGCACGACCCGCTCGCGCGCGTCGCCGTCGTCTCGCGCCACCGCCCGCTCTTGTTCAAGGTCATCGAGTTGCTCGAGGGGCCGTTCGGGCAGAAGAGTGGGCGCGACGCGATCGTCGGCAAGGTGCTCGCCGAGCGGACCTGGATCGTGCACGCGCTGCGCGACGAGGAGATCGTCGACGTCATCGACCGCTTCGCGCCCGAGCACCTCTCGCTGCTGGTCGAAGACCCGGCGAGCTGGATCCCGAAGATTCGCCGCGCCGGCGCGATCTTCGTCGGCGAGCACACGCCGGTCGCCGCCGGCGACTACATCGCCGGCACGAACCACACCCTGCCGACCTCGGGCGCCGGCCGCTTCTCGTCCGGCCTGCGCACCGCCGACTTCCTGCGCTCGATGACGGTGGTCGAGAACAGCGCGCAGCGGATGCGCGACGATGCGCCGCTGCTGGCCGCCCTGGCCGACTTCGAGGGCCTGCCCGCCCACGCCCGAACCGCCCGCTTGCGCGCCGACTGAGCAGAGCAGTACGCGGAATCAGCGGTGCGGATGCCGAACACGTCTGCCCGATGGTGTCCTCGACGCGCATTCGCCTCGTCGCGCTGGACCTCGACGGAACGCTGATCGGAGCCGATCTCGTCCTGCGCCCGCGGGTGAAGGCGGCGGTCGCCGCCGCGCAAGCCGCGGGCGTCGCGGTGACGATCGTGACCGGGCGGATGTTCGCCGCCACCAAACCGTTCCTGCAGCAGCTGGCGATCGACGGTCCGGTCGTGTGCTATCAGGGCGCGGCGATCTTCGACGCGGCGACCGGCGCGACGCTGCGCGAGACGCCGGTGCAGTCCGACGTGACGCGTCAGGTGCTCGACTGGGCGCACGAGCGCGGCGTGCACGCCCAGTGCTACGCCGACGATCGGCTCTACGTCGAGGAGATCAACGAATTCTCGCGCCGCTACACCGCGCTCGCGCGGGTCGAGCCGGTGCTGGTCCCCTCGCTGCGCGCGGCGTTCGACCGGCGTCCGACGATCAAGATCGTGCTGGTCGACGAGCCCGAACGCGCCGACGAACACTTGGCCGCGTTGCATGCGCTGCTCGGTGAACGGGCCTACCTGACCCGCAGCAGCCCCGACTTCGTCGAGGTCGTCGATCCGGCGGTCAACAAGGGCGAGGCGCTGGCCTTCGTCGCGGGTCGTGACGGCGTCCCGCTCGACGCGACGTTGGCGGTCGGCGATTCGTGGAACGACCTGCCGCTGCTCGACGCGGCGGCGATCGGCGTCGCGATGGGATCCGGGCCGCCGCAGCTGCTGGCGCGCGCCGACGCGGTCGTCGGGGATGTCGCGCACGACGGCGTCGCCGAGGCGATCGAGCGCTACGTGCTGCGATGAGTTCCGGCGCACGCTCGCGACCGCGCGTCCTACCGCGGCGGCGCAAGCCGTCGGTGGCGGCGCGAGCGCGGCCGTTCTGGGTCTTGGCCGCGCTGGCGCTGGCGGTCTTGGTGGCGGTCGGTGCGTGGCTTGCGCAGGCACCGTTCTTCCGTATCACCCACGTCGGCATCGAGGTCCCACTCGGTTCCCCGGTCTCGGTCACGCAAGTGCGGACAGCCGCCGCGATCGCGCCCGAAGCGAACCTGTGGCTGCTCTCGCCCGGTGCGATCGCGCGGCGGATCGAGGCGATCCCGTACGTCGACCGCGCGAGCATCCATCGCCTGCAGTTTCCGGCGCCGTCGGTCGAGCTCGGCATCACCGTCCGGCGCCCGGCCTTCTGCTGGCAGAGCGGCGGCGCCGAGGTGACGCTCGACGACACCGGCCGGGTGCTGCAGCTGGGCTGCATCGGCCCGGCGAGCCCGCGCCTGATCGCCGTCGCGGCGCCGCCGTCGCCGGGCGAGACGGTCACCGACCCGGGCGTCGTGCGTCTGCTGACCGATGCCGCGACGCTGGCCGGCGCCGGGCTCTCGATGCGCCGGCTGGGCTGGGATCGCTGGGGCGGCCTGGAGGGAGTCGACGCCAGCGGCGTCATCCTGCGCCTGGGCGACGACGCCGATCTCGCGGCCAAGGCAGCCCTCGTCGGCCCGGTCCGCGCCGGCATCGGGGCGAAGCGGACCGTCCGGGCGATCGACCTGCGCGCGCCGGGGACGCCGACGGTCGAGTTCCGGTGATCTGTGGAATCTGTGCAGAGATTTTGTAGGTATCCCCTCCCCCAGCCACAATATATGGGGGTACAAGTGAAGGCGATGAGGGATGGCTAGGGGCGAGACGATCGCCGGCCTGGACATTGGCACGACGAAGACGTGTGCCGTCATCGCAACGTCCGGCGCCGACGGGTTGGAGATCATCGGGGTCGGCGAAGCCCCCTCGACCGGGATGCGCAAGGGCGTCGTCACCGACCTCGAGGAGACCGTCCGGGCGATCGAGGCGGCGACCGAAAAGGCCGAGCGGATGGCGGGCGTGCACGTCTCGCACGTCTACGTCGGCGTGACCGGCGAGCACATGCAGTCGACCAACAATCGCGGGGTGGTGGCGGTCACCGGTGACGATCGCGAGGTGGTGCAAGCCGACCTCAAGCGTGTCGTCGACGTCTCGAAGATTATTAACCTGGCCGCCGACCGGCAGATCATCCACGCTTTGCCGCGGCACTACACGATCGACGGGCAGGACGGCATCACCGATCCGGTCGGGATGAGCGGCGGCCGGCTCGAGGTCGACACGCACATCGTCACCGGCGGCTCGACCTTTATCGCGAACGTCCTCAAGTGCGTCCATCGCGCCGGGCTCGAACCGGCCGGAATCGTCTTCGAGCCGCTCGCCTCATCGGCCGCGACGCTACTCTCCGAAGAGAAGCAGGTCGGCGTCGTGCTGCTCGACATCGGCGGCGGGACGACCGACATCGCCGTCCACGCCGACGGCGGGGTCGTGCACAGCGCGACGATCCCGGTCGGCGGGAACATCCTGACCAACGACGTCGCGCTGGGGCTGCGCACGACGTTCGGCGAGGCCGAGAACGTCAAACGCACCTACGGCTCGGGGGTCCTGCGCCCCGACGAGACGGAGCAGTCGTTCCAGGTCAAGTCGCTCGACGGCCGCAGCACGCGCGAAGTGACCTCCTCGCAGCTGCGCGCGATCGTCTTGCCGCGGATGTTGGAGATCTTTCGCCTCGTCAAGGCCAACGTCGTCGAGCACATCGGGCGCGATCAGGTGCTCAGCGAGGTCGTCCTGACCGGCGGCGGCGCCCACCTGCGCGGGATCGAGTCGACGGCGGCCGAAGTGTTCGGCCTACCGGTGCGCATCGGGGTGCCGATGACGGTCGCCGGCCTGACCGACGCCGTCAAGCAGCCCGAGTACGCGACCGCCGTCGGCCTGGTGTTGTTCGGTCCGCGCGGCGAGCAGGCGCCGCATCTCACCGGTCGCGGCGGGGGTGGCCTCGCCAAACTCTGGACCTGGTTCAGTTCGATTTGGAATTAATCCCGCTCTTTCCGGAAGAGGAAGTCGTACGAATGGCTGACGCGAAACGGTACGTCCCCGAGCACGCCGCGACGATCAAAGTGATCGGGTTGGGCGGCGGCGGTTGCAACGCCGTCAATCGGATGATCGAGGCCGGTTTGACCGGCGTCGATTTCTATGCGATCAACACCGACGTCCAAGCGCTGCGCAACAGCAAGACGAACAACACGGTGCAGATCGGGAACGGGTTGACGCGCGGCCTGGGCGCCGGCGCGAACCCGAACATCGGGCGCGAGGCCGCCGACGAGTCACGCGAAGACCTCGCGATGATCCTCGACGGCGCCGATCTGGTGTTCATCACGGCCGGGATGGGCGGCGGCACCGGGACCGGCGCCGCGCCGGTCATCGCCGACCTCGCCCGCGAGTCCGGCGCCCTGACCGTCGCCGTCGTCACCAAGCCGTTCGCCTTCGAGGGCCGCAAGCGCATGCAGGCGGCCGAGCGCGGGATCGCGGACCTGGAGCCGAAAGTCGACACGCTGATCACGATCCCCAACGAGCGCATCTTGCAGATCATCGAGAAGCGCACGCCGCTCAACGAGGCCTTCGGCTGCGCCGACGACATCTTGCGCCAAGGGATCCAGGGGATCAGCGACCTGATCACCCAGCCCGGACTGATCAACCTCGACTTCGCCGACGTCAAGACGATCATGACCGACGCGGGCTCGGCGATGATGGGGATCGGCGAGGGGACGGGCGAGCACCGCGCCGCCGACGCGGCGCAGAAGGCGATCGCCTCGCCGTTGCTCGAGAC
>Ga0181525_10004254_pt1 | contig 11043 bp, 6 predicted proteins | sample PEATcosm2014_Bin_48_FD_121100 | JGI IMG/M metagenome (GOLD analysis project Ga0181525, IMG submission 121100) | Peatland microbial communities from MTU Mesocosm Facility, Houghton, MI, USA - PEATcosm2014_Bin06_10_metaG | ecosystem: Environmental > Terrestrial > Soil > Wetlands > Peat | place... | reverse complement strand
TGCGGAACGCCGATCCGCCGGATCGTGGTGGGACAGCGCGGGACGCACTATTGTCCAAAGTGCCAGCGAAGCTGAAAATCTGATCGGCCACCAGCGCGGCCGCTTTCATCTCCACAACGTCATGAACGCGGACCAGGTGCGCGCCGGACATTATCGCGGCTGTAACGGCCGCCGCCGTCGCGCATTGCAGAAAGCCCTGCGAGGGGTTCTCCTGTTGCGGCAGGAACGATTTTCGCGACGGTCCCACCACCAAAGGAAATTCGAGCGCGGCCAATGCACCCAGGCGCGCCAGGATTTCGGAATTTTGTTCCTTGCGTTTTCCGAAGCCGAGCCCCGGGTCGATGGCGATGCGCACCCGATCCACACCCGCGCGGACAGCGCGGTGCGTGGAAGCGTCCAGATCCTGACGGATGGTCCCCATCACATCTTTGATGGGCGCGAGCTTGGCCCAGGTCTCCGGCGTGCCGCGCATGTGCGTAATGATCAATCCCGCGTCATGCTGGGCCACCACACGCGCCAGTTGCGCATCGAAAGTCAGGCCCGAAGGATCGTTGATCAACGCGGCCCCATGCTCCAGGGCTTTCTCCGCGACGGCCGATTTATAAGTGTCCACCGAAATCGGTACGGTGAGCTTGCTATGCAAGCGCTTGAGCACCGGGATGAGACGCCGCAATTCTTCGGCTTCCGACACGCGTTCGGAACCCGGCTTGGTGGACTCAGCGCCGATGTCGACGAGATCGGCGCCTTGCTCCTCCATTTCCAGCGCGCGTGCGAACGCGCGGTCCGGATCGATGTACTTGCCGCCATCGGAGAACGAATCGGGCGTTACATTCAATACGCCCATCAGCAGCGTGCGCTCGCCGAGCAGCAGTTCGCGGCCGGCCAGCTTCCAAACAAAATGGCGTCGTTCCATGGGGTTTACGGCTCAATCCTTTTCCACTTCTTGCCCACGCGCACCACCATGGCCCTCTTCTCGGGCAACGAGAATTCCGTGAATTTGACCCCGTCAATCTCCACCGCGCCGGCTTTGATCTTTCGTTCGGCGTCGGTGCGCGACTCAACCATGTTCGTGCCGAGCAAGATCTTCGGCAGGCTCAATCCGGCATCACTTGGAAACCCGATCGTTTCAATGTCCACCGGCTGTTGTCCCGCCCTCACCTCACGATCGAAATCCGCGCGCGCCTGATCGGCCGCTTCGGCAGAATGAAAGTCCGCGACGATGCGCCATGCCAGCCGCATCTTCACCTGCATCGGCTCTTCGGCTTTCAGCGCCCCGATCTCCGCCATAGCCTTATCGGTCAGCAGTTCCCAATAGCGCCACATCAGCTTGTCGCTGATCCCCATCACTTTTCGAAAGATGGTCTTGGCCGGCTCCGTGATGCCGATGTAATTTCCCTTGGATTTCGACATCTTTTCCACGCCGTCCGTCCCCTCCAGCAGAGGCACCGTCGCGACGATTTGCGGCGCCTGCCCCCAATCCCGTTGCAACTCGCGCCCCACCAGCAGATTGAAGCGCTGGTCCGTGCCGCCCATTTCCACGTCACATTCCAGCATCACCGAATCGTAGCCTTGCGCGAGCGGGTATAACAGCTCGTGCATGGAGATTGCCGTGCCTTCTTTGAAGCGCTTAGTGAAATCGTCGCGCTCCATGATCCTCGCCACGGTGTACTTGGAGCACAAACGAATGATGTCCACAAACTGCAGCGGCTCCAGCCATTCGCTATTGAAGCGAACTTCCGTCTTATCGGGATCCAGGATCTTGAACACCTGGCTCTTGTAAGTCTCGCCATTCTGCACGATCTCTTCGCGCGTCATCGGCGGGCGCGTGGTGTTGCGTCCGGTGGGATCGCCAATCAGCCCGGTGATGTCACCGATCAGAAAAATAACACGGTGCCCCAAATCCTGGAAGTGCTTCATCTTGCGCAGCAGCACCGTATGGCCCAGGTGCAGATCGGGCGCGGTAGGATCGAAGCCCGCTTTCACGCGCAAAGGCCGGCCGGCCTTCTCGGCCTGGAGCAGGCGCTCGCGCAGATCCTCTTCGGGGATCAGTTCGGCGAGGCCTTTTTTCAAGTACGTTAGCTGTTCTTCGATGGTCGCGTTTTTCACTGACACTCTTTATTAAAGCAGGGCCGGCATCTCAACAACGAATTTGGATTCTGGCTTCTGGCTTCTGGCTCGGAATTTCAGCCTTCCCAATTGTCAACGCCAAGTTGTCAAAGCCAACTTGCGTCCCAGTTCCGTCTTGAGTACCATAGGTCCTTCAAACACCTTGTAGGGAGGAAGTAAAGATGAAGGTTTGCTTGAGCCGGTTGACCCTGTTGGTCGCTGGAGTGTCAGCCGTTTACATGAGCGGCGGCATCCCGTTAGCTGGCCAGTCGCCCGCCGCCACGCCGGTGAAGGGAAAAACCGCGGGAGAGGTATTCAAGAACGTCACTACAACGCCGCTCAAAGGACTGACGGTCGACGATTTTATGGGAAGCATGGGCGTCATGGCTGCCGCTCTTGGCTTCGACTGCGCGGACTGCCACACTGGCGCCGGCACCGACAAAGTGGTTTGGGAAGACGACACCAACCGCAAGAGGATGGCGCGTAAGATGACCGAAATGGTGGCGGTGATCAATAAGACCAACTTCGGTGGAGCGCCGCTGGTGAGTTGTTGGACTTGCCACCACGGGAAAGACGTGCCCGCCACCACCATCGCTCTGGATAATCTTTACGGCCCCCCCAACGAAGAGAAGGACGACATTATCGCGAAAGACGACACCCAGCCTCCCGCCGCACAGATTCTCGACAAATATATCGCGGCGCTGGGCGGCCAGGAGAAATTGAACAGCCTGAAGAGCTTCGTCGCCACTGGAACGCAAGGCGGATACGTGCAAGTGAAAGGCGGCGGCCAATTCGAAATTTTCGCCATGGCGCCGGACAAGCGTACCGTGCGCGTTACTTATAAGGATGCGCCGGATCGCGGAAATCAAACCCGCTCCTTCAACGGAACCATAGGCTGGGTTACCACGCCGCGCGCTTTGTTGGGTGAATATGAAGTAACCGGAACGGAGCTGGACGGCCTCCATTTTGACGCCGAACTGGCCTTCCCGGGGCAGCTAAGACAGGTCCTCACCGATCTGCGGGTCGGATATCCCGATACCATCGACGGTCACGACGTCGAGGTAGTGCAAGGCCGCGGCCCAAGGAATCTGTTGATCACGTTGTACTTCGATAAGCAATCGGGGTTGCTGGTCCGCGAGATCCGCTTCGGCCGGACGCCCATCGGCCGCGTTCCGTCGCAGGTGGATTATTCCGATTACCGCGCGGTAGATGGAATCAAATTCCCCTTCCAGTACAAATTCTCGTGGCTGGACGGACGGGATAATTACCAATTGACCGACGTAAAAGTGAATGTCCCGATCGACGAATCGCGATTCGGCAAGCCGTCCATGGGGTCGGGGCAGTAGCGTTCGAGCAAGGGCCGCCCCGCAAATCGCTAACCCTAGCCCTTCGCCATTAGGCCAGGGGCTTTCCGCATAATCCCTGCAAAATCTCGATCGGCGCGTTCTCCCGGCCAACCAGGCTGCCGCGCGCCACAATCACGGTTTGCTCCAGCGCGTAACGGCCCGACAATACGGCGTGCGGAACTATATCCGTGAACACCATCCAGGCCGAGTCCGGCGGAAAGTGGAAGCGATATTTCGCGCAAGCGCTTTGATATTCAGCGTTGAATTTCAAATAATCGTGAAAACTCAACATGAATCGGTCATAAGGCGACCGCTTCCCCTCCACCGCGCCGAACACGCCTAGCATTCGGCCCACCAGCGGACCCTTGGGATGCTTCGCCGCCTCGGCTAGCCCCGCGCCGTTCGCATAATGCGGCGCCAGCGCGGCCATGGGGTCCGATGTTAGCCACACGCGGGGCTTCGTGGGATGAATATTGGTGAAAAATCGAAGAATCAAGTCGCCGCGCGTAGGCCGCGTCGGAAAGGCGTCCACGTGCAGCAGATCGTTGCGCTTCTTGGCCGGCAAATCCCGGCCCTCCTCCTCCTGTGGCCGGAAACTCGCAAAATCGATCCGCGCCTTTTCCATGTACCGCGGCAGCAGCTTCCACAGAAACGCCAGCGCTCGGTCGGAGTACGAGCGCATCGCGCCGCGCAGCTTGTGGGGATCGGAAACGTCCGCGGGATCGAACCCCGTGATCTTGTCCTCCGCCGGACGATACGCGATGTTCTTGTGATGGCTGCTGGAGGAGAGTCCCGTGCTTCGCAGCACCTCGCGCTCTTCTTCGGACAGGGCGAAGGGACTACTGGGAAAGTATAAAATGCTTCCGCGCTCCAGCGCCAGATAGTAATCCTCGCGAGGTTGAATCTGGGCGGGGGTGATTAGCTCCACGTCCTCTATGTTAGGGTATGTTCCAGGCCGGCTGGCAATCCATCCGTTATCCTTCAGCTCCGGTACCGGGGTGCAAATTTCATGTGATGCGAGAAGTAGAGTATTTCGGAAGCGGTTGCGATGGGCTCAGCCGGCCCCACCCGACGTGTCGGACGGATTGCGGTTGGCCGCCGGCCCACGCGGCGCGGCGGGCCTGCTATGTTATCTTGAAAAAGTCGCGAGTGTAGTTGCCCTCCTTGCAGCGCCTCCGGGCCGGTAGCTCAGTTGGTAGAGCATCGCACTTTTAATGCGGTGGTCGCGGGTTCGAGCCCCGCCCGGCTCACCAGTATAAACGAACTCATGTCAACCAGTTAGCGGCCTTGCTCTTTCCGCGTACCTCTTTCGCCCAGCTTCGCTCAAGATCGGCCTCCAGTTGTTCCTGCCTGGCGTGTATCCAGGGGCTGTGATGTTTCTCGGTGATCCGCAGACTTGAGTGTCCGAGGAGAATCGAAACGCGTTCTAAGGGAACACCAGCCAATAGGAGTTCAACTGCGAAGGTATCGCGGAATCGATGGGGGTGACCGCCATTGATCTGAGCGAGCGAGAAGACCTTTCGCAAACTTCTCCGCCAATTGCCGGTGAGCGTATCCAGGGTTCCGTTGCCGCTCCAGAAGAAATATTGTGGGCTGACCTTTAAGGCGTGTACTGCTACCTCAGGAAGGCGGGTGTTCACGGGCAGCCTGTCTTCTGGGTATGGAGGAATAGCCGATCAGTACGTGACAGCAGCGCGCACTAGTTATACGTTACGCGGATCTGCCGACGTGTGACGGTAGCGACGCCGAGGCCACGCGAAAATTGAAATCTGGCAAGAGTTTGCAGCGAAATTACATATTTCAACGAATGGCGGAACGCCAACTTCGCGGTCCGCATGGTGTCAGTTGCCCAGCATTTCGAGCCATGGGATACCTCCGGCTCGAAAGCAGGCACACAGTCCGCACACACGTGCGGCGGGGAGGTAGATTTAGTTTGGGTTTTGCACGTTGCTACTGATTGAAAGCCTCAGTGCAGATTTCGCCCCTGCGAAGCGATGTATCAAGGGCGGAGCGGCTCCGTTCCCTCACCGAGAATCGAGAGGTAGCCGTCATAAACGAAGAGGCGGCTTCGTTGTCTACCGGTAATTTCCTTAAGTATTCCGAGCCGTTCCAGATGTTCCACCGAGTTTGAAACCGTGGGAAATGACATCCCTGTTTTCACCGACGCTGAGGCGATTGCCAGTATCGGACTCGTTTGAGCGTGTTGAAACACGCGAAGCACGGATGCTGCTGGTCGGCCTAGGCCTTCAATCTTTCGCCGATCCGAATCAAGTAAGGCCAGAATCCGACGTGCGGAATTTACCGCTTGGTCCGACGTCTCTTTCACCGCCGTCAAGAAAAATTCGAGCCACGTTTCCCAGTCGCCTTTTGATCGCACTCCGGTCAGAAGTTCGTAGTATGTCTCCCTGTGTGTCTTCAGATAAAGGCTCAGGTACAGAATCGGCTCGCCAAGCGCGCCACTTGCGCACAGCATGAAGGTGATGAGAAGCCGGCCCAGGCGCCCGTTGCCGTCGAGGAATGGATGGACGGTTTCGAACTGGACGTGCGCCAGTCCTGCCTTGATCAGCAGCGGAATATCGCGCCGTTCCTCATGGAGAAAGATTTCGAGTTGACCCATACACTCCATGACGCGGTCTGCCGGCGGCGGAACAAACGCGGCGTTTCCTGGGCGCGTTCCTCCGATCCAATTCTGGCTTCGACGAAATTCGCCGGGCTCTTTGTTACTTCCCCCGCCCTCTGCAAAAAGAACCCCGTGGATCTCACGAATGAGTCTGAGCGAAAGTGGAAACCCTTCGCGCAGTCTGCGCATGCCATGGTTTAGCGCAGCGACGTAGTTGGATACGTCTTGAACATCCTGGATTGGAACTCCCGGCGCTTCACTGTTCTCGAACAGAAGAAGATCCGAAAGGGAGGACTGGGTCCCCTCGATCTGCGACGACAGCAGTGCTTCCTTACGCACATAGGCGTACAGAAAAAGCGATAGGTCGGGCAGCACGGATGTGAAACCATCCAACCGTCCTAGCGCCTGATTCGCCTGTTCGAGGAGTAGCTGAAGCTGTCCCATCCCAACTGCGGGAACAGGCGGAAGGGGTGGCGGGACATAAGATCGGACCGTTTCGCCACCGATCGTGGAGACGATATAGGTCCCAAGTCTATGATTTGGCGAATCTTCCACTGTGATTCAGCGATCCCTTAATTAGGGCGGTCGTTATTAAAGGATAGCACTTATTCTTTTAATAGTGGCTCCTCGCATCGTATGTGGATAGGGTTGCCGAGCCTTCCATCAGCGGCGTTCACCGGAGCGTTCCCCGAGATCGGCTTTGAACCTACGGGTGAGAAGGATAAGTTTGACGCCGAATGCCGAGACGGCGTCGATGGCCCAAACGACACTCTGGTAATCAAGGTCCGAGTCGCCCTCGATGTCAATGATCAACCGTGCCGTGCCCGGGCTCAAGACGGGCACCTTCATGGTGGTGGCACGCGGCCGGGGCGGTCAGCTCCACGCCCTCTGGAATGTCAAGGATTTGGCCGAGAAGCTTTACGCCCAGCGCGATGAAATAGGCCGTTGGATGCATCTCTCGTCCAGCGAGCTTACTACATTGGGCCGCTGACGGTCTCGAGGAAGCGCTGCAAGACGTGGTTACAGCTTTCTCTCAGCTCCAAAAGGATCGCGAAAGAGCCGACTACGATTGCGGAAGACGTGTTTGGGAAGTGGCGCAAAATCAAGGTGAGGATATCGCGCGGCACCATCTGCTTCAATGTTCGGCGCAAGGTGGGATTAAGTCGCCTTCCATCCGCTCAACCCGGCCGATCTGGTGATCGACTATTCCGTGCAGATGGATGAGTTCGGCCCCCCGTGGGTGTTCGGCGTCAACGGGTTCGATTAAACCGATAGCTTTACGGCCGGGAGTTGAAAGCGCGGTTCGGATGCTGCACGATCACGAACAATGGCTGGCTGGAAATCGCGCCGAAAATTGCCGCGAAAATCGGGCATGGCTTTAGCCAGGCGGAGCGCGGTGAACTGCTGGATGGGGAGGCACCGTTTCGACAACTTCGCCAGCGGCATGACCAGCATCGCAAGCAGCGCTGAAGGCTTCTTTCCTGCTCATCATACCGGTGCCACCCCGACCGGACTTCTTCCTCCACGGGAGTCCGCCGCCTTGGGATTGTCTTGGTAAATGCGCAGCCAGATGGCGTCCGGGGTCGGCAATGGAGTCCCGCGGGCCTTTGCAATTTTGAGCGCCTATCTCAGGGCCGGGCTTACGCCAACCGTGTGCAAAGAACTCTGCCAACTGTTTCGCAAAGTGACGGGCCAATTTGGCCCAAGTCAAAGGCAATGCAACCACGCGTGATGTTGGCCTGGGGCGGCTAGTTCGGTATGAGCTTGAAAATTACGCCGCCATCGTTGGCGCCGCCACCGGAAGCGGTGCCGTAGAGATTGCCTGCCGCATCGAAGATCACACCGGAAGCAGGGTAGGCGCCGGCCGCCCCGGCAAAATTATACAGCACCGACTCGTGACCGCTCGGATCGATCTTGAACACGACGCCACTCCCCGAGCCGCCTCCAGCGTACGTAGTTCCGTAAAGGTTGCCTGCTGAATCGCGAATTACGCCGGCTTCGGGTTCGCCGCCATCGGCTCCACCGGTGAAGGTGTACAACACGGTCTCATGCCCGGTTGAGTCGAGCTTGAAAACATCGCCGTATCGAGTGGTTCCGTATAGGTTGCCGGCCGGGTCGCGGATCACGCCGAATTCTGGCAGGCCACCATCGGCTCCGCCGGTGAAACGATAAAGAACTTTGTAATTTCCGGTAGTATCGAGCTCGAACACCACGCCGTAGTCCCCGGCGCCGCCGGAGGAAGCGGTTCCATATAGATTGCCTTCCTGGTCAAGCGTCACAGCGTTAGGCGACAAGCCGCCGGCTGCATTTGTAAAGGTATAGAGCACAGTGAACTTGCCCGTGGTATCCAGTTTGAATACAACGCCGTGACCGGACGGACCGCCGCTTGCGGTCCCATAGAGGTTACCGGCATCGTCTCGCACAACACCGGCAAGGGGAGGGCCGCTATCGGCGCCGTTGGTGAAGCTGTGCAGCACGGTGAACACGCCCGCGGTGTCCAGTTCGTAGACCACGCCGCAACCGAGGGGGCGTGAGTCGGTACAGGAGGATGTAGCCGATCCGCCGCTGTAGGTGGTTCCGTATAAGTTGCCGCCCGGGTCGAGGATTACGTTGCCGACCGGCAACGCGCCATCAGGACCTGAAAAGCTGTGCAGGACTGTGTAGCGGCCCGCTCGATCCAGCTTGTATATGACACCAAAACCCGCCAAGCCGCCGCGGGAAGTGGCGCTATAGAGATTGCCTTCAGCGTCGGCGGTCAAGCCGGAACCTGGCTCGGCGCCAAACGCTCCGTTGGCAAAACTATGCAGGATGGTTTCATGGCCCGATGGATCGAGTTTATAGACTGTGCCGGCGTTGGCTCCTCCGCCCGAGATTGTGGTGCCGTAGACATTGCCTGAGGGATCGGGGATGGGGGCGGACTCGGGTTCACTACCGTCCGGAGTTCCAAGGAAACTGTACAGCACGGAGTAATTGCCGGCTGCGTCCAGCTTGTAGACCACGCCGGCCTTGGCGGAACTGGTAGAAGGCCGGATACCGTAGAGGCTTCCCGCCGCGTCGAGACTGAGCCCGGAATCAGACGTGCCTCCGTCGTTAAAGGTGTAAAGGACACTGAAGCGGCCGAGCGCGTCCAATCTGAATATAACGCCGTTGTTTGCGGCGCCACCGCCCGCTGTGCTGCCGTAGAGATTGCCCAGCCCGTCGAGCACGATATTACCATTGGGGGAGCCACCATCGTCTTTGTTTTTGAAGCTGTATAAGACCGTGAGATTGCCGGTGGTATCGAATTTGTAGACAGTGCCCTGGCCATAGGCGCCCCCGGATGAGGTGGTGCCGAACAGATCGCCGGCCGGGTCGCGGACCAGGCCGATGGTGGGATATGATCCAGCCGAACCATTGAAGTTATACAGGACTGAGAAATTGCCGGCGGCATCCAGCTCGAACAACGTGCCGCAGCTCTGGGAGGGACAGCTATAGGTACCGCCAAAGGTGGTTGTACCGTAGAGATTGCCAGTGGGGTCACGCAGGAGGATGCAGGCAGCCCCCGCGTTATACAGCGTAAGATTGTAAAGTACAGTTTCGTTTCCTGCGGGGTCGATTTTGAAAATGACACCTCCATCAATCGCGCCGCCGCGCTCGGCGACGCCGTAAAAGTTGCCTTCCGGATCGCGGACGATTCCAGTGGGCAGCGCGCCGCCAGCTACCCCCTCGAAACTAAAAATCAATTTGTAATGACCGGCGGGATCTACCCTGAAGATCGCGCCCAACTCGGATGGGCCGCCGTACCCGGCGGTTCCGTAGAGATTACCGGCGGAGTCGCGCACTACGCCGCCGGTAGGCGATACTCCCTCAGTGCGCCCGAAATTGTGGAGCACAATTTCGGTGGACGTCTGCGCCAAGGCCGGGATGCCAAATGAAACTAGCGCCCCCATCAGCCAGAGCAGGAAGTTGTGTTTAATTGCCGTCACGTTTCGTCGCTCCTATTTCGGACCGTCGCTCGCTTTCAAATGCATTTCTCCAAAAAGCCGAGGTGGCTGGGAGGAGGCAGCAGCCGTGTCCGACAAGCAACCCCAGAAGGTATTCATTTTACAACTGAATTGAGAACCATTGACCGGCGCTTAAAAAGGGCCGTTGACGCACAATGTTGACGCACAATTTGGTGACGATTTTGCCCGGGCCGCCGAGGCAGGTGCTGAGCTCCTCTTCCGTCTACAATGAAAACAAATGCCACAACCGAATAGTTTTGGAGCCGCTACCACTCTGACCGTGGGCGGCAGCCAGTACCGCTACTACGCGCTGGAGGCGCTGGAGAAGCGTGGCGCGAGCGTCTCGCGCATTCCCTATTCCATCAAGATCCTGCTCGAAAACCTGCTGCGCACCGAAAACGGAGCAACCGTCAAGGCCTCCGACATCGAGTACGTCGCTCAATGGAAAATTGGCGCGCCCGCCAAAGAGATCAACTTCAGCCCCGCCCGCGTGCTGCTTCAGGATTTCACCGGCGTTCCCTGCGTGGTGGATCTGGCCGCCATGCGCGACGCCCTGCGCGACATGGGTTCCGATCCCAAGCGCGCCAATCCTCTCATCCCCGCCGATCTGGTGATCGATCACTCGGTGCAGGTGGATGAGTTCGGCACGCCCGGCGCGTTCGGCGTCAACGCGCTGCTCGAATTCCAGCGCAATCAGGAGCGCTACGCCTTTCTGCGCTGGGGCCAGAAAGCGTTCCAGGATTTCCGCGTGGTGCCGCCCGACACCGGCATCGTGCACCAGGTGAATCTGGAATATTTGTCGCCCGTGGTTTTTACCGATCGCAGACAGTCGACCGTGCTGGCTTATCCCGACACGCTGGTCGGCACCGACTCGCACACCACCATGATCAACGGCCTGGGCGTAGTGGGCTGGGGTGTGGGCGGGATTGAAGCCGAGGCGTGTATGCTCGGCCAGCCTATTTCCATGCTGCTGCCCGAAGTGGTGGGA
>Ga0181525_10004253_pt1 | contig 11045 bp, 9 predicted proteins | sample PEATcosm2014_Bin_48_FD_121100 | JGI IMG/M metagenome (GOLD analysis project Ga0181525, IMG submission 121100) | Peatland microbial communities from MTU Mesocosm Facility, Houghton, MI, USA - PEATcosm2014_Bin06_10_metaG | ecosystem: Environmental > Terrestrial > Soil > Wetlands > Peat | place... | reverse complement strand
GCAATGGTTCGCGACGAACTGGCAATGGTTCGCGACGAACTGGCAATGGTTCGCGACGAACTGGCGCCGATTTTACAAGGTTGGGCCTCAATTTTGAGGGGTTTACAAGCCAATTTAGGCTGTTTTAGACTAAAAACGGGTTGTAGACCGGAAAATTGCCTCAAATCGGCGTTGTTTTCGTATGGTAGGGACGTTGCGCTGCGGCGTCCTTGTCCGGCAGAACGGATCGAACATGGTAAAAGCCCGGTCATTTCCGTCGCCTGACGCTGCGTCGGGCGATAGTGGCCATCCGCAAGGATCAGCGCGCTGTCCCTACCTTGATATTTTAACTGCCATATCATACTCATTTTCAACTTGGCGTTCTCGGCGTCTTGGCGGTTCATCAATCCGGCGGTAAAATGTTATAGTTCTCGATGACGGCGTGGTTGTTTGTCACGGTGAGCGTGCCGTTGATGTTCGTCAACGTGCTGTCAAAGCGCACCACAGCGCGCGTGGCAATCTCCGAGACGACCTGATAATTCGTCAGCATGCCGAACGTGCCGTTCACCGCCGTGCCCAGGCTGACGCCGTTTGGCGCGGGCTTGAGCGTCTGGCCGTAGCTGTATATCACATAACGCGGCGTCCCCACCCGCAGCAGCGACATCGTTTGCTGCGGCAGCCATTCCATTATGGCGTCGCTCGGAGTATTCGTGATGCCGAGCATTTTCAGAAATTGTTCTGTCAGTTGCGGTGTCCGCAAAATGTCGCCGACGTGTTCAAAGGTGTTGGTAAGTCCATCGAGGTTTGTCAAACCTGCTCGCGTGGCGTTGATGCCTGCGACAATCTGCGCGAGCGGCGGCTGGTTGGTCAGGGCCAGTGTCGCATTGTAAGTGCCGGCGGGCTGGATGACGAACGGTGGAGAACTCACCACATTCGTCGGCACGACCACGCCGCTGAACAATGCCGACCAGGCGGCCAGTCCCGCCGCAGGATCGGAACTGCCCGCCCCTACGTTTACGGAAAGCTGGCCGCGGGTGGCGTTGTCGTTGAATGCGGTCGTGAACAGATCGAACAGCGTTCGATCTTGCGTGGGCGACGAATTGGTGGCGTCAAAATAATTTTGATTGCCCGTCCAATCCGTCCAATTCGTGATGCCACCACCGGCAAGGATATCACTGGATTTCAAATAAACCGTCTGCCACGGAGTGCCGCGATGAACCCGGCCAATCCAGCCAATGGTCGGGAATTTGTTTGTGGGGAAATCCCAGTTGTCCGACGAGGCCACAAGCGGATCCTTTAGCGTCATATTATATGCATTGGCTGTGTTAAAATTATCCGGGGTGTTTAAGTTGATTGTGCCGCCGCCCCAGGGCATATACCTATCATTGATCTGGATAAGGTTCCACGGCCAATCCACGACAAATTGGGGATTGTTGTCGTTCGCAGTGTCGTTCAAATCACCAATAAGATAGTGAACCAGCGGATCGTTGGCCTGCCATGTGTAGCGTTGAACCCGGTTGAGAGAGGGAGTGTAAGGTGCCTGTAAATTTGGGGAGGTATAGATTACCGGATATACCGATCCATTATAAACGATGGAATTGGAGGTGCTATTCGCAAAAAATTTATTGAAATAGAGAGATTCCAAGGCCGGACTGTTTGCGCTTCTGGGCAACCCGGGTATTTGAGCTGTCGTCCAAGCACCCGAGGCTCCGTTGCCTGCCGCTGGCGCATTACCGTTTTTTGAAATCAAGAATTGATTGTTTACACCGACCGTCATGGAGGAACCTGTTACAAGATTTGTATCCCATAAACTCGTGCCATCCGCAGACTGAAGGTAGGCTATTTCCGAATTCAAATCATTGGTCGCATCCATGCCATTGAGCTGGACATAATCAATCACATGACCGTTAGCTAAACCGTCTGAATAATCAATGATTGCGACTTGAAGCCGGTTCGTCATCAGCAAAACGAAATGCGGCAGAGGCGGGGTGCCTTTGTCCAGATAATTGGTGTTTGAACTCAACTGCGGTATAAATTGAGGGGGGTAAGTTGAGTTGTTGGCAGCAATGGAGTTGCCATAAAGATATATGGCCGATCCGTTGCTCACATATAGAAAATTGAAAGTTGCGTTTGTGACAAACGGAAGGATAAAGGACAATGCATTCCATGTTGAGAATTGGGCAACTGACGGCACGATGACACCATTGGGATACGGATTATAAGTATAACCTGCATCATTGGTGATATCCATTTGCATGGCAAGCCGGCTCATTACGCTTACCGGGCCTGTATAATTTGAATGATAGGAATTCCAGCATTGAACGCCGTATAAATTGGTGATGCCCATGAAATAGATTTGATTTGAGGCATATTGCCACGGCGTGCTGTTGGTATTGCGCGTGAACTGCAATTTGCGTGTGATCTGGAATGCGCTCTCCATTGAAAATTTATTGAAATTCGGCAATCCTTTCTTCGCACCGATGATCCACGGCACCCCATAAACATTTGTCAGCATATTCTGTCCGACCGGCAAGGATGTAATTTCCACAGGCAACGCCAAGTCTGGATTGTCCGTGATATTCGTTTCATCACCGAGAGGCAGGCCTTTGATCAAGCTGGTTTGCTGGACAAAACCACTGATGTAAATATTCCCCGCCGCATTTGTTCGAGTGAGCAAAGGACGGAATACGGACGGCAAATTATTGCTCAGCGTGTCGGTTTGGCTGGTTGTTGCATCGTAAATGTTCGCGGCAAGCTGGAGGATGCGGTTCACAGCGGGCGTATAGACGAACTGGCCGTTCACATAAACCGGGATGTTGCCGATGCCGAAGGCGTTGGTCGTGGACGCGCCGAAGGTGTTGGTGAAGACACCGAAATTCTGGTTGATCCAGGTGGTGGAATACATCCGCAGCATCCGGTCGGCGGCGTTGGTGAAAAATCCCAGCGGCGTCCACGATTCAAAATTTGTCACGGCCGGAGAGTTGGTGTAGGTGGTTCCGTTAACCGTATAGATGTATGGATCAAGGTTGTCATAATTCAAATTCATCTTGCCGGATTCCGGCGTGGTGTCCGTGCCGAGCTGCGAGAGCAGGCGATAAAAGGTGTAGCGGTCGTAGGTGGAAACGCCCGTGTCGGCATTGAGCAGTCGGTTGGTGAAACCGCCGGTCGCCCCGCCGGAGGTTTTCGTCGGGTCGAACAAATCTGCCGGCAGGTTGAAGAAATGATTCGTGTTATCCGCGCCAGCCCACGGCGTTCTGACCAACTGACCGATTTCGTCCACGCCCATCGTATTGGTCTGCAACGGCCCGTCGGAATAAGCGTCAATGTCGTTTTGAAACGGCGGGAAAGTCAGGGAATTGGTGAACAACCCAGTCGGGCCGCCTACGGGGTACAAGGAGTTGTAGTAATAATTATAGCGGTAGCTCAAAAGTGACAGTGCATCTTGAAAAGCGGCGCCAGTGTTTCCAAAAGTCGGCTGGTTATATTGATATGCTGTCCCGTTCAAAGTGTTGTCCCACTCGTTCGTGTTCAAGTCAGCGAGGAAAGCCGCTAGATTGATTTCCCACGAGCCGACCCCTTGGTTGCGAAAATATCCATCTGCCGCGAAGCTGATTGGGCTGGAATCAACCGTTCCGTAAAACGCCTGATTGTGAATGGCATTCAGATCGAGCGAGTTGCCGACGGGCAGGGCGATGAAGGCGAAGCGCGCGACGAACGGGTTATTGGGTCCATACGGCTGGTCGGGATGCGCCAGCACGCCAATCCATTCCGGGTCGCCCACCTGAAGGCTCGTGCCGAGCAAATTATTTCCTGAATCGAAATTGCCTACCACGCCGTTGGTGTCGAATTTCCCGTTGCGGTTCAGGTCGAGGTAGAAACGGAAATCATAACTCAACGGGCTGGCATAATTGCCCGGCGGGTTGGGAACAAAAACCGGCGGGCGCGGGCTGTAATACAAGTTGGCGAGATTTTGGAGGAAATCCTTGCCAGTGACGAAATTTCCATTCGGATAATAATAATTGACGTTATTAGGATCGTTCGTCGTGATTGTGTTATCAAACCCGTTCGGATTGATGTAATTCGTCGAGACGATCAGGCCGAAGTTGTAGGGATTGGTGGAGGACAGGATGCCGGCCATGGTCTGCGCCTCGGCGCTGGCCAGCGCGGCATCGGCGGCGAGTCGCGCGGTGGCGGTGTCGCCCGCCGTCGCCACGGCGCTGTTTTCGCGCCGGCTGATGGCGAGGAACGCGAGCGCCATGACCAGCGTCACGGACAGCAGGATGAGCGTGATGATGAGCGCGATGCCTTTTTCAAAGTGGCGGGTGACGGGTGACGGGTGAAAAGGATGTGAGCCGCTCGCGGGACGGTTTCTCTTGTCACTTGACACTTGCCACTTGTCACTTTTGGTTTTCATTGGTAGGCGGACGGGTCAACGTTTGGAATTGAGATGCGCTGGCGGAAAACGTGAACTTTGCCGGCTTGATTGGTGAGAGAACTGATGCCAAGCACTTCAGCACGTTGCAGTGTCCGGTCTTCAACAGTTGCCATTTCTACCTCCACGGACGCGGGAAGGGCGTTGCTATAAAAATAATAGCCGGTTTCATTGGGAATAAATTCGCCGGAAAAAATAATTGAATTGGTTGTGATATTTTCCCCGTTTGAACTTATAAAATTCCCGTTAATGTCAAACGCATGAACGCGCAAACCCACAACACCATCAATCAAATGGCTGTAATTATATGGAAATTTGAGAAAATTCGCGAAATCAGTGTAAAACAAATTATAAGCCGCATATGCCGATGCCATGGGGCGATTGGTGGAAAAGCGGTAAAGAGAATAGAGGTTTGTCGAAGGTGACAAATACACGGCATAACCGGTGCCATACCACGTCGGCACGCCATTCTGGTTTCCCGAACTCAATACGAAAAAATTTTCCACGATGTTTGTCCGTTGAGTGCTTGGGTCCAATACGCCAACCAATGACTGATGTAACGATTTGTAATTGTTAAAATTATTGACCCAAAAATTCACAGGGCCGTTAATATTATTGCTGTAGCCAAGCGAAGGGGCCATGGCCTTCAAATCCCCGGCCATCAAATCCATCGTAGCACGGCCGCCTTCGAGCACGTCGGTCTGCGTGACGCTGGCGCGGAAGGCCGTCTGGGTGCTGTTGAACACGCCCATCAGCACGATCACGATGAGTGAGAGCAGCACCACCACGACCATCACCTCGACGAGGGTGAAGGCTGCGAGGGTGACGGGTGACGGGTGACAAGTGACAAGACGAGCCGTTCGTGAGCCGGCTCCTGTCACCTGCCACCTGTCACTTGTCACTGTTGTTTTTGCATTCACGGTGAGATGCCGAACGATTGCGGCTGGTAAAAATAAAGCAACTGCCCAAGTGAATTGGTCTGCAACATTTGCCCGGCGATCATCGCGCGATATGTCAGGCGGCTGCGACCGACGCTGTTGTTGGGCAGCAGCGGCCATTCAAATGTCAGGCGCAGCTCGTGCAGGTTTGCCTGCAAATTGGGATAGATGGTGGCGGCCGCGACCGGCGCATTGGCGAAGAAAATGCGGTAGCTGAAGGAATCCTGCTGCAAGATCTGGCTGTTCTGCGGCGGTTTTTCCACCGCAGGGCCGCTGATGGATCGGACATAGGCGATGACGTGGTTGCTGTAACCTCCGCTGAAAAGATTGTTGGTGGGGTTGAATCCTGTATCCGTGTATTCGGGCATGCTCAACAATCCGACAATGTTCCCGCCATTGGTGATTTCCATGGAAGGCACGGGTGTACCATAGGCATAAGCGGCTGCGGGAGTGTAGCCGTTCACATCAGCTTTATTCACAGAGCCGTTTGGGTTATACAGCGTCCACCAATTCGTTATCGCGTAAACGTAATTTGTCAGATCATTCGCGCCGCGCGCGCCCTTGCTGATGGCCTCCGTGAAGACGGTCGCGTCCTGGTTGATGATGGTGTCCTCGCGGCTGTCGCGCTGCGTGCGCAAGCCCAGCGGCAGCACGCCGATGATGCCGACGAGCGCGACACCGATGATGGCCAGGCTGATGGCGACCTCGACCATGGTAAAACCGGTGACAAGTGACGGGTGACGGGTGACTAGATTTCCCCCGCAGCCGGTTCCTGCGACCTGCCGCCTGCCACCTGTCACTTGTTTCGGGAGCTTCATTGCAGTTTTTGGAATAACAGGGTTGCGCGTCCCGTCAGCGGATCAATGTCGATGATATTATAAGATGAATTGGTGCTGTTGCCGGCCGGTGTTTCTATGACGTCGCCAGGATTGACAACGGTCAGTTGCGGCGCCTTGGTGGTGGGATCAATTCCATAGTTCACGTTGCCTTGCGCCAGCGGAATATATTCGTGCTGTCCCAACGGGGTCGGAGTCAACTGCTCGGAGGTGAGTTGGCCGAGATAATTAAACGCTATGTAAGGCAACGGCTGGGTGGTGAAATTTGTCTCCGTCGGAAAAGGAAATGGAGGGACGTTGGTGGTGACATGGAAGCCATAAATATTATATGACGCGTTTGTGTAAAATTGGCTTGGTGACTCGCTAAATTTTTGCCCTGCGATGAATGATCCGGACGGCAGCGACTGCCATGGCTCAAGATAATTCCATTGATGACGTCCTGGCTGGTCGCCGACCGCGCCCTGGCTGACAAACGTGTAGCCGCTCAATTGCTTGTCAATCAGGTTGGTGGTCACGGGCATGCCCATCTCCGCCGCAGTGAAATTGACCCAGAAATTAGTCGGGACAAAAACCATGTAGACCGTTGTATGGTTGTTGATGGCCTTTTGCCGCGCGCGTCCCACGTCGTCGAGCAACTGCCGCGACGCACCGATGCTGGAGTCGGATTTGCCGATGTTCTTCAGCGCCGGCACGGCCAGCCCCGCAAGGATGCCGAGAATGGTGATCACCACCAGCATTTCGATGAGTGTGAAGGCGGAAGAGCGACGGGAAGGGGAGTGCGATGGGCGCAACTCCTTGTCGTCGTTCACCTGCCACTGGTCACATGTTTTCACAACTTCACAACTTTCAAGAGAACCATTACTGCCAGCTCAGGACGTTGTCTTTGTTGGCGCCGGTGTTGGCAGCGCTGTTAGGATCGATTTTCCCATCCGGCCCGGCGGACCAGACCATGACTGAGCCGCGGTATTGAAAATGATTTCCATTGCCATTGGCATCAGTTGTATTGACCAATCCATAATAGCCAGTCTGGCTGTTTGGCTGGGACTGAGACACAGTTTGCGAAGAATAAAAAGCATCCGCGCAGAAATTGTCATAATTCAAATCCATGCTGATGACATACGGATTGCCCCAAGGATCGCGATAGACCAAATCCGGGCCGATGCCAGGCAACGTCGGATCGCTCACCATCGTTGCATTGAGAAATGGTCTCTGCTGCGGATTTTTTACGTGATTATAATCCGCAGTTTGAGCTCCGCCGGCAGGATAAGTCTGTGTGTCCGTCAAAATCGCGATGACTTCGGAATTATTGCTGGTGTTGATTGAAGAAAAACCGTTATTGGCCAGAATGCTGCCGCCATATGTGAAATCTCCCGTTCCCGCCGAGGTCTGCGTGCCGCTTGAAACTGGAAAACGGCCATAATGCGAATCATAGCCTTCAATGGCCGTGACAATGCCTTGCTCTTCGACCTTGGCCTTGTTCTTTTTTGCACTGGTTTTGACGGCTGAGAGCACCGGCAGCAGCATCGCGGCCAAAATGGCGATGATGGCGATGACAACAAGCAGTTCGACGAGGGTAAATCCGGCGAGACGCCGGCGCGAAGATGGCAATATGGTTTTCATTGATTTGAAATAAATCGGGTTGCGGCGGGAAGTATGCAAAACCAGCGGCGTTGCGGGCAATCGTTTTGTCAGTCGGCGGCGGCTTGTGCGTTTCTGCGAAATCACGGTGATCTCCGGCGACCATGCACAGTCGTGCCAGTCCACGGCCACGGGTCTTCGCCGCTCCGAAGCGGATTCGTCCGCGCAGGCGGGACGTTCGGCCGGGCTTTTCGCGCAATTATAACTGGCTATGATAAATTTCATGGCAGCGGATTGTTGACCTGCACCTGGCTGCTCCAGTTGCAGATGAGATATTTTGTCCCGCCGAACTGAATTTGAATCCACAAATCATAGGAGTTGGGATTGTTGATCCCGGGCGAGATGTAGCGCCATGGGTTTATGTTCGGAGCGCCGAGCGGCTGATAATTTTGATCCGGCCCCCCGACCGAGCCGAGCAGCAACGCCACTTGAACACCAGGATTAACACTGTAATTATTTGTGACATATATGTCATATTGGTTTGGCTTCAAATCGCCGAGAAACGGTTTGGCTGCGGCTGCGTCCTCGGTCGAACCGGCTTTGCTGCAATTGATAAAACCGCCCACGCCGAATCCGCCAGTGATGTTGCCCGCGCCGATTGAAGCACTTCCATCGAGTGTCTGATAGGTGCCGTTGTTATTGGTCGTGCCGAGCAGTTCAAAATAAAGAGGGCTGAACATCGCCAGATTTGTGGTGGCTGGAATGTTCGGGTTGTAGTTCGGATTGCTTGGCGGATAAATGCTGTAGGTGTCGTGGTAGCGTTGAATGGCGGTCTTCAACGCCTCCATCTCCGCCTTGGTGTGGGAAATGTATTGCGTTTTTTTCACCGATTTCATTACTGGAAAAGTGAGCCCGGCCAGCACGGCGATGATGGAGATGACGACAAGCATCTCGACAAGGGTAAAGGCCGGAGAAGTGCGGTGCGGAGCGCGGAATGAATCTGCGCTGTATGCGGCATCGTTTTTATTCCGCATTCCGCATTCCGCATTCCGCATTGGGTTCGTCTTGGTTTTCATTGTTATTTCAATTCGTCTTCCATCCGCTCGCTCAACCATTGTTTGATCATGCTCTGGTAATTGAGATACCGAGCCCGCGCGAGCCGCTTGATGCGTGCCAGCATCCTCGGGTCAATCCGCAGCGTAATCGTTACGGATTCGGATGCCTCAGCGTTGCCCGCCGTGGCCGCCTCCATGAGGCGCAGGTCGGGGCGATTTTCCGACCAAAAATCAGACTCGGCGTTTTCGCTGTCGAAAATCGGCACGTCTTCCCAGTTGGCGAAAGTTCGCATTGTATATTTTCCGGTTCGTTCTCGTCCTCGTTCTCGTCCACGATTTTTATTTTCGATTACGATTACGAGAACGATTTATTACGAAAGTGTCTGGTCCATTTTCCGCTGGTAAAAAAACCGCTCTTCCGGGATAAAAGTTCGTGCGTGTAAAACCCGGATGGACCGTCCATTTGTCCGATACACGCTAAAGACTCCAATGCCACCGGCGGACATCCCCAGATTGAAAAACCGGGTCTGCACGCCGAATCTCGGAGAGTCGGGCAGCAGCCGTACGGCGAAGGGATCTTCAAAGGACTCTTCAATTTCCCGTTGAGTCAAAGAACCATCCATTTCAAAGGGTGGATTATTCCAATCAAACTCCATAATGAGCTAATTGTATGTAATACGCCCATGCAATGTAATTACATTGTATTTACACTTCAACATGGATTTTGTCAACGGTATTTTGCAGTTTTTAAGGAAAAACTTGATTCTGGATTATTCTCCGCCGCCGCCGCCACCGCCGCTGCTGTCGTCGCCACTCATTACTGTAATCATTTTAATCAAAGGCAGGAACATGGCGATCACGATGCTGCCGACAATGACGGCCAGGAAAACAATCATGATGGGTTCAAGCAACGATGTCATGGCGGCTACGGCGTTATCCACTTCTTCATCGTAATTGTCGGCGATTTTCAAAAGCATTTCGGGCAGCGCGCCGGTCTGTTCGCCGACATCCACCATGCTGACGACCATCGGCGGAAAAACACCGGAGGCTTCGAGTGGTGCGGTGATTGTCTCGCCTTCCTTCACACTTTCATGAACTTTGGAAACCGCGTTGCTGATGATTATATTGCCGGCGGTTTCCTTCACAATCGTGAGCGCCTGTAAAATCGGCACACCGCTGCTGACGAGCGTGCCGAGTGTGCGCGTGAAACGGGATATGGCGACCTTGCTGATGACAGGTCCGAGCGCGGGCATCTTGAGTTTGAATTTGTCCCAGAGGTAGCGGCCCATTTTCGTCTTGTTGATCAACAACAGAAATATGACCACCACCACGGCCATGGCTCCCATCGTCGTCACAATGTGAAGCCGGATCAGGTCGCTGACCCAAAGCACAAACACGGTGAAGCCCGGAAGCGCGAAACCCATGCCGGAGAAAACCTCCTTGAACTTGGGCACCACCATCACCATCAGCAGGATCATGATGCCGACGGCCACAACGAGCACCGCCACGGGATAAAACATCGCGGCCTTGACCTTGCCCTTGATCTTCTGGGCTTTTTCGGAAAATTCCGCGAGACGTTTCAATACGACTTCCAGCACGCCGCCCAGTTCGCCGGCCTTGACCATGTTGACGAACAGTCTGTTGAACACTTTCGGGTGTTGCGCCAGCGCCTCGGAAAACGTGCTGCCGCCTTCAATCGCCAGTGACAACTGGCCGAGGATGCTTTTGAGATTGGCGTTGCGCTCCTGCTTTTCAAGCACGCGCAACCCGCGGAGAAGCGGCAAACCGGCGTCAACAAGCGTGGCCAATTGCCGTGTAAAAGTCGTCAACACCTTCGGTTTCACCCCGCTGCCGAGGCCGGGAATCTTGATGTTGATGTTCATCGCGCCGCCTTTTTTGCCCTTGGGCTTGGCGGCGGGCTTGGCTTTTTTGACGGCGGATTTTTCCTGGACTTTTGCGGCTTCGGCAACTTTGGTCGGGAACAATCCCATTTCCTTCACGCGGCCGATGGCCTCGTTCTGGCTCGCGACTTCTATCGAACCTTTCGTCGCGTTGCCGCGCGAATCCAGAGCCTCATAATCATATTTCGGCATAACTCAATTTCGAATGAAGAATGAAGAATGAAGAATGAAGAAATTTGTCTCTCGCCGTGCTCGCGCACCGTCTTGGCAGGCAAGCTTACGAATCAGACTTGTTTCTTCATTCTTCATTTACCTAGGTATATTTG
>Ga0181525_10004252_pt1 | contig 11049 bp, 8 predicted proteins | sample PEATcosm2014_Bin_48_FD_121100 | JGI IMG/M metagenome (GOLD analysis project Ga0181525, IMG submission 121100) | Peatland microbial communities from MTU Mesocosm Facility, Houghton, MI, USA - PEATcosm2014_Bin06_10_metaG | ecosystem: Environmental > Terrestrial > Soil > Wetlands > Peat | place... | reverse complement strand
TGTTGCTGCAGCGCCTGCAATTCCGCCGTGGCACTCACCCCGGCGCTCGCGCCAGCCGCGCTGGCGGCGGACGACGTGGGCGTCAGGCTCTGATAGGCGCTCGTATCTAAATAACTCAAGGGACTTATGGAACTGGCCATAATGCGTCTCCTGTTTACCTTATCGGCCGCCCTGGCGATTCCTTGCTAACCGCGCCGCTGGTAGAGCGTCTACTAATTCGGTAGGCGGTCTACCATCCGCTATGGCGAAGGCACCGAATCGGACTGAACTGCTGCAAGGCACCCTGGACATGCTGATCCTGCGCACGCTGCTCGCCGCGCCGATGCACGGCCACGGCATCGCCAAACACATTCAGCGCACTTCCGACGAAGTGCTGCAAGTCGAGCACGGATCGCTATACCCCGCCCTGCACCGGTTGGAGCGGCAGGGCTGGATCGCATCGGCCTGGGAGACGACCGAGCGGGGCCGCGAGATGAAGTTCTACCGGCTGACCGCTGCCGGCAGGGCGCAGCTCACTATCCAGGAGTCCAAGTGGAAACAATTGGCGCAGGCCATCGCGCAGGTGATGCGTCCCGCGTAAGGTGGCGGCATGGGACGGCGGAAGAAGCGTGAGCAGGACTTCGAGCGCGAGATCCGCGCGCACCTGGCGCTCGAAGAGGAAGAACAGCGCAACGCGGGGACCGCGCGCGACGAAGCGCCTTATGCCGCGCGGCGGGCCTTCGGCAACGTAACGCTATACCAGGAGGTAATACGGGAAATGTGGGGATGGTCTTCACTCGAACGGCTGGGCCAGGATCTGCGCTATGCGATCCGCATGATGCGCAAGAGTCCCGGATTCACACTAGTGGCCATATTGTCGCTGACCCTTGGGATCGGCGGTAACACGGCGATCTACAGCCTGATGAACGCCGTGATGTTGCGCTCGCTGCCGGTCCAGGAGCCGGACCGTCTGCTGCTGTTCGGCAAGGGAATGTGGGGGGGCATCACCGATGGGATGCCGGACCGCAGTTGGCAACTGTTCTCCTACCCGTTTTATCGAGAGGTGCAGCGGTCGGGCGACGCCTTTACGGGAGTGGCCGCCATGATGAGCCTGCCCAACGATACGCGGGGGGCCGTAAGCGGGAGCCGGGATTCAGAAGCGGTCTCCACACGACTGGTCTCGGGCACTTACTTCGACGTACTTGGCGTCACGCCAGCCGCGGGCCGCACATTCACCGATGCCGAGGATCAAACACCCGGCGCCAATCCGGTCGCGGTGATGAGCTATTCCTGGTGGCAGCGGCGCTTTGCAGGCGACCCATCCGCCATAGGGAAGACGATCGCGATCGGCTCCACGGTCTACACCATCATCGGCGCCGCGCCGCCGGAGTTCTTCGGCACTACCGTCGGCCAGTCGCCGGACTTGTGGATTCCGCTGGCCATGAATGCGCAGTTGCCACCTGGATGGGGCGGCGAGAAGGCTAGGACGGACCCGCTGTTTCAATCGCTCTACATTCTGGCGCGGCTAAAACCGGACGTCACCGTGGAGCAGGCCGGTGCGCGGGTGAACCTGATGTTCAAACAGAACCTGCGGTCCATCGCCGGACCGGCCCCCGGCGCAAAGGATCTCAATGCCATCCGGCGCGCTTCCATCGAACTGACTCCCGCCGGCCGTGGGCTGTCCCAGATCCGGCGCCAGTTCTCCATGTCGTTGTGGTTGCTCATGGCAGCCGTGGGGCTGGTCCTACTCATCGCCTGCGCCAATATCGCGAACCTGCTGCTGGCGCGGGCTGCCGGCCGCCAACGGGAAATCGCGGTGCGCCTTTCTTTAGGCGCCGGCCGCTTGCGACTGATCCGGCAGATGCTCACCGAAAGCGTCCTGCTGGCCGTGGTGGGCGGCTGCACCGGCGTGGCGTTCGCCGCATGGGCCGGCCGATTGCTGGTGAGAATGGTGTCGACCGGCAGCGCCATCCTTCCCCTTCAGATAGGACCCGACGGACCGGTACTGATCTTCACCACGCTGCTCTCGCTCGCCACCGGAATCCTGTTCGGCCTGGCGCCCGCTTTGCGCGCCACGCGCGTCGATCTCAGTGCGCCCTTGAAAGAGGGCCGCGCCGCCGGGCTTGCCCGCAGCCGAAGCCTGTTGGCGAAAGCGCTGGTCGTCTCGCAGGTGGCTCTCTCGGCCGTGCTGTTGATCGGGGCAGGCTTGCTCATTCGCAGTCTGGTCAACCTTAGAAATGTGGATACCGGATTCAACAAGGAGAATGTGTTGGTGGTGGGCGTGGACACGCCATCGGTGGGGTACAAGGAGGACGACCCGCGCTTAACGGCTCTCTACCGCCAGGTGGAAGAACGTGTGAGCCAGACGCCGGGCGTTCGCGCAGCGAGCTTTTCCTTGTTCACGTTTCAAATGGGTGCGTGGACCTCTGACGCCTTTCCCAATGGCCGGCCCGGTCCGGCGGAGAGCCAGCGCGAGATCCATGGTAATGTCGTGGGCCCGGCCTTCTTCGCCGCCATGGGACTGCCCCTGACTCTGGGCCGCGCCTTCGGTCCCGGCGACACGGCGAAGTCGCCCAAGATCGCGATCATCAACGAAACCATGGCGCACCTCTTCTTCCCCGCGGAATCGCCGATCGGCCTGAGGTTCGGCTATTCGCCGGAACAGAGCGGCGAGTTTGAAGTGGCCGGCGTGGTGAAGGACGCCAAGTATGAGAGCCTGCGCGAAAAGCCTACGCCGATGGCGTTCTTTCCCGAAGCGCAGCGACCGCGGTTCCTGGGCGCGCTGCTAGTTCGCTACGCGGGCGATCCGCGTGGCATAGTGCCGGCGATCCGGCAGGCAGTAGCCCAAGCGAATGCGAATCTCCCGATCACCCAGGTGCGCACGCTGGCCGATCAAGTGGACGACACATTGGTGCGTGACAAGTTGACGGCCCGGCTGTCCAGCTTCTTTGGGCTGCTGGCGCTGCTGCTGGCGTCGATCGGCATCTATGGCGTTCTGTCGTACGCGGTGGCCCGGCGGACCAGCGAAGTGGGCCTCCGCATGGCTTTGGGAGCTCCGCGCTCGAGCGTAGTATGGCTGGTCATGCGCGACGTGCTGCTGCTGGTTGCCATCGGGCTCGCCATCGGCGTGCCGGCGGCTCTGGCCAGCGAACGGCTGATTTCCGGTTTGCTTTACGGATTGCCCGGCCTCGACGCCGTCTCCATCGTCGCGGCCATCGCCGTACTCGCCGCGGTAGCGGGCTTCGCGGCGTACTGGCCGGCGCGGCGAGCGTCGCTCGTAGACCCAGCCATCGCGCTGCGCCATGAGTGACTGGACCTTTGAACAGCTAATGCGCCGAATATTGCTCCTGGGGCGAGTTGAGCTTCACGTCGATGGTCTTTTCGATTGCATACACTTCGTAAGTCTGGCCGAAAGTCTGATACCCGGTGGCTATGACCTGGATCAGAATGGTACCCTGCGGGAGTTCGGGCACTTTGGCGACGCCCTCCTGATTGGTGCGCATCTCCCAGCTCGTGGTGATTTTCCGGCCGAGCTGGACGATGGAACGGCCGGAAACGAACTTCACGACTACATCGGCGTGGTCGATTGGCTTGCCGCCCGGCGTGGTGACGTGCACATTGAGCTTGGTCATCGCGGAGGTCAGCTTCACCTCGATGGTTTTCCGCTCTTCGTTCACTTCAAAGGTCTGGCTGAAGGGCGCAAACTCGGCGGCGTTCACTTCCACCTGAATGGTGCCCTGCGGGATCTGCATATCGGCGGGCGTTTTCGCGATGCCGTCCTCGTGCGTGCGCAGCCTCCAGTAGGTGTGGGGTTTCTCGCCTTTCACCAGCTTGACCGCCACCTCGGCATGCTCGACGGGCGCGCCCGCGGCTGAAGTGACCAGCACATCGATTCTGGTAGTCGGCGATTTGGCCCCGGCTGCGAGCGCGCAGAGGAGCATCGCCGTCAAAAGCGGCAAACGGGAACGCATTCCTCGATTATCACATGCGTGCCGGAGCCTTGCGAGCGGGTCGTGCCGACCTATATAATGCCCGGTGATGAGCCCTTTCGCAGGCAGGTGGCTCTCATTACCGGAGCCGCGCGCCTGCGCGGTATCGGCAGGGCCACAGCCGTGGCGCTGGCCGAATTGGGCGCCGACATCGTAATAACGGGGACCGCGCGCGATCCGGCGTCGTTCCCCGAGGACGAGAAGTCCTCAGGCTGGCCGGGCATCGAAGGCACTGCCGCGCAGATCCGTGAACGGGGACGCCGGTGCCTGCCTCTGACGGCCGACGCGTCGTCCGGCGCCGACGCCCGCCGCGTCGCCTCCGCGGCGTTGGCCGAGTTCCAGCGTATAGATATCCTGGTAAACAATGCCGCGCTCGCGCGGGGCGCCGATCGGGTGCCCCTCACCGAGCTAAGCGAAGATCTCTGGCGGAGCGTGCTCGAAGTCAAGTTGACCGGCAGCTTTCTCATGTGCCGTGCCGTTCTGCCCACCCTGATTGCGCAGGGCCAGGGCGGGAGCATCGTCAATGTTTCTTCCATCGCCGGCAAGCGCGGCTCCCCGAATACGGTGGCCTACTGCGCCGCCAACGCCGGCCTCCAGGGATTCACTCAGGCGCTCGCCATGGAGGTCGCCCCGCACAGGATTCGCGTGAATGCGGTTTGCCCAGGCTTAACCGCCACCTCCCGCATGGACAGCCTCGCTAAGGAGAACTGGGACGAGTTTGTTCGCCAGCATGTCCCCTGGGCAGCGCGGCGGAAGATCACGAGCTAGGGCGCTTCATAGCCTGGCTGTGCGGCCCCGATGCAGCATACCTCACTGGCCAGTCGATCAACTTCGACGGCGGCGCAGTGACTTGGTAACTCCCGTTGGCACCTCTGCCAGCCGCCCCATGCAGTAACAAAAGGAAGTATTGTTACCTTAACCAGCATGGTAGATCATGAAAGTACTAATGGAAACACGGGGCAATCTCATCGTTGTGGACGATCAGCCAGCGAACCTGCGCCTGATGGAAGATATGTTGCGCCAGCAAGGATACGCGGTCCGATCCTTTCCGCTCGGCCGCATGGCCCTGGGAGCCGCCGCGTGGAGCCCGCCGGACCTGATTCTGCTGGATATCAACATGCCGGAGATGAGCGGTTTTGAGGTCTGCAGGCGGCTCAAGTCAGACAGCAAACTGGCCGGGATTCCAGTGATCTTCCTGAGCGCGCTGAACGAAACCGAAGACAAGGTCAGGGCGTTTCGATGCGGCGGCATGGACTACATTACGAAGCCTTTTCAGTTCGAGGAAGTGCATGCGCGGGTAGATATCCAGCTGCAGATACAACGCGCGCGGCGGGTGGAGCGCGAACTGTTAGAGCGAACCCTTATGGGTTCCGTCAAGACCTTGGCGGACCTGCTGCAGATCGCGGGCCCGGCTTTGCCGGAGCGCTCCGAATCGGTCCGAGGGATGGTGGTCCACATGGCCGGCCGCATGGGACTGGAAGACGCCTGGCAGTACGAGTTGGCCGGGATGCTCTGTCTGATGGGCTCCATGGCGCTGCCCAGCGAGGTCTTCGAACGAGCCTATCGCGGCCAGGGCGTCCCGGAAGAGGAAGACCGGATGTTTCGCGAGTACCCGGCCATCGGGTCCCGATTGCTCTCGAACATCCCGCGGCTGGAGACCGTCGCGCAGATGATAGGCAAGCAGTTGGAGGGCGCCGCGGCGCGGTCGTCCCACGCCGTGGATGCGGGCGCGCGCATGCTCTCGCTGGCTGTCGAGTTGGACCGGCAGATGTTTCGCGGGGTGCCCTTCAAGGCCGCGCTGAACCGCATCCGGGCGGTTCCGGAAAGCTACCCGGCAGCCATGCTGGACGCATTGGAAGATTATTCGGCGCGCGAAACTCCTTTTGAGACCAGGCTGCTGCGCGTGGACGATCTGCGGCCTTCCATGGTTGTCGATGAGCCCATTCGGACCCAGGACGGTAACGTCGCGATCGTCGCCGCAGGGAGTACGCTCACCTTCATAGCCATCGAGCGGATCCGAAACTTTGGGCTGACTCACGGCATACTTCAGCCCATCCGCGTGAGAGCGCCGCGGACCCGGCGGCCAGGGGCGCCCTGGACGGGGCGGAATGCGCGGGAAACGGAGCGGGCGGCATGTTAGACCAAGGGGCGGCAGGGCAAATCATGGTCGTGGACGACCAACCCGCGAACCTGCACCTGATGGAGGATATGCTGCGCCACGGAGGCTATACGGTGAGCTCCTTTCCGGGCGGCCGCCTGGCGTTGGCGGCGGCCGCGCGCAGGCCCCCGGATCTCATTCTGCTGGATGTCAACATGCCGGATATGGGCGGCTTTGAGGTTTGCGCGCAATTGAAGTCCGACGGCAAGCTGGCGGACATTCCGGTGATCTTTCTAACCGCGCTGACCGACACCGACGATAAGGTGAAGGGGTTTCGCTGCGGCGGCGTGGACTACATCACCAAACCGTTCCAGTTCGATGAAGTCCAGGCCCGGATTGCGACACATCTGCAGATGCACCGGCTCCGGCAACTGCTGCGCACGCACAATGAGCAACTGGAAGAGGCCGTCCGCCTCCGAACGCTTGAGGTCGAGGAATCCCGGCTTGAGATCCTGCACCGGCTGGCGCTCGCGGCGGAATATCGGGACGACAATACGGGGCAGCACGCGCAGCGCGTGGGGCGCACCGCGGCGCTGCTCGCGCAAGAGCTCGGGATGCCGGATTTCGAGGTCCAGATGATCCGCCTGGCGGCGCCCTTGCACGACGTCGGGAAGATCGGCGTTCCGGATCGCGTCCTGCTGAAGAAAGGAAAGCTCACCTTCGAGGAATTCGAAATCATCAAGACGCACGTGCCCATCGGCGCCGGGATACTTTCGGGAAGCCAATCCCCCATTTTACAGATGGCTGAATGCATCGCTCTCTATCATCATGAGCGCTGGGATGGAACCGGGTACTGTGCCGGACGAGCCGGGGAGGGGATTCCCCTGCCCGCCAGGATCGTGGCGGTGGCCGACACATTCGACGCGCTAACTCACGAGCGGCCCTACAAACGCGCGTGGCCGGTCGAAAAGGCCATGGCCGAAATGCGGTCGCAGAGCGGGCGGCACTTCGACCCCCAGGCCGTGGCGGCCCTGAGCAAACTGGCCGCCAGTGGCAGCCTGCCCGTCTGCGCGGAGAGCGAGAGCGAGGGCGAGGGCATGCTCCGTGAGTGGATGCCCGGGCAAGCGATGCCTTCGTTCTCCAGGAGTATGGCGGCTCTTGGCGACAAGACGGGCGCGGGATCCCGCGCCTGGCCCGCGGGCCTCATCGGCGAACCGGCAAACGCCCATGGCGGGCCGCCGGGCGCCGGCGTTGGCGCAAGTCATTGATACGACGTGGCGCCGGCAGTCGTGCCTGCAGCGACCGCACTCTTGCGGTCGCCTGGCGCTGGTTTCTGGCGCCAGCTCGCCTGGCGCGATCGCCTGCCGCTCAAGCCCCAGCCCCGCGCGGAGGATGTTCGTCCACCGGCGGCATGCTTTTCGTGAGCAGCTCAATCAGCCGCACGTATTGGTAGGAATCGGCAAGCGCCTGCAAACCCCGCGCGACTTGTTCCCCCTGCCCCACGCTGCCAATCAGCTTGTCCAGAAGGGGCTTGTCGCCGTTCAGGATGGCGTCATGCATCTTTTTGACCAGATCCGCCGGAAGCCTGCTCAACTGCTCCGGACGAGGTTCGGCAGGGGTCGCCTCCTGGGCGGGGCCCGGTCCATTCGCGGCCGGGTCCCCTCCGTAGATGTATCTCAGACCCAGGTGCGCGCCAATCTTCTCCAGGAGTTCATATTCGCGGCAGGGCTTCGAGATGAAGTCGTTCATACCGCTTTCGAAGGCGGCCTGAGGGTGGTCGCTCACCACGTCCGCGCTCAGTGCGATGATCGTCGTGTTTTGTGCTCCGGGGCGGGACCGAATGCGCCGCGTGGCTTCCAGCCCGTCCATGACCGGCATATGCACGTCCATCAGGATGAGCCGCGGGCGCCATTCGTCCCAGGCGTCCACCGCGGCTTCCCCATTGTCAGCGGTGCGCACGGAAAAGCCTACCGCCGTCAGCAGGCGGGAAAGCCAATCGCGGTTATCCGGCACATCGTCGGCGATCAGGATGCGGGGGGAACCGTGCCCGGTCTGGATGCCGGTGACGCGCCCGGCGCGGACGCCGGATCTGCGGTCCCGGCCGCGCTCGACCGGTGTCTCGAAATGAAAGGTCGAGCCGCGGCCGGGCTCGCTCACGAAGGTGAGATCGCCGCCCATCAGGCGCGCCAAGCCGCGGCTGATCGCCAGGCCCAGCCCGGTGCCGACGTGAACGCTGCGCTGGCCGGTGGTCGCCTGGGAAAACGTCTGGAATAGCTTGCCTTGCTCCTCGACCGGAATGCCCACGCCGGTATCCTCGACCTTGGCCGACAACCAGAGATGGCTGCCGTCGGAGCGCAGGTCCACGTACAGGCCGATTCTTCCGCGCTCCGTGAACTTGAAGGCGTTTCCGAGTAGATTGATCAGCACCTGGCGGATCTTTCCTTCATCCGCCACAATATATTTTTCCGGCTCGCCGGAAACCAGCACATCGAACTCCAGCGCCTTGGCCTCCAGGCGAAAGCGGAACATGGCCTCGAGGTCGCCAACTAGGCCGCCGAGGTCGAACGTGTCCGGCGCGACGCGCGCCCGCCCGGCCTCTATGCGGGCCATATCCAGCACGTCATTGATCATCTCCAGCAGATGCTCGCCGCTGCGGTTGACGATCTTCAGGTTGGCTATGGCTTCGGCGCTCAGGCGGGCGTCCCGCAGCATCAACTGCGAGTAGCCCAGAATGGCATTCAGGGGCGTCCGGATTTCATGGGACATCGTCGAGAGGAACACGCTCTTGGCCTTGTTGGCGGCCTCCGCCTCGGCCGCCGCAATCTCCAGTTCGCGGCCCCGCAACTCCGCTTTCTTGCGCTCCGTAATGTCGCGGATGGCAACGCGAATCAGGAGGCCTTCCTCCGCGTCCACGGGGCTCAGGCCCACCCCGATCGGGAACTCCGTTCCGTCGCTGCGCAGTCCGGACAGCTCCACCGGCTCCTGCGCGGGCCCCTCGGATTTGAGCAGCGCGATGGCGGCGCCCCACCAGCGCTCGCGGCGCAGGTGCTCCGCGAATAGTATTTCGACATCTTGCCCCGGCAGGGACTCTCTCGAATAGCCGAACATCCTCTCGGACCGGCTGTTGGCCAGAATGATCTTACCAGCCTCGTTCGCGACCACCACGGCATCCAGTGATCCCTCCATGACGCTGCGGTATCGCTTCTCGCTCCGCCGCAGCTCTTCCGCCGCCTTCAGGCGATCGGTGACGTCGCGGCCGAACACCAGCACGCCGGGTCTGCCCATGTAGATAATCGGCGAAGCCGAAACGTCCACGGATACCGTGCTCCCATCCAGCCGGATCCACTGCACCTCGACCGGAGGGACCGCGATATTCTCCCGAATCCGGCGCATGCGCGCCTGCACCAGCCGCCGCGAGGAAGGGTGCACCCGATCCGCCATGGAGCTTCCCAGAAGCTGTTCCGGCGCATCCGCCCCAAAAATGCGGCACGCGGAGGCATTCACATAAACAACGTCGTTATCCGCGTTCACCAGAATCGCGTCCGGCGCGCCTTCTACCAAGGCGCGGAATTGCGCTTCGCTCTGCCGCAACGCCAGATTCGCCAGTTCCACCTGCGCGCGCGCCTGCGACGCGTCCTCCATCAGGTTCAGCGACGCCAAGCTCTGCTGGCGGAGGGTTTCGCTGTCTTCCCGTATCTCCAAGCCGCTCGCCGACTCGGGCCCGGGCGCCGGCTCGGCCGGGATCGGATAGAGCTGCGGCTGGCCGAGTTTCCGGCATAGCTCGTTGACTTCTTCCTTCAGAGCGATCATGCGCAGTTCGCGTCCCGCGGCCGCGCGGTTGAAGCGCAGCAGATCGGCGTTTCGCTGGCGTAAATCCTCGGCGACCGCCTGCAACGATTCTTCGGCCCGTTTGCGCGCGGTAATGTCGCGAAAGCTCGCCAGGCTGGCTGGCTGGCCCTCCCAGTCGATCTCGGCGCAGCGCATTTCCACGTAGCGCGGGCCCTGGCCGCCGGGCAGCGTCATCTCCACCGGCTCATGGATGGCCGGGCACCCGAACTGAAATCCGACTAACTGGCTGGTGCTGCCCTCGAATAGGGCGAGCGCGGCCGGATTGGCGAAGCGCACGAAGCCCTCCGCATCGATCACCAGCAGCCCGTCGACCGAGCTTTCCACGACCTTGCGCGTGAAGTCTTCGCTGCGGACGATCCGGGCTGTCGCGTGTTTCTTCATGCGGATGCTCAGATGCGCTCGCGCTCCCGGCCTTCCTAGCCTTGCTCAACCAATTCTATATCAAGGCCCACGATTACCTTCTCCGAGTTCGAAAGATCGCCGATGATCTTGCGCAGCGGCAGGGGCAGTTGCCGCACCAGCGTCGGCACGGCAAAGATCTGGTTCCGCTCCGCCAGCTCTGGCCGCTCGACCAGGTCGACGACTTCGATAGAGCACCTTCCCTTGAGATGCTGGTCGCAGATCGCCTCGATGTTGGCCAGGGCCCGCCTGGCCGCCGGGGTCCTTCCCGCGATGTAGAGGCGCAGGATCCATTTGCCGTTTCCCGTCTTTTGGTTCATGATGCCTCATCCCCATTCAGGCTACGCAGGGAAAGGCCCTGCGACGACATCACCAGCTCGCGGGTCTCTTGGGAATGCCCCATACCGCGGGATTTGACCACGTGGATCGCCCGCCGGAAGGTGTGGCCCTGCGATTCCAGATCGAGCCCGATCCAGGTGTCCACCAGCGACGACACGTGCGTCTCGGTCTCGTTTCTCATGAGCGCGGTCATTAAAAGTGTTGCTCCCCGGTGTTTGAGCAGATCCATGATGCGGGTGACCATGGACCTGACCTCGTCCGCCTCGCCTACCGTGATGAAATTTGTGATCGGGTCGATGACCACGCAGGAAGGCTCCAGCCTGGCGGTTTCCCGGGTGATCGAGAGCAGATGTTCTTCGAGTCCCCGAAAGCTGGGCCGAAATGCCCGCACTGTGA
>Ga0181525_10004251_pt1 | contig 11051 bp, 7 predicted proteins | sample PEATcosm2014_Bin_48_FD_121100 | JGI IMG/M metagenome (GOLD analysis project Ga0181525, IMG submission 121100) | Peatland microbial communities from MTU Mesocosm Facility, Houghton, MI, USA - PEATcosm2014_Bin06_10_metaG | ecosystem: Environmental > Terrestrial > Soil > Wetlands > Peat | place... | reverse complement strand
CGCAGCGGCATCCCGGTCAGCTCGGCGCTGCGGCTGGCCGGGCGGCTGCTCGCCTGGGGCGCGCTTGAGCGCGACGAGGAGGGACGTTACTCGGTCGGGCTGCGGCTGCTCGAGGTCGCGTCGCTCGCGCCCCGCGGCCACGGGCTGCGTCAGGTGGCGCTGCCGTTCATGAGCGACCTCGCCGCGGTCATCAAGCAGCACGTGCAGCTGGCGGTGCGCGAGGGCGGCGAGGCCACGCTGGTGGAGCGGTTCTCGTCGCACTCCGCGGTGCCTGTGCTGTACCGGGTCGGCGGCAAGATGCCGCTGCACTGCACCGGCATGGGGCTCGCCCTGCTTGCCTTCGCGCCGCTCGAGGTGCGGGAGGAGGTGCTCGCCCAGCCGCTGCACGACGAGCCGGACAAGACGCTGATACCGGCCGCGGTGATGCGGCGGACGCTCGCCGAGGTGCGCCACGAGCGGCTGGCCATCTACCGCCGCCGTGACCCGGACCCGCTGGTGGCCGTCGCCGCGCCGATCATCGGCGAGCACGACGTGGCCGTCGCCGCGATCGGCGTGGTGCTGCCCGAGCGGGAGGCCCAGCCGCGGCGGGTCGGCTACGCCCTGCGCACGGCGGCGCAGAGCATCTCACGGCAGCTCGGCGGTTAAGCGGCCCAGCGTCGCCGCGATCAGGTCGAGCGCCTCGCCGACCGGGCCGACCGAGGCCGGCAGGTTGAGGAACCCGTGCAGCATCGAGGCGACCATCACCTGCCGCACGTCAACCCCGGCGGCGGCGAGCGCCGCCGCGAACGCCTGGCCGGACGGGCGCAGGTCGTCGTACTCGGCGTTGAGCACCAGGGTGGGGCACAGCCCGCGCAGGTCGGCGAGAACGGGGAAGGCGTAGCCGTCGGCGGCGCTGAGCGGGCCGCCGAGGTAGTTCAGGTTGAAGAAGCTCGTCGCCTCCGGCGGGAACTGCAGCAGGGCCGGCACCTCGCGCATCAGCGCGGCCTGGTCGCTGGACACCGGCGGCAGCACCGGGTGGGCCACGCCGTAAGCGAAGACCAGGTGCGCGGGCGGCTGCTCGTCGGCGTCGCGCAGCTTGAGCGCCGCGCCCGCGGCGAGGCACGCTCCCGCGCTCGCCCCGCCGAGGCTGACCCGCCCCGGGTCGATACGAAGCGATGACGCGCTGCCGCGCGCCCACCGGGCCGCCGCCACCACGTCGTCGTGCGGCACCGGGTAGTGCACGCCGTCGTTGCACAGCCGGTAGTCGACGCTGACGACCACCGCCCCGGAGCGCCTGGCCAGCTCGCGCGCGGTCCAGTCGGCCTCGGGCATGTCCAGGCTCCCGGCGATGAAGGCGCCGCCGTGCATCCACACGAGGCACGGGCGCCCTCCAGGACCGGCGACAGGGGCGGCGTCCCCGCCCGCGTCGTAGACCCGGACCGGCACCGGGCCGTGCGGGCCCGGCGCGGCGTCGTCGCGGACGGTCACGTCCGGCGGCTGGTAGTCGGGGTGGTACTCGAACGCGGCGCGCAGCTCCGCGTACCGCGGGTCCTCCATCAGCGCCATCATCGAGGGCACGCCCTCGAGCAGCGGGAAACGCGAGCTCATCGCGGAATGGATCGGCATGAGGGGCAGTATGGCCGCCGCCGGGCCCGGCGGCCAAGGCCGTTTCATTCATTGACAGGCACCTGGGCTGACGGGCAGCGCCCGGCCGGGCCACGTCCCGGTGCCGCGAGCGCGCAAGCGGCCCGGTCAATGTCACGCGTATTCACCAATGACAACGGGCGGGCCGCCATTGCGATTCAGGTATTGAAAAGTCAACTATCCGTGTCATTATGCGTTTATGGGACGGGGGATGGCGGTTAGCGACGGTCGCATGCCGCGCGGCGCACGGCTGGACGGGCCGGCGGTTGCGCGCTCACGGCGACCTCGCCGCCCCGTGACTTGCATCGGGTAATCGGCCCACAGGGGGGAAAAACGTATGTCGGAGATACTTTCCGCCGAGGATGAGATAATGCCGGCCGACCTGGCGGCCGCGCCTGGCCGGTTGCCTGATCTGCGCTCCGGGACCGTTGCTGACCTGCGGCGTGTCGGTATCAATCCGGATTTCTGGTATCCGGTCGCCCGGTCCAGGAGCGTACGGAAGGAAAAGACGTTCGCCGCCACCTTCGCGGGTGAGCGGATCGCGCTGTACCGCGGCGAAAGCGGCACGGTCTACGCACTGGAGGACCGGTGCGCCCATCGCCAGATACCGCTCAGCATGGGCGTCGTGGAGGGCGACGTGCTCCGCTGCTGCTATCACGCCTGGGCCTATCGCGGTAACGGCCGCATTTCGCAGATACCGTACCTGCCCAAGAACGCCGGCCGGCCACCGCGCGGCGTGCGCGCCTACCCGGTGCGGGAGGCTTACGGCCTGGTGTTCGTCTTCCCGGGAGATCCGCGGAACGCGGACGGGACGGCACTGCCCGAGTTGCCGGAATTCGAGTCCGCTAAGCACAAGACCATGACCTTCTCCCGCACGGTCAGCTGCCATTACTCGTTCATGCACGAGAACCTGCTTGACATGAACCACCAGTTCCTGCACCGCGGTGTGGTCGGCCGGATCAAGCCCACGCTGCTCGGCTACGACGCCAGCCCCGACGCCGTGGAGGCCAGGTACCTGTTCACGCACGCCGGCGGGAAGAAGAACAGCGGTGCTGGCCTGCTCGCAAGCAAAAGCGTCGGCGGGACCTCGTCACCCGACGTCATCACCATCCGCACCGGGTACCCGTACCAGACCCTCCGGCTGGTCCCGGAGAACGCCGAGCTTCCCGCGTTCTCCCTCTGGGTGGCCTACGTCCCGGAGGATGCCGAGCAGCGGACCTGCCACGTCTACGGCCTGCTCATGATTGAGAAGCCGCCGGTCCCCGGGGCCATCCAGCTCGCCTGGCCGCTCATCAGGCGCTTCACCGAGCGCGTCTTCGCCGAAGACCGGATGGCGGTCGAAGCCGAGCAGCGGGCCTGGGATGAGCAGGGCGAGGACCGCAACCACGAGGTGTTCCCCCTCATCATGGACGTCCGCCAGGTGCTGCGCGCCAACGGCGTCCCCCTCCGCCCGCGGTCCGGCCCGTGCGGCGGCGCCGCGCTCTGCACGGATCATGCGCTAGCGGGCCCGGCACGGCAGGCCGAGCCGGGCGCTGGTTCGTGAGGTTGCCGCCCGGTGCGGCTGGCCGGCCTCGCCCTCGCGGGTGCCTCGGTCGCGCTGATCGCGGCTAAAACAACAAAGGACAGGTCCATGATCATGAAGGGTTGATGGCGCTATCATGCCACTAAGTCTTCACAAAACCGAAACTCTTCACGAGAGCTCCGATGGCGAGGATGAGGCGGGCAACGGGTGACTCAACGCCGCGCGTGGGAGGATCAGCGGCGTGACCCTTGACGCGTCGCGTCGCCTCCAGTCGGTGTACGTGCCGGCGGGTGACGGCGTACGGCTGGCCGTGGATGTCTGGTTGCCGGCGCGGCGGGGGCGGGCGGGTCGGGTGGGCGGAGCGGGCGGCACGGTCGGCACGGTCATGCGGGTGACCCGCTATCACCGCGCCGAGGGCCCGGGAGAGCCCGAGCCGGCGGCGGACACCAACGCGGCGGCCGGTGACCTGTTCAACCGCGCGGGATTCGCGCTGGTCGTGGCCGACGCCCGCGGCACCGGGGCGTCGTTCGGCACGCGCGCAGGCGAACTGAGCGAGCGGGAGATCAGGGACTACGGCGAACTGGTCGACTGGGTGGCCGCGCAGCCATGGTCGAACGGCCGGGTCGGGATCTACGGCACCTCCTACGAAGGCCAGGCGGCCGAGCTGACCGCCGGGCTCGGCAACGCATCTCTGGTCGCGGCGGCGGCGCTGTTCAGCCCGTACGACCCGTACCGCGAGCTGTTCTACCCGGGCGGGTGCGGAACCGGCGGCCGGTACGCGCGGTGGATGTACGCAAGCCAGCTCCTTGACGGCATCGCCGGCGCGCGTGGCCGGCTCGCGGCGCTCACCGGGCAGCCAGCCGAGGCCATCGCGCTGCCGCCGTCCGTGAAGCCGGTGGACGGGCCGGACGGTCCGGCCTTGCTCGACGCCGCCATCGGCGAGCATCAGGCGAACGCCGACGTGCACGCGCTGATGGGCCGGGTGCCGTTCCGTGATGACCGGGTCCCCGGCCTTGACTGGGCGGCGACCGCGCCCGCCGCTGGCCGGCAGGGCGCCGCGTCCCCCGGCGTACCGCTCTTGGTCCGCGCCGGTTGGCTCGACGGCGGTTTCGCGGCGGGGGCGCTGGCCCGGTTCGTGACCAGGGCGGGCTATCAGCAGGTCGAGATCGGGCCCTGGGGCCACGGCGGCGGCAGCTTCGCCGACCCGCTGCGGCCCTCCGGCGCCGGGGACGGCGACCCGCTTGGCCCCGCGAGCCAGGACCGCCGCCTCGTCGAGTTCTTCGCCCGGCACCTGGAGGGAGACGGCGAGCCTCCGGGGGAGAGCACGCTCTCGTTCGGTACCCTCGGCACCGCCCGATGGGAGACCGTCAGCCGCTGGCCGCCCGCGGGCACCGGAACGCAGCGGTGGTACCTCGGCCCGGACGGCTTGACGCGGGAGGCGGGCCCGGCGGTGACCGTGACCCGCCGGGTCGACGTCACGGCCTCCACTGGGCCCGTGAACCGGTGGCTGGCCATCGACCTGGACCGGGCGCCCGCCTACCCCGGCCGCAGGCAGCGCGATGAGTCGCTGCTGACCTTCACCAGCGCGCCGCTGCCCGCCGGCGCCCGCGTCCTCGGGTTCCCGGTCGTTACGCTGCGCCTGGCCACGTCGGGCACCGACGGCGCCGTCTACGTCTACCTCGAGGACGTCGGTCCCGCCGGCGACGTCAGCTACCTGACCGAGGGCTGCCTGCGCTTCCCGCACCGCGCGGCGGCCGGCCTTGCGCAGCCGGAGCGCCTGGGCGTACCGCGCACCTTCGCCCGGACGGACGCCCTGCGCGTGGTCCCCGGCGACCTGATGAACCTGACCGTGCCGCTGCTGCCCGTCTCGGCCCTGCTCCCGGCCGGCCACCGGGTCAGGATCGCTGTCGCCGGCCACGACGCCTCCTGCTTCACTCGGTACGGCCCGGCGGATGAGGCCTTCACCGTGAGCCTCGGCCCCGCCTCCTTCCTCGACCTCCCGGTCCGCCGTCCGGGCTAGGCCTTTTCGCGTCCTCCGGCGCGGCGGCGGCGCGCGGCCGGCGGATCGTGGTCAGCATGCGCAGTACCTGCCGGGACATGGGGTTGGGCAGGTAGATGCGGCCGATCGCGATGGCGATCGGCCCGAGCGCGGCCGGATCGGGATAGGCCAGGTAGAGCGGTTCGTAGACCGGCTGGAACTTGTCCTTGAACTGCCGCAGCGACTGGAAGCCGTAGGCCGGCTCCATGGTGTCGGCGATCATGTCGAGCGCGCGCTGCAACGCCCGTGGCTGTTCGCCGCAGTCGGCGTCGTCGCCGTGGTTCACCCCGGCCAGCGGCGCGCCGGAGAGGCTGACGAAGCGCGCCCCTTCCTCCTGGAAGGTCAGTGCCGCCGTGGCGATCAGGAACTCCATCACGCCGCGGACCGTGCCCTCGGTGTTCCTGCGCATCAGGTCGATCGTCCAGCCGACCGGGCGTCCGCCCTCGTAGACCGGCAGCCAGCTCGTGATGGCCTGCAGCTTGCGGTCCGCGCCCACCGCCACCAGGCAGCGGATGTTGGAGTCGTTCAGCTCGTCAAGACCGCCCAGCATGAAGTTCATCTCAGGCAGGCCCTTGTCCGCCACCCACTGACCGGAGATCTGGCAAACCTGGCCGCGGAGCTCAGGCGGCATCTCCGGATAGCTCCACCACTCGGCCGTGATGCCTTCCCTGGCCGCCTTGTTCATCGCGGCCCGCACGATCTGCCACTTCTTACCCGCGAAACTCAGCTGGCCCAGGGGGAGCAGGGTGTCCTCGGCGACCTGCACCGACCGCCAGCCGAGCCGCTGCGTCACGGCGCGGGTCCGCGCCGTGACGCTGTACAGGCAGGGCTGCAGGCCGCGGTGCTCGCAGAAGCTGATGAACTCGGGTATCGCCGAGTCGAGGGCGGCCGGGTCGCCGTACGGCTCGCCGACGGTGATCGCGACCCCGGCGACGGCCCGGTAGGCGACGGCGGCTCGCCCGTCCTGGCTGATCCAGTACGCGTTACCCGGCCAGGTCGACATGTAGGACAGCGTCGAGCCGCCGCGGGCGAGGATGGCGCGGGCCCGGTCGGCCGCGTCCGCGTCGCAGTCGGTGCCGGTGTGCACGAAGAACGCGGTGAGCGCGCCCAGCGCCACCACCCAGAACAGCAGGAAGACCGATCCGTACAGCAGCCGCCCGACCAGGCCCGCCTGGAGGAAGTGGTCGTCGTACAGCGTGCTGGCCACGAACCGCAACGGCAGGTCGTGGCGGGGGCCGGGGCGGTCAGGCAGCAGGTAGCCGAGCAGCAGGAAGGCGCCGCAGCCCACGCCAACCGCGATGGCCAAGGTGGCCGTCACCTTCCTGACCGCCCGCCGGTCGGCGGTCTGGTCGAAGTGGCGGCGGGTGAGCAGCAGCGCTGCCAGCGTGGCGACCGACAGGACCGCTGCCTCCCTGGCCGCCGGGATCGCCCGGGCCAAGGCATCGGGCCGGGCGGCGCGCGCGCTGTCGCCGTAGTCGACCGTGCTGGCGACCCAGATGCTGACGGCGAGCACGGCCAGGTTGATGACCACCGCGAGCCACCAGGCCTCGCGCCGCCCGCGGCGCAGCCCGTAAGCGCACAGCAGCAGGAGCAGCGCCGGGCCGGCCTCCACCGGCACGCCCGTCCACGGGGCGTAGAGCCGCTGCCCCGGCAGGCTGCGGCCCTGGGCGATGGACAGGAGGTTGGACAACGACATCGGGCCGTGGGCGCTCACGACAAGCTCGGCCAGGATGGCGCCGAGCGCCGGCCCCGCGACGAGGACGCCGACCAGCACCCGGGCCTTGTACCGGGGCCCGCGCGGTCCCGCCCACGGCCGTGCGCGGTCGTCGGTCAGTGTGCCGGCGACGTGGCCGACGGCAGCGCCGCAGGCCAGCGCGACCTGCTCCAGGTGCCCGATGTACATCACGCTGACCGCGATGGCGGTGGTCAGCAGCAGCCACAGCCGCCGGCGCCACGATGGGGAAAGCGTGCAGCTCAGCGCGAAACCGACGCCGAGGACGCCCGGCAGGGCGCCGACGGTCGTCTCGCCGCCCATGGCGCTGAGCCCCGGCTCGTGGGTCAGCTGGGCCAGCTTGACCAGCCCGGCGGCGAGCAGCAGCCCGGCCGCCTGGCTGACCAGCAGCGTGACGAACGTGCGGGTGACGCCTATCCGGCGCTCGGCCGAGCCGAGGATCACCAGGCTCAGTGCGGTGATGGCCAGGTAGCTGCCCAGGCCGGACGCCCACAGGCCCGTGCTGAGCGGGCTCCACCAGTAGCCGTGCCCGAGAGCCGGAAGGCCGGCGCTGACATAGCCGGCGAGCCAGCGGGGCGGCCCGTGCGCGATGCTGCCGGTGGCCAGCCCGGCGACCCAGAGCGCGGCCAGGAAGCACACCGTCGCCGGGTTGCGCGTGAGCAGCTCGAGGGCCCGGCGGGGCAGCGACAGCCAGCGGCGCAGCTCGTCCCGGAGGAACGAGCCGGAACGCCACGGCGGCGGCACGACCGGAGCGCCCGGCTGCTCCCCGGGTCCGGCCTGGCCCAGCCGGTGCTGCACGGCGGTCATCGCGCACGCTCCGTGCGGCCCGGCCGCCTGTCCACCTGGTGGTCCAGCCCGCCGCGGCTGCCCTGCCAGTCGCGCCCGCCTGAATAGTGCATTAACGCCACTTTCATCATCATGTCGCGCTGAGGGTACAGGGTCCGCCGCTGGGGTGCACGTGGTTCCGCCTCCGCGCCGACGGCTCGGCCCGCCCTGATAAGAGCCACGATACGGTGACGCCGCCATCTATGGGAGCGGTCTCGGACGGCAGCCCCGCGAGGATGCGGGGGCATGCTACCGGTCTGCGCCGGATCAGCCTCTCGCCGGAGCGAGCGCGCGGACGAATCCGGCGGACCGCGCCACGATGCCCGGTACGTCGCCCGCGCCGTCCCAGAAGTGCGAGGCGCCGGGCACGAGCTCCAGCGCCACGGTCCCGCCCGCGTCGGCCAGGGACCGCGCGAACCCGGTGCTCTGGCTGGCGGGCACCAGCGCGTCGCTGTCGCCGTGCATCAGCAGCACCGGCGGGGCGCCCGCGTGCACGTGGCTGACCGGGCTCGCCGCGCGGGCGAGCTCAGGAACCACGGACGGCGGCGCGCCGAGGAACTGCGCCTCGCGCGACTCCGGGTCGTCGTCGCCCGGCTCGTGCATGGTCGTCAGGTCGGTGACAGGGAACCAGGCGACCACCCCGTCGACCAGGGCAGCGGTGAGCGCGGCGAGCAGCGCGAGGTGCCCGCCCGCCGAGTCGCCCCACAGCGCCAGCGGGCCCAGGGTGATCCCGTACCCGGGCAGCGCGGTCCGCGCCCAGGTCACGGCGGCGCGCACGTCGTCGACGGCGGCCGGGTAGCGGGCCTCGCCGCTGAGCCGGTAGTCGATCGCCGCGACGGCGATTCCGGTGGCGGCGAGCTCGTGGTAGAAGCCGTCACCGAGCGCGGGCAGCGGGTGGCGCCGCGAGCCGCGCCGCCACCCGCCCCCGTGCACGTGGACGACCACGGGCACCGGGCCGGTAAGACCGTCCGGCAGGTACAGGTCAAGCTCAAGCGGGCGGAAGCCGGGCACCTGCGCGTACTCGATGCCCCGGTAGCTGATGACGCCGCTGACGTCGCTCATGCCGTCGTTAGCGCAAGCCGCCCGGCCCGCTTGTGGAACTGCCCGCCCTGCACGATCGCCAGCAGGTTCTCCGGGTCCTCGAGCACGGTGACGTCCCCCGCGGGCGAGCCGGCGACCACCAGGATGTCGGCGAGGTAGCCGGGGGTGAGCAGGCCGACCGGCATGTCGAGGACCAGGCCGCCGTAGTACGTCGCGGCGCGCAGCGCCTCGAGCGGCGAGTAGCCGAACAGCCGCGTGAACAGCCCGAGATCGCGCGCGTTCGCGCCGATCGGGTTGTTCGGGAACCCGTAGTCGCCGCCGGGCAGCACCCGCAGCCCGCGCCGCCGCAGCTCCGGGTAGAGCGCCTGCATCGCCTCAAGCGAGCGCACCGAGCCCATCCGCTCCGCCTGGGCGCGGTCGATGCCGAACTCCTCGCCCTCGTAGACGTTGGCCCACATGATGCCGACGGCGGGGGACAGGAAGACCGCGTCTTTCGCCGACTCAAGCAGGTCGACCGCCTCGTCGTCGGCATACGAGCAGTGGTAGACCGAACGGAACCCGCTGCGCACCGCCAGCTTGATGGACTCCGGGTTCTGCGCGTGGCAGTTCAGCCAGACGCCGGACTCCCTGGCCTGCTCCCCGGCGGCGGCCGCCTCTTCCTGGCTGTACTGGGTCACCATCGACCCGCCGTCGAAGAACACGTCGTCGTTGCTCAGCAGCAGCTTGACGCTGTCGAAGCCGATGGCGGCCTGCTCGGCGATGAACGCCCGCACCGCGCCGGGCCCGGTCGGCTGCGGCTGCGGGCCGTCCGGGCCCATCCGGACCGGGTTGTTGTCCCGCTCGAACGAGGCGGCGCGCATCCGCGGCCCGGTGACGGTCCCGGCCGCGATCTGGTCGCGCAGGAACACCTCGGTCGGCACCGGGGTCAGCGACCCGGCCGAGTACGCGCTGGTGAACCCGTGGTCGAGCATGATCGCCGCGTTCCGCTTGGCGATCTCGAAGTGCTCGTCCGGTGACGGCATGTGGTGGAAGAAGCTGACGTCGAGCGGCGGGTTGAACGACGGGTCGATGTGCCCGAGTGCCGAGGGGAAGGTCAGGTGGCAGTGCGAGTCCACCAGTCCGGGCATGACGGTCAGGCCCGCGCAGTCGACCACCTGGTCGCCGGCCAGTGCCTCCGTGCCGCCGCCAGGGCGCACCGACTCGATCACCGAGCCGCGCACTGCCACGTCGGCCGGCACCGGGGGCGCGCCCGACCCGTCGAAGACGGCGCCGTTGACGAACAGGGTCCGCTGCCCCGCGGGGCCGGCGAATTCGGGTGGGACGTAGGCAGCAGGCATGTCAGGCTCCGATCATGTTGTACCCGCCGTCAGCCACGAGGTAGCCGCCGGTGATGTGGCTCGCGTCCGCGCTGGCGAGGAACAGGGCGGTGCCCGCGACCTCTTCCGGGCGGGGGATGTGCCGCATGGGGGTCATCGCCCGCAGCGTGTCCCCGCGGCCGTTCTTGTAGTCCTCCCGGTTCAGCATCCGCTCGGTATCCATGAACCCGGGCGCGAACACGTTGACCCGCACCTTGGGCGCGAAGGCGTGGGCGTAGGACTTGGTCAGGCCGACGATGCCGTACTTGGCGGCGGCGTACTGCGGCGCGCGGGCGCTGCCGCGCACGATGACGGTCGAGCCGATGTTGACGACCGACCCGCCGCCGTCCTGCTCGAGCATGCGCGAGCCGAACTCGTGGGTGCAGATCAGCGTGCCCTTGATGTCAACGGCGAGGGTGTGATCGATCGACTCCTCGGTGATGTCCCGCCACGACATCTGCTCGCTCGCCATGTCTCCCACGTTGTTGATCAGCACGTCGAGCCGGCCGAAGTGGCCGAAGACCAGGTCGGCCATGGCCTTCACCTGCGCCCAGTCGGTGATGTCGGCCTGCACGAGGAACGCCTTGTGCCCCGCGGCCTCGACCCGCGCGGCGGTCTCCCGCGCGCCAGCCTCCGAACTGCGGTAGTGCACCGCGACGTCGGCGCCCTCCTGCGCCGCGCGCACCGCGACCTCGGCGCCGAAGCCGGTGCCCGCCCCGGTGACCAGGACAGTCTTTCCAGTGAACCGCTGGGGGAACGTCATGTTAGGCGTGTGTCCTTACTAGGCAGTGTTTCCGAACTACACAGTGTTTCCGAACTACACCAGGGTGCGGCCGCCGTCGACGTACATGACGTGGCCCGTCACGAACGCCGACTGCGCTGAGCAGAGGAAGAGGACCGGGCCGGCCAGGTCGG
>Ga0181525_10004249_pt1 | contig 11054 bp, 7 predicted proteins | sample PEATcosm2014_Bin_48_FD_121100 | JGI IMG/M metagenome (GOLD analysis project Ga0181525, IMG submission 121100) | Peatland microbial communities from MTU Mesocosm Facility, Houghton, MI, USA - PEATcosm2014_Bin06_10_metaG | ecosystem: Environmental > Terrestrial > Soil > Wetlands > Peat | place... | reverse complement strand
TGGCCCGGGTACTTCTCCTCGCCGGACAAGGCGCCGCCGATGCCGCCGCTGCGCCTGTCGGTGGAGTGCTACGCGGGGACCTTCGCCTCGGTGCAGGAGCACTTCGGCCAGCGCACCCTGGAGCGGCTGCTGCCCGCGCTGACCATGCCGACCGTGTTCGTCCTCGGCGCGGACAGCCCCATTCCGCCCAGGCACGGCGTCGCCTCGGCCGCTCTCATCCCCGGTGCCCGGTCCGTGGTCGAAGCGGACTGCGGCCACTTCCCGTGGATCGAACGTCCCGGCTCGGTCCGCAAGGCCCTGGAACAGGTCCTCGGCTAACGCGGCGGAGCGCGACCGCCGCGGCGCCTGGGAGTGGCGCCGCTCTGCCTGGGGCCGCTGGATAACCGGGAAATACCTCCTGCTATCCCATTACGGTAGCCAAGAGAACGTGGGATGGGGCAGGCGATGAGCGCAGGCACGGTGCCGCACCGCGGTGAGCCTGGCGCGGACCGGGTGCGCCGCCCCGCCGACCTGCTGTTCGCGGTCATCTCGTTCCTGATCGTCGCGGCGGTGCTCGGGACCATCCAGGCACTGCCCCTGGGTAGCACCGAGGCGGCTAACGACGTCTCCGGCGGGATGGCGCACATCGCCCGCTGGCTGTCGGACCTGGCCGCGGTGGCCGCCGGGGTGGCCTGCTTCGCCCTGGCGGTCGCGGCCCTGGTGGTGCTGGCCCGCGGCCAGTGGCGGGACGCGCGGAACGCGGTCGCCGCCGGCCTGGCCGGCGCCGCGTCGGCCATCATCGCGTCGGCCGTGTGGCGTTCTGAGCACGCGGCCGTTCAGCACGCGGTGCTGCACGGCAGCGATCCCTCAACGTTCGTGGTGGACACCGCGTTCGTCGCGTTCGTGGTGGGGACGGACTTGTCCCGGCATACGCACTGGTCGCGGCGGTGGCTATGCGCTGGCGCGGCGCTGCTGCTATCGGGGCTGGCCGTCAGCACGCTCACGCCCTTCGCCGTGGTGATCGCGGCGTCGGGCGGGCTCCTCGTGGGCTGGGTGGTGCGCTGGCTGCTCGGCGCCGCCTCGGTGCTGCCCGGCACCGCGGAGCTCGCCGACTGGCTGGCGGGCCAGGGCGTGCGGGCCGTGGGCCTTTCGGCCGCCGGGCCCGGCCGCGCACGGCTGGAGGGAGCGCTGTCCGACGGCACACCGATCCGCGTTCACCTGTCGGGCCGTGACACCCGCGGATCGGGGCTGCTCCGCCAGCTGTGGGCGCTGGTCCGGCTGCGGCGCGCGGTCGCGGGACGCGTCACGGTCGGTACCCGCGCCCAGGTCGAGCAGCTGGCCCTGGCCTGCTGCCTGGCCCAGCAGGCCGGCGTGCCAAGTCCCGCGGTGCTGCTGCTCGGTGAGATGCCCGGGGAGACGCTGGTGCTTGTCACCAGCGTCCCGGTTGACCCGGCCGCGTCGGCCGGGCTGGCGGACGGTTGCGTAGCGGCGCGCCCGCCGGACGGCGCGTCATTGTTCGCATCGCTGCGCCGCCTGCACGACTCGGGCGTCGCCCACCGGGACCTGCGGCCGGGCAGCGTGTTCATGGCCGGGAAGCAGGCGGGGTTCTGCTCGCTCGAGGCGGCCGAGCCCGCCGCCAGTGAGCTGACCCGCCGCCTCGACCTGGTGCAGGCGCTGGCGACGCTGGCCACGATCACCGGCCCCGCCCAAGCCGTCACCGCGCTGCGCGCCGGCTACGGGCCGGCCGACGAGGCCGCCATCGCGTCGGTCGTGCAGCCGCTCGCCCTGGCCCCCTGGGGCTGGGCGGCCATGCGGGGCGCCGGCGGTTCGCTCAGCCAGATCAGGCACGAGCTGGCCGAGGGCCAGGACGCGGCGCCTGCCGTCCGGCTTGAACGGTTCCGCTTGCGGACCGTGGCGACCGCGATCGCCCTCACCGTCGCCGCCTACCTGCTCATCGCCAGCGTTTCCGGCGTCGACGTCCCCGGCACGCTGAGCCAGGCCGATCCCGGCTGGCTCGCCGTCGCGGTGGCCGCGGCGGCGGTGACCTTCCTGGGAGCGGCCATCAACGTCGCGGCGTTCATCCCCAGGCGCCTGTCCATCTGGCGCGGCTTCTTCGTCCAGCTGTCCACCGCGTTCGTCGGCGTCGCCATGCCGCCGACCGTGGGACACGTGGCCGTCAACGCCCGCTACCTGCACCGCCAGCAGGTGGATCAGGGCACCATCGCCGCCGCGGTGACGATGTCGCAGCTGGTGACCATCGTCGTGACGATGTTCCTGCTGATCGTGTCCGGAGTGCTCACCGGCTCGGGGTTCAGCCGCTTCAAGATCGTGCCGGACAGCCACGTGCTCATCGGGCTCAGCGTCATCGTTGCCGTCCTCGTCGCCGTGGTGTCGGTGCCGCAGAGCCGGGCCATGCTGGCCGGGACCGTGCTGCCGCACCTGCGCGCGGTCTGGCCCCGGCTGCTCGACGCCGTTTCGGACCAGCTGCGGCTGGCCGTCAGCGTCGGCGCGAACCTGCTGGTCACCGCCGCGTACGTGATCGCGCTCATCGCGGCGCTGCGGTCGGTGGGCGCCCATCCGCCCGTCCTGGCCGCCGCGGCCGTCTTCCTGGCCGGCAACGCGGTCGGATCGGCGACGCCGACGCCCGGCGGGCTTGGCGCCGTCGAGGCGGTCCTCGCCGGCGGGCTGACCGCCGTCGGCATCCCGGCGATCCAGGCGATCCCCGCGGTGCTCATCTTCCGCCTGGCGACGTTCTGGCTGCCGATCCCGGCCGGCTGGGTGTCGTACCTGGTGCTGCAACGGCACGGCACCCTGTAAAGGGCACGATCGACGCCACCCGGGCCCGGCACCGTGTCATGACCCGTCGTGCCCGTCAGTGCGCGGCGGGCAGCCGGACGCCGAATCCGGTGGCGGCCAGCTTGAGCACCACCTGTCCCGGCGCCTGCAGCGCCCTGACCTTGGCGGCGCTCAGTTCCTCAAGCTGGGCGAGGACGCGTCCGTAAGCATCCGGGCCGTGCCTGCGCGCCCGGTTCAAGGCGGTCGCGTTGGCCCACACCTTCTGCCGTGCCTCGCGCAGGAAGCGCTGGGTGCCGAGCCGGTTGAGCGGCGCAAGGACCCGGTCGAGCAGCGGTGCTGGCCCGGAGAGGCTGGCCAGTTCCTCGGCCTCGGCCGCGACCCGGGAGGCGAGCACGCCGTCGATCGCCTGGTGGTCGGCCGCGCGGTGGGCGATCAGCGCCTGGTCGTCGAACTGCGCGTCGCTGATCACCGCGACGACGGCCTGCGGCAGGTCGTAGTTGATGTGCGCGTTCATGCCGAGCAGCACGTGCCGCAGCGGCGGCAGGCCGGCCGGGGCGCCGAACGCGATCGCCCAGGGCCGCGAGGGCGCCCGCCCGGCCAGGTCGGCCTCCAGCGCGTCCAGGTAGAGGCCGGCGAACGCGACGTCCCACTCCTCGACCCAGCCGGGGTCAGCGAAGCCGCCGCGCTTGATTTCCTCCGCCACCGCGATGGTGGTGCGCTGGTAGGTCGCGTGGAAGTACCGGCGCTTGTCCCCCGCCGACTCAAGCGGCTGGCCCAGAGCCGCCATCCGGGCAATGAGCTCCTCGATCATGCTTTAGTAACGTCGCGGGGACGCTTGCCGGATCACCGTTGGCGCTGAGCCGCCTTAGCGGGTGACCTCGGCGCGGTCGGCGGCCCACAGCGTGTGGTAGCTGCCCTCGGCGTCCGTGCGCCGGTAGGTGTGCGCGCCGAAGTAGTCACGCAGCCCCTGGACGAGCGCGGCGGGCAGCCGCTCCGCGCGCAGCGCGTCGTAATAGGCCAGCGCCGCCGAGAACCCGGGCACCGGGATGCCGTTGTTCACCGCGGCCCCGATCACCTCGCGCCAGGCGTCCTGCGCCTCGGTGACCGCCTTGCCGAAGTCAGGGTCGGCAAGCAGCGTCGGCAGCTGCCGGTTGGCCGCGTACGCGGCGCGGATCCGGTCGAGGAAAGCCGCGCGGATGATGCAGCCGCCGCGCCAGATGACCGCCATCTTGCCGAGGTCGATGTCCCAGCCGTACTCGTCGCTGCCCGCGGCGATCATGTTCCAGCCCTGAGCGTAGGAGACGAGCTTGGACGCGTACAGCGCCTGCTCGACCTGGTCGGCGAACGCCTCGGGGTCGGAGACCGCCTCGCGGCCGGGCCCGGCGAGTCCGCGGGCGGCGGCGCGCAGGTCGGTGTGGCCGGACAGCGACCGGGCGAACGTCGCCTCGGCGATCCCGTCCACGGGCACGCCCAGGTCCAGGGCGATCTGCACGGTCCACCGGCCCGTGCCCTTCTGCTCGGCCTGGTCGAGGACGATGTCGACGAAGGGCTGGCCCGTCTTCGCGTCGGTGTGGGCGAGCACCTCGGCCGTGATCTCGATGAGGTAGGAGTCGAGGCGGCCGGTGTTCCAGGTGCGGAAGATCTCGGCGATCTGGGCCGACGAGTACCCGCCGGCGTACCGGAGCAGGTCGTAGGCCTCGGCGATGAGCTGCATGTCGGCGTACTCGATGCCGTTATGCACCATCTTCACGAAATGACCGGCTCCGTCCGGGCCCACGTGCGTCGTGCACGGCACGCCGTCGACCTTCGCCGCGATCGCCTCGAGCATCGGGCCGAGGGCCTGCCACGCCTGCGCCGAGCCGCCCGGCATGATCGACGGGCCGTTGAGCGCGCCCTCCTCACCGCCGGACACGCCCATGCCGACGAAGTGGATCCCCGTCTCCCGCAGGGCGGCCTCGCGGCGCCGGGTGTCCATGAAGTGCGCGTTGCCGCCGTCGATGATCATGTCGCCGCGCTCAAGGAGCGGGGCGAACTCCTCGATCACCGCGTCGGTCGCCGCGCCGGCGTTCACCATGATGACCAGGCGGCGCGGTCGCTCCAGGCTCGCGACGAAGTCCTGCGCCGTGTGCGCGGGGACGAAGGTGCCCTCGTGGCCGAACTCGTCCATGATGGCGTCGGTCCGGGCCGTGGTCCGGTTGTGCAGCGCCGTCGCGTACCCGTGCCTGGCGAAGTTGCGGGCCAGGTTACGGCCCATCACGCCAAGTCCCGTCACGCCGATCTGCGCTGTCACCTCGGGGGCCATGTCGTCCTCGTCTCCCTCGCTGCCGTGCGGTTGCCGCGTGCCCATTCGATCACGCCGCGGCGCGCGCTGGCGCCCCGACCCGGCAGATGCCTGGTCACTCCGGCGGCGGCTGCTTTCCCTGGAGCAGCGCCACGTCGGAGACGGGGCCGAGGTGGCGGAGCTTATCCGGGTTGACCACCGACCGGATCGCCTGCACCAGGCCGCCGGCGATGTCCAGCTCGAACACGTTGATGACCCGCCCCTGCGCGTCGTAGCTGACGGCGCCCGGCTGGCCGTTGACCCGGGCCAGCCTGGCGTAGGCGCCGATGACCTTGGCCCGGCGGAACAGGCCGCCGATCAGCCGCATCACCCGCTGCTGCCCGATGAGCGGCTGGCCGACCGCCTGCGCCTTGCCGCCGCCGTCGCCGTGGAAGACCACGTCGGGCGCGAGCATGCCGAGCAGCGCGTCCATGTCGCCGCCCGCGGCGGCCTCGAAGAACCGGCGGGCCAGTTCCTCGCCCTCCGCCCGCCGGGACGGCCCGGGCGCGCCGTCGCGGGCCGGGCCGCCGGCCGCGATGCGCTGCCTGGCGCGCGCGAAGATCTGCCGGCAGTTCACCTCGCTCTTGCCGGTGACCCGCGCCACCGCCGGGTAGTCGTAGCCGAACACCTCGCGCAGCATGAACACCGCGCGCTCCACCGGGGACAGCGCCTCGAGCAGCACGAGGAACGCCATGGACAGCGAGTCGGCCAGCTCGGCGTGCTCGGCGGGCCCCGGCTCGCCGGCGGGCACGACGACCGGCTCCGGCAGCCAGTCCCCCACGTACGTCTCGCGGCGCACCCGGGCGGAGCTCAGGTAGTTGATGCCGAGCCGGGTCACCGCCGTCGCCAGGTACGCCTTGAGGTCGCCGATCACGGTTCCCGCCTGGCGCGCCCTGGTCAGGCCGACGAACGCGTCCTGCACGATGTCCTCGGCATCGCCCACCGACCCGGTCATCCCGTAGGCGATGGAGAACAGCAGCGGCCGGAACTGCGCGGCCGCTGCGTCATCTCCGGTCACCTGGTCATCCGCTGACCCAGTCACGGAACCCCTCCCGCCAGCTCGCGAACCGCGGCTCCCAGCCGAGCTCTTTCCTCGCCTTAGCGTTCGAAGACCCGCGCGCGGTGGTCATCACCGTGACGATGAACTCGCCGGCGAGCAGCCGGCCGGCCCAGGCGGGCACGCGCAGCGGCGCCTTCGCGCCCGCGACCTGCGCCAGGTACGGCAGCCACTGCGCGGCCGGGGCTGGCTCGTTGTCCACGATGTTGTAGACGCCGGGCGGGCCGTGGTCCACCGCGACCACCGCCGCGCTCGCGGCGTCGGCGATGTGCGTCCACGACCAGATGCCCGTCCCGCCGCCCACCACGGGCAGCTGCCGCTTCCGCACGACGTCGATCATGACATCCGAGGCGCCGGGGCCGTAGAAGTACCCGTAGCGCAGCACGATGCCTTCCGGCACGCCGCGCGGCACCGTCTCCTCCACGTGCCTGATCGCAGCGAGGGTCGCCGCCGACGACGGAACCGGCCGCGGGTCGAGCGGGTCGGCTTCCGTCTTCACCGGGTCGCCGGAGCGCTCGTTGGGCCAGCCGGTGAAGCTCTGCGCGATGACCCGCCTGGTGCCCGCGGCGGCGGCGGCCGCGAGCAGGTTGTCGGTGCCCCGGGTGCGCAGCTCGTTGGTAACGGCGAACTCCTTGTCCAGCCGGCGCAGCGACCCCATGGCCGCGAGGGCGGTCATCTGGTGGATGATCACCTCCGGCGCGGCGGCCCGCGCCGCCGCGATCACCGCCTCGCGGTCAAGCCCGTCGAGAACCACGGGCTCCGCGCCCGTCTCGCGCAGCTGCGCGACCTTGCCGGGCGACCTGGTGGTGGCGGTGACCTGGTGGCCCGCCGCGACAAGCCCTGGTACGAGGTACTGCCCCACTGCGCCGGTCGCTCCGGTGACGAAGACTCGCATGATGTCTCCTTCTGCGTGATCCCTTTCCCCCCAAGACAAGGCACCACCAGAAGCTGTGACATCCGCTCGCTGACCGCCCGGGCTTGAGGCGAAGCCCGCCCACGTTCTGAATGATGCCGGCGGTGACCTTGGCGCGGCGTGGCCGGCTAAGAGAAGTGGTCGCCGTGGGTGAGGGCCGAGGCGGACGCGGCCCAGGGGGCCGGGGTTATCTCGGAGCCGCCGGCGACGTGGCGGTTGAAGGCGCTCCGCGCCACGGCCATCAGGGTGAGCAGGGAGTGCTCGCGGGCGGCGAAGGCATTGAAGTCAAGCACGCCGCGGTCGGCCTTGGCGCAGGCCAGGGCCAGCTCGGTGGCCGCGAGCTGGTAGTCGGACATCGCGGTGGCGGCCGGGTGGCCGCCGGAGGCGCGGGCCCAGCGGCGGGCGACGCCGCGGGCCCGCAGCGAGGCGAGCATCGCCACGTCGTCGGCGGTGACCAGGCCGGTGCGCTGGTAGGCGGGAAGGTAGCGGCGGATGAGGCCGATGACCCGGCGGCGGTCGGCGACCAGGACGACGATCAGCGCGACGAGCACGCCCGACATGATGAGGTACCCGGCGACCAGGCCCGCCGTGCCGTACAGCGACAAGCCGTTCCATATGCCGTGCAGCGTCATCGCCGCGAGCAGGCCGAGCGCCACCGCCCACTTCCCGCCGCTCCGGCGGCTCGCCGCGTAGGCGACGCCGAGGCCCGTCATCGAGGTGAAGATCGGGTGCAGGAGCGGTGAGACCACGCCGCGCAGCACGAAGGTGTAGCCGAGCAGCTCGATGCCACCGCGCTGCGGGCTCACGAAGGCGTTGATGTAGTAGCCGACGTTCTCGATCATCGCGAAGCCCAGGCCCACCATCGCGGCGTAGATGACGCCGTCGGTGGGGCCGTCGAGTTCGCTGCGGCGCCGCCACAGCAGGCCGATGAGGACCGCGCCCTTGAGCGACTCCTCGATCACCGGGGCGCCGAACGTGGCCGCCACGTACTCGCCGGTGGACGCGCCGAGCCGCGGCATCGTCACGTACTCCAGGTTCACGGTGTTGACGATCAGCGCGGTCAGCGCGGCGATGCCCGCGCCCCAGCCGAACGCGAACGCCAGGTTGGCGCGCGGCTCGGGCTCAAGCCGGTCCATCCACAGCACCACCACGACGAGCAGCGGCACCGGGAGCAGCGCCAGGGGCAGCGCGATCGCGAACGGCGCGGCGCCGTCGCCGGCCGCGAACGACTGCACCGCGTCGATGCCGAGCGCCATGATCGCGCAGGCCGCGGTCACCGCGATGCCCACGATGAAACCCACCGGCGTCCGCCCGGCCGGGCGCCCCGCGAGTACCGCCCGGGGACTGAACGGCTCCCCCGCGGCCGGCGGCGGGCCTGACTCGTTCACGGTCAGCAGCTTACTGCGGGAGGGCCCGGTCCCATGGGCCGATAAGCAGTCAGATTGGTCTAGACCGGGATGGTTCTTTGGTCTAGACCAAGTTTCGGATGAACCTTACGGAAACGGTCTCCCCCGCGCGCTCACCCGGCCGGGCGACGGGATAGGCTCTCTATCGTGGCATGGTGTTTCCCCTGCCCGCGTCCTGCCGCGCGCACGCCAGCTCTTTCCGCCTGCCGCGGCGGACGCCAGAGAAGTTTGCAGAAGGGATCCGTGACGTAAAGGTGAGCAACGACGCCCTTGACTGGACCCCCGCCGACAAGCGGGCCGTTGACCTGGTGCGCGTCCTGGCGATGGACTCCGTGCAGAAGGTCGGCAACGGGCACCCTGGCACCGCGATGTCCCTTGCGCCCGCCGCCTACCTGCTGTTCCAGCGCGTGCTGCGGCACGACCCGGCCGACCCGAAGTGGCAGGGCAGGGACCGTTTCGTGCTTTCTTGCGGGCACTCGTCGCTGACGCTCTACATCCAGCTGTACCTGTCCGGCTACGGGGTCGGGCTTGACGACCTGAAGGCGTTCCGCACCTGGGGGTCGATCACCCCCGGCCACCCCGAGCACGGGCTGACCCCCGGCGTCGAGACCACCACCGGGCCGCTGGGTCAGGGCCTGGGCAACGCGGTCGGCATGGCGATGGCGGCGCGCCGCGAGCGGGGCCTGCTCGACCCGGACGCCGCTCCCGGCGCCTCTCCGTTCGACCACTTCGTGTACGCGATCGCCTCCGACGGCGACATCGAAGAGGGCATTACCCACGAGGCCTCCGCGATCGCCGCGGTGCAGGAGCTCGGCAACCTGGTCGTCATCTACGACGACAACCACATCTCCATCGAGGACAACACGGTCATCGCCAAGTCCGAGGACGTCGGCGCCCGCTACGCGGCCTACGGCTGGCACGTGCAGCACGTCTCCTGGGTGACCGACACCGGGTACGAGGAGAACGTCCAGGCGCTGCACGACGCGCTCGAGGCGGCCAAGGCCGTCACGGACAAGCCGTCGCTCATCGTGCTGCGCACGATCATCGGCTGGCCCGCGCCGACCAAGCAGAACACCGGGGCCGCGCACGGCTCCGCGCTCGGCGACGCCGAGGTCAAGGCGACCAAGGAGATCCTCGGCTTCGACCCGGACGTGACCTTCCCCGTCGAGGAAGAGGCGCTCAACCGGGCCCGCGAGGTCGCCGCCCGGGGCAAGTCGCTGCACGCGGAGTGGGACGCGCAGTTCGCGGAGTGGGAGAAGAGCAATCCCGAACGAGGGGCGCTCTTCGCCCGGCTCGCCGCCCGCGAGCTCCCGGCCGGGTGGGCGGACGCCCTGCCGGAGTTCCCCGCCGACCCCAAGGGCACCGGGACGCGCCGCACGTCCGGCAAGATCCTCACCGCCCTCGCGCCGGTGCTGCCTGAGCTGTGGGGCGGTTCCGCCGACCTGGCCGAGTCGAACAACACGACGATGGAGGGCGAGCCGTCCTTCCTGCCGTTCAACCGGCAGTCCGAGATGTGGGCGGGCAACCCGTACGGGCGCACGCTGCACTTCGGCATCCGCGAGCACGGCATGGGCGCCATACTCAACGGCATCACGCTGTCCGGCCTGACCCGGCCGTACGGCGGCACGTTCCTCCAGTTCAGCGACTACATGCGCGGCGCCGTGCGGCTCGCGGCGCTGATGGAGATCCCGGCGACGTTCGTCTGGACCCACGACTCGATCGGCCTCGGCGAGGACGGCCCGACGCACCAGCCGGTCGAGCACCTGTGGTCGCTGCGGAACATCCCGCACCTGGCCGTCGTCCGCCCCGCCGACGCGAATGAAACGGTCTACGCGTGGAAGGCGATCCTGGAGAGGACGGACCGCCCGGCCGGCCTCGTCCTGTCCCGGCAGAACGTGCCGACGTTCGACCGGGTCATCTTCGCTCCGGCCGAGCTGACCGCGCGCGGCGCGTACGTGATGGCCGACGGCACCGACGTGATCCTGATCGGAACCGGGTCTGAGGTGCAGATCGCGGTGGCGGCACGCGAGTTGCTCGCCGCCGACGGTATCTCGGCGCGAGTCGTGTCGATGCCGTGCGTGGAATGGTTCCAGGAGCAGGACGCTTCCTACCAGGAGGAGGTACTCCCGGCGGCGATGCGGGCGCGGGTCTCGGTCGAGGCGGGCATCACTCCCCCGTGGAAGATTTTCGTCGGCGACGCCGGCGAGTCGGTCGGCGTGGACCACTACGGCGCGTCCGCGGCCGAGGCCGTGCTGTACAAGGAATACGGCGTCACCGCGGAGGCCGTCGCCGCCGCCGCACGGTCGTCCATCGCACGGGCGTCCATCGCCAAGACGCGGGGCTGAGCAGGCCCGGAGCTACACCTCAAGACGGAAAGGAACGCGGTCACCATGGCTGACGTACTCGGGGAGCTCACTCAGGACGGCGTGTCGGTCTGGCTGGACGACATCAGCCGGGAGCGGCTGAGCACCGGCAACCTGGAGTCCCTCATCAAGGACTTCCACGTGCGGGGCGTGACGTCGAACCCGACGATCTTCGCCAACGCCCTCGCGAAGGGCCACGCCTACGACGACCAGATCAAGG
>Ga0181525_10004246_pt1 | contig 11064 bp, 11 predicted proteins | sample PEATcosm2014_Bin_48_FD_121100 | JGI IMG/M metagenome (GOLD analysis project Ga0181525, IMG submission 121100) | Peatland microbial communities from MTU Mesocosm Facility, Houghton, MI, USA - PEATcosm2014_Bin06_10_metaG | ecosystem: Environmental > Terrestrial > Soil > Wetlands > Peat | place... | reverse complement strand
CGCTCGCACGTCACCCGTTCCAGCGCGCGGCTGGCCGCTGTGGAAGTTATTCCGCACATTGATCGGCAGAAATTCATCCAGAACATTTTGCAGCGAGGCAATCGTTTCCTGAAACAATTCCGTCAGCGTGTCGCGCAATCTCTTTCGCTCCGCAAAAACATCCAACAAATCCATGAATCATCCTATGAACACCAAAGTCAATCCCGACGCGGCATCCGCGTCTAGCCCGCACAACAATCTTTGTTTCGACATTGATCCCGCCGTCGCCGCGCTCAACGCGCTTGCCGACGATGAACGCAGTTATCAACTGCCTTACGCCCAATTCCTGTTTGCCGAGTGGACTTCCAATCCCGCGCTGGAACGCGAGCCGGATGCTCCATCCGAAAAATTAGTAATCCGCTTTGTCAAAGCTGAAGTCACGGTGGTGGGCAACGGCCTCAAGACTCTTATGCGGGCGATTCAGAAATATGAATTGAAATTTGTGAAGTCAGCGGAACGGCGTTATGCCGCCACGTTGAAAACCCACATCACCGCCGTCACCGTCACCTTTATCAAGGAGAATGGATGAATCCAGAATTATCATTAAAATTACAGGCACTGTATAAATTGCCGGTCTGCATCACTAAAGAGAAGATCGCCGAAGTGCTGGGCATCGCCACACATAACATCCCGCCCTTGGTGCGGGCGGGTCTGCTTAAACCACTCGGCCATCCGGGGCGCTATTGCGTGAAGTATTACTCGCGTGATGAACTCGCGGAAAAATTTCAAGACGCGCAGTGGCTCAACAAAGTGGTGGCCGCTGTCAGTCGTCACTGGCGTAACAAGAACGCCCGGAAGCACGCACGGCTGGCGGTTCAAAATTCCGCGCCGTCGTCCGCCATCAAATAATCAGGCCGCAAAGGATTGACTGTCGTCCTCCGACGATGACGGCATTTTTGGCTCGTGCGAAATAATCGGCGGGACTGGTGCCGGTGGCGATTGCCTCACAATGATAATGCGTTGCGGTGTCCGTCTTCGCCAAAATCCGCCGCTCAATATCCACACGATGAACAGCGGTGCGAGCCAGACGGTCACCATATAAATAAAAATTCCATCGTCCTGGATTACTCCATCCAAAAAATTAAACACAGGATTCAATACGTCGGCAGGGTTCAAATTCATAGCGCCTCCTTCATGGGGATGTTGGCCGCAATTTCTCGTGCGCTGGTAATCGTCAGCGGCACAATTTTTCGTTCATATTCCTCTAACGATGGCAGCCTCACCTGTGCTTTCTTTGAATAGGCACGATGAATCGCCTTGCTGCTGTGGCCGAGGGCTTGCATCGCATAACGCTCTGGATAACCCGCTTCCATCGCACGTTCTGCCCAGGCGTAACGATATGAATGGAGCGAAACGCCGCTGATGCCTACTGTCGCCAGTCGTTTGATGAAGAGTTTTGAGCGATGGCGTTCGTGGATTCGGGCAAGCGCCGGAAACAAATATCCTGATTGTGGCAACGTCTGTAAAATTGCCGCGACTTCTTCACCGAATGAAATGAGCGAAGTGACACCCGTTTTTTGCCTTTGGTAGGCGATAGTGTGATCGTTCCAATCAATGTCCTCGGCGGTGAGCATTGCAATGTCCGTCTGCGAACCGCCCAAGTGCCAGAGCAATTGAAAATATGCGCGTGTCGCCGGATTGTGTTCACGATTGATGATGATTTGATGTTCTTCAAAAGTGATCGCGCGTTTCTCTTTATATTTCACGGCTGGCCAGTGAAGTTTTGGCAGCACGGGCCAAGGGAGCCAGTGCATCCCGATGGCATAATTGTGCGTCCGTCGCAAAAAGACGTTTGTAGAAACAGAACCTTGATTGAGAGCGTCCAAAAAATGCTCGGACGATGTTTGAATCAGTTTGCGGTTGCGAATCAAATCCAACGCCTTGTCTCTGATGGCATATTCCCAACGCTCGCGCGTATTGCCCGTCTTGGTTGAAATAATTTGCTCCATGACGTGCTGCCAGGTGCGGCTGGAAAGCGCGGGATCGCCGTGCTGCAAATAGACCTGGGCGATTTGCAAATTCATCGCCGGTTGAAGCACCGCCTCGTTTTTTGCGTGGAGAAGTCGTAGGGCAACAGGCCGGTCACTGGTATGCAAACTTTCCTGTTTGCCGGTCGTCTCGTCGTGAATGTAATACCGGCCGCCTTTATTGCGACGGTAAAGTCGGAATCGTGTTTTCATGGCTGTTTTTCACAGCAATGAATTTAGGACAATTGATTTCGACTCCGGTAGGGAGCTAGTGTGAGTTTTGCAAAATACGCCGCAGTATAATTTTGCTGGCACTTCTGCTGGCACTTTTACTCATCACTTTCATAACTTCTTACCGCACTCACGGTTAGAAGTGGAGCCAGTTGTCGGATTTGAACCGACGACCGACGGTTTACAAAACCGTTGCTCTACCACTGAGCTAAACTGGCTTTTTGTCGCCGTTTAATTGCAAGAAAATTTTGAGGGGATCAAAACTCCAAACTTAATTCGCGGCAAACTTGACGCCGTTAATTTTGGAAAGTTGCGCATCAAAGGCAAGTCAATTCATCGTCCGGGCTGTAGCGCTCAATTTCTGAAACATACACCAGTCCAAGCAAGCCGGACAATTTCAATAACTCATCCGGTCCATTTTCACCTTGCCGCGAAAAATCCAGTAGATGCAAATCGTGTAGGCAATGACAATCGGCACGCCGATGATGGCGATGACGAGCATGATGCCGAGCGTTTTGTGCGATGACGCGGCGTTATAAATGTCCAGGCTGTTCCCGGGATTTGGCCAGCTGTAGATGAGGTTCGGATAGGCGTCCACGGCGAACAACGCCATCAGCGTGATCATCGCGGCGCAGGACGACAGGAACGCAAACCAGTCGCGCCCGAGATGAAATTCGCGCGGGATGTTGGCGATGGAGAGCATGTTCGCCAGCACGATGCTGAAGAGCCACGGATTTTGCTTCACGCGCTCGGCGATGTGCGGCGCGTAAAGCAGCGTGGCCATGGTCGTCGTCGCGGCGCAAATCACGAAAAAAATGATGCAGCGCATCGCCCAGACGCGGAGCTTGTCGTGCAGTTCGCCCTCGGTTTTCATCACGCCGTAAATCGCGCCGTGCATCATGAACAACGCCACTGTCGTCACTCCGACCAGAAGCGGATACGGTTTCAGCAGGCCGAAAAATGTCCCGGCGAATTCACCGTTCGCATCAATCGGCATGCCCCACGCGATGTTGCCGAGCGCAACGCCGATGAGCAGTGACGACAGGATGCTGCCGACGGAAAAACCGATGTCCCACATCTGCCGCCACCAGAGCATCGGCTGCTTGCTGCGAAATTCAATCGCCACAGCGCGGAAAATCAACGCGACGAGCAGCAAAACCAGCGCGAGATAAAAACCGGAAAATGCCGTCGCGTAAACATTCGGGAACGCGGCGAACAGCGCGCCGCCGCCGGTGACGAGCCAGACTTCGTTGCCGTCCCAGACTGGTCCGATGGAATTGAGCATGATGCGGCGCTCCTCGTCTTTCTTCGTGAACAAATGCAGTGCGCCGATGCCGAGATCGAAGCCGTCAAGAATCGCGTAGCCGGTGAACAGCACTCCGACAAGGATGAACCAGATAGTGTTGAGATCGAAGGTCATGTTTTTTTGTGGTGAATCAATTCATCCGGCAATGCCAACTTGCCGGACGGGATCAGATCGTCGTCGTGCGGGCCGTGCTGGATTTTGTCGTTGAGCAGATAAATGAAAACGGCGAACAACAGGAAATAAATGAACGTGAACAAAATCAGCGACGTGAGGACGACGTTCGCCTGCACAATTTTCGAAAGGCCCTCGGGCGTCCGCATGAGGCCATAGACAATCCACGGCTGGCGCCCGACTTCGGCGGCGAACCAGCCGAGCTGGTTGGCAATTTCCGGGCCGAGCACGGAGAAAACCAGAAGCCACAGCAGCCAGCGCCGTTCGTGCAGCGAGCCGTGGCGGAAATATAAAAATCCGAGCGCGGAAATTGCAATCAGCGTGAAGCCGATTCCAACCATGCCGTGAAAAAATAAAAACGACGCCTCGACCGGCGGACGATCTTCCGGCGCAAAAGCGTCAAGGCCGGTGACGGGTGCGTGAAAATCATTGTGATCGAGAAAACTCAACATTTCCGGCACTTGGATTCCGTCAACCTTTTCATTTTTTTCGTCCACCCAGCCGATGAGCGTGAGCGGAGCGTTTGAGGTTGTTTCATAAAGCCCTTCAAATGCGGCGAGCTTGGCCGGCTGATTTTTTCCGACGCCCTGCGCGCTGGTGTGGCCGGTGACGCCTTGCAGCAATGAAGCCAGCAACGCAACGGTCAGGCCGACTTTCAACGAGGCGCGGGCAAATTCCAGATGTTTTTTCTTCAGCAGATACCACGCGCTCACGCTTACGACTAGAAATGCGCCGGTTGACCACGCTCCGACCACGACGTGCGAAAGCCGCTCCACCATGGACGGATTGAAAACAAGCTGCCAGAAGTCCGTGATTTCCGCACGCGCCACGCCGTTGTGCGTCACGATTTTGTATCCCGCCGGCGTTTGCATCCACGAATTGGCGACGACAATCCACACCGCGCTGAAATGCGCACCGAGGCAAACCATGCAAGTGGAAAAGAAATGGACTTTGCGGCTGACCTTGTCCCAGCCAAAAAGCAGGACGGCGAGAAATCCGGATTCGAGAAAGAATGCGAAAATCCCCTCCGCCGCCAGCGCGCTGCCAAAAACGTCGCCGACGAAGCGCGAATACGTCGCCCAGTTCGTGCCGAATTCAAACTCCATCACGATGCCCGTCGCCACACCGATGGCGAACGTGAGCGCGAAAACTTTCGTCCAAAACCGCGCCATCTGGTGATAAACCGGATTTTTGGTTTTAAGCCACAGCCCTTCCATGATGACAAGCATGAGTCCCAGCCCGATGCTCAACGGCGGATAAATATAATGGAACGCAATTGTCGCGCCGAACTGGATGCGTGAAAGAGTTAAGACATCCATAGGCGATGAATTTGCCGCTGCCGGGACTTTTGGTCAAGCTTGGTCAAGCGCGGCGCGGTTGAATTGATAACATTTCATTTTGTATTCTTTTTAGGATTAGCGGAAGCAATACTGATTGCGCCAACCGTCGGTTGGCAAATGTTAAACATTTTTTGTCCTGTGCCTTTCCGTCGCCAGCGCCGTTTTTCTATGTTGCCGGGCGGTTCGATTCAAACCATCGCGTCGCAAAACGAACCAGCTCCGCCGCCGAGTTCAATCGCAGCTTCATCTTGATGTTCGCGCGATGGACCTCCACGGTCTTGATGCTCAAGTGGAGTTTTTCCGCAACGTCGCGCATTCCCCTGCCCTGGCCGATGAACTGGAAGACTTCAAATTCCCGGTCGGTCAATCTTTCCAATGGCGAAGCTTCGCTTCCGGCGCGGCGGCTGGAAAACATCTCCAAAATTTCCGCTGAAATTTTTTCGCTGACGTAAATTTTCCCGTCGAGCACCTGCCGGATGGCTTGCATCAATTTTTTGCCGCCTTCCTGTTTCATGATGTAGCCGCGCCCGCCCGCCCGCAGCACGCGCTCGGCGTAAAGCGTTTCGTCGTGCATTGAAATCACCAGCACGGGCAGGCCGGGATGGATCGCCTGAAAATCCTTGATGAGTTCGAGGCCGTTTTTCCCCGGCAACGAAATGTCCGCCAGCACGAGATCCGGCTTCAAGGCGCCGATGCTGTCGAGGGCGCGCTCCGCGTTTTCCGCTTCGCCGCAAATGGCCAGATCCGGTTCCGCGCCGATGAGCTGGGCAAGGCCCTGTCGCATCATCGGATGATCGTCCACGACCATAATGCGCCTCTTTTTCTGCGGCGGGGATTTCTTGCTCATAAATGTTTTTGAAAGGAACAAATGACGGTCGTGCCCGGGCCGTCCGCGCTGGATCTCACTTCGAGCGCCGCGTTCACGACGCCGGCACGGTATTTCATGATGTGCAGGCCCATGCCGCCGCTTTTTTTCGTCGCATCTGTGAAACCAAGGCCGTCGTCGGCCACCGTCAGCGCAAATCTGTCGCCAGCCAGATTCAGCGAAATCAGAATGTGCCTAGCCCGGCCGTGCTTGATGGCGTTGTTGACGGCTTCCTGAACGATGCGATACAAATGTGTCGCAAAAACGTTGTTCCGGATTAAAACTGGTTCGGGACATTCAAAGCGGCATTCGATGCGAAACATTTCTTGCACATGCGATGCCAATTCCTGCAAAGCGGAGGTGAATCCGTTGGACTCAAGCTCCACCGGCGAAAGCCCGCGCGCGAGCTTGCGCGTGTGGGTAATAGCCTGGCGGATGTGTTGTGCGACTTCGACGGCCTTTTTTGACTCGGCCTTGGATTTCGCCGCCAGTTTTTGGCCGAGCACCTGACACATCATCTCAATGCCGGCCAGTTCCTGGCACAAGCCGTCGTGCAAATCCTGTCCGATGCGCTGTTGCTCGCGGTTGCTGATTTCGATGATTTCCTTTTCGAGCTGCTTGCGTTCCGTGATGTCGCGCGCCACTTTTGAGGCACCGATGATTTTTCCATCCTTGTCGCGGATTGGCGAAACGGTCACGGAAATGTCGATCAGCCTGCCATCCTTGCGACGGCGGATGGTTTCATAATGTTCCACGGATTCACCGCACTTGATTCTCTCCAAGATGCCCGGCTCCTCGTCCTTGCGGTCATCGGGAATGAGGACCGAAATGTGTTTGCCGGTCATTTCGCGGGCCGAATATCCAAAAACAATTTCAGCGCCCCCGTTCCAGCTTGTGATGTGGCCGTCCAACGTTTTGCCGATGATGGCGTCATCCGAGAATTCAACCAGCGCCGCATAATGCAGCAGCGCTTTTTCCGCCGCCTTGCGCTTGGTGATGTCGCGGACAAAACCAGTGAACATCCTGCGGCTGGCCAGCCGCACTTCACTCACGGACAAATCCATCGGAAAGGTCGAGCCGTCTTTGCGGCGCCCGATGACTTCGCGGCCGATGCCGATGATTTTGGCGTGGCCGGTCTGCCGGTAGTTTTTTAGGTAGCCGTCATGTTCACGCCGGAATGGTCCGGGCATGAGCAGCTTGACATTTTGCCCGATGGCTTCGTGCGCCTTGTGGCCGAAAATTTTCTCCGCCGCCGGATTGAAGGATTCGATGGAGCCGCGCTCATCAATCGTTATGATGCCCTCGACCGCCGTTTCAAAAATTGCGCGCAGCCGCTCTTCGCTGTCGCGCAAAGCATCCATGTTTTTGATTTGTTGCACTTTGTTGACGGCCGCGTTTCTCCTCAGTTTTCCGACAAGTCCCGCCAATTCGGCGCGCGTCAACCGGCTCTGGCCTTTCATGGCCCGGATGATAATAAATCCGGGCGGCGAGACACGCGAAAAAGATGCCGCCGCTCAAACGTGCGCCAGCCGCACGCGATAATCGGTGGGCGAGCGGCCCAGGATGCGCTTGAAGACACGGTTGAAATGTGTCAGCGACTGGAATCCGACTTCGTAGGCGATTTCACTCACACGCAGGTTCGGGTTGAGCAGCAGATTTTTCGCCCGTTCCAGGCGCACGCGCGAAAGATAATCGGTGAAATTGATGCCGGTCTCCCTTTTGAAAATCTTGCAAAAATAAAATTTGCTCGTATGCACCTCTCTGGCGACCCGCTCCAGCGAAAGGTCGTCGGTTTGATGGTCGCTGATGAACTGCTTGGCGCGCATGATGATGGGTGGCTCGGCGTTTTGCTCGCGCACGACGATCTGGTTGCTGGCAATCGAAAGGTGCTCCGCAAAGATGGTCAGCAGCTTCACCACGGATTCATGCTCGCGCCCCGACAAAACACGCGTGCCGAAATAGGCCTCATGCAGTTCCTTCAAGTCCGTTTCCACGCCCCAGCCGGCGAGCAGCCTGGCGGTGCGCTTGAATTGCACCTCCGTCGGCTTCTTGCAAAACACCTGGCCGGTGGTGAGGAATCCGATCAATTGATCGCCCATCCGCACGGGCACGGCGGTGTCGCTCAAGCCGGCCTGGCAGGTGACGGTTTTCGGCGAATAGGTGGCGGTCTCCGAAAGCTGCTGCTGGGTTTGCAGGCACGCGGCGCAGGACGCGCTCTTCCGCGCGAGGATTTTGCAGAAGGGGTTTTCGGAACTCTTGCCGTGATGCGGGAGCTGCCAGGATTCCACCGACCGCAGCATCATAGGCATCCCTGTCATTTCGCTGAACGAGCGCTCATAATCCTGGTAAATCTTCGAGCCGGTCAGCGTTTCAATCAGATGTTTTGTCATAATCGTCATTTTGGTTTTTTTGGGACAGAACTAATTTTGTCCTGTTGAGAGCAAAATAAGGTAAGTCAGTCGAACGAACAATTGGGGTTGTGCCTGATTGTGCATTGGGTAAAACAACTAGGAGGACTAGGTGAAACTCTTACTTCAATCTAATTCCATGCGGCGGGGTTTTTCCGGGCGGGCGCTTAAAACACCTCGGCGTTCAGTCCGCTGATTTCCCGCACCCGCCGGGCGATGTGCGCGAGCAATGCCAGAGGCAGGTGCGCGCAGCGCGATTGGGCCGACGACGGCGTGGATGAATAAATCTGGACGAGCGGTATTTGCGCGCCCGCCAGCCGCAGCTCCTTCAGCCGCCGGGCGTATTGCATAATCTCCCTTTCCGGCGGCTTCGCGCCATCCAGCAGTGGAAAAAGGCTTTGAATGATGACGGGACGCTGGCGGGCGACAAACAGGATGTTCTCCAAAATTTTTTCGAGGGTGCAGCCCGGCTTGTTCACCTTGTCCATGTAGCGCTGCGTTCCGGCGTCCATCTTGGCCCAGATTTCATCCTGCAGCGTGAACAATTTCAATCCATCCTGCACCTGCTGTAAATCGAGGCGGGACGCGTTGGTGATGAGCACGATTTTGAAAAATGGAAACCGGCCCAGCGCGCGGACATGGACCAGTGTGCGAAGGACGTCGAAAAAATTCGGACAAAGCGTCGGCTCGCCGTTCCCGCTCAGCGCGACTTGCCGCAATTGCGGCTGGATGTCTGATTTTTGGTGTTGCCATGAAAAATCCCCGAGGCCGCCGGAACGAGCCAGCCACAAGGTGCGTTGCAGTTCATCGGCCATCAATTTCACGTCAATTGTTTTTTTAGACGGAGGCGCGGCGTGGTTCACCTCGCAATAAGCGCAGTTGAAATTGCAGCGTTTGTCCGGGTTCATGTTCACGCCGATGGACAGGCCGCGTCCGCGCGGTGAGACGACCGCATAGACAAAATGATTGCCCAGAAATTCCCGCGGGCTGGCGAACACCGGGTCTGAAAAATCAGAATGGCGGGCGGAGTTGCCCGCGACGCGAAGACGTGTTGCAGTTTCAGCTCTCATGCTTTTTTTATTTGTGCGACCGGCCACGACGGGTCAGGTTGCAACGCGCCGGATCAAATGCCGACGAATGATTTGACTTTTAGAATGCGCGTTTGCGCCGCGCCGTGCTCCCCCTTTATTGGCGGATATACATCATTTATTGCGGCCTTATGACCGGGCTTTTTTCCGGTGCTTGCCATGCGGGGGCTGAACGGCGACAATGCGGTTTTAGAAATGTCGCCAACCTCTCTTGAGCATATCATCCCGGAACTGCGGGACGCCATCGGCCCGGTGATTTTGATTTCCGGTGTCGGCCTTTTGCTGCTGACGATGACCAACCGGCTTGGCCGGGCCATTGACCGCGCGCGGCTGTTGAAGCATGAACTTGCCACGCGCGCGGGCCATGACCGCGAGCAGACGCTCGCGCAGGTGACGATCCTTTTCCGTCGCGCGAAAATCATCCGCTTGAGCATCACGCTGGCGGCCACGAGCGCGCTGCTGGCGTCCATGCTGATCGTGGCGCTGTTTGTGACCGCGCTGCTTGAGGCGCAGCAGGGATTTTTCATCGGGTTGCTCTTCATAGCCTGCATGGTCTCGCTGTTCGCGTCGCTCGTCGCGTTCATCTGTGACATCAATCTTTCATTGCACGCGCTCAAACTGGAACTGGAAGGAATTGCGCCGGCCGCTAATTAGTTTCCGCTTTTTCGCGCGTCCGGCGTTTGACACGTTTGGCGGCGGGCGGGATTTGATTGCTTGATTTGCATGGCATCGCCGTTAAAAAAAATCGAAGGGTTGTCCAGGCCTATTGTGGCTGTAGTTTGCATCGGGCTGGTGGCCGTGATCGGCTTTTTGGATTACATCACCGGCTACGAAATTTCTTTTTTCATATTTTATTCAATTCCAGTGCTATTGGCCGTGTGGCGCGTGGGCGTTCCATTTGCAGTTGTGGTTTCCGTGTTGAGCATGATGACGTGGCTTGGCAGCAATGTCGCCGCAGGCTTGCGTTTTTCCAATTGGTTTGTGCCCGTTTGGAATTCCTCGATTGCCCTGATTTTTTATCTTCTTGTCGTGCGCCTCTTCACTTTGCACCAGAAATTGGAGGATCGCGTGCGCCAGCGGACGTGGGCATTGACGCAGGAAATGCACGAGCGTCGGCGCCTGGAAAAGGAATTGCTGGAAGCCAGCGAACGCGAGCAGAGGCGCATCGGCCACGATCTTCACGACAGTTTGTGCCAGCATTTGACGGGCACGGCGCTGGCCGGCCAGGTGCTTGGCAAAAAGCTGGCGGACAAATCGCTGCCGGAAGCCGCCGCGGCAAACCATTTGGTGGAGCTTGTCGAAGAAGGCATCAAGCTGACCCGCATAATCGCTCGCGGGCTTCATCCTGTCGAGATGCAGGCCGAAAATCTGGCGGATAATTTTCATGAGCTCGCCGTCACCGCCAGCGAACGCTTCAGCGTCTCCTGCAAGTTCGAATGTCCGCAGCCGGTGCTGCTTTACGACACCAGTGCCGTCACCCATTTGTATCGCATTGCGCAGGAGGCCGTCACCAACGCAGTCCGGCACGGCAAGGCCCGGCACATCAACATATGCCTTGATTCCGAAGACAAGGAGACCGTCCTGACCGTTACAGACGACGGCACGGGATTGCCGGCCAATGCGCAGAACAACCAAGGAATGGGATTGCG
>Ga0181525_10004243_pt1 | contig 11068 bp, 13 predicted proteins | sample PEATcosm2014_Bin_48_FD_121100 | JGI IMG/M metagenome (GOLD analysis project Ga0181525, IMG submission 121100) | Peatland microbial communities from MTU Mesocosm Facility, Houghton, MI, USA - PEATcosm2014_Bin06_10_metaG | ecosystem: Environmental > Terrestrial > Soil > Wetlands > Peat | place... | reverse complement strand
GTACCGTCCGCGCTCTACAGCAGCAGTTGCTGACTGCGATGACTTACACAGCTCCGGGTGGAGGGGCAGACTCCAACCTGGGCTCGATGGGCATCAGCATGGGCAATGACGGCACTCTCACGATCAATAGCACTACCCTCAATAACGAGCTCACTAATAACTTTGCAGCGGTTCAGAGCTTCTTCCAGGGTGGCGCGTTAAATGGCTTCGCTGGCCAGCTGAGCACCCAATTAAGTACTTATACAGACCCTTCGGATGGTGCATTCACAGTGGACCTGCAGAGTATCAGCAGCACGAATACGAGCCTAACGAGCCAGATCAACGACTTTGAAACCAACTACATAACGCCTTTGCAAACGAATCTACAAAGTGAATTCAGTCAGGCGGAAATCGCACTCCAGTCGATGCCACAGCAGCAGCAAATGCTAAACGCAGAGCTCGGAAACAACAATAACAGCAACAACAATGGATAAACGGAGAAGCAAGAAATGGGCCCGAAGATCGATCTAACATATCAGAGAGTAGCCGTACAGAACGCGTCGGCGATCGGCCTCACCATTCTTCTTTATGACCGGCTGGTGGCCGACATCCAATCCGCCATCGCCGCCATGCGGGAGAGCAACATCGTGAAGCGATGTACGGCTATAAACCATGGCTTCCTCATCCTCCAGCAACTGGAGTGTAATCTCAATATGGAGGAGGGTGGCGAGACCGCTAAGAGTCTAGAGACCTTCTACCACTACATTCACGGCAAACTACTGGAAGCACAAGGCAAGAATTCGACGCAGATGTTGCAGGAGCAGATCGAGCACATCCTCCAGGTTCGCTCAGCCTGGTACCAGATTGAATCGCAGGGGACGACCGCAGCAAATCCAGAATCGATTGCCAGCAGTGCGGCTCATCCCGCGCCCGCGTCGCGACGCTCATCTTACGGAATTGAAGATCAGGTCGCTTCGAGCTGGTCGGCCTAAGCAATTCACGTATTCCGTCCGTACGCGCAGATGAAAAGCCCGCCAGTGCGGGCTTTTCATCTGCGCGTACAACTTTGAAGAGCTCCCCCTTGCACTCCTATTGTAAGTAATTCAACAGAGACATGGGTGCAACCTTTGCAAGCGCTTCGAGCGCCGCTTGTTCGGATGTTTGAGACAACGTCATGTTGGTAGCAACGGTTGCCACGTCTGCACCAACAAGGTTGTTTTCCTGGCTTTTCAAAGATACGGTCTCCGTCTGGAGTGAAGTATTCTCAGACGTAAGCTGATTGGACGCGCCGCTATAGAATTCCTGCTGCAAGCTGACTGCGTTCACGGCATTCTGGAGCTCGCCGGTAGCAGCTTCGATGCCGCTCGTGGAGTTCGCCTGAACAGCGTTGATCAAATCCGTCATGGATTGCATGACGTTTCCGCTGCTTGAGGCGAATATCTGGTCACCGGGAACATTTGTCTGTACGGTCTGATTGTCGCCAACAGGAACGGCGTTCACGCCGTTATTGCCGGAATAGCTGACCCCCGTAGCTGGATTGGCATTGAGCGCGAACGGTGGAGTACTGGATGCAGTGCCCCCAAAAAGATAGACTCCCTGCACCGAGGTGTTGGCGAGGCCGATGATCTGGTCCCGCAATCCACTAATTGTCGCGGCGATTTGAGTTTGCTGAGCAGCGGTCATGGTTCCATTCGCCGCTTCGACACCTTGGGAAATTGCAGAGGTCAGATTCGTGACAACGGAACTCAGTGCCGAACTCGCCGACTGCAACAGGCTTTGTGTGCTGCTGATGTTCTGTTCGTACTGCGCAGCGTCCGCAGTTGAAGCGAGATTTCCGACTTCCAGCGAGGCGGCAGTGGGATCATCTGAGTCGCTGTTGACGCGCCGCCCAGTGGAGAGCTGCAGAGTATCTGCCTGCAAGCTCTCCTGGGTCGCGTTGATAGAGTTCAAAATCTGCGTGTAATAATTTGAGTTGACTCTCATGGCTTATGCGACCGTCACACCCATCGTAATAAGGATTTGGTAGAGCGAATCTACAGTGGAGACAACCTTTGCAGCAGCCTGGTAGGCTTGCTGATATTGGATCATATTCGTCGTTTCCTGGTCGACGGAGACGCCCGAGAGCGATGCCTGCTGAGACTGAAGCTGGCCGAGAGCGGCATTGGCGGCGGCATTGGTAGTCTGAGACTGCGAGGCCGCATTACCAACTGTATAGACAAGATCAGAATATGCACCCACAGGAGTCATGCCGGATGGAAGCGCTGTGGTCTGCACGGCCAGCAGATTGGCAAGGTTTCCACCACTGCCGGCAGTTCCATCGGAACTCGCGGCAATTTGTGAAGCGCTGGTCAGCGCCAACTGGATGCTTGCGGCAGCGCCACTCGTACCAGCAGTGCTGAAGACCGCCTGTCCGGCGACTCCATTTAGGTCAAAGCCTGCTTTGTTGGCGCTGTTGACAGCAGAGCTAAACTGGCTCGCGAGGGTATCGAGCTTAGTCTGGAGCGCAGGTAATTCAGAGTCTCTCACCTGAAGCGTGCCGCCCAATGAACCGCCGGTCAAGGATGAGGTTATGTCCTGACCATTCTGCAATACGTGCTGCAAACCATCCGAGCCTGTCGCCGAAGTAAGGGAAAAAGACTGATTGCCGACCACCAATGGAGTTCCATTCCCAGTAGTAAGCGTGACACCGTTTGGCGTGGATGTCGTTTGCACATTGGTGATCTGGGACAGTTCGCTGACCAGTTGGTCGCGTTGGTCCACTAGCGGACCTGAGTCCTGTCCAGCCATCCCCGCGGAAGAAATTTGCGCGTTCAGATTGGCAATCTGTGTACTCAGCTGATTGATCTCTGTTGTGCTCTTGGGGACTGTTTCATCGAGCCCCGTCTGCAGCTGACTGATGCTTGCTGAAGCCGCATGAAAGTCACTGACAAGATTGCTGGCATTTGAAAGAACCGACGCTCTTAATGAAGTTGAAGAGGGGTTTGTGGACAGTTGGCTCAGGCTGTCAAAAAACGCAGTCATGTCTGCGCCAATGCCTCCGGAGCTCGGAAATGCTGTTTCGATCTGCTGCAGCGCGTTGGACTGCGCCAGCGATGAGTTCGCCTGTTGGGTCTGATTGTCGATCTGCAACTGGAGAACTTCGTTGCGAACGCTCGTAAAACCCTGGAGTGAAACCCCGGTGCCCATTTGTAACGTGCCCTGGTGGACGGTTGGTGATTCTGTGAGATTGACAACCTCGCGAGTGTATCCGGGGGTGTCACTGTTGGCGATGTTGTTGGCTGTAACATTTAGCGCTCCCTGAGCAGATTGAAGCGCCTCGCCGGCAATCGACATAATTGAGTTTAGAGTTGACATTGCTAAACCTCACAGGACAGCGCGCGCACGACCGGGGTCCGTTCAGCAACGTGGCTTGAAGAATCAACGTAAGTCTTGCAAAGCGTCAATAGCACACGGTGAGATTGGCCTGAGGCCGCCAGCAGCTTTGAGTAGATCTGATTATTGCGATTCAGAGTCCGCAAGGCATCGGAAATTGTGTTCCAGGTCGCATGGTCTGCATGCAGTAATTGGCGGAACCTGTCGAGCGACAGTAGATGAGCACAAAGCGTCTGTTGAACTTCGATGTGCTTTTCCAGAGCCTTGACATCGTTCCGAGCAATAGCATCAGCCGCACAAGCGAGTTCCTCGCTCAGCGACTGTATGGATTTCAGGTATTCAGAACCAATACTTCCTATTTCGATTGTTTCCTCTGGCTGCATACGACCACTCGTGCGGCTACTGTGAGTCCACACCGCGACGCGAAGAAATCAACGGCTGCCTTCACAACCCGTTTTCGCGCATAGCCTTTGCGGTCTCGGCCGGATTGGCATTGTACTGGCCGGACTGGATTTGCTGTTTCAGTGAATCTACCTTGTCTTGACGAACATCGGGAGCCGCAAGAGCCTGCTGCTTCAATGAATTGACGGTGGCACTGTCATTCTTCAGTGAAGTCCGGTCCGCGACAGTCGTGTTGACAAGCGATGACTGCTGACTTGCCTTGTCGGTGGAACTCTTCTCAAGGTCAATCTCATTACTGGAAACGTGGTTCAGGTTGATTTGCATGATGTCTCTCCGTCTCGACGAGCCTATATCGGCAGTTTCTCAGGAAACATTAACATGAGGAGCATTTTTTGTTTCTGATTCTGCCGACTGCTCCGTACCCGCCGCTTTTGCGAGGCCAGAGGCGATGATAGAAGCGAGCCCGATGCCCCCGGCTTTGGTTAATGCCGTTGCAACTGCTTGAACTGCATAGCTTTGGAACTGACTCTTGCCGGGATCTGCATTCTCATCGTCAGCGCCTCCCGGCGCGCTTGCAAACGACTTTTCAGCAGATTGCAGCCACGAAGCCAGCAATATTGACTCAAATTCACTCGCTGAGCGTTCGATTTTCTGGCTGTCCGACGTTCCAGACAGTTGCTGGGCTTGTTTACCGGCGCTGGTGGTTCTAGCAGCCGAAAGTTGAGAGAAGGCATTTGCTGCTACGCCAGCGATATCATTCATCTTTACATTACCTCCAATTGTGCCTGAAGTCCGCCAGCTGCTTTAATGGCCTGGAGAATTGCTACGATGTCACGAGCCGTGGCCCCGATGGCGTGCAGTCCGTTGATCAGCTCATCGACGCTGGCGCCCTCGGTCATGCGAATCGTCTTTGCCTGAGCGTCCTGTATGTTCACCGTCGTCTCTGGAACAACAACGGTCTCCCCTTTGGAATTCGGGAAAGGCTGAGAGACCGTGAGCTTTGTGGTGACTTCGATGGAGAGATTCCCATGAAGCACGGCGACCGGAGTTAATGTGACGTCACCGCCCATGACAATGGTTCCGGTACGCTCGTTCATGACCACTTTTGCCTGAGGGTGCAACACAATACCGACGTTTTGCACCCGTGATATCAGTGCAATAACTGACGGCAATGCGGCAGCTGCTACGTCGAGATCTACGCGTCGGCTATCGAGCGCCAGCGCAACAGGTTTTCCAAGTTCATGGTTGATTGCTTCCGCCATGTCCCGAGCAGCGGTGAAGTCGGGGTCGCGGAGATTGAACGACAGCGTCTTGAGAGCGTTGAGGTCAACTGCAGTATCACGTTCAACGACACCTCCTCCAGGAACGATGGCGACAGTCGCATGATTTGTGATCTTGATAGTTCCTTTTCCTGCCGCGGTGTATCCGCCAAGCGTGAGCGCACCCTGGGCGAGGGCGTACACCTGCCCGTCGGCGCCTTTGAGCGACGTCATCAGAAGAACTCCGCCTTCCAAGCTCTTGGCATCCCCCACTGACGACACACTGACGTCCAGAGTAAGACCGGGGCTGGCAAACGGGGGCAGAGATGCCGTCACGAACACTGCGGCCACATTGTTTACTCGAGTCGACGTCGCGGGAACCTGAACTCCAAACTTCTGCATAGCAGCAGACAAGGCCTGCGTGGTGAATATTGTCTGCTGTGAATCGCCAGTCCCATGCAATCCCACTACAATTCCATAGCCAATCAGGGGGTTTTCCCGGACGCCGGAAATGGTGGCGATGTCACGAACGAGGACTTTTCTTACAATCTTCTGCTCTTGTGCAAGGCCCTGGACACACCCGGCAGCCAGCACACAAAGAAGCGCGCATATGTTCCATGCGCTTGATACGCCCCGGACTATCACTCTTCCATGCACACTGTTCTCCATCAGAACCCGAGCAGCCACATGAGCGTTCTGGTTATTACGTTTGGTCCACGTGCCCCATCGGAAACCAAACCTTTGCCTTTCAGTTCCACTTCAAGATTCATCAACTGAGTAGAGAGAACCTGGTTGCTGGAACCGATATCCCCCGGCCGTACCACCCCGCGGATGACCACGGTATCGCGCTGGCCGTTAATCGCTGTAACCCGCTGCGCTTCAACGACAAGATTGCCGTTTGGAAGAATGGAGACAACCTGCCCGGTGAGGCTTGTCTGCAATTGGGAATCTGCTTCAATCTGGCCGTTGCCTTTCAATTGTTGCGAGGATCCAGCGGTGAGGATCGGATTCACTCCACCCGTGCTGACGTGCCCTCCTAGTCCGGTGATCGCTGAATTGAGCGCCAGTGTGCGATTCTGCTGCGAGTTTCCGTTGCTCTGCGCGGAAGTCTGCTCCAGGACCTGGATGATGATCGTGTCGTTAAGCCGAGAGGCCTTGTAATCTGCTGCGACCTCTGTGAGCGGTGCGCTCGGGCTCCACAGGCTGCCCAAGGTTCTCTCACTAGCCTGAGCTTTGGAAGCCTGTTGCACCTTCGCGATGTAGGCAGAGCGCGAGATGGCTACATTCTCCTTCTTAGTCTTCGCGGGAGCTTGCACCGATGTCGCGACGACAAGAAGAAGCGATACTGTCGAGATTTTCCGCGATAAATTCATAATGATCTCGCTAGAGCCGCCCTCTCAGAAGGCCCGGACGAATGATCTCGCCAAGATAAGTGTTTTTCTGGTCTACCGCCGACACTTTGATCTGCTCTCCCAGGCGGCCGCTCTGAAGGCATACCACTGGGACCGTGATTACCATTTCAGGAGCAACAATCTCCAGCGTTGCCTTGCTTCCGCGCTTCACAATGATCGGACCACCTGCAAGTTTCGAGAAGACAGAAACGCGCCCGCCGGACAATTGTTCCGGTAGTCGATCACCAGGAGCGAGTCCACTCACCGCGACATAGAATGGAATGCACACACTGCGATCCGCACACCGCATGAGGACTCGCGAAGTATCTCCCGTCAACGGTTCGATCTTCATGGCTTCCAGCACAGGATGTTCAGCGTGTACCGGGATGGTGGAAAGCATGCTGACCTGCCAGGGATGAACCGCCAATCGTTTCCTTGCCATTCCCTCGATGACGTCACCTTTTGTGATCTGAGGCAACGAAGACGCGGATTGCCCAGATGCGGTGACGGCTGATCCGAGTAGCAGCATAACCGCGACAATGTTGGTCTGGATCGACATTTGTGATCTCTACTTGCCAACGCTATTGAGTTGCTGCAGCATCTGGTCCGCTGCTTGAACAACTCTGGAGTTCGATTCATAAGCTCGCTGGGCAACGATCATGTTGATGAATTCATCCACAACATTGACGTTTGACTGCTCCAGCATTCCCTGTTGAAGTGTACCGAGACCTTCTGAGCCGCCCGGTGCACCAACAACCGGATCTCCAGACGCGGTGGTGGGCATAAAGATGTTGCTTCCCACACTATTCAAGCCGCCCGGATTTGCAAACGTGGCCAGTTGTATTGATCCAATCTGAGTTGCCGCGATTTGGTTCGGAAGTGTCACCGACACGGTGCCGTCAGAACCAATGGTGATACTTTGCGCGGTCGTGGGAATCGTGAGTGCGGGCTCCAGCGGATTTCCATCGGCAGTTACAACATTGCCCTGCTGATCCTGCGTGAATGAGCCGGAACGCGTGTATCCCATTTGCCCATCGGGCAACTTGATCTGGAAGAAGCCGGCGCCTTGGATGGCCATGTCGAGTGGGTTTCCAGTGGCACTAAACTCTCCCTGGGTCTGCACGACTTCCGAAACTCCGGGACGCGTGCCTAGCCCGATTTGCAGTCCACCAGCAAGCGTGGTCTGTTGTGTAGCCGCAGCTCCGGGCGTCACCATATTCTGATAGATCATGTCCTGAAACTGAATCCGCCGACTGCGGAAGCCTGAGGTACTCGAGTTCGCCAGATTATTGGCGATATTATCGAGGTTCAATTGTTGCGCGCTCATGCCGCTTGCTGCTGTATAGAGTGAACGAAACATGAAGAGCTCCTAAGTAGTCACTCGCGGCAGGTCTTCCGTCGCGGATTTATCAAGGTCGGTATTAAAGAGCGACATTGCGCGCTCCATCATTTCTGCCTGCCGTTGGACATTGATCAACTCCACGGCAGTTGTGACGGCATTTACGTTTGATCCTTCAATGACTCCCTGCTGGACAGACGCCAGCTTGGCTTCAATCTCTGAATCTGGCGGCGCAGAATAGTAAGTCTTACCCACAGCCTGGAGCTGTGTGCTAGGCGCGAAATCCACGACTTTTAGGCGGCCAGCTACGGCTCCATCCACTGAGATCGTCCCATCGGCCCCGACGTGAACCTTTCCTCCAGACACGTTGATGGTGCCTTTTTCACCCAGGACGGGGTCGCCTTCCGCCGTAATGAGCTGGCCGCTGGCGCCAATCTGGAAGTTTCCGCTCCGCGTGTACATGCGGCCCGCGGAGGTCTGCACTGCAAAGAATCCCTGGCCATCTACGGCAAAGTCGAGGTCATTCCCGGTCTTTTCGAGACTTCCTTGGGTCATGTCCAGACGGGTTCCACCAAGCACACCATAGTTGTTCACAGCCAAATTCAATGGCGATGATCCCGAGAGTGATGCATTGGCCAGGACGCTGCTGAATTGGTTGCGCTGTGATCTGTAGCCTGAAGTATTAACATTCGCAAGATTGTTTGCGACCGAATCTAGAGCCTGAGTTTTTGACATCAGGCCGGTGCAGGCTGCATAGAATCCGCTATCCATAGGAATCTCCAGCTTTGCTAGTGCAAGCCTCTGGCCAGACCGAAAGCTGAATTGTACTTTGTAAGTTACTGATAAATCTCATCGGGGAGCAGCAGTTGATGAGACCAGGATGAGTATTGACCGCATCCCTGCTGTGAAGAGAGCAAGAGATATTCCAGTCCTAATCCAAAACTAGACTTGGGCATTGCAAGGTTTGAGTGAGCCGGTCGTCTTTCTTGACCGTTGCGTGCGAGATGCGCTGATCTGGGAAGCCGCTCGGAGCCGCGGAAGTACCGATGAAGATTCCGGCCGCACTTCGTTTAGTTTGCTCAAGGTGGCATCTCGCAGCATTCCAATAAACGGTACAAGTGGATCCTCTAGGGTATCGGGGAAATGCTTGCAAATGAGGTTTGCTGCCTGAAGCAGGGGAAGCTTGAACCGCGTTTTTCGAGCTAGGCAGGTCTCAGCCCAAGGCAAGCACAAATCGATCCAGCTTCGCGCAAAATTCACCACGCGAGCCGGTCCGGTCAACTTGTCGGGATTGAGTTCGTGGCAATCAGTTCCCAGAATATCCATAGCAAAAGAGGGCAGGTTGCACTTGGCCACCCATTCATGAATGCTGCGAGGATCAGCGCTGAAACCAGGGGAACCCACCTGGCTTAATATCCGTGGCAAGCGATTAAGATTGTGCAAGAGCCCGCAAAGATACGCCTGTTCTGGATTTGCATTCAGATCCTGAAAATACCTTGCCGTTTCTTCGGCGACCGATGCGACCAGTTTCGAGTGCAACCAGAAGGCTTCTGCCTGTGCGTAGGAACGATCACTGTACTCGGACCAGCCGCACAACGGCTCCGCGAGACCAAGCAGCCGTGGTCCCAGGTGAACCAGGCAGTCAGAGATACGCCACAGCTCTTCGTTTCCATCCTCTTCCGACCGAGCGTGACGGAGCACCTGGAGGGTAAGCCCTAAATCACTGCGAACCAAGGCCGTCAACAATTCGAGATCAATTGTTTGCGGCTTCATCAGCAGCTCAAGTTGCACCAGAGTCCCACTTAGAGCAGGGACCTCGGCTTCAGAGCTTCGCGGTTTCTTGTAATCACCCCAGAATATCTGAGGCGAAGGCTCGTTACTGGACGAAGAAACCGAAGAATAGGTACCAATTGACATAATCCTGACTCGCCAACGCCTTATCGGCAGCCAGGCCTCTGATCATCAACAAAAAATGTTAAACCCGACTAAGAATATCCACCGCTGCCTGCGGGCCATGAAGGCGGCTCCACACGTAATCTCCGCAGAGTCCGAAACTGGTGGACATGGCACTAATCTGCCAGGCGTAGCTTCGCGTGATGCGGGCAATTTCCGGGATGCTCCCCGGCAGCTCGAACACAACTTCCTCATTGCCCGACTGCTGACGAACAGACTGAAACTGGCTATCAAATTCGTCCCGGGTGATAAAACAAGGCACAACTGTGCAATCCAGCATGGTTTCAATAGTGGAAAGAACGCGGTGTTCGACAAATTCTGCCAAACCAAGAACCAGCTTGTTCGTCCGCGCGATAAATTGGACAGGAAGCATAGAATAAAGCTCCATCAGCCTTGTGGGAAGCATGTGAGGTACCTGCAGCTTTCGGTCGTGAAGTGAGAGCACCGGGTATCCCCATTGGGCGGCAAGCGCTGCGGTAATCTGCGCTTGACTTGAGAATCCCAGAGCTATCAGCACCTCACCAATCCGCCCGCCGTTCTGTCTCTGAAACTCTAGTGCCACTTGCAACTCGTGCGAAACGATGTGCCCCAAGGAAAGAAGCGTCAGTCCGAGCGGCATGCGCGGTCTGCGGGATTCGGCCCTGGGCCTCCGTGCGGAGCACAAATCCGTCAGGTAACTCTTTGCGGCCTCCTCGTAGCAGTCAGGACCGCAATACCATTCTTGGTCAATGCTCGTCCCTCTGGATCGAAAGGACAATGAAAGAAACTTTGTGCGCGGACGACATTTCGCAGATGAACATCTCGGGGCTAAAGGTCCCAAACCGGTAGACAAGTTCGGGAGAGCATATCTCAGTGCGCGATTCACAGCGTTCAAAATGGTCCTCTTCCCTCTAAGCAGTGAAAAAATGGCTTCGATCGACTGACGTTAATTCAATGATTCGCAAGCCGTAGTTACCGTCCACGATCACTACGTCACCACGGGCGATAACCCTCTCACCGAGTAACAATTCCACCGGTTCATCCACCACACGATCGAGCTCCACAACAGAACCAGTGGTTAAATCGGCGACCTCGCTGAGTGCCAGAGTCCTCTGTCCGAATCGAAGAGTGAGATCCAGTTCCACATCCATGATCAGCCGGAGATTCTGGCTTTCTCCGCCGTTGTCAGGCGCCACTTGCCCAGGGGAGTCATGGAATGAAGATTCGATCGGTGAGGACTTTCCGGCCAGACAGGCCGAAACGGAATCAAGGAGAGCCTGGTCCGCGATAAGGCAGACAGAAACCGCGTCCCCCTCCGTTGCCGACTTCAGAGTGATGACATTGGGAGATCCACTGGACGAGGCCGATTTCCGCTCCACATGAACATCGCCTGC
>Ga0181525_10004242_pt1 | contig 11068 bp, 12 predicted proteins | sample PEATcosm2014_Bin_48_FD_121100 | JGI IMG/M metagenome (GOLD analysis project Ga0181525, IMG submission 121100) | Peatland microbial communities from MTU Mesocosm Facility, Houghton, MI, USA - PEATcosm2014_Bin06_10_metaG | ecosystem: Environmental > Terrestrial > Soil > Wetlands > Peat | place... | reverse complement strand
TTGGATCGTTGAAGATTCCCGGGCTGGTGGAGATTAGGACGTTGCCGTCGGGCAGGACCGCGCCCGGAGCATCCGCCATATCGTCGTTATTGGGAATGACCGGACCCGGAGTCCAACTCCCTGGGTCGGTCGGGTTCGACGGAGGAGTGTAGACCGAAGTGTTTCCGCCGCCCGAGGCGTTTGCGCCCGTGGCGAAAACGGTGCCGTTGGGCAGCAAAAACTCAGGGCCAATCTCTTCGGACCCAGGATCGTAAAGCCGAACGCCCGTAGTGGAAGCGCTGACCCATTTTTCTTCGGAGGGAATATATTTCTCCGCGGGATCGGTGCTTCCGGTGGAGTCGACGGTCAGCACGGTGCCATCAGGCAGCAGGGCGAATCCTTCTTCCTCGAAGTCGTCCAGCTTCCCGGAACCGACCGCAGTCCAAGACAAAGTCTTTTCGACGAATAGAGCGCTTTCCTCAGATTCATTGCGCCCGATGAAGAATTGTCCGCTCGGCAAAATCACTGAAGGCGAGTCGCCGATTTCGTTCCATCCCGAGGGTGGGTTGACGGCGACCCACTTATTGGTCCGGCTGTTGTAGTACGCGCCCAGATTGGTTTCATCCTGGCTGAGGTTGTTATATTCGCCGCCTTCCACGAGGACGTTGCCGTCGGGCAAGACTTGTGACGCGAAATAGAGTGGTTTATAGTTCGAGGGCATCGACCCAAGTTGTGACCATGTGCCATTAAGATAACTGCCGGTATTGTCGGGTGTGAGCTCATACCAGTTGGGGCTGTTATATTCGTGAACCATCACCTTGCCGTTGGGCAAGAGAAGCGCGGTATCGGTTTGAAAAGAGGGTTGAGTTTTGAGTTTGGTCCAGGTTTGTGCTGGGGCGGCGATCACCCAAGCGGCAAGCAGAGCGACGGCAATTCCCGTTGTGCGGAAGGATTTCATCGATGATCCTCGTAGAATTTTCTCGTTGGGGTAGGAAGTCGTGAGATGCACACACCCGAACGACGTTGGGCGGCCGCTCACTCAGTCGAGATTAATGCTAGCAGGCTGATGGCGCGTGTCAATGTGAATGAGTTTGCACACTGGGGGTAAAAAGGCAGGAAGCACGGAGACTTTCTTCTCATACTTTTTTTCGCCCTGCAAGAACGATGGGTCCGTGGGGGGCTCTGCCGATCTAGGGTAGGGCAAACGATTTTCCTTGTAATACTACTTAGTTGATAGACATAATGGAATAGCTCTCCCTCCAGGCCAGAGGGATTGCTTTTCCACAGCTGGAAAATTGTCGGAATTCGATTTGGAGTCTTCTATGAAACGAATCATGTTCATTAGTGCAAGGGACCGGCTCTATTCTGAAATGTTGAGTTACCTGGAAGGCCGGGGATACGTGATGATCGAGCAGTCCGGCCGCGAGGGCTTGGTCGCTGAGATTGAAGAGCAGCAGCCCGATCTCGTCCTAGCCGAGGGACCAAGGAGCCAAGAGCTTTGCCGGAGGGTTCGTCGTAACGCTGCCATCGGCAACATCCCGGTTGTGGTTTTCAGTTCCAATCCGAGCGAAGCGGAGTTGGTGGCATGTATCGAGGCGGGCGCGGACCACTATGTCTCTATGCCGATTGGATTCCCTGAACTAGCGGCTCGTGTCAGGGCTGTCATGAGAAGATTCGATCGCACTTCGTCGGCCTCTACCATCGAAGCCGGATCTATCTTGCTGGACCGGGCCGCGATGGTATTACGCGTAAGAGGAGTGGAAGTTGCCATAACGCCGACTGAATTCCGGCTGTTGGACTGCCTGATGCAGCACTCGGGAAATGTAGTCACGCGTGACCAGATACAGGACGCGGTGTGGGGCGTGAACTATTTTGTTTCTTCCCCCGCGATCAACGTGCTGATTCGGCGCTTACGGCAAAAGATTGAGATCGATGCCGCAAGTCCGCGCTGCTTCCGCACCGTGCGCCGCGTGGGATATTGCTTCAGCATCCCCGTTACGTCGCATGTTCACTTGAGTTTGGGCGTTGAGGCTGTGGACACACTCGGTAGGCCTGGCGGACGAATCGAGCGCGGAAAAAACTGGAAGCAGGGGATTGCAGTGCAATCGCGGCGGAAACCTAGTTGTACTTCCAACTTCTTGCCTTCCTCGCCTACTTCGCGAGAACTAATCGGGAGTCAGCGCTAGACCGCGAGTCTTAGCACTGTGCGGCGGAACCAGAGATTGCCCCACGAAGTTGCGATACAATTTGGTAGCCGCAGTCCTCGCCGGGATGGCGGAACTGGCAGACGCAGCGGGCTCAAAATCCGCCGACCTTCGGGTCATCGGGGTTCGACCCCCCGTCCCGGCACCAAACCCTCCATCGAGATAGACTCCCCCACGCGGTTGAACAAAGTCCCACTCGACCGCATCGTCGGGTGATGCGTTGAATGGGACTGCCCGCCGATTTCGACTCGCAAATTAGCGCATACCGCCGGTAGCAAGCAACTGTTCACCCGTGAGCCACGCCGAGTCGTCCGACGCCAGAAAGACCGCGATCGGCGCTATATCGGTGACTCTGCCGGTGCGGCCCAGAGGAACCTGCGCCAGCAAGCCCTTTTCGAAATCGGAGCCGATGAAGCCCGCACTGACCGTGCCTTCGGTTTCCACCATTCCAGGATTGATGGTGTTGACGCGAATTTTTCTGCTTCCGAGTTCGCGGGACAATACGCCCGTGATGGCATCAACTGCGCCTTTCGTGCCTGTGTAGACCGCGCTGTTCGGCGGAGTGATGCGGCTGACTCCGGAGCCGATGTTGATCACGCTTGCGCCTTCGCCCATGTGCTTCACGGCAGCTTGCGTGGTCAACAGAAGGCCGAGAACGTTGATATTGAATTGCTTGTGAAACGACTCTTCGGTGACGGCTTCCAGCGGAGCGAACTCGTAGACTCCGGAGTTGTTGACCAGGATGTCGAGGCGTCCGTAATTCTTAATCGCGGCGTCGATGATGCCTTGAGCCTCTTTGGCTTTGGAAACGTCGCCACCGACAGCCACGGCTTTGCCGCCCGCTGCGGTGATGGCGGCAACGACTTTGTCCGCCCCCGGTTTGCTGGATGCATAATTTACGACGACCGACGCGCCTTCGGCGGCGAGCGCTTTGGCGATGGCGGCTCCGATACCTTTGGACGCGCCGGTAACGACTGCGACTTTACCTTTGAGTTTACTCATCATGAAAATCCTTTCAGCAAAATTATTGAGAACTGACTGCTGCACCATGAGATGGATCGAAGACACCGGAAGATTCATTAGTTCGTAAATACTGAACCATGGAACTAAAGTCCAAGCGCGAGTATGATTACAGGGATGAGACCCCCTTTTCATCCGTCGATCGAAGATGTCACGGTGGAAGCCATCCTGCACGCGCTGTCCGATCCTATACGGGTGGCGATCTATGCGGACATCGTGGGCTCTGAGTGTTCGCAGACCTGTTCTACTTTCTTAAGAGTTAGCAATCGTGCGATTCCTAAATCGACGCTGTCCCAGCACTTTAAGGCCCTGCGTGAGGCGGGTCTGATTCGCGGTGAACGTCGCGGGGTCGAGATGCAGATTACTTCGCGGTGCAGAGAGATTGAGAAGCGCTTTCCAGGGCTGATTCCGGCGATCGTTAGGGCTCACAACATTCAGTTGCGAGGAAAGTCGCGAAGCCGCAAATCCGCTCAGAAGAACCCTGCGGGGAAAAGATAGCCAGGAGCGTAAGGGTGTCGCTCGTTGGAGTTGCCAGCTCTCGCTTGTGGCCGAATGCAGACTGTGATAATGTTTCGCGTTTACGCAATTCAGGAGAATTTTGTGAACCACAACCTGGAAAAGTACATGTCCGCGGTGAAACGGTTCAACGAGGCCGTTGCGGAACTTGCGGCGAAGCTGGAGCAGATCAGCAACGCTCGCGACGAAGCATTGAAGGCGAGCGCGGATCTAAGGCGTGAACTGGAGGCGACCGATCTCAAACTGCAGGATGTCGCCGCGGCGGTGCGCCAGCAGATCACCATGGAGTTTACCGGCAAGTCGGCGCTACATGCGGCGGACGCAGCAGTCCCGCCGGTACGTCGGGTGAGCTGATCGAAAGAGTCAAGATATATGTTCACAATTGCTGCGGCACACCTCCCCCTTTGCATCTGGCTGTGATCTGGTGAAACCGATTGGAGACGCATTGACCATACTCAGCAAATTCCGGATGATTTTCTTTTTCGTGATGTCTTTTTCTGTGTTCGCGGCCGCGCAATGGTCGTCCGATCCGATGCAAAACCTTGCCCTCGCCGATCAGGTTGGAGCCGATCAGGTGCAGCCTAAGGTCAAGCCGTTGCCGAACAATGGGTGGTATGTGAGTTGGTTCGACTCGAATCCGAATTCCCCGCCGCCGGTGGGATATAACGTGCAATTGCAACGATTGAACTCAGGCGGGTACGAACAACTTCCGCACGACGGCGTTCAAGTTGCGGATTTGAGCAATACTTCAACCGAAGACTATGGACTCGACTTCGACACGAAAGGAAATGCGTTGCTGGCGTTTCTGGACACGCGCGAGGGATCGAACCAGCAGGTTACGGCGGCGCGAATGAGTCCGGAGGGAAAAGCCCTTTGGGGAACGCTGGGAGTGCAGTTGACGGACGACTCCGCCTCGAACGCATCGCCGAAGATCGCAGGCACGAGCGACGGAAACATCGTGGTCGCCTGGACCAGTAATAGCGAAGTCGTGCTGCAAAAGCTTAGTCCCGCGGGACATCCCCTGTGGGGCAAAGGGATTCACCTGGCGGAGTCGGGTTATGACATCTTTCTGGCCGACTTGCATGCGGCGGACAATGGTTCAGTGATCGTCTCATGGGTGCGGGAGCAGGGGTTTGGCAGCGATGTGTATCTGGAGGCAACCAAAATTTCTGCGCATGGTCAGGGGCTGTGGGGCAATGCGCCAACCGTCATTTACAACGGCGGATCGCTCCAGTTTGGAGAGTTTCCTTACTTCGTCTCCGACGGCAGCGGCGGAGCTGTTTTCGCGTGGTACAGCAACTCTCCGACGCTGCAGTGCTTTGCGCAACATATTCGCGCCGATGGTAGCGCAGCGTTTCCCGCCAACGGCGCGGTCGCTTCGACCAATTCGACTCGAGTGCGAGTGTCACCGTCCGTGTCTTACAACGCCGCGACTGATGAAACCTTTCTTTTCTGGACTGAGGAGGATTCTCAGCAGGTTTATAACGGCATTTATGGTCAAAAGTTCGACGGCTCGGGAAACCTGAAGTGGGGACAGAACGGCCTAGTCGTCGTCCCGTTGGGCAGCGATCAGCAGATATTTGTTCGCAATGTGGAGATTGGCGGCGGGGCGCTGGTTTTCTGGGTTGATCAGCAGAGCTACACCGCGGCAACGATTCAGGCGGCTCGGCTGGGAGACTCGGGAAAGGTGCTCTGTCCGCAATTTGCTGTGTCATCCTTCGCGGCAAGCAAGGCAGGGTTGTCGGCCGATATCACGCCCTACCATCTTGCGGCGGTTGCATTTCAGGATTATCGCAACGGCAATTCGGACATATTCATTCAGAACGTAAATTCCAATTGCACGCTGGGCCAGAAGACTGAGTTCACAAAACCCGGGCGATAGGGCTGAGCCGCAAAGACTGCTACGCGGGCTCTTTGCCTGGAATCCAGTAGATCTCTTCTTTCGTATTCTCCTTGGAGAAGCCGACCCTGCGCAGGATGCCTTTGCCATTCTCGATCATGTCGGGATGGCCGCATAGGTACGCGCAAGTATCGGCGCTCTTGAGGCCCCACATGTCGGCATACTTGCGGATAAGTTCATCGACCCGACCGATTTCGCCGGTCCATTTTTCGTCTTCCCACGGACGGCTCACAGTCGCGACATATTTGAACCAGGAAAACTCCTCGGCAAACTTTTTCAATTCCTCGTGGTAGCCAAATTCCCAGGAGCGGCTGGCGCCGTTCAGCAGATAAAGTTTGTGCTCGCCGGCGAATGTTCCTTCCTTTACCTCGCGCGATAAAGTGCGCAAATAACTCACGTACGGCGCGACTCCGGTGACGGTCGAGACCAGAAAGTGATGAGTGCGCAAAGATGTCTTGTCCAGGGTGAAGCGGCCCTTCGAAGATTTTCGCATCAGGCAATCATCGCCCGGCTTCAAGGCGTAGAGTTTGGGAGTGAGCTCGCCGTTAGGAACCAGTTCGAAGAAAAACTCAATTTCGTTTTCCAAGGGTGAAGATACGATCGAGTAAGGCCGCTCGGAGCGTTTCTCTGGCCCATTCACGCCCAGGGTCGCATACTGTCCTGGGCTGAAGGTAAACTGGCCGTCGACTTTAACGCGGATCATCCATAGATCGTGGGAAAAATCCTTTCGGGTGAGGATTGTGGCTTTGAAAAACTTATCGTCGCTGGTCGTCATGATTGTTAATGTTTCCCGCCGCGTGGCATTTTGGATCGCGCTTAAGTGTAACGCAACCGGGATTCGTCGGCCATTGGCTAAGAGCGCGTTCCGGTGGGTTGTTGCGTCGGATGGAAGGTTAAATGAATTCTCATAGAACGTTGGTGCCAATTGGATCACACGGACGTAACTTTCGCGCCACGGCAAGGTCACCTAGACTTGGGCTGTGGCAGCAGATACTAAAATCGAAGAGAAGGAAATACAGTTGAGCGAGGTAGGTAACTCGATCAACGATGCGATTCCCGCTTGGCAAAGCCTGGCGGCGAATGCGGCTGGAGCCATCCTTGGTTGGCCACACTTGGGCCCTGAGACGGCGCAAGCCGCGATTTCTCATATTGCTCGGTTCCTCTCGCGATCAGAATCGTCCACGCCACCGCCTCAGTCGTCCCAGAAATAATTGATTTCCCTGCGGCTCGCTCCCCGGTCACCTCTAGTTGACAGCCAGCAAAGTTGGTAGCATCAGACTGCTGGATTTCTTGAGTTGCCGTGTGCCGGTAAAGTCTCCTCAATTCGAACTCGTGTGGTGCTCTGCGGACGTAGTCTCGTTTACGTCGCGCTTGTACGAACGCTCTGGGGCCCAAGTACTTGGACTGACGCCTGAAGAATTTGCCATCGTGCTGCACGGCGTGGCCGAGAAACAAATTCCTGCCGGGGACAGTTCGAAAGCGGTTTGCGAACTGCTCGAGAGTTTGCGAATCGAGGATCTGACACTAGCTCGCGCCTGCGCCGCAGGCAAGGAACGGGCGTGGGAAGTTTTTCTGACCCGCTTCCGGGAGAAGCTTTACGACATCGCTGCGGGAATTACGAAAGAGAGCTCCTCGGCTCGGGAACTGGCTGACTCCCTCTACGGTGAACTCTATGGAGTGACCACGCGCGACGGCGAACGGGTTTCGAAGCTTGCTTTTTATACTGGACGCGGGTCGCTCGAAGGCTGGTTGCGCACGGTTCTTGCCCAGGAGCATATCAATCGCTACCGCAAGCAAAAGCGTCTGGTCAGTCTGGATGAGAAAAGTGAAGAAGGAGTGCAGTTCGCCGCGCAGCCTACGGTCGCGCAGGACGCCGGTTTGGTCGATCCCCGAATCGAATCTGCGGTAGACGAGGTGCTCACACGGCTTCCGGCGGAAGACCGCTTCGTTTTGGCTGCCTATTATCTCGACGAACGTACACTGGCGGATATTGCGCGGACGCTGCGGGTCCATGAATCCACCATCAGCCGGAAATTGACAAAGCTGGCGAAGTTGTTGAAGAAACAGGTGTTGGCGCAACTGGCCAAACAAGGCATGAGCCGGAGACAAGCTCAGGAAGCGCTTGAAGTCGATGTGCGCGATCTTGGTATAAATCTCCACAACCGACTGATGCAAGAAAGGCTTGACCCATCGTTCTCTATTAGTACCGCAAAAGGAAGCAAGCGGCCTTAATTCATCTTATGAAGGAAATGCCACAAATCGTTGTGCGGAGACTGCTAGCTCGGCAAGGTGGGGCTGAGGTCCATGCTCATCCCGATCCTAATTTTCTAAGCGCCTACGGGGACGGGTTGTTGGGCGCTGGCGAACGCTTGCAGATTACGGAGCATCTGGCGACGTGTTCGGATTGCCGCGAAGTAGCGTTTGTTTCTTTGCCGGCGATCACTGCTGACCTTGGCCAAGTAGTATCCGTTCACGGCCCGACTTGGAGCTGGTCGGTTTTGCGCTGGAGTGCAGCCATGGCTTGTGTCGCGATCATCGGGTGCGTCGTCGCCCTTAACTTCAGGGAACATCGCAGAGCCTCCCAGCAAATCGCGGCGAATTCCGTTCCAGCGATAGCAGTGACTCCGGCGGATGGTACGGTTGCTGCGCCGGTTGCGTCGTCAGCGTCTCCAAGTGGTTTGTCAGAGGCGTCGTCCGAACGGAAAGAAAGTGCCAAGAAAGGTGTCGCAGCCTTGGCAAACAGCAACGACGAGCCGGTTGCCTCTACCGCTACGCCATCATCAGGCGCAGTGCCTCGCAGCCTTTCGGGGGCGAGCGCTGATCAGGGCATGCGGCAGGCATTTGCGCCGGAATCGGACTCGCTTTCTCCTGCCCTGGCGTCACGCATGGTAGTCGCGACTGCTCCGCTGTGGACGCTGACGGCTGACGGAGGTCTGCAAAGGTCGCTCGACGGTGGCAAGACTTGGGCAGGCATTTTGGTGGCTCCTAATGTTCACTTCTTGGCGGTGTCGGCACTAAAGAGTGAAATTTGGGTTGTGGGTGTGAGTGGCGCAGTGTATCACTCCAACGACGCGGGACAGAGTTGGCATCAAGTGAAGCCGGCCGTCGCGGGGGAGTCGCTGTCCGCTGACGTAACGGGCGTTCAGTTTGTCGATGCGGCGCACGGGAGCCTCATCACAGGGGCGGCCACCTGGCTGACTGACGATGGCGGCGAAACCTGGCGCAAGAGGTAGCGTCGAATCCAAGCCTACAGTTTGCGATTCCCATTTTGTTATCGCCGATCGTTCTGGGAACGCTTTGTGGCGACTGAGAATTCTTTAACCCTCCTCTAATCTGCTTCTAATGCGGGTGGCGTGAATTAGAAATATGCCAACCGCCGACCGTGCGCCCACACCTTCCTCAGGCATTCTCATTGCCAGTCCAAATAGTCAAAAAGCCGCGCAACGTGCCGAGGTAGATCCGGTTAAGCAAGCTGGCCAGCAGGCCTATGCTTCCTGGGAGCGGGATGCCGAACGGGAGCGGCTCTTAAACGAACAGTTGCCGCAAGTGCGCTATATCGCGCGCCGCATCCATGAACGGCTGCCGCGCCATGTGCCATTTGAAGACTTGGTTCACGCTGGCGTCCTGGGTCTGATGGATGCCTTGAACAAGTTCGATCACGGCAAGCATGTGCAGTTTGGTTCCTATGCCAAGTTTCGTATTCGGGGCGCGATTCTCGACAGCCTGCGCGAAATGGACTGGAGTCCGCGCGATCTGCGCCGCAAGAGCCGTCAAGTGGAAGAGGCGCACAACAAACTGCGGCTGGAGTTGGGGCGCAATCCCCATGAGCCGGAACTGGCATTGGAGTTAGGCATGGAGCTGCATACGCTGCAACTTCTGTTGGGCGAAATCGACGGTCTGGAGGTGGGCAGCCTTCGGATCCAGTCGTCGCGGGACGGCAGCGACGAGGATATGTGCGAGTACTTGCCCAATGATCCGGAGGAAACGCCGCTGGTGATTTGTCTGCACTCCGAGATGAAGGAGCTTCTAAGCAAAGCGATTTCCGATTTGGCTGAAAAAGAGCGACAGGTGATGGCGCTCTATTACTTCGAAGAACTCACCATGAAAGAAGTAGGGGCGGTGTTGGGCGTGGGAGAATCGCGGGTCTCGCAGATTCACTCGATGGCGGTGGTGCGGTTGCGGGCCCGGATGGCCGAACTGACCGCCGCACCCTCTCCAGAGCGGGCGCGAAACGCGGCTGCTGGAGCATAATCGCTATGGAATCTTCGGCCAACAACGAATCGACGCCATGGTGGAGGGCGAGGGTACGGCAGTTTTCCCTCCCGAGCCCGCCATCACCGGAATCGAGGAGGAAATTCTAGAGATTGTGATTCGCATTACGTGCGCGATTGTGTAAACGCCCGGAAGGCTCTGTCCGTGGGTTTTACTTTCGAGATGCGGATGCTGCCCCAGCAAGTGGACCAGCAAGACAAGACGCTCGGCCTCAGCTTGGAGGTCTCGGTTGCGGAAAGCCGCGGACGTTGAACTTGGTGGTTCCGTCAGCAGTTTCCAATGCTTTGCGGCTAAAGATCGCTCAAGCTATGAGCGGGAAGCGGCGCGCGCCACGCTGGCCGCAGCGGCGCATTTGCGGCAGCCTATGTTGCGCTGTCCCTTTGAGGTGCCGGGCACGCCCGCATTGGCAAAATGCGCCGCGATGCGAGCCCCCATCGTGCCCGCCCCCAGAATTGCGACCTTATGAATTTGTTTGCTCAGGCGACGTCCTCCGTTGTGCATGGTGCAGGGTTTTCCCGACATCAGGGCGCCGTATCGTGAGGAACGTTTGGGCGCTCGTCTACGACGTGGCTATTGCGTCACCGTCGTCCTGTGCCCGGTCTTGAGGCAATAGTTGCGGACGTCGCCGAAGCCGCCTACGGCAATGTGTCCGATGCTGAGCCAGCGTTCCATTTTGTGATGATGGGTGCGGTGGAACACATAGGACACGCCGATGGACGTGGCCGCGGCGGCGGCTTCCAGCGCGGCGAAGGCGGCGTCGTTGTAGACGATGTCGTCGGGAATGAGAATCTCCTGCCGGCCGCGTGCCAGAAAGTTCTTAGTTGAGGCGAAGTCCATGCCGCGCACGATGCCGACGCCGGTGAAGAGCAGAATGTTTTCGCGATCCCAGAATTTGTGTTCGGGGAGTCTCGCTGCGACTTCCGGCTTGGTCTGCGGCGTGGGAGTGTCTGGAAGCGGAGTTGCGTCCTGCGCGTGGCTTAGGCATGCGAGCGCTAGCCCGAGGATCGCCACTGCGGACACTTTAATTGTGGAACGCATCTTCTGCAATGTAACTGCTTCTCGGATAGTTTGCTAATGCCGGCCGCACAGTACCCCACCCTGTCGCAGGGTGCGCGACAAGGATGGGGCACCCGAGATTCCTCGCTTCGCTCAGAATGACGATCCCGCTTTATAATTG
>Ga0181525_10004241_pt1 | contig 11069 bp, 9 predicted proteins | sample PEATcosm2014_Bin_48_FD_121100 | JGI IMG/M metagenome (GOLD analysis project Ga0181525, IMG submission 121100) | Peatland microbial communities from MTU Mesocosm Facility, Houghton, MI, USA - PEATcosm2014_Bin06_10_metaG | ecosystem: Environmental > Terrestrial > Soil > Wetlands > Peat | place... | reverse complement strand
TTGGTGACGCTCTCGATGCGCTCGGCGGCGGAATTGAGCGCGGCCGCGACCGCCGCCTGCGCGGTCTGGTTCTGATCGGCAGAGGCTGCCTGCGCACCTCGGACGGCCGCGACCTCCTCCTCGAGACGTCTGACGCGCCCGCCCATTTCCGACAACTCGTCGGCGATGGTGATCGCTGCCATGACGGTCAGCCTGGTGTCCCCGATCTCGCCGAATTTGGTGCGCAGGCCTTCGATGCGAAGGTCGAGTTCGCGCGCGAGATTAAGCAAATGGTCTTCCTGGCCATCTTCGCAGGCCATGCGGAATTGCCGCCCATTGATGGTGACGCTGACCTGAGACATGCCGACCCTCGTACCTCGCCCGCCTTGTTCACTCGTCCTGCGCGAGCACGCTCCGGATCGTTTCGATCGCCGCGTCGATCCGCTCCACCACCTCGCGGCTCGCGGTTTCGAGCCCGCGCGAATGCGCCGTGGCCAGATCGAGTTCGCTGGCGAGCCGCGCGCGGTCGGTGCCGAGAGCGTGGATTTGCGTCGCCAAAGCGTCCTGACTGCGATCGCTCTCGCCGCGCCGCTCGGCCGCCGCTTCGAGCGCGTCGAGCGCAAGCTTGAGGCGCCGGCTCGCTTTCTCGAGCAAATCCGTGTCGCTCATTTGGCCATCCGCCGCGGCCACAAATACCGCCACACCACGAGGTGAAAATCGTGCGACGGCAACTATTTACGAAAGGAACCTTACGTCGCATCGAGCAAGAGCGTCAACGCCCAAAGCGATGCGCTCCCGAGCCTGTGCACGACGCAGTTGGACGCGCGGTCGCGCAATTGACTCAAGGCGCTCGCATGCTAATTGTGCCCCGTAAGTTCCCGTGATCGCGGCGGTTTCGCACCCGCGCCGCGCTTGGCCCGTTCCATGACGATGCCGGACCGTCTTGCCACGGCGAGCGCAAACCTCGCCCAGGCGCAACGTTTTCCCTCCACAGCCGCGAGTCCGACCTCGCATGCGGACCACGACCGCATGGCCAACGCCATCCGCGCGCTCGCCATGGATGCGGTCGAGCAGGCGAAAAGCGGACATCCCGGCTTGCCGATGGGCGCAGCCGACATCGCCACCGTGCTGTTCTCGCGCTTTCTCAAATTCGATCCGGCCGATCCGGCATGGCCCGACCGCGACCGCTTTGTGCTCTCGGCCGGTCACGGCTCGATGCTGCTCTACGCGCTGCTGCATCTCACCGGCTACGAGGCGATGACCATCGGCGAGATCAAGCGCTTCCGCCAGTTTGGCTCCCTCACGCCCGGCCATCCCGAATACGGCCACACGCCAGGCGTCGAAACCACGACCGGACCGCTCGGCCAGGGGCTCGCCAATGCGGTCGGCATGGCGATCGCCGAACGCCACCTCGCCGCGGAGTTCGGCGGCGACATCGTCGATCACTTTACCTATGTGCTCACCTCCGACGGCGATTTGATGGAAGGCATCAGCCAGGAGGCAATCGCGCTTGCCGGCCATCTGCGGCTGAAAAAGCTCATCGTGCTGTTCGACGACAACGGCATCTCGATCGACGGGCCGTTGGCGCTCGCCGATTCCGTCGATCAGGTTAAACGCTTCGAAGCCGCAGGCTGGACGGCGACCCGTATCGACGGCCACGATCCGGCAGCGATTGCCGCAGCACTCGAAACCGCAAAGAAATCCGAGCGGCCCTCGATGATCGCCTGCCGCACCATCATCGGCTTCGGCGCGCCGACCAAAGCCGGCAGCGAGAAGAGCCACGGTTCGGCGCTCGGCGCCGAGGAGATCGCGGGTGCCCGGCAAAAGCTCGGCTGGACGGCGCCGGCTTTCGAAATTCCCGCCGCCATCCGTGCGCAATGGCGGACCGCCGGCGAGCGCGGTCGGCCGCTGCGGCTTGCCTGGCAGGCGCGGCTGGCCGCGATCGATCCGGCAAAGCGCGTGGAATTCACGCGCCGCACCCAAGGCGCGCTGCCGGCGGACAAGCTTACGGCGGCGGTGCGCTCGCTGAAAAAGAATCTCGCCGAGGCGCCGAAAGAGATCGCCACGCGCTCCGCATCCGAATTTGCGCTCGAGACGCTGACAGTGGCGCTCCCGGAAATGGTCGGCGGCTCGGCCGATCTCACCGGCTCCAACAACACGCGCACCAAGGCGATGAAGGCGATGAGCGCGGCGGACTATTCCGGCCGCTTCATTCATTACGGCGTGCGCGAGCATGGCATGGCGGCGGCCATGAACGGCATGTCGCTCCACGGCGGCATCATTCCCTATTCCGGCACGTTCCTCGTCTTCTCCGATTATTGCCGGCCAGCGATCCGGCTCGCCGCGCTGATGGGCCGGCGCGTTATCCACGTCATGACGCACGACTCGATCGGGCTTGGCGAAGATGGTCCGACGCACCAGCCGGTCGAGCACCTGGCCGCCTTGCGCGCCATCCCCAACCTCAAAGTGTTCCGTCCCTGCGACGCGGTCGAGACCATCGAATGCTGGCAATTGGCGCTGCAGAGCGAGAACGGGCCGAGCGTGCTCGCGCTCACGCGGCAGAACCTGCCGCAACTGCGCCTCGGCCCGGACGAGGAAAACCGCTGCGCACGGGGCGCCTACGAGCTGGTGCCGGCCGAAGGCGGCGACGCCGCCGTCTCGCTGTTTGCCACCGGATCGGAAGTCGCCATCGCGGTCGCGGCCCGGAAGCTTCTTGCAGCGAGCGGCATCCCGGCGCGGGTAGTGTCGGTGCCGTGCTTCGAGCTTCTGTTTGCCGCGCCGGAGGCTGAGCGCGCGGCCATTATCGGCAAGACGAAAGTCAACATCGCCGTCGAAGCCGGAATGCGCCAGGGCTGGGACGCCATCACCGGCTCCGCCGGAGTTTTTGTCGGCATGACCGGGTTTGGCGCCAGTGCGCCCTATAAGGAGCTTTACCAACATTTTGGCGTTACGCCGGAAAAGGTGGCGGACGCGGCTTTAACGCGCCTAAAAAGCTAGAAAGATCGTAGGGAGAAATCAGGAATGCCGGTACGCGTAGCGATCAACGGGTTTGGCCGCATCGGCCGCAATATCTTACGCGCGGCGGTGGAAGCGGGTCGCAAGGATTTCGAAGTCGTCGCCGTCAACGATCTCGCCCCGGTCGAGACCAACGCGCACCTTTTGCGCTTCGATTCCGTGCATGGCCGCTTTCCGGGCGAAGTCACCGTCACGGGCGACACCATCAATTGCGGCAACGGACCGATCAAGGTCACCGCGGTGAAGGACCCGACGCAATTGCCTTGGAAGGAGTTGGGCATCGACATCGCGCTCGAATGCACTGGCATCTTTACCTCAAAGGAAAAAGCCGCGGCGCATCTGCAAGCCGGCGCCAAGCGCGTCCTGATCTCGGCGCCGGCCGAGGGCGTCGACCTCACCGTCGTCTACGGCGTCAACCACGACAAGCTGACCAAGTCGCATGTCGTCATTTCCAACGCCTCGTGCACGACCAATTGCCTCGCGCCCGTCGCCAAGGTGCTCAACGACGCCGTCGGCATCGACAAGGGCTTTATGACGACGGTGCATGCCTACACCAACGACCAGCCCTCGCTCGATCAGGTGCACAAGGATCTCTACCGCGCGCGCGCGGCGGCGCTGAACATGATCCCGACCTCCACCGGCGCGGCGAAAGCGGTCGGCCTGGTGCTGCCGGAACTTGCCGGGCGGCTCGACGGCGTTTCCATCCGCGTGCCGACGCCGAACGTCTCGGTGATCGACTTCAAGTTCGTCGCCAAGCGCGCGACCTCGAAGGACGAGATCAACGCCGCGGTCAAGCGCGCCGCCGAGCAGCAGCTCAAAGGCATTCTCGGCTATACCGACGCGCCTAACGTCTCCAGCGACTTCAACCACGACCCGCATTCGGCGATCTTCCACATGGACCAGACCAAGGTGATGGACGGCACGCTGGTGCGCGTGATGTCGTGGTACGATAACGAATGGGGCTTCTCCAACCGCATGGTCGATACCGCGGTGGCGATAAGCAAGCTGATCTGAACTCTCCGATGCGTTTTCGCAACCTCGACGACGCCGACGTGAAGGGCAAGCGCGTGCTCGTTCGCGTCGACCTCAACGTGCCGATGCAGGACGGCAAGATTCTCGACGCGACCCGCATCGAGGAAATCGCCCCGACGATCATCGAATTGTCCGAAAAGGGCGGCAAAGTCATCCTCTTGTCTCATTTCGGCCGGCCAAAGGCACGCGACCCGAAATACTCGCTGCGGGCGGTCGCTCCCGCCGTGGCGAAAATCGTCAAACGGCCGGTCGCCTTCGCCGAGGATTGCGTCGGTCCGCAAGCCGAAGTGGCAGTCGCCGCGATGAAAAACGGCGACGTTCTTTGTCTGGAGAACACCCGCTTTCATCCCGAAGAAGAAAAGAACGATAAGCTGTTCGCCAAACAGCTTGCGGCCCTTGGCGACTTGTTCGTCGATGAGGCCTTCTCCGCCGCTCACCGCGAGCACGCCGCCAACAGTTCGATCGTGACCGTGTCCAATCTGCCGGCCTATCCCGGCCGCGCCATGGCCGCCGAACTCAAAGCACTCGAGAAGGCGTTCGAGCACCCCCAGCATCCGGTGGCGGCGATCGTCGGAGGGGCGAAAATCTCCACCAAGCTCGAACTGCTCGGGCATCTGCTGGTGAAAGTCGAGACGCTGATCATCGGCGGCGGCATGGCGAATACGTTTCTCGCCGCTCAGGGCAAGGCCATCGGCAAGTCGCTGTGCGAGAGCGATCTCGTTCCCGCCGCGCGCGACATCCTCGCCAAGGCCAAATCGCTCGGCCGCGAGATCGTGCTGCCGGTGGACGCGGTCGTGGCGCAAAAGTTCGCTGCGCACGCGCCCTCCCGCGTCGTATCCGTGGACAACATCGGCGCCACTGACATGATCCTCGACATCGGCCCGCGCTCGGTGGAATACGTTATATCCGTGCTGGCCCGGACCAAAACGCTGGTCTGGAACGGCCCGTTCGGCGCCTTCGAATACGAACCGTTCGATACCGGCACGATCGAAGTGGCCGAGGCGGTGGCGGAACTGACGCAAGCCGGCAGGCTTGTCAGTTTCGCAGGCGGCGGCGATACGGTGGCGGCGCTCAACGCCGCCGGCGTGACCGGCCGCTTGACCCATGTATCGACCGCGGGCGGCGCCTTTTTGGAGTCGCTCGAAGGTAAGACGCTGCCGGGCGTCGAGGTGTTGATGGTTTCGGAGATTCCTGCGGCGGGGAGATGAGTCATAATGTCCGGCACGGTTAAATCGAGGAGGGTGCGATGAACCTCAGCGAATTGAACAAGACAGCAGAAGCCATGGTCGCTCCCGGCCGCGGCATCCTTGCCGCCGATGAATCGACCTCGACGATCAAAAAGCGCTTCGATGCCATCGGCGTTGATTCGACGCCGATCGCGCGGCGCGATTACCGCGAGATGCTGTTCCGCAGCACCGAGGCGATGTCGAAGAACATTTCCGGGGTCATTCTCTACGACGAGACCATCCGGCAGAACGCCAAGGACGGCACGCCTTTGGTCAAAGTGATAGAGCAAGCGGGCGCGCTGCCGGGCATCAAGGTCGACAAGGGCACGACGCCACTGCCCTTCTGCCCCGGCGAAGTGGTCACGGAAGGGCTCGACGGCCTGCGCGAACGGCTCGTCGAATATCGCGGGCTCGGCGCCAAATTCGCCAAATGGCGGGCGGTAATCGATATCGGCCCCGGCATCCCCACTTTCGGCTGCCTTTATGCCAACGCGCATGCGCTCGCGCGCTATGCCGCGCTCTGCCAGGACGAGGACATCGTTCCGATTGTCGAGCCCGAAGTGCTGATGGACGGCGATCACACCATCGAGCGTTGCGCCACGGTTACCGAGTGGGTGCTCAACACCGTGTTCGAGCAGCTTTTCTACCAACGCGTCGCGCTCGAAGGGATCGTGCTCAAGCCGAACATGGTGGTGTCCGGCAAGAAGTCGTCCAAGCAGGCCCCGGTCGAAGAGGTCGCCGAGAAGACCGTGCGCGTCCTCAAGGCGTGCGTCCCCGCGGCCGTGCCCGGCATCGCGTTTTTGTCCGGCGGCCAGTCGGATGAAGAGGCAACCGCGCATCTCGATGCCATCAACAAGTTGGGACCGCTGCCCTGGCACGTGACGTTCTCTTATGGCCGCGCCTTGCAGGCGGCGCCGCAAAAAGCCTGGGCGGGCAAGCCGGAAAATGTCGGCGCAGCGCAGCGCGCCTTCGGCCATCGCGCCACGATGAACGGGCTCGCCGCGCTCGGAAAATGGAAAGCCGATCTCGAAAAGAAAGCGGCGTGACTTGTCTTATCCTCCCCCGTTCGCGGGGGCGGATGGCGAAGCGGCAATGACCAACTCCCACCCACGCCTCTACTTGGTCACTCCGCACCTCGGCGATACGGCGCCGTTTATCCACGGCCTCGGCGCGGCGCTGGATGCGGGCGACATTGCCGCCATTCTCCTGCGCCTCGAAGGCGCCGACGAACGCACCCTGATCGGCCGCGTCAAATCTGTCGCCGCCATTGTCCAGCGCCGCGACGTAGCCCTCATTCTCGACGGCTTTCCGCAGATCGCGGTGCGCGCCGGCGCCGACGGCGCCCATCTTACCGGCACCGAAGCGCTGACTGACGCGCTATCCGCGCTCAAGCCCGATCTCATCGCCGGCGCCGGCGGCCTGCGCAGCCGTCATGACGCCATGCTCGCCGCAGAAACCGGCGCCGACTATGTGATGTTCGGCGAGGCCGACAGCCGCGGCGGCCGGCCGCCCTTTGCCGCCACGGTAGAGCGGCTAGAGTGGTGGGCGGAGCTGTTCCAGGCGCCCTGCGTCGGTTATGCGGCTAACCTCGACGAGGTTGGCCCGCTGGCGAAGGCGCAAACCGATTTCGTTGCGCTCGGTGACTGGATATGGACGAACGAGCAAACGCCGGCCGCAGCGGTCGCAGCGGCCACCGAACGCATCGCCGCCGCGAGCGCGCAAGGGGCGGCCGGACTCGCGCCCAAATGATCGGAAGGATGAGCGATAACGCAAAGGCCATCGCCGCGGCCTCGCTGCTCGCGGCAATGATTCTGCCGCTCCCTTCTTCTGTCGCCGCCGCCGACCCCGATCTGGCCTATGGCGAATATCAGCGCGGCAATTATCAGCGCGCCTTTGCGCTCGCCACTCACTACGTCGAAGCGAACAACGACATGAAGGCGATGACCTTGCTCGGCGAGCTTTACGCGACGGGCTATTGTGTTCCGCGCGACGACGCCAAAGCGGCCGAATGGTACAAGCTCGCCGCCGACCGCGGCGACCGCGACGCCATGTTCGCGCTCGCCATTTTCCGCCTTGAAGGCCGCGCCGGCCCGCGCGACCGCGACGCCAGTGCCAAATGGCTCACCGCCGCCGCCAAGCTCGGCCATCCGCTCGCCGCCTACAACCTGGCGCTCCTCTACATGGAGGGCCAGTTGTTTCCGCAGGATTTCAACCGCGCCGCCGAACTTTTGCGCGTCGCAGCCCTTGCCGGCAATCCGGAAGCGCAATATGCGCTCGGCACCCTCTACAAGGAGGGACGCGGCGTCGCCAAGAATATGAGCGAGGCCGTGCGGCTGTGGGCGCAAGCGGCGCTCGCCGACAATCCCGACGCGCAGGTCGAGTATGCGATCGCGCTATTCAACGGCCAAGGCGTCGCCAAGAATGAGCAGAATGCGGCAGTCCTGTTCCACCGCGCGGCGCAGCACGGCAATCCGATCGCCCAGGACCGCTATGCCCGCATCCTCGCCGAAGGCCGCGGCGCGCCGAAGGATCCGGTGCAGGCGACCAAGTGGCACCTGATCTCCAAGGCCGGCGGCGAGAGCAACATCGCGCTCGACGATTTCGTCAGCAGACTCGATGCCTACAGCCGCAGCGAGGGCGAAGCGGCGGCGAAAAAGTGGGTTGACGCGCTGAAAAAGCCGCCGTCGTAGACGTCATTGTGAGCGCAGCGAAGCAATCCAGCTGGAAACGCTGGATTGCTTCGTCGCTTCGCTCCTCTCAATGACGACCGCATTGGACTTGCACATGGCGCCTAGCGCGGGTACCGCAGGCGATCATGCCCCATTCAGCCCTGCTCAATGTCATGATCAAAGCGGCCTATCGCGCCGGCCGAAGCCTCAAGCGCGACCTCGGCGAAGTCGAGAATCTGCAGGTCTCGCTCAAGGGGCCGCGCAATTTCGTCACCGCCGCCGACCGCCGCGCCGAGGAGATCGTGCGGGAGGACTTGGCCAAGGCGCGGCCGGATTACGGCTTTCTCGGCGAGGAAGGCGGCGCCCGCGCCGGCACCGATACGAACAACCGCTGGATCGTCGATCCGCTCGACGGCACCACCAATTTCCTGCACGGCATCCCGCATTTCGCGGTGTCGATCGCGCTCGAACGCAGCAGCGCCATCGTCGCCGGCGTCACCTACAATCCGGCGAACGACGACCTGTTCGTCGCCGAGCGCGGCAAGGGCGCGTTCCTCAACGACCGGCGCATCCGCGTCGCCGCGCGCAAGACTTTGGCCGAAGCGGTCGTCGCCTGCGGCCTGCCGCATTTCGGCCGCGGCGATCTCGACGTCGCGCGCAACGAAATCGCCGCCGCCCAGCAGCATTACGCCGGGCTGCGCCGGTTCGGCGCGGCAACCCTCGATCTCGCCTGGATCGCCGCCGGCCGCTTCGACGCCTATTGGGAGCGCGACCTGTCGCCATGGGACGTCGCCGCCGGATTGATTCTGGTGCGCGAGGCCGGCGGCTTCATCACCGATCTTGAGGGCGGCGACGGCGCCCTGACCAAAGGCGAAGTCGCCGCTGGCAACGACACCATGCATCGCGAGCTGCTGCGCCTGCTCAAGGGAGCCGCCAAAGATGCCGAGAAGAACGCCGAGCCGGCGAAAGCGCAGTAAAGCTTTTGGCGCTTTGTCGGCCGTGCCATCAGCGCGCCGCAAAGCTTGCCAAAGTCGCAAGTCCGAAGCGCCGATTAGCCGCGCCGCGGCGCGGATTTGATGCGTTTTTCTTCGCTGCGGGCTATGCCATATTGCGACAAACGCCGCTGACGTGAAAGCAATGGCCGACACGACCGATCAAGCCAAACTTCCTTCACCCCGCATCTTCGTCGTCCGGATGCTGGTGTTCCTCGTCCTTTGCGGGCTGATCGCGTTTGTGCTGCAACGTCAAATCATCAACGCCTTCATGGCCAATCCGTGGCTCAACGGGTTGATCCTCGGCGTCCTCCTCATCGGCATCATTCTGTCGTTCCATCGCGTCATCCGGCTATTCCCGGAGGTGTCCTGGGTCAACAGCTTCCGCCGCGCCGATCCTGCAGCGCCGCTGCCGCGGGCGCCGACCCTGCTGGCGCCCATGGCCGCGATGCTGGGGGGCGAGCGAAGGGGCCGCGTCGCCATCTCGGCGCAGACGATGCGGGCCTTTCTCGATTCGCTGGCGAGCCGGCTCGATGAGGCGCGCGACATTTCCCGCTATCTGACCGGGCTTCTGGTCTTCCTCGGCCTTCTCGGCACCTTCTGGGGCCTGATCGAAACGGTCGGTTCGGTCGGCGGCATCATCAACAATCTCAGCGTCGGCGGCGATGCCGATACGGTGTTCAACGCGCTCAAGGAAGGCCTGGCGGCGCCGCTCGGCGGCATGGGAATTTCGTTTTCCTCGTCGCTATTCGGGCTCGCAGGCTCGCTCGTGCTGGGCTTTCTCGATCTGCAGACCAGCCAGGCGCAGAACCGCTTCTACAACAACCTCGAAGACTGGCTCGCGACCACGGTGCAGGATCTCGGCGCGGTCGGCACCGCCGGACCGGGCAACGACATCATCGAGCGGCTGCGCCAGGCAGCCGGCGAAACCGGATCGGGCAAGGCGACGACCGCGGCGATGGCCAATCTCGCCGAAGCGATCCAAGGCCTGGTGCAGCACATGCGCGCCGAGCAACAGATGATCCGCGAATGGGCCGACGCGCAGGCCAAGCTCAATGGCGACATCAAGCGGCTCCTGGAAACGCTTTCGCGGGAAACCGTCGGCCGGTAGCCGCAACAGAAGCGCGAAACTAAAGGCGCGAAGATATGGCGCTCGCACGCAGCCGCCGCGACAGCGGCATGAACTACTGGCCGGGTTTCGTCGACGCGCTGTCGACGCTGATCCTGTCGATCATCTTTCTGCTCACCGTGTTCATGGTGGCGCAGTTCTTTCTTTCCCAGGAGGTCGCGGGCAAGGATACCGCGCTGGCGCGGCTCAACGCGCAGATTTCGCGGCTGTCGGACCTTCTCTCGCTGGAGCGAACCGGCAAGACCAGTCTCGAAGAGGAGGTAGCGCGGTTGCGCGCCTCGCTGTCGGGCGCCGAAGGCGAGCGCGACCGGCTGCGTGGCGCCGCCGAAGGCGCGCGCGGCGCCGATACCCGCAAGGCCGAGGCCGGCAAGCTCTCGACGCAACTCGACATCGAGAAAGAGGCGACGGCGCGCGCCGTGGCGCAGATCGAGATCCTCAATCAGCAGATCGGCGCGCTGCGCCGGCAGATCGGCGCGCTGGAAGAAGCGCTCGGCACATCCGAGCGCAAGGAGAACGAGGCGCAGCTGCATATCGCCGATCTCGGCCAGCGCCTGAACGTGGCGCTGGCGCAGCGCGTGCAGGAGCTCTCGCGCTACCGGTCGGATTTCTTCGGCAAGCTGCGCGACATCCTCGGCAACCGCCCCGATATCCGCGTCGCCGGCGACCGCTTCGTGTTCCAGTCCGAGGTGTTCTTCGATTCCGGCCAGGCGGAGCTGCGGCCGGAAGGCCGCGCCGAGCTCGACAAGCTCGCGAGCGCGCTGACCGATCTGGAAAGGCAGATACCCTCGGAGATCAACTGGGTGCTGCGCGTCGACGGCCACACCGATACCCGCCCGCTCTCGGGCAACTCGCCGTTCAAGTCGAACTGGCAGCTCTCCGCCGAGCGCGCCATCTCGGTGGTGCAATATCTGATCGCTAAGGGAGTTTCACCGCAGCGGCTCGTCGCCGCCGGCTTCGGCGAGTTCCAGCCGATCGATCAGGGCACCACCGACGAAGCCTACAGCCGCAACCGCCGCATCGAGCTGAA
>Ga0181525_10004240_pt1 | contig 11069 bp, 12 predicted proteins | sample PEATcosm2014_Bin_48_FD_121100 | JGI IMG/M metagenome (GOLD analysis project Ga0181525, IMG submission 121100) | Peatland microbial communities from MTU Mesocosm Facility, Houghton, MI, USA - PEATcosm2014_Bin06_10_metaG | ecosystem: Environmental > Terrestrial > Soil > Wetlands > Peat | place... | reverse complement strand
TCGAACGGGCCGGCGCCCCAGGCCGTGCCGGCGGGAACGCTTTCGGAAGTCACCGGGGTCCCCGCCGCGGTGTTCGGCGCCGTCGGGACCTCCTCGCCCACAGTCCCGGTGGCACGGGCTCGGTCCCTCACCGGCCAGCCCCTGCTCGCCAGCGGCAAGAAGCCCGAAGTCCTCTATGTGGGGGCGGAGTTCTGCCCCTACTGCGCAGCCAGCAGGTGGCCCATGATACTCGCACTCATGCGCTTCGGAACCCTCACCAACATAGTCTACTCCGAGTCCAGCCCGACAGACGTATTCCCGAGCACTCCTACCTTTACGTTCTACCCGAACTACAGCTACAGCAGCAAGTACCTGAGCTTCAGGGCCTTCGAGACCGAGACCAGGACAAACCAGCCGCTGCAGCAGCTGGACAACGTATCATCTGCGCTCTACTACAAACATGCCACCGCGATCCCGTTCTTCGACTTCATGAACTCCTCCGTATCTGAGGGCTCTATAGTGAGCCCGGGAATATACAAGGGTCTCACCTGGGACCAGATTACAACTCAGCTCTCCACTCCCAACAGTGAGATCTCTCAGGAGGTCATAGGAGCCGCCAACATCTACACGGCGGAGATATGCATGAATCTGAACAACTCTGCCCCAGTCTGCTCTCAGGGCTATGTCAAGACAATCGAGAAGGCCATCTGAGCCTATTTGCCCCAGGGCTTTATGTCGAAGTATAGCACGGCCGCAATGATGATTAGAATCACGTCCTCCAGCGCGCTTATGGCTCCTTTTATCAGGACGCCTATGTTGCTTATCTCCGGATGCCTTACTGATATGATGCTATAGACCTGAAGCTGGTTGGTAATGTTTATGTAGTTGCCCACGAAGCCGGCTATCGCTATCGCAACGAATGCGATCGCGACTAGCTTTTCCAGCTTTCTGGTGTCCTTTCTTGCCATCTTCATCATCCGGCGTCCCAAACGCCAATACTACTCCTCCACCAATCTATAAAAGTTGATGAGATTTCCTTCTGACTAGGCGGGTAGCGCCCTTGCAAGCTCGAGCGCAACTCCTCTCTGCGAGTCTATCAGGTTGTGCTGCTCCTCCGGATCCGATGAGACGTCATAGAGCTCGTCCCTCCCCTTCCCGAAGTTGTGTATAAGCTTCATGCTTCCCTTGTAGACTGCCGTCACCTTCTGGTTGTGCCTGCTCTTCGCCCTGTATATCGCATCAGCGCTCTTCGACCTTGGCTTAAGCATGCGCAGGAACTCCTCGTCCCAGCCCTCGCTTATGCCTGTATGCTCGTTTATCACGTACCTGTCTACCTCCATATTTCCATTCAGGTGGTCGTGGCTGCCATCCGCGATGCCCAGCAGTGCGCCGCCGAGTGCCCTGAGTGAGACGCTCTGCTCCACGCGCATCGGTTCACCTGACATCTTGCCGTTGTCGAAGTTGGTCGCTATCAGCGGGACCTTTGCGATGCTCTCATAGGGCTTCAGCGAATGGTAAAGCAGGCCATGCTCACCAAAGAACTGGCCATGGTCCGAAGACACCACCACGGTCGCGTGGTCGAGGATGCCCTTGGACTTCATCATATCCAGCGTCCTCCCTATCGCGCCGTCCAGGTACCGCAGCCTTTTCAGGTATCCCGCGTAAAGCTGTTTGATCACGTCAGTGCTCATCTCCTCTATGCCGCTGAGATAGAGCCACTTATCCTGGACTATCTCCTTGTTCTTTGGCACTGGGTAGTTCTCGTGCGCCTCCATGTAGTTGATGAACATGAACTGCGACCGGTAGTCGTACTTGTAATCGAGGTAGCTTTTGATCGCACGTTCCGTGTCCTTTGCCCCTCGGTCCGACCTGTAGGTTCCGTCCGCCCTGCATACACCCTCGTTGAGCTTCCGCCTGAGGTACAGGTACAGCCAGTCAAGGAGCGTTGGCGGCAGCGCCCTGGTCATGTGGTAGCTGACCTTGAACATCTTCTCCCTGGCCGATGCGCCGCCATTTATTATGGGTGAAAGCTTCTGCACGAGACCCTTGTTGTACTTGAGGTTCGAGTCGAGCCAGACATCCTCTATGTGATCAAATCCAATGCCAAGGTTGGTAAAACTGGTTAGGAACGGGTTGTTGGAGAAGAGGGCGGTCTGGTAACCGAGCGAAGACATCCTGCTGGCTATGGTTTCAGTGCCATTTGGAAGGAACTGCGTCTTTACCATCCACGGATCTATGCTCCGGGTGCCACCAGCGAAGAAGTCCTTCGAGACTCCCTTGATGCTGGATACTCGCTTGCCAGTAAAGAGAGATGCATGCGACGGCGGCGACCAGGTGCCCGGTGCAACCGCATTCTCATAGAATGTGCCCTTTCGGCCCAGCCTGTTAATGTTGTCCAATCCAGGCTCCGCTAGCGCAGATGCCCGTATCGTGTCAGTCAAAAGGAATATGATATTCCTTCCTCCTGCGCCTCCTGCCATGAAAAGAGCTACTAGGAAACCCTATATATAGATTCTGATGAAACCGTTTCACCAAAATTAGATACCCGATTTGATAGCCCGGATCAAAAAAGGCTGATAAATAATCAATGTCAGGCTGCATCCGTAAAGCCTAAACGGTGTCTATCAAATGTCAGATTGCCTATTTATTGACCAGTAAAAGAGAAAATAGTCAGCCTTATAAATGAGACGACACAAACATCAAATAACGTGAGCCTAATGGACATATGTATTCTCAACCCCTACTTCTACCCATACAAAGGGGGAACCGAGAAGGTACTGCTCGAAGTCTATAGGAGGCTTGCCAAGAAGCACAATGTAACCATACTGACTTCGACCGTTCCGGGCAGAAATGAAGCGAGGAAGGAAGATATTCAGGGAATCAATGTGGTGAGGCTTAGGACCCACCAGGTGCCCTTTCCAGAGCTTCCTCTGCCATTCGAGTCCTTCGAGAACCTCAACTCCGAAATAAAAAAGGTCGACGCGGAAATATACCACATAAACAACCGATTCCAATATTACTACTACAACCTCCAATCCATCGCGAAGACCTCTGGGAAGCTCTGTCTGACAATTCACAACAGCCTCCCAATAAACATAAACCCACAAACAGACTTCTTCGGCCGCCTATACGATATCGCCTGGGGCAGAAAGATCATGCACCAGGCCGACCTGATCACAGGCGTCTCAAAGGATGCGATAGACGTGACCGTCCCGGAAAGAGACAAACCCAAGGCGCACGTTGTATACAACGGCGTCGACCCCAAGGTGTTCAAAAGATATCCGAAAAGCAATCCCAAGGTGGCAAAGCTCATAGACGAATTTTCATTCCACGGACCCACGGTAATATGCAACGGCCGCTTTGTACCGCAGAAAGGGCAGATATACCTGGTGAGGGCGCTCAGCCTAATATCAAAGGGCGGCGAAACCCCGAATCTTCTCCTGCTCGGCAAGGGCCCAATGGAGCCGGAGCTCAGGAATACCGCTGCCAACCTCGGCATAAACCTTGAAATAAGGTCTGACATAGGCGACGACAAGCTGCCCTACTACTATTCAGCCTGCGACATTGCCGTTGCACCTTCATTATACGAGCCGGCATCGCTTGCGGCGCTGGAGAGCATGGCCTGCGAGCTTCCCGTCATCGCATCCAGAATAGGCGGGCTGCCGGAAATGGTCGGCAAGTGCGGCATCTATGTCAAGCCCAAGGATCCGGAGGGCCTCGCCACTGCGATATCAGGCATCCTTTCCGACCAGAAGCTGGCGAAGAAAATGGGAAGCTGCGGAAGGGAAAAGGTGATGAAGGACCATTCCTGGGACAAGATAGCGAACCGATACGAAGAGCTATTCTTAAATACAATAAAAGCGTGAAGGAGCTATGGCAGAGAAACCCAAGGGCGAGATGAACAAGGCGGAGTACCTAAGCGCCGTAAGCAAGTTCAAGACCCTGATAGTGCTGACGCTGGTCGGCAGCATCATCGTATTCATCGTTGTTGCCCTGCTCGGTGGGATAGGGAAGGTCGTAAGCACCATAGAAAGCGCCAATCTCTACCTCTTCGCCGCGTCGTTCGCGCTGGTCTTCGCAGGAATGCTCACCAGGTTCGGAAGATGGAGCTACTGCCTCAAGCGGCTGAAGATAAAAATACCGTTCAAGAAAAGCTTCGCAGCCTACATGTCTCTCTATTCGATGGACATAACTCCGGGCCGGGTCGGCAGGATAGTGGCAGGTTACACCATCAACAAGGTCGCCAAGACCAAGTTCATGAAGGTCGCGCCCATCATCACGATAGATATCTTCTCCGACTTCCTCGGATTCGCCGTACTGGCGCTAATCACATCATTCTTCTTCCACAAGTTCTTCTGGTATGTGCTGCTCTTTGTCGGCCTGCTGTCCATCTCATTCGTATTCCTGCTGCATGAGGGTGCCTACAAGCTGATAAGGCGATCCAACTTCATGCGCAAGATCATGAACCGGTTCAGCTCGGACATCAGCGACTACTACGGGTCGCAGAACGTGCTCAACAACAAGAAGGTCTACCTCACTGCCCTACTCTACACCATCCCAGCAGAGATACTGGACTCGATGGCGTTGTACCTCTCGGCGCTGGCGGTCGGCGTGAAAGCCCTCGCCATCCCTTCAATCTTCATATACTCAGTGTCGCAGATATTCGGCATGGTTTCCACGCTTCCTGGAAGCGTAGGGGTCACTGACGGAACAATGGTCATTCTGCTGGGATCGACATTCAGCCTGAATGCGGCTCTGAGCTCGGCGATAACTATAATGACTAGGCTGTCTACTCTCTGGTTCAGCGTCATATTGGGTATGATCTTCTTTGTCTACACATTGCGATACTGGAACGACGAAAAAAAGAAGACAAAAACCCAACTAAGGCAAGTATAAATATTATATAAACAACAACACCGTTGTGATATCTTGCCTGATGCTCCCAGGTCGCTGCAGATGCCAAAGCAGCTCTCATTTTTTGAAGGTTCAGCATTATCCGATCCCAAATCGATGCTGAGGCTAGAGCCGCATATTGTGACAGGAAGGCACGTCTGGAATGTGGATGATCTAAAAAGAAGAATGGTAGTAGTCCATCAAGAAGCGATTAAATGCCTTTCTCCGGTCTTTAAAATCCGCCCACCCAAACCACTTCCGATAAAGATAGTAGACGATCCCAATCTTCTCGGTTCAATAATAGTAGATACCGTAAAAGTCGAAGACCACATAGCCCTATACAAAAATGCATGGGAAAAAGTAACCCAAATGACCATAAGCACAAGGGTAAAATCGGGATTAGAATCTGAACTTACCTGCGCACACGAAACCGGACACGGCCTACACATGCATGTTAAAGGGGAGGGGAACCATGAACGTGCTACCTACGAACAAAGAGAAATGGTGGCAATTCTGTCAAGCCTGCTATTTTTTCAGCAGTTGGGCCAGTTGGCAGAAGCAGAAAGACTAATGTTTACAAGAGATGCAGGCTGGGCCAGCAAGACGGAAAGAGCGCTACTTAAAACATTAAGCCAGTCCATGCTAGGGCCTGCCGACGCCTTAAACATACTCACCTATGAGTACTCGACCACGAACCGGCGTGACCTAACTGAATTGTACGAATTTAATCTAGAATCAAAAGAAGTATAAAACAGGAAAAGAAGAAACAAAGAGGCTTAGGCCTCTTCGTCAGACATGTCCACAGCTTCGTCATCGCTGGCTGCGGCGGATCCGCCTGCACCCTTTTCGATGACCTTTACCTTTCCGAACTTGCCCGATGCAAGCTGGGGTGTGCCCCTGAACTCGTTAACGTAACCGTTCTCGACCTCAATCGTGTCGCCCACGTCGACGTTGTTTATGTCATTGCCCCACAGAGACATGGCGATGGAGCCTGTGTCGTCCTGAAGCGTGATGTTTGCAACGCTGAGCCTCTTTCCATACTTTGTCACAACCTCTCTTGGGTTGTCCTTCTGAGAAACCTTACCCTGAACGGTAACGTTGCTCGCTCCGACTTTTAGTTCGCTTATTTTCATTCACTGCACCGATGATTAGCAACAAGTTTATGATTAGAAAGTTATTTAGCACAATAGCCCAATAGCGGCACAAACCTCTACGTTTTGCTTACTTCGCCCTTCAAATAGCAGTCCAGGATGCTCCTACTGGGCTCAAACACCCTAGCTGGCAGCTTATCAATCTGGAACCACCGCCATTCGGTTATGGTATCCGGCTCCATGACCTTCGGTTCGCCAACGAAGCTTTCGGCAATGGTACCAACGGTCACATAATGCGCCCTTTCTGTCTTTTCGTTATTAACGCAAAGCACCCTTACCGACCTTACTATTATCGCTGTCTCCTCCAATACCTCCCTCTTTGTGGTCTCCTCAAAAGTCTCCCCGAACTCTATGTGCCCTCCCGGCATGGTCCAACTCTCGCTGCCATCAAGCTCCGAGGTAAGCCTCCTTCCCAGGAGAACCTTCCCCTCTTTCAGGAGCATTACGCCGATCCCGGCCCCCACGCGCCTCGAATCCGTCATCTATACCATATTTCATGCTCAATTTAATAAAGCATCAGAGCCTAACCATCAGATATGGCAGGAGAGCAGCAGGCACCCGTGGGCATGCATCCCTCGTTCGCGAAGGTGATCGAGCAGAGGCAACGCCTCAAGGAGAAGCTCAGCAAGATCAAGCACAAGATCGGCGTCTACAGCGCCAAGGGGGGCGTCGGGAAAACCACGGTCGCAGTAAACCTCGCCTACACGCTCTCCAAGATGGGAAAGTCGGTGGGGCTTCTGGATGCAGACATAGACTGCCCGAACCTTCCGATGTTCTTGGGGATCGAGGAGAAAATAGACACATCTGTCCAGCCATTCAAGCCGATAATCAAGGACGGCGTCAAGGTCGCGTCCACGGCCATGCTCGTCGACGAGGCAAGCAAGCCGATAATCTGGAGGGGACCGATGATAACGAAGATGCTCAACGAGATGTTCGACGGAATCGACTGGGGCGAGCTCGACTACCTGATAATGGACCTTAGCCCCGGAACTTCAGATGCCCCACTTACAATAATGCAGCTTCTGCAGCTTGACGGGTTTGTCATCGTCACAACGCCGCAGAAGATAGCAGCCGTCAACTCCGGGCGATCCGGACTGATGGCCAAGAAGCTCAACGTTTCCCTGCTGGGTGTAGTGGAAAACATGTCCAGCGGAAAGCAAAGTGAACACACCACAGAGCTGCTGAAGACACTCGACACCGATCTCCTTGGCACAGTTTCAAGGTCGGACGACTTCAACAGCGCCAGCGACTCCGGAAAGGTCCCCGTGCTAAGCAACGAAAAGATAAGAAAGGAGTTCGAAGCAATCGCAAAGAAGCTGCCCTGATCCTAATATCTTGCTCCGTACCCGTAGGCGAGCCCGTATTCCGGTCCTCTCTCGTAGACCTGGTTGTAGGCTATCGCCTCCGATGATGCCGAATTCACCGCCGCCAGGAATGCCGCGAACTCGAATCCTGCTATGACTCCCTGGTAGATCGTGAAGCTTCCTATGTACTGGTAGACAAACAGCATTACCGCTAGTATGCTGACCACTGCCGCTATGACATGGCCCTGCTTCGACCCGAGCAGTATGTACCCTGCGCCCACAACGGTGAGCACCATCACGGCCAGGCTGCTAAGTATCAGTGAATAGGACAGGTTGATGCTGTTCAGGAAGCCCAGCGGGTTCTCGAATATGAATGTGATGAGATACACCAGCTGCCCGTTGGAGTAGTAGAGGAACAGCAGGAAGGTGCCTATCAGTATGAAAGCCGTCAGCAGGCTCGATGCGCTGTATTCGTTGGTGAGCGTGTCCGTGTAGTGGGCCGTTACTCTGTCTATATCCTCGATGCAGTAGTACTCCTTCTGGTACTCTATTATGTCCTCAAAGCAGAAGGGCCTGTGGCAGTAGTTGCAAATCGCATAGGCACGGCGGAACGGATGGGCGATGCAGTAATGGCCCTTGGCCTTGTCCTTGCTGTCCGCCCTTCCCTTCGGCACTATTTTTGTGTCCGACTGCGACGAGCCTCCCTGCACCACAGCCTCCTTGTAGAAGCTCATCGGGTCCGGGTAGTCCTCGCCCTGCTTGTAATAGATGGAGCCCGGGTCCTGGGTGTAATCATCCTTTTTGGCCTTCGGCTTTGCCTCGACCTTCGGCTGGGCTTCAATCTTTACTGGGGGAGGCGGTTCCAGATACCCTGCAATCTTTTCCTCCTTTACCACAGGGGCTGCCTTCTTCTCCACTTCAGCCGGCTTTGCCTGACTCATCCCTCGCATCTTAAAAATCAAAAGATCCGAGGACGAGTCCATGCCGATCAGCCAAATCTCTTCGATCTCTCGATGGACTGCCTTTTCAGCTTTTCGAATATTCCCCTGTGCTTTGCGCAGCTTATGCAGTAGGTCATCTTCCTCCTTTCGAAGAATCTGACGTCGGCCGTGGTCTTCAGCTCCGTATTGTAGCTTACTGGCTTGTCGAACGATACTGCCTTATCTCTTGGGACTCTCCTTCCGCACGAATCGCAACTAACCAATGTTTCTGATCCTCTTGACAATTAAAACACCTTGATATAATTGCGACGGCAAGATATTAATATCTCTTCACCAAGAAAGTTAATGGTGCTAAATTGAAGGTCTATGTCTTCGGGGGCTCCAAGGATGACTGCATAGAGCTTGCCAACCAGCTGAACGGAAGCGGGGCAACGGCCCTGATAGGCAAGGACGGTGAGGACATAAAGGACATCTCCGGGCGCCTCGGCAGGGGCATAGACTGCGCGGTCATGATCTCGGATGACCCGATAAAGACGTCGGTGCAGGCCAACCGCGACTCCAAGATACGGGCCGCGGTGTGCTACAACCAGAAGTCGCTGAAATCAGCATCCAGCGAGGACGTCAACCTTTTCATACTTGAAGCGGATGCCATCGACCGCCTGGACTTCTCGGTCCTGGCCGGCGGATCCTCATCCTCGCAGTCGGAAAGGGCAGAAAGGCCAGAGCGAAGCGAAAGGGTTCAGAGACCTGCATCCGTCAGAGAACCTGAAAGCGTCGGAGGAATCGGCATCAGCGCCGGCGGCCTGTTCAAAAGCATGGGCTTCGGAGGCGGATCCCAGACCCCACGCCAGAAGCCACTCACAAGGGATGTTGAAAAGCCCGTTCCCAAAAAGGAGTCCCGGAAGCCAGCTCCTGTAATCGATGACGAAGAGGAGGACAGCTCGCCAAGGTCGAAAAAGGACGGCGTCAGCGGGACCATCAAGGACCTGTTCGGGATAGAGGATTGAATGCTGGACTGCGAGGCGGCCAGCCGGCTGCTCATACCTGCATTCCGCGTTTCTGTGGCAAGGAAGCTAGTTTTCGACTATGGCATAAGCCAGAGCCGTGCCGCCACCCTGCTGGGTGTCAAGCAGGCCTCCATAAGCAAGTACCTCAAGGCGAAGGCCGGCAAGTCCGACAACGTCTCCAGGATGGCCAGCTACATAAGTACCAACGGCCTGGACCATGGCATACTGGAAATGGCGCTCAAGGGCTCCGAAAAAGAGTCAATTCTCAGGGCCCTGGAAATGGCCTCCTCCGACCCCCTGCTCACGGGCCGGCTTCTCTCGTCAAAGGGGGTGCAGATTTGAAAAAAACTACACCCAAAAAGGTGTAACCTTTAAATAGCTTCCCGCAGGGTTAATTAGCGTGGTTTAGATGCCGAACAGCCCACAGCATAGAGATAACGTTGAGAAGGTAGCGCAGAGCGCGACCGTTGTAATAGAGGAGATCAACTCCAAGAGGCCGGAGATAGCCGCCGACGTACCTGGGGTAAGCGACCCGGTGACGGCGCCCTATCACAGGACGATCGAAGAGATCGAGAAGATGCCGGTCATCGAGAAGACGATGACGGTATGCCCGGAGTGCAAGCTCATAATCAACGGCATAATCTACAAGGACGGAGACAACGTAATGATAAGAAAGAACTGCCCGGAGCACAACTGGACCATAGAGAAGTACTGGGAAGACTACGACATGTACATGAAGATGAGGAGGTACAACTACTTCGGCAGGGGCTTCGAGAATCCTAATTATATAACAGAGACGAAGGGTGCAAACTGCCCGTTCGACTGCGGAATGTGCGAAAGGCACAAGTCCCACACGGGATTGGCCAACGTGGTCATCACGAACAGATGCCACCTATCCTGCTGGTACTGCTTCTTCTATGCAAAGGAGGGTGAGCCGATCTACGAGCCAAGCCTCGCTGAGATAAAGAAGATATTTGTCAATCTGAGGAGCCAGAAGCCGATCGCGGCCAACGCAATCCAGATAACCGGAGGAGAGCCGACGATGCACCCCCACATAGTTGAGGTCGTCAAGATGGCCAAGGAATCCGGCTTCGACCAGATCCAGCTCAACACGACTGGAATCAACATCGGTCTCGACCCGGACATGGCATACCAGCTTAAGCACGCCGGAGTTAGCACGCTTTACATGAGCTTTGACGGAGTGTCGAAGAGGGCAAACCCCAAGAACCACTGGGAGGCCCCGATGACCCTCGACGCCATAAGGAAGTCGAAGGGAAGCGTCGTGCTTGTACCGACGGTAATAAGGACGATAAACGACCACGAGCTAGGTGCCATGGTCAACTTCGCACTGAACAACATCGACGTTGTCAGAGCTGTCAACTTCCAGCCTGTGTCCCTCGTAGGAAGAATGCCTGCAAGGCTCAGGGAGAAGCAGAGGATCTCGATTCCGGGAGCCATCAAGCTCATAGAGGAGCAGACAAACGGTGTCATAAGGAAGGAGCACTGGTTCTCTGTGCCATATGTCGGTGGAATAAACAAGTTCATCGAGGCGCTCACAGGGGAATTCAAGTACGACCTGTCCATCCACTTCGCGTGCGGTGCGGGCTGCTACATCTTCCTGGACAGCGACAACAAGATAATCCCGATCACAGAATTCGTGGACGCACAGGGGCTGCTTGAGCACCTGCAGAAGGCTGTCAACGACATGGACGGGAAGAACAAGATAGTCAAGCGGGCCATCGCCGTCAAGGCACTGCTCGGCCTGAACAAGTTCATCGACAAGAAGAAGCAGCC
>Ga0181525_10004239_pt1 | contig 11073 bp, 8 predicted proteins | sample PEATcosm2014_Bin_48_FD_121100 | JGI IMG/M metagenome (GOLD analysis project Ga0181525, IMG submission 121100) | Peatland microbial communities from MTU Mesocosm Facility, Houghton, MI, USA - PEATcosm2014_Bin06_10_metaG | ecosystem: Environmental > Terrestrial > Soil > Wetlands > Peat | place... | reverse complement strand
TTCGATCACGCGATCGTGTTGGCGGAACTCGGCGACTACCGCTCAGCGTTGGTCGAGATGCAGCGCTACTTGGCGCTCGCACCGGATGCGCCCAATGCGCGTCAGGCGCAGGACAAGATTTACGACTGGCAGCGCAAAGCGACCCAGGACCACTGACCCCCGACTTCAAGACGATTGCGGACTTCCGGCACGGCAGCGGCTTGAAAATCTGCCGCGTGTGTACCCAGCGCGTTACGCCGAGCGGTAGGTCCAGAAATCGAGAAGTGGCAACTTGCTGGATTTGCCCTGCTGGGGCCCAAACCGCACACGTCCAAGAAGCGGGCGCATAGATTCCTCGACAAAGCCGGCTTCACCTACAACACTAAGCGCGAAGAGTATGGGGTCCAACCGGCTAGCGGGCGACCTCGCGCATGATGACCGGGGAGCGCCGACAGAAGTTGCAGCAATACTAGAGCTCGGACTAGGCGCGATGCCCGATCAAGAAGCATCGGTCGCCACCTAGCGAGCGACGGATTATGCACTCGGTGCACTAGGACGTACTCGATGAAATGGAAACGCCACGGGAAGCTACCCCAGAGGCTTCCAATTGTCGCCGCCAGAACATCGGGCGCGCGTTCGGGACGACCAAAGCGCGGATAAGCGCCACGGGTTTCCTGAAAGGGACGCTACCCCCAGTCCAAACAGATACGTGCTTGCACGTTTCGTGCCTACAACTTGAAGCGGGCGATAGAGATTCTTGTAATGAGAGGATAACCTCAAGCAATGCGAGTATGGAAGGATATCCTTCGTCAAAATTCCGTAGCGCCCAAATTCAACGAAACTGAAATTATGAGAAATAGAGTCGCACACAGCCTCGGGCGAGGGGCGTCGCCCACAGTCGACTCGGCTCTTATGCGCCGTATCCGGGAAACGATCCAGGTCGAGATGAACCTGGTCGAGGCGAAACACATTCGGCATGTATTGGTATGCAGCCGGCGCATTACGAAAAGCAGCGATCGCGCTCTTAGACAAAGAAAAGTCTATTTTCTCGAACTCGATCAACTTTACCTTTCAACACCATCGGAAATGGACTGCCTAGGCAAGGGTGATTCGCTATGCCTATTCTTGCCATTTCGAATCAAATCGACCCAATGGAGAATTCATAGCATTAGTTTCGGCATTCTCGGCAATGTTCAATACGGGCAAACCTCTAAAACGGCGGCCGCGCGACCGATGCCAGAGAACGTCACCTCCGGCATAACTTATTAGTCTATGTATCCATCCATTAGGGCGACGAACACGACGAACATGCCATCCTAAATACTCGCGCTTTCAGACATGTAAGCTTTTGTTGTCGAACTTAATTGATTTTTGTCTGGCTCACATCTGCACGTCACTTCAACTGAGGCAACGTGAAACTTCAACTTGCACTAATTGCCGTGGCGATTACCTCAGGCGTCCAGATTTCCTTCGCCGAGTCACCATCAAATCCCAAGTTAGCCACTGACACATCCAGCTTGCTCTTTTGCGATCCTGGCAACCAAACGCTGATTTCGCAATTTGCATCAAACGTAGACTCGTGGGAGTCAGTGTTTAAAGGGGCGCAATCGGCATCAGAAAATGGAATGCCGATGCAAGCCTTCAATCTAGCAATTCGCGCGACCTGTCTGGTCCGGTCTCAAACCCCTGAAATATCAACGCAGATAGACGTCGCGGCGTTCGCGATCGAAGCGGCGCTTGACACGGACAATCAGGAAAATGCAACTTCAATCGCATCCGCATTTGGCGACGAATTTGCGCGCGTCAAAGACGAATTTAATTCTAAATCGGCACTTCGATGGCAGCTGGCCGAAGCAAGGATGATGGCCTACAACGAAAGAAATTTCGATGCGCTTGCTTTGCGCAAAACGCTAGAGCCAAAACTTGTTGAAACGTTTGGTCGAGATTCCGAGGAAAATTTAATCAACCAAATTCGAACTTGCAATATCAAACTACAACTCGGCGATATTAAGGACGCATTGAATCAACTTCAAACATTGAACGGTACCTATTCATTTAAAGAGACGACATCATGGCGCCTACGTAACCTTCTGGTCCGCGCAACTGCTTCGGCCGAGGCTCTCGCAGGAAAGGAACTTGACGCGATCCAACTTCTAAATGAATTCAAAGAGCGCTTGACGAAGGCGTTTGGTCCATCGGATTTCCGAGCCGTTGGAATCGAAGAGAATCTAAGCGAAATATTCACCAAAATCGATCAATACGAGGACGCCATCGAAAGCGCCTCACGTGTCTATCTTTGGCGTCAAGATAATCTTCCGCCAAAGGACCTAGGTATTTTGAGATCGCTATGGCAATTGGCCTGTCTATACATAGAAGTATCCAGACTGGAAACGGCAGGTTCGGTATTGCAGACTTTATCTGATGAGCTTTCGCAGGACACCGTGGGCGGACGAAGAATTCTTTATCTACAAGTCATGAGCTTGCAAGCCAATTTGGACTCTGGCCGCGGCGATTACGCTGAGGCACGAAAAAAATGGCAAATCGTCTATTCGGGTCTCGTAAGTATGTACGGTCCAAATTCGGCTGACGCGCGCCTTGAGGCTGCGAATCTAGCATTTGCGATGAGAAGAACTGGGCAAGCACAGGAAGCTTGTGAATTTCTGGGAAATCTCAAAAAGACGTTCACCAACTCCCAATTGGATGATTCATGGCTGGATGAATTCGCGCATATCGAGAATTCCGAATGTGTCCTCGAGCAGTCTCAGAATCAAGCCGATAGGAAATCGACGCTCGAGTCACTGGAAGTGTCGTGGGGTGTCATCGCGCAGCACGTTGGAATGTCGAATAGGAATTCCGTTGATGCTTTAGCCAAGGTAGCCGATCTGTTTTTGAGATTTGGAGATGAAGCATCCGCGAAGCGCAAGCTAAGTTTGCTTGTCAACTTAACTGAAGCAGAGAGAACTCATGCGTTTAAAGGTTCTCTTGCAAGAATGAACGCATATTCGCGTTGGATTTCTGATGCTCCAGGAAGCTCAAATCCGATTAACGGGTATCGAAATCTTGCATTTCTCGATGCTGAAAAAGGCGAATTGGAGAGTGCGCTGCAAATTTCGGAGCTTATTCGGGATAGAACCCTTGCCGATAGATTCTTTGAGGCGCGATTCAATCATTTGTTGCCTCCTGGCGCTCGCAATCGAAATCTCGAGTTGGCTGGGAAAATGCAAGAACTTGAGGAGGAGATTTCCTTTACCACGCGATTGACGGAGAGAATTCGCTTGGAGTCGGAAAGAAATCTACTCGCAGGGATTCGTGGTCGGATGGAACGTGAATACGTCAACAAAGAGGGTCCGGGGTCGATAATGGAATACGTCGCGCAACTTGACGATGCCCGAGAGGCGCTGAAAGTCGGCGAGGTCCTCGTTTCAATTCTCAGGTCGCGCGATAAATGGTGGGCATTGGTGCTTTTAAAGGATGAGCCCGCACATTTCGTGAAATTTGAAGATCCTGATCTTTCGAAAATTGCTGGAGCGTGGATGCTTTGGTTACATGGGAACCCAGTTCGCGCTTGGCGAAATAACGCTAATCGAATTGAAGTCGGCTTTGTCCGTCCAAATGATGCTGAAGCCAGTCAGCTAAATGAGAGCGAAATTCAAAAACGATTGAGCGAAGATATCTTCGCGCCCCTTTCGGAGTATCTAGTGTCGGCCAAGTGTTTAATCGTGATTGGCGACGGCGACTTGGATGGTCTACCCCTTCAAACACTTCAAGTTGGGGGGTATCTAGCGGTTGAAAAGTATGTAATTGACTATGCCCCTTCCATTTCCATCTTCGTGCAAATGCGCAGGGCGAACAGGAATGTTTCCTTTCGAAAGGATCTACTAGCAATTGCTGCAGCAGATGCCTTAGTGCCCGAGTCTTTAACGCCGCGTCGCGAAGATCATGTTGTCAATCAGACTAATGACGGCGTCAATTTAATTCATGTTCGCGATGAGGTCGAAGCGATTGGTGATTTATTTCCGGTCAAAAGACGATCGATCTGGATTGGAAATTCGGAAACAAAAGTGCGAATTCGGGAAGCTTCGATTAGCGGGGAATTGGAGCAGTATCGATTCATTCATTTCGCGGGGCATGCGATTGCCGACTTTGCCGATCCCGAACGGTCAATCATTGTGGTTTCTGGTCTAGACAAAGTGCCAAACAAACAACGAACAATTACAGCTGGCGAGATTTCTGGATTGCGCATGAGCGCGGACCTGTTCGTTTTGGCAGGATGCGAGACCGCGGTCGGTTGGTACGGAAGTTCGCAAGGTTTGTTGGGATTTGCCTACGCAGGCCTGGCAGCGGGAAATCGGTCGGAGCTATTGACGCTTTGGCCAATCGAGGACCGATTAACGGCTCAGTTTATGGGCGATTTGTATGCGCGACTGCGTCGTGGCGTTGCGCCCAGCATTGCCCTTGCCGAAACTCAACGCCAGTTTCTACACTCCTACGATCCTCACATGGCGGACCTTCGGTCATGGGCGCCGTATGTAATCTACGGAGCAAACTGAGAGCAGACTAAAGTGGCCTCGTATCGTCCCTCTTCGCTGGCCGCCGTTGCGGGGCAAGCAGGAAGCTATTGAGCAGCGGCCAGATGACGGCCCCGACGACGCTCGAGAGAAGTCCCAACCACCAACCTGGCGAAGCACCTCCCACCCAAAGCCGGATTGCGGCGGAGGCGAGCTGGGCGACGAGCAACAACGCGAACACATAGATCGTCTGACTCAGTACGGGGAACCACTGGATTCTGCGGTGCAGACTGATCGCGCCGTAGGAGACGAGCGTGTACGCCAGGGCGTGCTCGCCGAAGAGCGTGCCGTTATGCACGTCCATCAACAGGCCGAACACGAAGGCGATGCCCATGCCCACGCGCCTGGGCTGGTGGACGTTCCAGAAGACGAGCGTCAGCGCAAAGAAATCCGGCACCCAGACGTCCTTGCCCCAGGGCAGCAGGTTCAGGAGGAACGCGCCGATCAGCGTGGACCAGATGAAACCAGGCCGCACGGGGCGCAGAACCTGCTCGGGTCGCAGCGAACGGCCGATCGTTGGCGGACGCATCGTGCCGGGATTGGTCACCGTGGTGCCGTTGGAGCCCGTGCGGCTGGTCCACATCTTCATCGCCGCACCGCCTTGCTGTTCGGGCGTTCGTTCGCGGGCTTTCTTTGCTCGGCCTCGGGAAGCGGCAGTGGTGGCGGCTTGGTCATCAGCACGAGCAGCAATCGGCTTTCGCTCAGCCCGGCGGCGGGCTTGAGCACGACCCGTGCAAACTGGTCCTTGAGATCGCGGTCGACGCGCGTGACCGTTGCCACCGCCATCCCGGCGGGGTAGACGCCGTCGAGGCCGGAGGTGACGACCTGGTCACCGCCTTGCACGTCGACGTTGGCCGGGAGGAACTTGAGCTCGAGCGTGCCGCGCTCCTGTCCACCGAAGGCGACGGCGTGCAAGCCGTTGCGCACAACCTGGACGGGAAGCGACTGCTCCTTATCGGTCAGGAGCGTGACTTCGGAGCTGTTGGGAAACACGCGCGTGACCTGGCCCACGACGCCGCTCTCGTCGATGACGGGCCCACCGGGCTTCATGCCATCGTGGCTGCCGCGGTCGATGACGATCTTGTTGGAGAACGAATCGCGTGACTCGTAGAGTTCGACCACGACCTGCGACGGAACCGCAAGACGCTCTTTGACGCCCGCAAGGCTGCGCAGCTGGTCGTTTTCTTTTTGCAGTTGATCGGCCTGCTGGGCGCGCTCGGACTGCTCGACCATCTGCCTGCGCAGGTGTTCGTTCTCTTCGTTGAGCGAACCGATCGTTTGAAAGTAGCCCGCGACATCCACAACGAGGTCACGCGGCCACAGAAGCACGCGCTGGACGGGGTACAAAATGGTTTCAACGCCGTTGCGGACCGAGTCCAGGGCGTTGACCTGACGGTCGACAATGATCAGCGCCGCAGCGGCAAGCGAAAAGAACGCAAGGCGCGCCCGAGCCGAGACGCCCTGGTTGAAGAGCGGCGGCGGTCCGTACTCCATTTTGGGTCAGCGAAAAGTGTGCGCGCTCATTTGCAGAGCAGGCGGCCTGAATCTGGCGATTATCCCCGCGGCGTCTGAAACCGCAAAGGCTTTGGGGGAACCCTAGCAGCCGGTAATTTCCGGCTTATCGGCGGCTTGCTGGCTGGTCAGCCGGTGGCGAAGGCGGAACCGAGCTTGTCGATGCGCTCGAGGGCGATCCCGCACCCGCGTACGACGCAGGTGAGCGGGTCCTCGGCGACGAGGACGGGCAGGCCGGTCTCTTCCATGAGCAGGCGGTCGAGGTCCCGTAACAATGCGCCGCCGCCCGTGAGCATCATGCCGCGCTCGGCGATGTCGGACCCAAGCTCCGGCGGGGTCTGCTCGAGGGCGATCTTGACGGCCGAGACGATCTGATTGAGCGGGTCGGTCAGGGCTTCGAGGATTTCATTGCTGGAGATCGTGAAAGCGCGCGGGATGCCCTCGGAGAGATTGCGTCCCTTGACCTCCATTTCGCGCACTTCCGAGCCCGGGAAGGCGGAGCCGATTTCCTTCTTGATGGACTCGGCGGTCGGTTCGCCGACCAGCATGCCGTAATTGCGCCGGATGTAATTGATGATGGCGTCGTCGAACTTGTCGCCGCCGACGCGCACCGAGCCTTTGTAGACCATCCCGCCCAGGGAGATGACGCCCACTTCCGTGGTGCCGCCGCCGATGTCGACGACCATCGAACCCGAGGCTTCGGAGACGGGCAGGCCGGAACCCAGGGCGGCGGCCATGGGCTCCTCGATCAGGAACACCTGGCTGGCGCCGGCCGCCTCGGCCGATTCCTTGATCGCCCGGCGCTCGACCTGGGTGGAGCCGCAGGGAACGCAAATGATGATGCGCGGGTTGGGTGCGAGCAGGCTCGAGGGGTGCACGGCCTTGATGAAGTGCTTGAGCATCTGCTCCGTGACGGTGAAGTTGGCGATGACGCCGTCCTTCATCGGGCGGATGGCTTCGATGTTGCCGGGCACGCGGCCCAGCATCTGCTTGGCCTCCAGGCCAACGGCACGCACCACTTCCTTGGCGTGCGGGCCCCCTTCGCGCGCAATGGCCACGACCGAAGGTTCGTTGAGGACGATCCCTTTGCCGCGCACGTAGATCAGCGTGTTGGCGGTTCCCAGGTCGATGGCAAGATCGTTGGAGAAATAGCTGCGGAAAAAGCCGAACATCGGATGGGCGCGGGCGAAATTGGGTCGGGTGAGGGGGATCGGGCGCAGGCGAGGCGTCGGATACGCCCAGCCGGGTGCGCCATAATAGACCATGTCCCTGAAAATCGCCGACGTACACCGCATCGCGCACCTGGCGCGCATTGAGCTGACCGACGCGGAGGCTCAGGTCCGCATGGACCAGCTCAACGACATCCTTGCGATGATCGAGCAAATTGGGCGCGTGGACACCAAGGGTATCGTGCCGATGTCGCATCCGCTCGACGGCGTGCAACGCCTGCGCGCAGATGCGGTCAGCGAGTCTCCCGACCGGGAGCGCAATTTGCGCAATGCGCCGGCACAGCAGGATGGCTTGTTCCTGGTTCCTCGGGTAATTGAGTGACTGCGCCCCAGCAACCCAAAACCGCGGGCGCAGGCAGCGGCGCGGGACGCGACGAGCTATCGCACGCAACCGCCGCCGAACTGGGCGCCTTGCTTGATCGCAAGCAGGTGTCCTCGGTTGAGCTGGCGCGGCATTTCCTGGACAGGATGGAGCGGCACAAGGACCTCAATGCCTTCCTGGATGTACGCCCGGAAGTAACGCTCGCGCAGGCGCGCGCGGCGGACGAGCGCCGGGCGCGCGGCGAATCGGGTGGCCTGTTGGGCGTTCCCATCGCGCACAAAGACGTTTTCGTGACCCGCGACTGGTCGACGACGGCCTCGAGCAGGATCCTGAAGGGTTACATGAGCCCGTTCGACGCGACGGTCGTCGAGGAATTGGGCCGCGCGGGCATGGTGTGCCTGGGCAAACTCAACTGCGACGAGTTCGCGATGGGCTCGAGCAACGAGAACAGCGCCTACGGCAATGTCCTGAACCCTTGGGACAAGCAAGCGGTTCCGGGCGGCTCCTCGGGTGGTTCGGCCGCTGCGGTTGCCGCGCGCATCGCGCCCATGGCCACCGCCACGGACACCGGGGGGTCGATCCGCGAGCCCGGTGCTTTCAGCGGCATCATGGGCACGAAGCCGACCTACGGACGGCCATCGCGCTGGGGCATGATTGCATTCGCCTCGAGCCTGGATACGGCGGGCCTGCTGACCTTGAGCGCGCAGGACTGCGCGCTGGGCTTCAATGCCATGCTTGCCTTCGATCCCAAGGATTCGACCAGCGTCGACCGGCCGCGCGAAGACTTTACGCGCGCGCTGGACATCGATTGCAAGGGCCTGCGCATCGGCGTGCCGAGCGAGTTCTTCGGTTCCGGCCTGGAGCCCGAGGTCGAGGCCTGCGTGCGCGCGGCATTGCGCGAATACGAAGCGATGGGGGCCAAGCTTGTCGACGTGAGCCTGCCCAATGCCGCGCTGGGAATTCCCGTGTACTACGTGGTTGCCTCGGCGGAGGCTTCGAGCAACCTCTCGCGCTACGACGGCGTGCGCTACGGCTTTCGGGCCGAGCACTACGAAGACCTGCTCGACATGATGCGCAAGTCGCGCTCGCAGGGATTCGGCCAGGAGGTCAAGCGCCGCATCCTCATTGGCACGTACGTGCTCTCGCATGGCTACTACGATGCCTATTTCCTGCAGGCCTCGCGCGTGCGGCGGGTCATTGCCGATGAATTCCAGCGTGCGTTCCAGCAATGCGACGTGATCGCAGGGCCGGTCACCACGGGCGTGGCATTCGGCTTTGGCGAGAAGACGTCCGATCCGGTGGCGATGTACCTGGCCGACCTGTACACGGTGCCCAGCAGCCTGGCGGGGATTCCCGCGACCAGCATTCCCTGCGGTTTCGGACGGGCGGGCCGTCCGGTGGGCCTGCACCTGATGGCCAATCATTTCGACGAGGCGCGCATGCTGGGCGTCGCGCATCGCTTTCAGCAGGCAACCGATTGGCACAAGCGCGTGCCGGCGGGGTATTGATGAGATGAACGGGTCCGCGCGCATGGGGATGGGACGATCGTGAGCGGCACCTGGGAAACCGTGATCGGCCTGGAGACGCATGCGCAATTGCAGACCGCGTCGAAGATCTTCTCCGGGGCGGCAACGGCATTCGGCGCGTCGCCGAACACGCAGGCCAGCGTGGTCGACCTCGCGCTGCCGGGCTCCCTGCCGGTCCTGAATGCCGGCGCCGTCGAGTGCGCGATCCGCCTCGGGCTCGCGCTGGGCTCGAAAATCGCGCCGCGTTCGATCTTCGCGCGCAAGAATTACTTCTACCCCGACCTGCCCAAGGGCTACCAGATCAGCCAGTACGAGATTCCCGTCGTGCAGGGTGGGACGCTGCGTTTCCTCGTTACGCCGCGTGACGGCGAACCGTACTTGAAGACGGTGAAACTGACCCGCGCGCACCTGGAGGAAGACGCAGGCAAGTCGCTGCACGAGGACTACCAGGGCATGTCGGGCATCGACTTGAATCGCGCCGGCACGCCCTTGTTGGAAATCGTCTCGGAACCCGAGATGCGCTCCAGCGCGGAAGCCGTCGCGTACGCGCGTGCCCTGCACACGCTGGTGGTCTGGCTGGGCATATGCGACGGCAACATGCAGGAGGGGAGCTTTCGCTGCGACGCCAATGTCTCGGTGCGGCCCGCGGGCGCCACCGAGTTCGGCACGCGCGTGGAGATCAAGAACCTCAACAGTTTCCGTTTCCTGCAGCAGGCGATCGAGCACGAAGTGCGCCGCCAGATCGAATTGATCGAAGATGGCGGCCGCGTGGTGCAGGAGACGCGCCTGTACGACCCGGACCGCGACCAGACGCGCTCGATGCGCTCCAAGGAGGACGCGGCCGATTACCGCTACTTCCCCGACCCGGACCTGCTACCGCTGATGATCGCGCCGGAACAGATCGAGCGCGTGCGCAAGGAACTGCCGGAACTGCCCGATGCCATGCGCGAGCGCCTCGTGCGCGACTTCGGGCTGAGCGCGCACGATGCTGCGGTGCTGACCGCGACGCGCGCGATGGCGCAGTACTTCGAGCGGCTTGCAACCTCGGTCGTCGACAAGAAAGCCGCCGCCAACTGGATCATGGGCGAGGTCAGCGCGGCGCTGAACGCGGACAGCATCGAGATCGAAGCCTGCCCCGTACCTGCAAGCGAGCTGGGCGTCCTGATCACGCGCGTCGCCGACGGCACGATCAACGGCAAGACCGCCAAAGAAATCTTCGCGGCGCTCTGGAAGCGCGAGGCAACTTCCGTCGATGCCCTGATCGATGCGCGCGGCCTGCGGCAGATCTCGGATGCGGGTGCGATCGAAAAGGTTGTCGACGAAGTGCTCGCGGCCAACCCCAACGCGGTGGCGGAGTTTCGCAGCGGGAAGGAAAAGGCCTTTCAGTCGCTCGTCGGCCAGTGCATGAAGGCGACGAAGGGCAAGGCGAACCCGCAGCAGGTCAACGAAATCCTGCGGCGCAAGTTGACGAGCTAATTCTCGATTCCCTGGCGAATGGCGATTTACCCAACAAACTGCGGAATGTTGGGTAAATCAAGTTTCCCGCAATGACCGGCGATACTGAATCGCTTCGGCGATGTGGTTGTTGTTGATCTCGTCCGCGCCTTCCAGGTCGGCGATCGAGCGGGCCATCTTCAGAACGCGGTGGTAGGCGCGTGCCGACCAGCCCAGGCGGGCGCTGGCCGCGTGCAGCAACTGCTTGACCGGTCCTTCCGGGTGGCAGATGCGCTCGATCTCCGAGGAGTTGAGTTCGTCGTTGAGCTTGCCCTGGCGCTCGCGCTGGATGGCGCGCGCCCGCGCGACACGCAAGGCGATATAGCGGGTGAGTTCGCCGTCGGGCAGATGGGTGAGCTGGTCGGGCGTCAATGCGGACAGTTCCACGCGCATGTCGATGCGGTCGAGCAGCGGTCCGCTGATGCGGTCCTGGTAGCGCGAGA
>Ga0181525_10004237_pt1 | contig 11076 bp, 9 predicted proteins | sample PEATcosm2014_Bin_48_FD_121100 | JGI IMG/M metagenome (GOLD analysis project Ga0181525, IMG submission 121100) | Peatland microbial communities from MTU Mesocosm Facility, Houghton, MI, USA - PEATcosm2014_Bin06_10_metaG | ecosystem: Environmental > Terrestrial > Soil > Wetlands > Peat | place... | reverse complement strand
GTAGTGAGCGTGCATGACGTCAGTTACCTGGAGCATCCGGAGTATTTTACGCGCTTTCGCGCCATGCAGTTGCGCCTGACTGTCCGACGCACGGTAAGATTCGCCTCCCGTGTCCTTACGCCCAGCGAGTTTTCCAAACAGCGAATTCTGGACGCCTACCAGCTTTCCGACGACAAGGTGGTGGTGCTCCCGAACGGCGTCAGCTCCGTGTTTCACCCGGTGGCTCGCGAAACGGCTCAACGCAGCATGCGATTATCCATGCGCTCGGCGCCTTTCATTTTGACGGTGGGCGATCTTCAGCCGCGCAAGAATCACTTGGGACTGATTCATGCGTTCGAGGAACTGATCCGCGCCCATCCACAGTTGCCGCATCACTTAGTGGTCGTGGGTAAAGAGACATGGCATGCTCCGGCGGTGCGGGCAGCCGCCAGGAAATCGCAAGTGGCGGATCGCATTCACTTCACCGGTTTCGTGGAGGACGAAGAATTGCGGCGTTTTTACGGCGCTTGCGATTTGTTCGTCTATCCCTCCTTCTATGAAGGATTCGGATTGCCCATTGTGGAAGCCATGGCGTGCGGACGCGCGGTGGCATGCTCCAACACTTCGGCCATGCCGGAAGTAGCGGATTCGGCGGCGCTGCTCTTCGACCCCTGCTCCCGCCGCGATGTGGTGTTTGCGATGCGCGATCTGTTGCTGAATCCCGAGTTACGCCAGCGTATGGAGCGCCTGGGAGTGCAGCGGGCGACAACGTTCAGTTGGACTCGCAGTGCAGCCAAAACTCTGGATGTGTACTACAACGTGGCGGGCCACGCGTCCAAAGAGTCGGCGGTTACTTCGGCCGTGCGAAAGCCGAGTTCCGTGGTTCGTAGATGAAGCTGGTGTATGTTTGCAAAAGTCGCTTCTCCGTTTATACTCCCGGCCCTGATTCTCTGTGCTGCCCCGGCAGCCGAATCCACGCTTCCGAATGAGACGCTGCACTACAGCGTCAACTGGCCCACGGGCGTGAGCTTGGGTGAAGCCACGCTGAGCGCCTCCAGTTCGCAGCAGGGCAACGGATCCGGAAGCATGCACTTTCACTTCGATCTGGACGCGGGCGTCCCAGGATTCGCGGTAAGCGATCAATTTCGATCCAGTGCGTCGGGAAATTTTTGCTCCCAGGAGTTTCAAAAAACCATCTCGCAGGGCTCCAGGAAAGCGGACGATAAGGAAACTTTCGATCCCAGTACGGGCGCGGTTACTCGCGGTTCGGGTTCCGGGCAGACCGAGATCAGCTCCGATAGCTGCGCCAAAGACGCGCTGGCATTCCTGTATTTCGTCCGCAACGAGCTAAGCGCGGGCCGCATGCCTCCCAGCCAGACCGTTTTCTTCGGCGCGCCGTATGAGGTTCGTCTGGCTTCGGCGGGCACGGAGAGCCTGAAGATCGGCAATAAAACGGTACCTGCGGACCACCTGAAAGCATCCGTAAGCGGTCCATCGTCCAACATCGATTTCGATCTGTATTTTTTGCAGGACCGGGCCCGTACACTCGCCGAGGTGCGCGTTCCTCTGGCGCTGGCGACCTTCTCCCTGGAACTGGCTCAATAGGGCTTCCCAACGGCTTCCGTGGCAATCAAAGTCGCCTACTTCTCCCCTCTTCCGCCCGCGCGCAGCGGCATTGCCGATTATTCCGCCGCGCTTCTGGACGAGTTGAAAAAGCTGGTGGACGTGGAAGTATTCGCGTCCAAACCGCTGGCTTTTAACCCCAAGAATTTCGACGTTACGCTGTATCAGGTGGGAAACAACGTTTATCACGACTTTTGTTATGAGACGGCTCTTGACCACCCCGGAGTGGTGGTGGTGCATGAGGCCAACCTGCATCACCTGATCGCCGATATCACTATTAAGCGCGGCGACTGGGACGCGTATCTGCGCGCGGTGGAGCAGGAGGGCAGCGCCACCGATCTAGCCTACGCGGAGCGGGTTCGAAAGCTCGAAATCGGCCCGGATTACGAAGGCGTCCCGATGCTGCGCCAGTTGCTGAGCCGCTCCAAGGCCGCCATCGTGCATAGCGGGTGCGTGGAGAGCGAACTGCGCGGCGCCGGCTTTTCGGGCGCGGTGGCTCGCATCCCGCATGGCGCCTGGATTCCGCAAGCTAATCGATCTGAGTTCCGCGAGCGTTTGGGGCTGGACGAAACCACGCCGCTCATCGGCATCTTCGGTTTCTTAAAGCCGTACAAGCGCATCGCCGAATCGTTGCGGGCCTTTCGCAGGCTGGTGCGCGTACAGCCATCGGCCAAAATGATCCTGGTGGGCGATCCGCATCCGGAGCTGCAATTGGACGCGCTGATCCGCTCGCTCGATCTTGGCCTGCACGTGCGCGTGCTCGGCTTCCGGCCAATAGAAGAGTTCGTCGGGTATCTGGCGGCCTGCGATATCGTCCTCAATCTGCGCTATCCGACGGTGGGCGAAAACTCGGGCACGCTGATGCGTGCGCTCGGCCTGGGCAAAGCAGTAGTGGTGTCGGAAGTGGGATCGTTCAGCGAACTTCCGGAAACTATTTGCCTGAAGGCTCCAGTGGACGCGAGCGAAGAAGATCATCTCTTCGAGTATCTGAATTTGCTGGTGAGCCGGCCCGAGGTTCGAAAAGCGCTGGGCGGCCGTGCGCGCCAATGGGTGGAAACCGAGTGTACCTGGCCGCAAGTAGCTCGGCGCTATGCGGACTTTCTGGAGCGGATCGCGCGCAATGGCGCGCCGTCTGCCGCGGAAAATGGCGGCGTCTCCTCGCATCCCAAGGCCACCTTAGACGCCAAGACCTGCGCCCCGCCGGGTGTCGGCGTGGAACCGGAATATATTCTTTCCTGGGCGCCCGATAAATCCGCGCAAGGCTACATACAGACTCATATCACCCGGTTCGAAAAGACGCTCGCGATCACGCCGCGCGGTGCTTCTGACGATCGCATTCTGGAGATGGGCTCCTACCTGCAAATCACGCCGGCCCTCAAGACGCGGCTCGGCTACGGCGAAGTGCGAGGGTGCTATTACGGACCCACGGGAAAGGTGGAGGAGCGCAGCGTACGGTCCATCACCGGCGAGGAGTTTCACTGCGCGCTGGAACTTTTCGATGCCGAAAAGGACCGCTTTCCTTACGGCGACGGCTACTTCTCCACCGTCCTTTGCTGCGAGCTGGTGGAGCACCTCACCGAAGATCCGATGCACATGATGTCCGAGATCAACCGCATCCTGCGGCCCGGCGGATATCTGGTATTGACCACGCCCAACATCGGTTCGCTGCGCGCGATCCAGGCCATTCTGGCCGGTTATCATCCGGGATTCTTCCCCGCCTACATCCGGCCGCGCAAGGCTGGCGAGGAGCCCGAAGCGCGGCATAATCGCGAGTATACGGCGCGAGAGGTGGCGCTGCTGTTCCATTACGCCGGATTGGAAATGACCCTGCTTGAGACCGGGCCCTTTCATGATGAGCCGAAACCGGAACACGAGTGGGTGAAGCACCTGTTGGAGCGCTACGAACAGCCCATGGATCTGCGCGGCGATGGAATCTACGCGGTGGGCCGCAAGGCTGGCCCGGTGCGCGAGCGCTATCCGGCCTGGTTGTATCAGTAATGGTTGTATCAGTAATGACCGCGAAGTATCGGGCTGTTCGGGTGCACGCCGAGGGCGCCGTCCTGAAGGTCGCCTTCGCGATTGAAAACAAAACCCGCAATAGATGGACACCGGAGAATTTTTCGCTGGGTTGGCAGTTCTTCGATCCGCAATCGAATCTGTTCATCCAGGAAGGGGAGTGGACTCGAGTGGCGTACGATGTGGCGCCCGGCGCGCTGGCGAACTTCGAAATCGCCATTCCATTTCCACCCGAACCGGGTGGATACGAGGTGTATCTCTCGCACATCCAGCCGTCCGGCGGCTGGGCGTACGTGCGCGGCGAGCCATTCTTGCGGATTCTGGTGGATAACGCCCCCGATAACCCAGCGGGCCAGCTTCGGATACTGGAACAAGAGATTACGACCATCCGCTCCCAGCGCTTGCGGCGAATGTGGGCCGCACTTCCCAAGCTATTTATGAGCCCGATACGGACCATCGCACAAAATCACCGGCTGATCCGCTCCATGGCCCGCCGCGATATCCTGGCGCGCTATCGCGGTTCGTTCGGCGACGTATTTTGGACTATTCTGAATCCGCTGCTGCTCATGACGACTTATTTCTTCGTCTTCGGTGTAGTCCTGCAGACGCGGTTCGGTCCGAACCAAAGCCGCACCGGATTCGCGCTCTATTTTCTGGCCGGTATGCTGCCATGGCTCGCGTTTTCAGAACCCGTGGGGCGCGCGGCGTCGGTAATTATCGAGCATCGCAATTTCGTCAAGAAGCTGGTATTCCCGCTCGATACGCTGCCGGTGAATCAAGTGCTGTCGGGATTGGTCACGGAGCTTTTTGGCGCGGGAGTGTTCCTGGCCGGCTTGCTGATTATTCGCCATTCGGTTCCCGCCGCGGTCCTGTGGCTACCAGTGTTGCTGGCGCCGCAATTGCTGTTCACGCTGGGCCTCTGCTGGTTTCTCGCTGCGCTGGGCGTTTACATGCGGGACCTGGGCCAGATTATGGCGCTGGTTCTTACGCTGTGGTTTTTCATTACGCCCATCTGCTATCCGGAATCGGCCAACCTTTCACCGGCGATTTCGGTGGTAATGCGCCAGAATCCACTGTATATATTGGTGCGCGGTTATCGGGCCGTTTTCCTGGAAGGCCATGCCCCGGAACCGCTGCCGCTGGTAAAGCTGTGGGGGATCGCGCTGGCGTTGTTCTTTCTGGGACACGTGTGGTTCTACCGGCTGCGTAAAAGCTTTGCGGACGTGATCTGAGATTTGCTGTGTTAGAATCGGCAACGCGATGCAGCACTATCAATGGGATCAGGTCCAAATGGAAGAGCTGAATTCGTCTTTGGCGCGGCAGGTGATCCACGCGGATAATATGACGGTGGCGCGAATGTATTTGCGCAAAGGCTGCCTGGTCCCCGAACATAGCCACCATAACGAACAGATCTCGATGATCGAGCGGGGCTCGGCGAAATTTGTTCTGGCGGGCGTGGAGCGCGTCATGCATGCCGGCGAAGTAGTACGAATTCCGCCCGGCGTGCCGCACTACGTGGAAGCGCTGGAGGACTGCGTGGCGATGGATCTGTTTTCGCCGCGGCGCGAAGATTGGATCCGCGGCGACGATTCGTACCTGCGAAAGTGATCCGGCACTTGCTGACTGTTCCCCTCGATAATCGTTACCGGACTGGATTTTGTCCGGATGGGAGCCGTCTTGTGTGGTCATATCCAATGGGCTTGAGCGCTTTGCCGTCATATCGAACCGTACCGGGCTTGCCTGGCGGCTTGCCTGGCGGATCGCCTGGAGTGATGGCGCCGATTCGAATTCCGGGGACCTTCACTCGCGGCGGCGCGGTGTACAGCAATTCATAATCCTCGCCATCGTGCAACGCCTCATCGAGCGTCGCGCCTTTGAGCAGTGGAACATTATCCAACTCCGCCGCCACGCCAGAAGCTTTGCAGAGACGGTGCAGATCCAGCGCCAGGCCGTCGCTGATATCCATGCAGGCCGTGGCCACTCCCACCAGTTTGCGGCCGAATTGCAGGCGAGGCTCAATCCCGCGCTTGTGACGCCATCCGCCCAGCGGCCCTGAAACATAAAGAGAATCTTCTGGTTTCGCGCCGGATCGCAAGAGCGCTTTGCCTTTCGCGACCGAACCGCAAAGTATCACATCACATATGAGCTGATCGGCATGCGAAATGTCGCCGCCTGCAAGCGATGCCTGCGCTTTGCCCAGCATTTTATAAACCCCGCGATAGAATCCGTCGATCCAGCGCTCATCGGTCCAAGGCGCCAGGGCGATCGATACCAGGCAGTACAGCGGCGTGCCGCCCATGGCGGCGATATCGCTCAAGCTGCGCGCCACGGCCCGCGCGCCAATCTGTTCCGGCTTCAACTCGCGCGTGAAATGAACGCCTTCAATACTAAGATCCGCTTTGAGGAGCAGGTCCCGGCCGGCGCGGGAAGGAACCACCGCGCAATCGTCGCCGATCAACGGGGAACGGCGGCGCAGCTTGGCGATGATGCTGTCCTCTGTCACGATACGGCGATCACGATACGGCGGTCACGATACGGCGGTCATGATCCGGCTGTCACAATGCGGCGGCAACCAGGCCGGACGGCAATTCTTCGCCAAACACTTTGCCCAAATCCTCTTCCACTTCGCCCTCCAGCGCAGGCGCGAGGTCTTCGGGAATTCGTTTTCGAATCATTTCGATGGTTGCGGGGTTCAAATCGCGCGTCGAATCGCCCGTGCGCCGCGCGATCGCCACCAGTGCGTCTTCGGCCTTGGGCGCCTTCATCCGACCCTCCATCTTGAGCAGACCCTCGATCCAGCGCGTCGCGGTGTGCGCGGGCAATACCTGATTGATCGGACCGTAGAACAGCTTCCGAGCGCCCAGCCGTGAAAGGCACCACAGGCCGGTCTCCACCATTTCGCCTTTCTTCACCAGCCCAATCAGCGTATCGCCGAGCTGTGTCTTGGTTTGCAAAGGCAGCAGTTCCAGGCTTGCGGCGGTGCGCCACATTTCACGCAGCAGGCTATTATTGATGCGCGGGCGTTTCGAACCGCGCGGTAACAGTGACGGCGAAAGGCGCTGAAAGATATCCACTTGTTGATTCTTATTGAGCCCGCCCGCCACGCGGCCCCAGAAGATCCACCAATCGATCTCATTCTGGACTTGGCTAGCGAACTGAAGCCCGCCGGAATAAATGCGCCGCGCTTGCTCGATGCGGAAATCGTCGCCCGGAAATCCGAAGCCGGGACGAAGCATAAAGCCGCACAAATTCAGCCAGCGCATCTCGATGGCAGCGGACTTGCGGCGGCACTCGGTCATTTCCAGTAATCGGTCGCTCAGGCGGCGAATAGCGCTGAGCGGCCATGAATTGCGGCCCAGCGCCAACGCTTGCTCCAACTTGCCGGGCAGCTCTTCAGGGGTCACTGCCCCCGTGCGGAACGCACCTTCCACTAATGCTTCGGCTTGCGCAATGGATTGGTCGCTGACCACCGCCGCGGGCTTAGCGCTGCGGGCATCGGCCGTTTTGCGCAATTCGAATTGCAGCCGCCAATGGTGCTCGCTGATCTTGGAATCGGCCCAGACTTCGAGCGTCCCCACTTCGGTCAGGTGCGCCCTCAGCTTCACCGGCACCAGGCGCTCGCCCGCTTTGCCAAAGCGGATCACAGCATTCAGGGGCGCGTGCAAATGCAGATCGGCAACGTCGCTGCTGACGAGCAAGTGGCCCACGGGATCGTCGACGCGCGTCAGCGAGCTGTATAGCCGGAAGGACACGGGCTTGTTCGCCACCAGATGGAGATCCTGACTATCGAGTTCCAGGGTTTGTCCTTCCTCGGCCCCACGTGGCACCAGGCACACCGCTTCGTTCTCGCCGATGCCGACGTAATAGGAGCGGGGAAGCCCGCCGCGCACCAGCAAGCCCGCGCCAGTGGCCTTGACGTACGAGTAGTAAGCCGCGCCTACCGCCACCGCCAGGTCCAGATCGCGATTCTCCAGGATCGCCGGGCGGTGTCCATACCAGCGCTCCATCACATCGGCGACGCGGCGCTGGCATATCTCGGGGATAAAAAATCCGCCGTTGAAGAGAATCGCATCCGGCTTGGCGTCTTCGTTCACGCTCAGAAATGCGGCAAGATGGCGCGTCACGGCCGGGTCGGAAACATACGGCAATCCCAGCTCACGAAACAGGCTGCGCTTTTCTTCGGCGGGTTGGTCGTGGATGCCGCAGAATGGCAGGAAGCCGTCGAGCGTCAGCTCCAGAGCCTCTTGGCGAGTGATCTCCGTCTTGAGCGTGCCGCCTACCAGCGACGATCCAGCGCCCAGCACCGTAATCTCGACGGATTTTAGATTGGAATCCGCCAGCATGCGTTCTTTGGCCGCCGCGCATTGCCGCCGAAGAGCGGTCCTCTGACGGATGGAGAGTTGGGTTCCGAGTTTGGACTCCACCAGCCAGGCCAGCGTCAGATCCAGGTTGTCGCCGCCGAGCAACAAGTGTTTACCCACCGCGGTGCGGGTAAACTCGATACGGTCGCCATCGCGATGCACTCGGATCAGCGTAAAATCGCTGGTGCCTCCGCCCACGTCGCACACCAGCACCAGTTGGCCGTCGAAAAGGCTCTTCTGGGACTGCGCCAGATGATTGGCGATCCAGGAATAAAATGCGGCCGCCGGTTCTTCCACCAGCGTGAGCTTCTCGATCCCCGCGTGATGCGCGGCCAGCACGGTCAACTCGCGCGCTTCTTCGTCGAACGAGGCCGGGACGGTCAGCACTACATCTTGCGTTGCCAGCGGGGCGTTGGGGTGGGTTTGGTCCCAGGCGTCGCGAATCTTGTTCAGAATCTCAGTGGAAACATCCACCGGCGAAAGGACGCGTCCGCCCTCCTGCGCATCCCACGGAAGGATTTTGGCGGTTCGGTCCACTTCCGGATTCGACAGCCACGATTTTGCTGAATGAACCGATTTGGTTGGCACCAGAGCGCCCTGCTCGCGCGCGTAGGCGCCGACGTAGGTTTGATCGCCCAGGAACAGGAAGGACGGAAGCGTGCGGCGCGCCTCTATCTGGCCGGGCGCGACGTACTGCGGGACGGGCAGCACCTGAATTTCCGGATAGTCCGGCAATTCTCCGTGAATTTCTGGAATATAAGCGAGCGCGGAATTGGTGGTGCCGAGATCGATACCGATATTCATGCTGACGAAAGCTACTCAATCTCGACTTCGGCTGGAGCGATCACCGACGCGTTGGAACTGGGAGCGAGCGGCGGAAGATCGATCTTCTCGGCTTTCCAGCCTTTATGCCGCAACAGGCCGCTGGAGGCTTTGCCGCTGGCCGGCACGTTACCTAACAGTTTCACCGTGGCCGGGTCGTTGGTCTCTAATTTCGTCGGACTTCCTTCCACGCCATCGATCACCGGTCCCAGCCGCAGGTAACGAGTAAGCGAATCACGGCATTGCTGATGTAAATCCCGAACCGCCGCACCGATTTGATCGTCCGGGTAGGCGCTGATATCTTCCATCAAAAAGTCGATCAGGCGCGAGTCACGCTGTAGAATACCCAGTATCTGCAGAGCTCCATCGGAAGGCTGGGGCACGCGAACGGCGGGCGCCGGCTTGGCGGCAGGCGGCGCCATCTTCTGTGCAGAAAAACCAAACTCCTGCGCGATGTCGGCCGGCAATTTGCCGCTGAATAGAGTAGCGAAGAAACTACGGAAAGCTAGTGCGATCCTGCTCAAATTTATCCTCTATGCTTAGGATACACATTAGACGCCGCTAATCGGGCTGGCGAATGGTTCTTGGGTTGCAAGTTCTTCAGTAGCAAAAACGGGAGCTATGTCGATGCTATTTCGAGATCGGAGGGACGCAGGCAGGCAGCTCGCGGCGAAGCTCAGTCGTTACGCGGGCGATTCTGGCGTCTTCGTGCTAGGTCTGCCAAGGGGCGGAGTGCCGGTGGCCTATGAGGTGGCTTCAGCGCTCGGAGCGCCTCTGGATGTTTTTGTGGTTCGCAAGCTGGGAGTGCCCGGTCATCGTGAGTTGGCAATGGGAGCGATTGCCAGCGGCGGGATGCGCGTCTTCAACACGGATGTGATCGACGCTTTACGGATCTCCGCGGCTGCTGTGGAATCGGTGGCAGAAAGGGAATTGCAGGAGATCGGGCGGCAGGAGAGAGCTTTTCGTGGCGATGCGCCCTTTCCGGATTTGTCTGGACGCACCGTCATTGTTGTGGACGATGGACTGGCTACCGGATCTACGATGCGAGCTGCCGTCGGAGCGCTGCGGCAATGCAATCCCGCCCGCGTGGTCATCGCCGTGCCCGTAGCGGCGGCCGAAACCGTGCGCGACTTTCTTCAGTCAAGCGGACTAAAGCGGGCAGCGGCCGACAGTGTGGTTTGCCTCAATGCGCCGCCTGAGTTCCACGCCGTCAGCTTCTGGTACCAGGATTTTTCGCAGACCAGCGATGAAGAAGTGCGCAACTTGCTGGCGCCGGCTTCAAGCGGCGGCGCATCGATGGACATTCGCCCAGTCAGTGAAGGGCGTCCGGAAAGGGGTGCTTGATGTCCGCATATCACCCGGGTCAGGCGATTGAACATCTGCCGGTGTCGGTGCATGTGAATTCGGCGCGGCTGGAGGGTTACCTCAACCTACCCAGCCAAGCCAGCGGCGTGGTTGTGTTCGCTCACGGCAGCGGAAGCTCGCGCCATAGTCCTCGCAACCGGTATGTGGCCGGTATTCTCAACGAAGGTTCGCTGGCAACACTGCTGATCGACTTAATGGACGCCGACGAACAGGCCGTGGACTTGCAGACCTCGCAGCTTCGTTTTGACATCCCGTTTTTGGCCGCTCGCCTGGTTGCTGTCACGCAGTGGCTGCGCGAGCAGCCTCAGGTGGCGGGATTGCGTCCGGCTCTAAACATCGGTTACTTTGGCGCCAGCACAGGCGCTGGGGCGGCCTTGGTAGCGGCTGCGGAGCTTCCCCGGCTCATCCACGCGGTGGTTTCGCGGGGAGGCCGGCCCGATCTGGCTGGAGAGGCGCTGGAAAGCGTGGAGGCGTCCACCCTGGCGATTGTCGGCGGCAACGATCCCGTGGTCCTGGACTTAAATCGCCAGGCTTTGGCGCGCATGCACTGCTCGAAGGCGCTGCACATGATTCCCGGCGCCAGCCATTTATTCCAGGAGCCCGGCGCTTTAGAGCAAGTGGCGAAATTGGCGCACGCCTGGTTTGCAGAAGAGCTTAGTTAAGTCAGCTTAGCTGCGGACCACGCAAAATCGCAGTTTCCTTGATCTTGGCCAGCTCGCGCCGAGCGATCGCCGCCCAGGCGCTGCCATGGTCCATGGTCAAGTAAACCTTCCAGTGACGCACGGCCTTCAAAGGCTGCCCCATGGATTGATATAGCAGTGCGATGTTGTAGTGCGCGTCGGCATAACGCGGATGAATTCGAATGGCGGCTAGATAGTGAGTTAAGGCGGCGGGCTGGTCGCCACGCTCG
>Ga0181525_10004235_pt1 | contig 11077 bp, 12 predicted proteins | sample PEATcosm2014_Bin_48_FD_121100 | JGI IMG/M metagenome (GOLD analysis project Ga0181525, IMG submission 121100) | Peatland microbial communities from MTU Mesocosm Facility, Houghton, MI, USA - PEATcosm2014_Bin06_10_metaG | ecosystem: Environmental > Terrestrial > Soil > Wetlands > Peat | place... | reverse complement strand
GGATGCCCATCGCCTCGAACTCGGCCGGATTCTCTCCGCCGACGCCGACGCCGAGGATCACGCGACCGCCGGAGAGGACGTCGACGGTCGTCACGGTCTTCGCCACCAGGACAGGGTGGTAGAGCGGCAGCAGGAGCACGCTGGTACCCAGCCGGATGCGCGAGGTCACCGCGGCGTACGCGGCCAGCTGGGCGAGCGGGTCGAGCATGGGCGCGTGCCATAGCACGTGACCGCCGACCCACAAGCCGTCGAAGCCGAGCGCTTCGAGGTCCCGGGCCAGATCCGGCTGGTGCCGCTGCGTCAGCCCGACGCCGATGAGCACGGCCGCCACTCAGTGGATCGCTGGACGGAACATCGGCAGGCTGATCTCGTCGGAGATCGGCTGGAACCGCACGGACACGCGCATCCCGATCCGCACCTCGCCGGGGTCGCAGTCGACGACGTGCGTCATCATGCGCACCCCCTCGTCCAGGTCGACCAGCGCCAGCACGTAACGGCCGGGCAGGTCAGCCGACGGCGGCCGGTCGACCACGCTGAAGCTGTACACGGTTGCCTGCCCGCTCATCGGCACCCATTCCAGGTCGGTGCCCGAGCAGTACCGGCACATCGCGCGCGGGAACCAGTTGAGCTCTCCGCACTCGCGGCAACGCGGCAGGCACAGCTCCCCCGCCTTGCACCGCTCCCAGAAGACCTCGGAGTCGGCGGTCGGCACGGGCTCGGTGACGCTCATCGGCTCCTCCCGAGCACGGTCACCGGCCAGAACGCCATCTGACCGCCGTACCCCGTGACCATCCCGACCTCCGCGCCCGCTACCTGCCGCGGTCCGCACTCGCCCCGCAGCTGGCGGACGAGCTCAGGGAACATGAACAGCCCGCCCGGGTTTCCCGGGTGCGCGTAGGACATCATCCCGCCGTGCGGGTTGACCGGCAGGTCACCGCCTACCTCGGCACGGCCCTCGGCGAAGAAGGCACCGCCCTCCCCCGCGGGGACGAAGCCCGCTGCTTCCAGGTAAAGGATCGGCATGATCGCGAAGCAGTCGTAGGCCATCAGCACGTCGATGTCGGCATGGGTGACGCCGGCGCGCGCCATGGCCTGGGCCGCCGACACGCGCGTCCCGATGCGCAGCAGGTCGCGGGCCTGGCTCAGCGAGCTGTGCAAGGGCACCTTCTCCTCGCCGTTGCCGTAGGCGATGTCGGTGCCGAGGATCTCGATCGCGGGCCGATCCAGGTCGCGGGCGCGTTCGCGCGTCGTGACCACTACCGCCGCGCCGCCGTCGGAGACCAGCGAGCACATCAGGAGCGTGAACGGGGACGCGATCGGCCGCGACGCCAGCACGTCGGCCACGGTGATCCGATCGCGCTGGTGCGCCCGGGGGTTCATCGACGCGTGCCGCCGCATCGTCACCGCGACCGAAGCAAGCTGCTCGAGCGTCGTCCCGTACTCGTACATGTGCCGCTGCGCGACGAGCCCGAAGCAGGCGGGCAGGGCCGGGCCGTACGGCGCCTCGAACTCCTTATCGCGGTTGTCCGCCAGCGCCTTGACCGCGCCGGAACGCGCGAGACCGGAGAGGAAGTTGTCGGCGGATACGGCCAGGACGACGTCGCACTGGCCGGAGCGGATCGCGTTGACGGCGTAGTGGACGAACAGCCCGCTGGACGCGCCCGAGCCGAGCGGGATGCTCGTCACCATCCGCACCGTCGACGGGATGCCGAAGTACTCGGCGAACGCCATCGAGTGCCGCACGTGGTAGTCGAGGTAGGACTCGTTGGTGAGGACGCCGTCGACGTCCTCCTTGCGCAGGCCGGCGTCGCCGAGCGCCGCCAGCGCCGCCTCGGCGTGCAGCATCAGCGAGCTCTTGCCCGGCACCCGCCCGACCGCGGAGCTCTCGCCGACACCGATGATGACCGGATCACGTCCGGAATTGCCTCGCGCCACCGTGACCGCCCGCTCAGATCGCGCCCGCGCCTGCGAGCGCCGTCATCTGGTCATCGTCGAGTCCGAGGAGGCCGCGGTACACCTCGTCGTTGTGCTCGCCCAGCCGCGGGCCTGGCCGGTCGACGCGTCCCGGTGTGCCCGAGAGCCTGGGCATCGGCGCGTACGCGGGCAGGGTACCGAAGATCGGGTCGTCGAGGTCGATGAAATCACCGCGCGCCAGCACCTGCGGATGGCTCATCAGCTCATCGATCCGGTGCATCCGCGACGCGGCGACCCCGGCGCTGTCGAGCCGATCGACAAGCACGTCGGCGGTCATCGTCCGGACCCAGTCCGCGATGACCGGCAGCAGCACGTCATTGTGCTCGTCGCGGGCCTGCGTCGTGGCGAAGCGCGGATCGTCGAACAGGTCGGGGCGCTGCATCGCCTCGGTCAGCCGACGCCACGCGACTTCGCCGCTCGCCGAGATCTGCACCCACGCGCCATCGGCCGTCTCGAACGCCTCCCCCGGAGAGATGCCGTGCACCCGGTTGCCGCTGCGGGACAGGACGCGGCCGTACCGCTGCCAGGTCAGCGGCACTTCACACAGCATCGGCAGGATCGACTCATAGAGCCCCTGATCGATCATCTGACCCTCGCCGCCGTTGCAGCGCCGCTCGAACAGACCGAGCATCACGCCCAGCGCGCCCCAGATCCCGGTGGAGTAGTCGGCGAAGCCCAGGCCACACCGGACGGGCGGGCTATCCGCCTGTCCGGTCAGGAACGACGCTCCCGCGAACGCCTGCGCGACCCGGTCCAGGCCCGGACGGTCCTTCCAGGGCCCGGTCTGGCCGTATCCGCTGATGCGCAGCATGACCAGGCCGGGGTTGAGCTCGTGCAGCGTGTCCCAGCCGATGCCCCAGCGCTCCATGGTCCCCGGGCGAAATCCCTCGATGAGCACGTCGCAGTGGCGCAGGAGGTTCAGGAACACCTCCTTGCCCGCGTCGCTGCGGACGTCGAGGGTGATGCTCTTCTTGTCGTGGGCGAAGACGGCGAAGAAGGGCGAGCGCTCCGCGTCGATGTCCTCGAGCCCGTACAGCGTGCGGGTGTTGGCCACCTTCCCTGGCAGGTCAATGCGGATCACCTCCGCACCGAAGTCGCTCAGCAGCGACGCGGCGAACGGGCCGGCTATCCAGTCGGCCATCTCTACCACCCGGACACCGCCTAGTACCGAGCGGCGTGCCGTAGTTGCCGTCACTGGGCTTGCCGTCACTGGGCCTCCTCCCGCGCCATGCCGTCGCGCGCCACGAGGAGCGTACGGGTGACCGCGACGACGACCTCAGCCCGCTGGTTGACCCCGCGGTCGCGCAACGTCAGCACGCCTTGCCCGGGACGGCTCGCCGAGTCACGCGCGCTGACGACCTCGCTTTCCGCCCACAGCGTGTCTTCGGGCCGCACGGATGCGAAGAACTCGGCCTCCAGGCCCATGGCCGCCAGCGTCCGGATGCCGTACTCCTCGTGCAGGGCGCGGTTCAAAGGACCCAGCGCCGCCAGCGAGGCCACGATCGCCACTACCACGGGCGCGGCGAGCTCACGGTCGGTCTCGCCTGCTCCCGCCATGAACTCCTGGTTGGCGTTGCGCTCACGCGTCGTCCAGGTAAGGCTGGCAAGAACCGCGAACTCGCCTTCGCCGATGGTCCGGCCCTGGCTCCGCTCCACCTTCCCGAATGGCAGGCCCTGCCCGATCGTGCTAGTCACCCGATCACCTCTGGTCCAACCTGGAGTAGCCTGTCTGTACAGTACACCTTAGCGATCCGGCGCGCACGTCCGCACGGGTGCGGCACGGTCCTCTAGATCGGAGCGACACCGATGATCCAGGCCGACGACCTCGCGGGGAAGGTGGCCATCGTAACCGGCAGCTCGTCCGGGATCGGCCGGGCGCTAGCGGTGGCACTGGCGCAGCAGGGGATGCGCGTCGTCGTCAACGGCCGGGCGCAAGAGCGGCTGGAGGGTGTCGCTGACGAGATCAAGCGCGACGGCGGCGAGGTGCTCGCGGTCGGCGCGCACCTGGCCGATCCCGACGCCGTCGACCACCTCATCACGCGGACCGTCGAGGAGTTCGGCGGCGTCGACGTGCTCGTCAACAACGCCGGCGGCACTTTCAACACCTTGCCGGAGAACATCTCGCCCAAGGGCTGGCACACGGTCATCGACGCCAACCTGACCTCGGCGTTCCTGATGTCGCGGGCGGCGTTCCCGCACCTCAAGGAGCGTGCGCCGGCGAGCATCGTGAACATCGGCTCGATCGCGGGCGCCGAACCGGGGCCTGGTCACGTTCACTATTCGGTGGCCAAGGCCGGGGTCCATCACATGACGAAGGTGCTCGCCTACGAGTGGGGCTCGCACGGCATTCGCGTCAACTGCATCGCGCCGGGCGTCATCGAGACACCGAAGTCCGCGTTCGCAGGCAACGAGGAGAAGAAGCAGGCCTGGATCCGGCGGGTGCCGATGGGCTGGCTGGGCCGCCCGCTGGACATCGTCGGCACCACGATCCTGCTCGCGAGCGAGGCGTCGGCGTACATAAACGGCGCGATCATCCGTATCGACGGCGGGCCGAGGTCCGGGACCGCCTGGGGATGATGGCGCTCAGCGGCTGAGGCCCAGCAGCGGCAGCACCTTGTCGCCCAGCAGGTCGAGCTGGCGCCTGTCCGCGCGGATCGTGCTGAAGATCATCCATGCGACGTCGTCGTGCACGGCGCTCAGCATGGCCGTGACCTTCGCCGCGATCTCGTCCGGCGAGCCGATGAGGTACGTCTCCCGCGCCTGCTCGAAGGTGCCGTTGAAATACGTGTCCAGGGCGTCCCGGGCCGCCTGCTCGTCGGCGGCGTTCTCGATGACGTGGAACCAGTGCGAGAACACCAGGGCGACGCGGCCGGGCCGTCCAGCCGTCGCCGCGTGCTCCTTGACCCGCTGCCAGGCCCCGGCCAGCACCTGCGGCGTGACCGAGCGCTTCACCAGCTGGGAGTACACCACCGGAACCCAGCCGTCGGCCATCCGCCCGACGCGAGCCAGGACGCGGTCCAGCTTGGCGGGAATCGTGTCAAGTTCCGGCCGGGCGGGCAGGAACGAGCCGAGCCAGAGCGGCGGGCCGGGCGGCCGGGGCGTCGGCGCGATCGCGACATCCTCGATGTCGAAATACTTACCGTGGAAGGTGACCCGCTCGCCGGTCCACAGCCGGCGCAACAGGTCGACGGTCTCCTCGGTCCTGCCCGCGCGCTGCTTGGGTGACAACCCGAGTGCGGCGAACTCGGCGGCGTTCCAGCCCAGGCCGACCCCGAGGATCAACCGGCCGTGGCTGAGGAGATCCAGGGAGGCGGTCGCCTTGGCGAGCGGGACCGGGTGCCGAAACGGCGCCACCATTACCAGCGAGCCGAGTCGCACCCGCTCGGTCCGGGCGGCCATGGCGGTAAGGGTGACCATCAGGTCCGTGTGCGTCGCGGAGTAGATCGCCCGGTCGCCCTCGCCGACGCTGGCGAGCATCCGGTCGCCGAAGAAGACGCCGTCGAACCCGCGCCGTTCCGCCTCCCGGGCGAGCCGGAGCTGCGCGGCGAAGGGGTCGTCGCCCGGCGCCACCCACACCGCGGGCCGCAACCCCACCAGGGGCCGTGTCGTCATCTCCCGCTCCCCTCCCCCGGCTTCGTCGATGTCGTTAGTTATACTGTCTTGGTAGTGTAGCCATGGCCCGCCAAGGCCGATCCTGGAGGTTCTGGTGACCGACGACGTGACGCACGCGCTGCCCGTTGGCAGCAAGACGCGCAGCATGGGCCGCACGATCACCGAAGGGGAGTTCTGCCTGCTCAACACGCTCAGCTGGTCGATCAGCGAGCTGCACACCAACCGAGAGAAGATGGCGGAAACCGCCTTCGGCGAGCGGCTGCTCGCCGGCACGATGCTGCTCGCGGTCACGCAGGGCATGCACGACTCAAGCGACGGCCTGCGCGAGCTTGAGGATACCTACGGCGTGCAGGTCACCCGCACCTTGCGGCTGCAGGCCAAGTTCCGGGCGCCGGTCAAGCCGGGCGACACCTTGTGGGTCGAGACCGAACTGGTCGCCGCCGAGCCGACGGATGACGCCGGTGTCGGTGTCGTCGTGTTCCGTGACACCGCGACCAACCAGCGCACCGAGACCGTCGCCGAGCTCGAGCGGCGGCTGCAGTTCCGTCGGCTCGCGCCCGCGTAGGGTCCCGACGATCCACTGTACGGTCGGCGCGGGCTTGAGTACACTGCCAATTGGGAACTGTATATCCAGTGTACAAATGAACGGAAGGACGCGGCACGGTGAGAGACGATGACATCGCCATCGTGGGAATCGGGGAGGCCCGTGTCGGCCGGGACGCCGGATGCACCTCCTGGGAGCTGCACGCCGAGGCGGTCGAGACGGCGCTCGACGACGCCGGCCTGAGCCTGCGCGACGTGGACGGACTCCTCAGCTGCCCCAGCACGATGGACGACCACGCGCGCCACCACGTGCTGCTGGCCGAGCACCTGGGCATGCCGTGGAAGCGCTATACCGACTCGTCCCGGGTGGGCGGGGCGTCCTCGACGTCGGCGGTGCGCGACGCCGCGAACATCATCCGGGCCGGCCTGGCGGAGGTCGTGCTCATCTCCTGCGCCGACAGCCAGCGCAGCACGATCGGGCGCGGCGACACGCCCGTCGTCAAGATGGCGCACTATCACAGCCTGGACTACGAGATCCCGTACGGACCGATGATCATCTCGCTGTACGCGCTGATCGCGCAGCGGTGGATGCACGAGTACGGATGGGCGCCCGAGAAGGTCGCCGAGGTCGCGGTCTCGCAGCGGTACAACGCCTCGCTGCATCCCGGCGCGCAGGAGCGGACCCCGATCACGATCGAGGACGTGCTCAACTCCAGGCCGATCACCGACCCGCTCCGGATGCTGAACTGCAGCCTGATCTCCGACGGCGGCACCGCGCTCATCGTGACCACCGGGGAGCGGGCCCGGTCGCTGAAGCAGAAGCCGGTCTACGTGCTCGGCATGGGGAACGCGTACTCGTACTACTTCTGCTGGAACCTTCCCGACTACACCGATTACATCCGGATGCTGGTGCAGACTTCCGCAGACAGCGCGTTCGCGCAGGCCGGAGTGAGCCAGAACGACATCGACCTGGCGTTCGTCGGTGACCCGGCCGACATCTGCACGCTGGTGGGCCTCGAGGGCATGGGCTTCGCGAAGGCGGGCGAGGGCGTGGACTTCGTCCAGGGCGGCCGCATCCGCGTCGGCGGCGACCTCCCGGTGAACACGCACGGCGGCAACCTGTCGTACGCTCACCCGGGAGCCCCGGGCCAGCACCTGCACGTCATCGAGGCCGTCCGCCAGCTGCGCGGTGGCCTCGGCGACCGCCAGGTCCGCGATGCGAAGATCGCTGCCGTGCACGGCGACGCGGGCGTCCTCACCTCCCACTGCACCCTCATTCTCGGTAACGACCGCCGTTAGGAGCTGCCAGCAATGCCCATGGATCTCGAGGTCGTCGCCACCAGCCAGGACCGGCCGCTGCCGACACCGAACTCGTTCTCCAAGCCGTTCTGGGAAGGCACCAAGCGGCACGAGCTGGTGCTGCAGAAGTGCAATGACTGCGGCACGTTCCGCTACTACCCGCGGCCTCGCTGCCCCCAGTGCCTGTCGGCCAACACCGAGTGGACGAAGGTGAGCGGGCGCGGGACCGTCTACAGCTACACGATCGTCCACCGGCCGCTCGCCCGCTGGTTCAAGGACAAGGTTCCGCTGTTGTGCGCGGTCATCGAGCTCGACGAGGGCGTGCGGATGATGAGCAACGTCGAGAACGTCGACCCCTATGCCGTCACGATCGGGATGCCGGTGCAGGTGATCTACGACGACGTCAACGACGAGATCACCCTGCCGAAGTTTGAGCCCGTGCCGGCCTAGGGAGCCCGACGTGTCGCAAGGTCCGGAGCAGGGCGGGCCGGAGCAGGGCGGGCCGGAGCAGGGCGGGCCGCTCGCCGGACTGAAGGTGCTCGAGCTGTCCTCGTTCGTGTCGGCGTCGTTCGCCGGCACGCTGCTCGGTGACTTCGGCGCCGAGGTCGTCAAGGTCGAGTTGCCTGGCAAGGGCGACATGCAGCGCGGGCTCGGCACGTTCACGCCGGAGGACGACGAGCGGAACCTGTGGTGGATGGCGCTCGCCAGGAACAAGCGCAGCGTCGCCCTCGACCTGCGGGCCGAGCAGGCCCGGCCGGTCGTCGAGAAACTGTACCGCTGGGCCGATGTCGTCACCGAGAACTTCCGGCCCGGGACGCTGGAGCGGTGGGGCATCGGCTGGGAGTTCCTCCATCGCCTGAACCCGGACGCGATCATGCTGCGCGTCAGCGGGTACGGCCAGACCGGGCCGTACCACGAGCGGGCCAGCTTCGAGCGCGTCGCGCAGGCGTTCAGCGGGCTGATGTACGTCACCGGCGAGCCGGACCGGCCGCCGCAGCGGGCCGGCCTGCCGATTGCCGACTACACCTCCGGCGTGTGGGGAGCGCTCGCCGTCCTGCTCGCGTACGTCCACCGGCTGCGCGACGGCGCGCCTGGCCAGTACATCGACAATGCGATCTACGAGTCGATCCTCCCGATCATGAAGGACGATCCCGCGGTGTACGCGTGGTCGGGCAAGGTCGCCGAGCGGGTCGGCAACAAGTCCGCTAACGTCGCCCCCGGCGAGGCCTACCGCACGCGTGACGGGCACTGGCTCTTCATCGCGCCGACCGGCGATGACGTGTTCCGCCGCGCCATGGCTGTGATCGAGCGACCGGACTACGCCGCTGACCCGCGCTTTGGCAGCACCAACGATCGCTTCGCCAACCGCGAGCCGCTGGATGCGGCCATGGAGGAGTGGGTCGCGGCGCACGACCGGGCGGACGTCATGGCGGCGATGGAGGAAGCGGGCGTGCCGTGCGCGCGCGTGCAGTCCGTTGCCGATCTGCAGGCCGACCCGCATGTGCAGGCGCGCGGCGACTTCGTCACGATCAAGGACGACGCCATCGGCGACGTCACCATCCCCGGCGTGTTCCCGCGGCTCTCCGAAACCCCCGGCAGCATCCGGCGCAACGCCCCGCGCGTCGGCCAGCACACGGCGGAGGTCCTCGTCGGGGAACTCGGTATCTCGGCTGAGGAATTGGAGTCCCTGCGACGGCTCGGCGTCGCGCAGTGATGCGGGCGGGTATCGTCTCACCGGTCGCCACGCTGAACCCGCGGTTCTTCCAAAGCTGGGAGGCCGACGCCGGGATCGACGCGATTGCCGCCGTGGCGCAGGCCGGCGAGCGCCTCGGCTATCACCACGTCACCTGCAGCGAGCACGTCGCCGTCGCGGCCGACAAGCTGCACCTACGCGGGCGCTCCTACTGGGACCCACTCGCCACCCTGGGCTACCTGGCGGCGCGGACACAGCGGATCCGGCTCGCCACCCACGTGCTGGTGCTGCCGTTCCACCACCCGCTGGAGATCGCCAAGCGCTACGGGACGCTCGACCGCATCAGTGACGGCCGGCTGATCCTCGGCGTAGGCGTGGGCTCGGCCCTGGAGGAGTTCGAGCTGATCGGCGTGCCGTTCGCCGGCCGGGGCGACCGGATGGACGACGCGCTGCGCGCGATCCGGCAGACGTTCGGGCGGTCGGCGCCCTCCTACCACGGAACGCACTACAGCTTCGACGGCTGGGTCGTCGAACCGCACGCCATCCAGCAGGCGGTGCCGCTGTGGATCGGCGGCCGGAGCGAGCGGGCGCTGCGGCGAGCAGTCGAGTTGGGCGACGGCTGGGCACCGCAAGGCGCTAACCACAACACGTTCGCCGAGATGACCAAGCGCGCCATCCAGTCGCCCGCGTTCGCCGCGCGCGAACGGCCGCTCGAGATCATCATGGCGACGCCGCCGGAACTCGACCCGATGCAGGAGCCGGGGCGGCTGGCGGACGCCATCGCCGACCTCGAGACGATCGGCGCGACGATGCTGAACGTGCGGCTCGTGCATCGCTCGCTCGCGCACTGCCTGGAACAGTTCGAGGCCTACGCCGAGGTCGCCAAGGGCACCGGCCTGGTGCAGTTCGATCCGCCGTAATCAGCGCGGCAGCAGATCGGCGAGTTGGTGCTCGGAGATCTCTACCGCGCACTCCGCGCGCTGGTTAACGAGTCGTTCCGAGATCCGCAGCACCGCTTGGCCGGGCCTGCTGCGTGACGCCCGCGCGCCCGTGACCGTGATGTCGAGGGAAACCGTGTCGCCGGCGAGCACCGGTCTTAGGTAGCGCACCTCGGACCCGACGAGCGCGGTGAGCCGGATGCCGTGGGCGCGGGTCAGTACGGGCATCAGCTCGCTGCTCGCGAACAGCCCCGCGGCGATCGCCACGATCACCGGACCGGGCAGGCTGACCGCGCCGAATGGTGACCGCTCGGCGGCGGTGATGTCAGTGTGCATTGACCCGCGCGTCCAGGTCAGGCTGATGAGGATGCCGCACTCGCCGGCGGAGACGGTGCGGGCGGCCGAGCTCACCCGGAGCCCGATCGCACCGGCAAGCCGAGGGTCGCCGGGCGTCGGCTCGCCGGATACGTCGGCTGTTGCGGTCATCTTGGCCCTCGATACGATCTGACCTCAGGATATACTGCTCTTACAGTATAGGATGACGTGCGCTGGCGGACGTCCACGCGAATCGGAGCATGCCCGATGACCTCGACCGAATCCTCCCACGCCGGGCCCGCCGCGCCAGCCCGCGACCGGGCCGCCCACGACCGCAACGTCCGCAGCCTGATGCGGCCGCGGTCGGTCGTAGTGATCGGTGCGTCCGGGGAGCCGACGCGCATCGGCGGCATCATCGTCGGCGTGCTGCAGCGCTACAAGTTCCCTGGTCAGGTGTTCCTGGTCAATCCGAAGTACGACGAGATCCAGGGCTTCCGCTGCTACCCCTCCCTCGCCGACATACCGGCCGACGCGGAGATCGACGTCGCCATCGTGTACCTGTCCACCAACCAGGTGAACGACGTGGTCCGTGCCTGCGGCGAGCGCGGCGTCAAGGGCCTGGCGATCATCACCGCCGGCTTCGCCGAGGTCGGCGGGGACGGGGTACGGCTGCAGGATGAGCTGACGGCCATCGCGAACTCCT
>Ga0181525_10004234_pt1 | contig 11079 bp, 5 predicted proteins | sample PEATcosm2014_Bin_48_FD_121100 | JGI IMG/M metagenome (GOLD analysis project Ga0181525, IMG submission 121100) | Peatland microbial communities from MTU Mesocosm Facility, Houghton, MI, USA - PEATcosm2014_Bin06_10_metaG | ecosystem: Environmental > Terrestrial > Soil > Wetlands > Peat | place... | reverse complement strand
GAGATAGACTCAATTCCGAGAAGGGCTTCTCTCCTGCTGTGTATCGCGGGGAGGGCAGATGGAGGATCTGAGCCCGGCGGTGCACCGGACCATCGTCGCTGTCGACGTTGAGGGGTTCGGGAACCGGTACCGTACCAACCGGAATCAGCTGACTGTCCGCGACGGGCTTTACCGTGCGATGCTACGGGCCTTCGGCCGGGCCGGGATCCCGTGGACGGACTGCGATCACGAAGACCGGGGCGACGGCATGTTCCTCCTTGTCGGTCCCGAGGTGCCCAAGGCCCGGTTCGTGGAATCACTGCTGCCCGCACTGGTGCAGGCGATACAGGAACACAACGACGGGCTCCCGGATCCGGAGCGGATCCGACTGCGGCTGGCCTTGCACGCCGGGGAGGTCAACTACGACCTGCACGGAGCCACCGCCGCCTCGATCAACCTGACATTCCGCCTCCTCGACTGCGGCCCGGTCAAGGAGGCGCTGGCCAGCTCGCCCGGCGTGCTAGCGGTGATCATCTCGTCGTGGTTCTTTGAGGAGGTCGTGTGGCACAGCGTGGTCGATGCGACGGCGTATCACCGCGTTCCCGTGATGGTGAAGGAGACGGCCACGACAGGCTGGGTGTGCCTCCCCGATTTCAAGGATTGGCCTGGGCCCGCCCCGGTCGCCACGGCGGCCACATACCGGGTGCCTGAGGATCAGCTGGGCAGGTGCCGCCAGGCGCTCGTCCTCGCTCACCAGGCGGCCTTGACCGAGCCGATAATGCCCACCAGGGAGCTGCCGGCCGGGCTGCGGATCCCCACGCTCGGCGAAGGTTACATCGACCATCGGATCCGGGCGGCGGAGATCAATTCCGCCGCGGAGCCTGGCAGCGAATCCTGGTGGGCCAGACTGCCGGTCCATGACGACGCCTGCCGCTTCCTGCTCACCGAGCTGACCGCACCCACCGCCAGGACGGTGCCGCTGATCTTGCTGGGACAGCCGGGCTCGGGCAAGTCGGTGCTGACACGCGTCCTCGCGGCCCGGCTGGCCACGGCCGGCCTCCTGCCCATCCGAGTCGAGCTTCGGCAGGTATCTGCGGTGGCGGAGTTGCAGGACCAGATTGAGTTTGCCGTCCGCAGCGCAACCGGTGAGATCGTCTCGTGGCCGCAACTGGCACAGTCAGCTGTTGGCACGCTGCCAGTCGTGATCTTCGACGGGCTCGATGAGCTGCTGCAGGCGACCGGGGTCGCGCATAACGACTTCTTGCTGCGTGTGCAGGCCTTCCAGGAGCGAGAGGCCCGGCTGCGCCGACCGCTTGCCGTCATCGTGACGAGTCGCACGGCGATCACCGATCGTGCCATGATTCCGGATGGCGCCACCGCGGTCCAGTTGGAACCGTTCGACGAGCAGCAGATCAGGGCGTGGCTCGACGTATGGGAACGGGTAAACATGAGGCCTCTGGCCGGACGCGGCATGCGCCCGCTCCCCGTCGAGGTCGCCCTGAACTATCCCGAGCTCGCCGAGCAGCCGCTGCTGCTGCTGATGCTGGCGCTGTACGACGCGGACACCGGCGCGCTGCAGCGCCGCTCCGCGACACTCGGCCGGACCGAGCTTTACGGGCAGTTGCTCAGGGACTTTGCCCGCCGGGAAGTGCGCAAGCACGTCAGCGCCCTGCCGGAAGCCGAGCTTGAGCAGGCAGTGGAGGCCGAACTGCTCCGGCTCTCCGTCGTCGCATTCGCCATGTTCAACCGTGGCAGCCAGTGGGTGCTCGAGGCCGATCTCGATGCCGACTTCTCGGCGCTACTCGCCAATCCGCAGCTGCCGGGATCGGCGAGGTGGCCGTTTCCGCTCGATCAGGCCAATCGGGCGCAGCTGACCATCGGCCGGTTCTTCTTCGTCCAGGAGTCACTGGCCACCCAGGACGATCGACAGCTGCGCGCTTATGAATTCCTGCACGCGACATTCGGCGAATTCCTCGTGGCCTGGCTGACCGTCCGCGTGTTGGCGCTAACGGCTGCGGCCGGGACAACCGCGGCTGCCCCGCGTGGGGGCACCGACGACGGCATGCTCTACGCCCTGCTGTCGTTTGCCGCGCTCACCGCCCGGAGCCCCGTCGTCGGATTCGTCGGGGACCTCTTCGACCGGCTGGACCCGTCGGCCCGTGCGGCCGTGGCCGACCTGGTCCTGGCGCTGCATACTCGGGCGCTGTTCCCGCGGGCCGACGCGGACTACCGGAGCTACCAGCCGGCCGCCCTCAATGTGATCACCCGGCACGCCGCCTGGAGCGCAAACCTTGTCGTGCTGGCCGTGCTCGCCGCGGGGAAGGTCACCGGCCGTCAGTTGTTTCCTGGCGAGCCCGATACCGTCGTCCGGTGGCGGGAAGAGGCCATGATATGGCGCTCGCAACTGGCCGGACTCGGCTGGTCGGGCCTGCACGAAACGCTTTCGCTGGACCGGATATGGGACGGTCAGCGTCGCGAGATCCTGCTGAGCAGAAATGACGGTATCTCCGAGGAAGCCGATCCCGACATTTACTGGATCTATAGCATCCCGCCGGGTACGGCGACCGGTAAAGGCGTCTTCGGCGCGCGATCGCACAATTCTCGCATGATGCGGCGCAAGATTAATTTCGCGTGTAATATGTCTGAGGACACGATGGTGCATGGTCTGCTTCCGGTTTCCTCTTCCTTCCCGGCCTTGGCCAATGTGTTCGTAGCGATCGGCGAAGACCGGGTGATATCGGCGACCCATGCGCTGCTCGCCGCCCTCTATGCGCCCTACAAGGACGCTGCCCGAGAAGATTCGGCATATGCTGACCTGGCTTACGTCGCCGATAAACTGGCGCATGCGCCCGACATGAATGCCGATAACTCATATCTCAAGGCCGCGCTCGCCGTGCTGATATCCGCCGTGCAGCGCGACGCCGCGCCGCTAGCCTCCCTGCAGCCCTTCGCCGGCCTGACGAGCGACGGGCACGACCCGGAGCTCGCCGAGCTGCTCACTTGCCTAACCGGGTTGCTGGCCGGTCACGCCTGACCGATGGAACCCTGCGGCCGGACCCCTGCGTCGGCAGCGGACTGGCGAAGGTCTCCATCGAGTAGCGCCTGCGCGATCATCCCGAGCGTGGCCCAGTCCACTAGGCGATCACGGCGGATCTCGCCGAAAGTTTTGATCTCTGTCCAGGTCTGCTCTTCGTCGATTCCGTGCGGCGTCGACTGGGTGGCGCGCAGCCGTGCCAGTTCGGCCCCGGTGATCTCGGCGGAGAACAAGTGGGCGTGGTGGGCCGACATGGTTCCGGCCAGCTGGCGGCTGCCGTGCGCCCGCATCCGGTGTGCGTCTATGGCGAGGCCAGTTTCTTCGGTGGTTTCCCGTACGGCGTGAGCAAGCGCGTCGATGCCGGCCGCTCCCGAACCGCCGGGTAGCTCGTGGACCAGACTGTCGGGCGTGGAAGCCGGGCTGCGGAATTCGCGCACCAGGACGATCGTCGCGTCATCGACGCTGGCGCCAGGCAGGTATAGGAGCACGGCCGAGATGTCGGGCCTGGATATGACTACCTCGTTCGCCTTGACCCGGTTTTCCGCCTGGACGTGGATGCGGACGTGCAGTGCCCAGTACCACGGGACTCGCCCGTCAGCACCGTTGCTGAACGTCCATACCTGCCGCGCCCCGAGCAGCATGTTGCCGGTCGAGATCTGCGCGGAGTACCAGCGCTGGAAACTTTCTGTGCGCCATACGTGCAGCGGAACCTCTCGCTCGCCCGCCTTGCGGCGCGCTCCGGTGCCGATCGCGCCTAGCGCCGCTCCGACCATGCCAGCGAGCGTCGTCGTAGTGGATACCGCCCGGTCGGCTGCGTATTTCAATAGGAACCGATGATGCGGTGCATCTAGCGGCGCGCCGAGTACCACGCGCTGGTCGTCGCGGCATGCCGCCAGATTGGCCAGCATGAGGCGCAGGTCAACGTCATCGGGCCACCAGAACATCGCGAAGTCGGCAACGTCAAACGCACGACCATACCAGTCGACTAGCTCGCCCCCGATATCGGCGCGTTCCCGGCCGCCAAGCTCGGCAACGAATGCCACCAGCCTGCCGTCGCCTGTCCAGCGCTCCCTGAGCAAGGTGATCACCTCATGCTGCCAGGGTGCGGCCGGGACACTCGAGACCTGGCCAGATCCGATGAGCACGCAGGCATCCCAAGACTGTGGCGGTTCCCCGCCGGGATACACCGTGATTACCTCGCCCGCCACTTCGGTCTCCTTCACCGGCCAGGTTCGCCATGACGAAATGGACTCATGCGCGAGCAGTGGGGCGTTGGTGGTCACTAATTCACCAAGAGTCCCTCCTGTCACGCAAGGGCAGTCCCCCCTACCTTACCGGCGGTAGCGGCGCGCAACCTGATGACAAAGGCCCCAACATCACCTAACCTGACGACAGAGGCGGACACGCGCCTTGTCGTGCGCCGGGGAGGAGGCCCAGTGGACCTCGAGGATCGGCCTACCAGTCAGAGATCGGATCAGGATCTGATCGCCGACCTGCAGAGGACCCCGCTATCGGAGCTGGCCAGACGGCATGCTGCTGGCGACGAGTTGCTGAGGGGGATGGTTTCGCGGCTTATCGACGGGGGGGGAAATCAGTCGCGGGTCCCGGCGATGATGTTCAATTCTGCAGTCGGGCGCCGATCATGATGTTCAATTCAGCAGTATCGTAGGCCGCATAAGACGACTGCATGTCGGCCTCTATAAGCCAGTATGTGCTTAAGGTTTATGCCCGGTGCGACCTTTCCTGCGATTACTGCTATGTGTATGAACATGTCGATCAGAGCTGGCGTACCAAGCCCAGGGCACTGGACCAGACGACGGCGAGCCAGGCTGCCCGGCGGATCAGCGAGCACGCCAGGATCCATCGCCTCGACGAGGTCCATGTCGTGCTGCACGGCGGTGAGCCACTACTGCTAGGACAGGATGGCCTGCGCGGGATCCTCGTCACGCTGCGCGCCGTGATCGACCCGGTAACCCGGCTCGACCTGAGGATCCAGACTAACGGCGTGCTGCTCGATGAAGGGCTGTGTGAGCTGTTCGCCGAATATGCCGTCAAGGTGGGTGTCTCACTGGACGGCGACCGCGCCGCGAACGATCGGCATCGCCTGTCTGCCAACGGGCGGAGCAGCCACGACCAGGTACGTCAGGCGCTCGACCTGCTCAGGAAGCCCGAGTACAGATGGCTGTACGCCGGCCTGCTGTGCACCGTGGACCTGGCGAACGATCCCATCGCGGTCTATGAGGCGCTGCTGGCCGAGGCCCCGCCCTACCTCGATCTGCTGCTGCCGCACGCGACATGGGATCGGCCGCCTTTTCGCCCGCCCGGTGTCAGCGCGCCCTACGCGGCGTGGCTCGGCCGCATTTATGACCGGTGGATCGCCGACGGCTGCCCGGTGCCCATCCGGCTGTTCGACTCACTGCTCGCGGCCTGGGCCGGGGATGTCAGCTGGAGCGAGGCCGTGGGTCTCGATGCCGTGGACCTCCTGGTCATCGAGACCGACGGAAGCTGGGAGCAGACAGACTCGCTCAAGGTCGCCTTCGACGGTGCCGCGGCGACCGGCCTTAACGTCTTCTCTCACTCGGTCGATGAGGCCTCGGCGCATCCCGGCGTGGCCGCCCGCGGCACAGGAATCGCGGCTCTGTGCGCCACCTGCCGCGCGTGTCCGGTTGTCGGGACCTGCGGGGGAGGACTCTACTCACACAGGTACAAGTCGGATAATGGCTTCGACAACCCGTCGGTCTACTGTGAGGATCTCAAGGCGCTGATTGACCGCATGACGGCCAGGCCTACGACCGCTCCGTCGCCGACACGCCGCACCGCCGGAGTGCCGGGCGATTATCTCCTCTCCAAAGGAGCATTTGACCTGCTTTCCGCCGGATCGGGTGACCCCTCAGGCGTGGCGGAACTGCTCGACACCCGCTGGGCGATCAATCGCGCCCTGGTCGCGGCGGTGGCTTCCGGCATAGGCGGCGGGGGCGGTGAGCTCGGACGGGCGGCGGCCGAGGGATGGGCCATCCTCTCCGCGCTGGATGCCGAGCACCCGCAGGCGGTGCGCGAGATCCTGACGTATCCGTACGTGCAGGCGTGGGCGACGCAGTGCCTACGCCCTGCGCAGAGCGCCGATCTCGACCTGGACCGTGCGCATCTGGCCGGACTCGCGGCGGCGGCGGCCCTGCGGGCCGGGGTCGAGGCCGAGCTGATCCTGCCCGTCCGCGACGGATGGATGTACCTGCCGGCCATCGGCGCGCTGGCCGTGGACACCGGTCCTGGCCGCACCTGCGCGGTGCATGTGTCCTCCTCCGGGCTCAGCGCCCGGCGCCACGCCCGCGAATGGCGGACAGTCCGCCAGGTGACTGCCGGGGAGATGTCGGTCACGGTAGAGGACATCGACCCGTTCCGTGACTGCCAGGCGTGGCTGGCGGCTAGGCGGCTCTCGTCAACGGAATGGCGTGGCTGGCGGCTGGGCCTGACGGCCGCTGCCCGGCAGCTCGCGGTCGAGCTTCCCGATTACGCGAGCGTGATGGGCGCGGGCCTGCGCTCAGTGGTACCGATGCGCCCGGGGCCGGACGGTCTTCGCCGTAGCGGAACGGCCCTGCAGGCCTTCGGGGCAGTGGCCTTGGCCCTTCCGGCCGACGTCGACACGCTGAGCGCCTTGCTCCTGCACGAGATGCAGCACGTCAAGCTGATCGGGCTATGCGACCTATATGACCTGTTCGACCCGCGGGACGACAGGAGGTTCCCAGTTCCATGGCGGCCCGATCCTAGGCCGATCGAGGCCGCCCTGCACGGAACCTACGCGCACCTCGCCATTGCCGAGCTGTGGCGGTCCCGGGCCAGGCGCAGGCCGGACGGACAAGCTCGTCACCGTTCTCTCCGGTACCGGTCCTGTGTCGGGGAAGCCATCGAGACCCTGCTGAATTCGGGCGCCCTGATGCCGGACGGCGAGCGTTTCTGCCTCGGCATGCGCTCTGCCGTCGAGGCCTGGGCCGATGACCGCTGAGGGCGTCCCGCAGCCACCGGATCTCTTCGGACGCGATCGGCTCGCCGCGGATTTCCGCGCGCTCGGCCTGCGGCGTGGGCAGGATCTTCTCGTCCACAGCTCGCGGCGGTCGATTTCGGCGCCCGCTGGCTAACGGACCATCGCGAACGAATCGTCCCAGATGGATCATTTGAGACAAGACATCGTCAAACCTATCTATCTTCGCAGCTCGTTCGATACGATTAGGGCAGCCTCGAGTGGGGGAGGTGCGGCGTTAGGTGCCGGACGACATTGACGATGGCGATCACTTCGACGAGTGCTCACCGTTCTTTCTCAGCTATGCTCGCGCCGCTGAAAGCCCGGCCGCCGTACCGGCGGCAGAGAACGCCGATCACTATGTGGCGAAGCTCTTCCAGGATCTGTCCGAGAACGTCGGTCAGCTGATAGGCCTGCGGCTGGGCGTGGAGGCCGGGTTCATGGACCGGCAAATGCGGGGCGGCATGCAGTGGCACGATGAATTACTACACGCGCTGGGGACCTGTCAGGTCCTCGTCGCGCTGATCTCTGCCCGTTACCTGCGGAGTCCCTGGTGCGGGAAGGAATGGCATGCCTTCACGCAGCGCGAGGTGCGGTCGCGGGCGGGCGGGAAGGCCAACCCACGGCAGGGCTGCATTATTCCGGTGATGTGGGCGCCGGTCTCCGCTGAGCTGCCCGCCCAGATCCGCCGCGGGCTGACCTTCTCGCCGGACCTGCGGCCTGATCCAACCGTCCTCGGCCAGTATCAGGAAAATGGTATCTTCGGGCTGCTGCGCATGGGTCAAATTGATTCCTACGACGTAGTTACCTGGCAGCTCGCCATGCACATATCACGGGTCTACTACAGCCAGGTGGTGGAAATCCGTGAATTCAAGCCGGAAGAACTGCGCAACATCTTCCAGACCCGCCGCGGTGACCGAGAAGAGGGGGCTGAGTAGCATGCCAGGTCGGCGTCGGCCCTATTTCTTTCTCAGCTATGCGCATTCGAATCCACTGGCCGAGTTCCCGCAAGCGGACCCGGATCGCTGGGTCAGGAATTTCTTTGGCGATCTGGTGGCCGCGGTCAGGCGGCACGCATCCGGTCGGTCTGAACTTATTTCCGGATTTTTCGACCAGGACATTCCCATAGGCTCGGACTGGAAGGGAGCGCTCAGCGGGGCGCTGAGCGCGGCTGAGATATTCGTTCCGCTGTACTCGGTTGGCTACCTGACCACCTCCTGGCCGGGCCGTGAGTTTGCCTTCTTCCGCCAGCGCATGGAACTCGCCGGGGTCGAGGATCCGGAGCGGCGAGTCGTCCCGGTGCTGTGGACCCCGCTAACGGAGAGCCAGAATCCGCCTGGGCTCAGCGAGGCGCTGGCGCTAGCCGCCGACCAGCCCGATTATGCCGAGAACGGCCTGCGGGCGCTGTTGAAAATCCGGCCGTATCGTCATTCCTACCAGACCGTGGTGAATGTGCTGGCGCAGCGGATCGCGGCGCTCGCAGACTCTCCGGTAGCGCTGTCGGAGGTGCCCGACATCGATCAAGTGAAAAGCGAATTCTTGCCCCGGGTGCAGCTTTCTGCCTTTTTCATAGAAACCGCGGCACCGACCGTCAGCACACTCGCCCTCGGGCGCGATCCTGGTGGTTACGGCGAAAGCAGTACGCTGTGGCGTCCCTTCAGCGGGCAGGAACTCCCGCTCGCCGAGGACGCCGCGCGGGTCGCCGAACGGTTCGACTTCAAGGCCCAGATCAGCGAACTCAAGACCGTCCCGGACCCGCTTACCCGCAGGCCCGGGATCATCTTGATCGATCCCTGGTTCGTGGCCGACGAGAGCGGGCGATCCGCACTGGAGTCCGCCGTCCATCAGCTGCCTCGATGGGTACTGCCCTTGCTGATCATGGATCATCCAGGCGACTCGCGCACGAATGAGCTCGCCGACCAGGCAAGGAAAATCCTGCACGACGCGGGAGCATTGCCCACGGATTCATCTCGCCGCGCTGCCCAAGGGGTCACGAACCTCGCCGACTTCGAGCGCATGGTGCGTGACCTCGTGGTGGAAGCCGAACGGCAGTACCTTCGGTACCGCAGTGTACGGGTACCATCACCATCGTCGCCCAAACGGCCCAGCCTGCGCGGTGCCCCGCGGTCAGACGGACCCGTTGTGGCACCAGATAGACAAACTCCGACACCAGATCCGCCGGGGGAGGGGCCAGATGCCTGATGCGGGCGAGAGCCAGCCGCGTGAAGGTCAGATCGTCACGTTCTACTCCTTCAAGGGAGGGACTGGGCGAACGATGGCTCTCGCCAATGTGGCCTGGATCCTTGCCGCCAACGGTATGCGCGTGCTGATCGCCGACTGGGACCTGGAATCGCCCGGCCTGCACCGGTTCTTCCAGCCGTTCCTGGATCCAAAGGTGAGCGAACGGCCGGGCATCGTCGATTTCATCCGTAGGTATGAGTGGGAAGCGATAGACGCCGGAATCGATGCCGGGAAAGCGGCGGACGCCGGAATCGATCCCGAAGCGCTCACTGAGCTGATCGAGAAACATATCGATCAGGTGGAAAATTATGCCATCCCGCTGAACTGGCAGTTCCCGGACCCTGGTGCCCTGCACTTCCTGTCGTCAGGGAGACAGACAAACGGCGACTACCAGTCGACCGTTGGCGCGCTGGACTGGGATAATTTCTACAACCGCCTGTACGGCGGCCAATTCTTCGACGCGCTGCGCGCGCTCATGAAACGTAATTATGATTACGTCCTGATCGACAGCCGGACCGGCCTCAGCGATGTGGCCGACATCTGCACCGTGCACCTGCCTGACGTGGTGGTCGACTGCTTTACCCTGGCCACTCAGGGAATTGACGGCGCGGCCATGATCGCTAAGAGCATTCAGGAACATACCGAGCGGGATATCGTGATACTACCCGTGCCCATGCGCATCGACCACGCGCACGAGGAGAGTGTGGAGGCGGGCCTAGCACTTGCCGCGCGCGAATTCGAAAAGCTGCCCGCGGGCATGCCAGAATGGCAGCGACGCGAATACTGGGCCGAGATGGAGGTGCCGTACCAGCCGGCGTACGCCTACGAGGAGACGCTCGCTGCCTTCGGCGACAGACCGGGTTCGCAGGCCGGGCTGCTCCCCCATTATGAGCAGATCACTGCCCGGATCACTGGGGGTGCGGTCAGTACTCTGCCGCCCCGCGAGGAGTGGGTGCGGCTGCGCACTCGGTTGCTGTTCTCCCGCACGCAGTCATCGAGCCCCCTCAAAGTGCTCATCGACTTCAGCCCGGAAGACCAGCTCTGGGCCGAGTGGATCGCGGCCGTCCTGGCCCGCGCCGAAATCGCGGTCCTATGGGTAGGCGAGATGACCGCTGGTCCGAATGGCTCCGAGTCGGTCTCACAGACCGTCATGATCGTGTCGGACTCCTACATCTCCCGGATGGAGGATTCGCCGTCCGCTGTCCGTCCAGACCTGCTTATCTCCGTGACCGACACGCGCCTGCCGCCGCAACTCGCCGACGTGCCCGTCATTTTCCTCGACGGACTCTCCGAGACCCAGGCGGAGGACACGCTGATCGACCGGCTCAAGGGACGACGGCCGACGGAGATTGAGGCGCGTTCCGGCGCGCTGCGCTATCCCGGCGGCGACGGCCCAGCGGTCGTCAACGCCCCGGCGCGTAACGTCAATTTCACCGGCCGGGGCGATGATCTCCGCGGCCTGCGCGAAGAACTGCGCTCGGGCCGGTTGGCGGTCGCGCGTCCGCTGGCCATCCTAGGACCAGGCGGAGTCGGCAAGACGCAGGTGGCGCTGGAGTTTGCCCATCGCTTCAAGGCCGATTATGACGTCATCTGGTGGATGAACTGTAGCCAGTCGCAGTATATTGACTCATCGCTGACCGACCTGGGTAAGCAGCTACGCGAAAAATTCGGCGTAAGTTTCCTTGAGGAGGGCAGTGCGGCCGAAGTTGCCCAGCAATTGCTGAAACTTCTCAGCGAAGGACTGCCCGATCGGCGCTGGCTCCTCGTTTATGATAACGCCGAAGACATCGACACGATTAAAGGCCTGCTG
>Ga0181525_10004233_pt1 | contig 11079 bp, 13 predicted proteins | sample PEATcosm2014_Bin_48_FD_121100 | JGI IMG/M metagenome (GOLD analysis project Ga0181525, IMG submission 121100) | Peatland microbial communities from MTU Mesocosm Facility, Houghton, MI, USA - PEATcosm2014_Bin06_10_metaG | ecosystem: Environmental > Terrestrial > Soil > Wetlands > Peat | place... | reverse complement strand
AGGCGGTCATTGACCACGCCGTCGAGACTCTGGCGGTTGTAGTCGATCACCCACCAGAGGTTGCGCACGTCCTGCTTGGAGCCTTCGAGCAGCGCCTCGAACACGTTGCCCTCGTCGAGCTCGGCGTCGCCCATCACCGCGATCATGCGGCCGGGCGGTCCGCCGACCGGCGCCAAGTTCTGCAGCCGCACATAGTCCTGCACCAAGGCCGAGAACAGGGTCATGCCGACGCCGAGTCCGACCGAGCCGGTGGAGAAATCCACCTCGGTCTTGTCCTTGGTGCGCGAGGGATAGGATTGCGCGCCGCCGAAACCGCGGAAATTCTCGAGCGCCGCGCGGCTTTGCCGCCCGAGCAGATATTGAATGGCGTGGAAGACCGGCGCCGCGTGCGGCTTGACCGCGACGCGATCGGCGGCCCGGAGCGCGTGGAAGTAAAGCGCCGTCAGCAGCGTCACCGCCGAGGCGCAGCTCGCCTGATGTCCGCCCACTTTCAGCCCGTCCCGATTCTCGCGCAGGTGGTTGGCGTGATGAATCATCCAGGTCGAGAGCCACAGCACCTTGCGTTCCAGCGCGCGCAGCATGTCGAAACGCGGCGCGTTCGCCGGGGCGGATGGGGATTGCTTTCTCTGCGGGAGGGCCATGGCAGAGGAATAACCCGCACCGCCGTGGCACATCATTGCGAAGATGCCAAGAATATGCTGGTATTCCGGGTTATAATTTCAATGGAGAGCATATTTTGAGTGAGAAATTGCGCCAAGCCGTGCTCGACGCCATCGACCGCAAAATCCTGGCCTTGCTGCAGGAGGATGCGCGTCTCGCCAATGTAGAGCTTGCCGACAAGGTCGGCCTCAGCCCCTCGCCCTGCCTGCGGCGGGTGCGCGAACTGGAAACGGCGGGCGTCATCCGCCGCTACGTGACGCTGCTCGACCCGGCAGCGGTCGGGCTGCCGGTCAGCGTCTTCGTCAATGTCACGCTCGAACGCCAGGTGGAGCAGGCGCTCGAACGCTTCGAGACGGTGATCCTGAAACGGCCCGAGGTGATGGAATGTTATCTCATGACCGGCGACGCGGATTATCTGCTGCGCGTCGTCATCGCGGATCTCTCGGCTTATGAGCGTTTTTTGATCGAACACCTGACGCGCGTGCCGGGCGTCGCCAGCATCAAGTCCAGCTTCGCCCTCAAACAGGTGAAGTACCGCACCGCGCTGCCGGTCACCGGCTGACTTTTCGGCGCATGAAGGCGCCGCCCGGCCTGCCGCAGCGAGGGGCTTGCCTTGGCGTTGTGCACATGCACAATCGACCGCCAAGCAACCGGAAAGCCGCCCCAGACCGCCATGAAAGTGCTGGTCGCCGTCAAACGCGTGATCGATTTCAACGTCAAGGTCCGGGTCAAGCCCGACGGGACCGGGGTCGAAACGTCCAACGTCAAGATGTCGATGAATCCGTTCGACGAAATCGCGGTCGAGGCAGCGGTGCGCCTCAAGGAGGCTGGCAAGGTCACGGAAATCGTCGCGGTTTCGATGGGCAACCAATCCTGCCAGGAAACCATCCGCACCGCGCTGGCGATGGGCGCCGATCGCGGGCTGCATGTCTTGACCGACATCGAGCTTCAGCCTTTGGCGGTGGCCAAGCTCTTGCAGGCGATCGTCGCCAAGGAGCAGCCGCTGCTCGCCATCCTGGGCAAGCAGGCGATCGACGACGATTGCAACCAGACCGGCCAGATGCTGGCAGCACTTTTGGGCTGGGCCCAGGCGACCTTCGCTTCGAAGCTTGTCCTCGGCGATGGTTCGGCGGATGTCACGCGTGAGATCGACGGCGGACTAGAGACCGTCGCGGTCAAGCTACCAGCAGTGGTGACCACTGATCTGCGCCTCAACGAACCGCGCTACGCCTCGCTGCCCAACATCATGAAAGCGAAGAAGAAGACAATTGAACAAACAACTCCGGAAACCCTCGGCGTCGACGCGGCGCCGCGGCTCAAGATTCTCAAGGTGGAGGAGCCGCAGAAGCGCCAGGGCGGCCGCAAGCTCGCCTCGGTCGAGGAACTGGTCGACAAACTCCGGAACGAGGCGCGGGTGATCTGATGCGCGTACTTGTCCTCGCCGAACACGACAACAAGGCGCTCAAACCGGCCACGCTCAACACCATGGCGGCGGCGCAGGCGATCGGCGGCGAGATCGACCTGCTGGTCGCGGGCCAGGGCTGCGATGGCGTTGCGCAAGCGGCCTCCAAGATAGCCGGCGTGAAGAAGGTGCTGATGGCCGCAGATCCGGCCTATGCCCATCCCCTGGCCGAGGATCTGGCCAAGCTGATCCTGACCCTCGCCAAGGGCTATTCGCATTTACTCGCCCCCGCCACCACCTTCGGCAAAAACGTCATGCCGCGAATAGCCGCGCTCCTGGACGTGGCGCAGATTTCCGACATCTCGGCCGTGGTCGCGCCCGACACTTTCCGGCGCCCGATCTATGCCGGCAACGCGATATCCACCGTGCAATCCAGCGACGCCATCAAGGTCGTCACCGTGCGCGCCACGGCTTTCCCGGCGGCACCCGCCTCCGGCGGCAATGCGGTGGTCGAAAAGATCGCCGCGCCGGGAGCTTCCGGCCTCGCGCGTTATGTCGGCTCCGAGCTGGCCGCGAGCGCGCGGCCAGAGCTGACCGCCGCGCGCGTTGTCATCTCGGGCGGACGCGGCATGCAATCGAGCGAGAACTTCAAGCTGCTGGAGAGCCTGGCCGACAAGCTCGGCGCGGCGGTGGGCGCCTCGCGCGCCGCGGTCGATGCGGGCTTCGTGCCCAACGACTTCCAGGTCGGACAGACCGGCAAGATCGTCGCGCCCGAGCTTTACATCGCCGTCGGCATCTCGGGCGCAATCCAGCACCTGGCCGGCATGAAGGATTCCAAGGTGATCGTCGCCATCAACAAAGATGAAGAGGCGCCGATCTTCCAAATCGCGGATTACGGGCTGGTGGGCGATCTGTTCCAGATCGTGCCGGCGCTCGACAAGGCGCTGGCCAAGCCCGGCGGAAACTGACAGGAGCATTCCATGGCGGAACAACCGATCTCGATCAAGACCATCGGCATCATCGGCGCCGGGCAGATGGGCAGCGGCATCGCCCACGTCACCGCGCTCGCCGGCTACGAGGTGCGTCTGAACGACGTCTCGGCGGCGGCGCTGGAAAAGGCGCTCGCCGGCATCGACAAGAACATCGCGCGCCAGATCGCGCGCGGCAAGGCGACCGAGGCCGACAAGGCCACGGCTTTGAAACACATCAAGACCGGCACCGGCTTCGAATTTTTCAAGGAATGCGACGTGGTGATCGAGGCCGCGACCGAGAAGGAGGAAGTGAAGCGCGAAATCTTCAAGAAGCTGCTCCCCTTCCTCAATCCCACCGCCATCGTCGCCAGCAACACCTCCTCGATCTCGATCACGCGTTTGGCCGCCGCGACCGACCGGCCCGACCGCTTCATCGGCATGCATTTCATGAATCCGGTGCCGGTGATGGTGTTGGTCGAGATCATCAAGGGCATCGCGACATCGCAGCCCACCTTTATCGCCATCCGCGATCTGGCGGTGAAGCTCGGCAAGACGCCAGTGGCCGCGGAGGATTTTCCGGCCTTCATCGTCAACCGCATCCTGCTGCCGATGATCAACGAGGCGGTCTACACGCTCTATGAAGGGGTGGGCTCGGTCGAGGCCATCGACACCGCCATGAAGCTCGGCGCCAACCATCCGATGGGGCCGCTCGAGCTGGCGGATTTCATAGGATTGGACACCTGCCTGGCGGTGATGGACGTGCTCTACAAAGGCCTCGCCGACTCGAAATACCGCCCCTGCCCGCTCTTGGTTAAATACGTCGAGGCCGGCTGGCTCGGACGCAAGACCGGGCGCGGTTTCTACGATTATCGCGGCGAGAAGCCGGTGCCGACGCGCTAGGCCGCCGGGGCCGTGCATGCGGTTGCGAAAGCCTTCATTTTATGGCTTTATCCCCGCAATCAAGGCGGCAGAAGCCGCCGATTGCGAGCGGAGGTTGGTTGTCAGTCGCCCTCGATAGTTGTCCGGCCCTGGTGCTCAACGCGGATTTCCGCCCGCTGAGCTATTTCCCGCTGTCGCTCTGGTCCTGGCAGGAGACCGTCAAGGCGGTGTGCCTCGACCGCGTCAACATCGTCTCGCAATACGACCGGGTGGTGCGCAGCCCCTCCTTCGAGATGAAGCTGCCGAGCGTGATCTCGCTGAAAGAGTACATCGCGATGGCGCGGCGGCCTGCCTTCACCCGGTTCAACGTGTTTCTGCGCGACAAATTCGCCTGCCAGTATTGCGGCGACGCCTTCCCCTCGCATGACCTGACCTTCGACCACGTGGTGCCACGCTCGCGCGGCGGCCGCACCACCTGGGAGAACGTGGTCACCGCCTGCTCGGGCTGCAATCTCATCAAAGGCAATCGCGTGCCGTCGGAAAGCGGGCTTTATCCGCGCCACCAGCCATTCCAGCCGACGACCAATTTCCTGCGCGACAATGGCCGCGCCTTCCCGCCCAACTTCCTGCATCATTCCTGGCGCGATTTCCTGTACTGGGACACCGAGCTGGATCCCGTCTAGTGTAGCACAGGCCGCGTTTTCGCGGCCGTCGTGCGAATCGAAGAGAAAAACACCCCGCGTAGCAAAGCCGCCGCCCGAACCGAGGGCGGCGTCTTGCGAAGCAAATTAATAAGCGCTCTTCAGCGGCACGCTCAGTTGGGGCGCAAAGGTGATTTCCGCAGAGTTCTGACTGACCGCGGTCGGGCCCTGGTCGTGCGCCGCCGCGATGTCGGCGTCGATCGAGCGCTGACTCCCGGTGCTAAAATCGTTCGCGCTGCCGCAGCCGGATAGCGCCGCCGCGACCGTCAGGACAAATAAGATTTGCCTGGTCATGCTCGAACTCCCTTTTGTTAAGGTGGCAGACCGATGGGGAAGATGTAGTTTGGCAATGTGGCTTGGGTAAGATTTAGAGCGCCACATTACGGCGGGACCGCCGCAATGTGGCATTCGGAAAATACCCAGACGGATAAGGCTAAAACATGAGCCTGTTGCGCCATATCAAGGTGTGTAACGCGTGGGAGCCCGCGCGCTTTGTGCCTTTTTTGCACGGCCGGGCGCGGCTCGGGCTGATCCGTCGCGACAACGCCGAGAGGCTGAGCCGATTTCCCAAGCTATTCGAGGTCGGCAAGGACGTGGTCCGCCTCGTGGCGCCGGGCAACGCCAAGGCCATCGGCGCCGCGATCGACCGCGCGGTCGAGGAACTGGTCGCCGAGCGCGTCATTTCCAAATGGCGCAACGAGTTCTTCGCGGTGGCCGAACGCTGGGGCGGCAAGGTGCATTTCACCTTGGATCGCGGCGCGGTACCGTTCTTCGGCGTCAAGGCCTATGGGGTGCATCTGAACGGATATCGCCGCGTGGGAAGTAAACTCAAGCTCTGGATCGGCAAGCGCGCCTTCAACAAGATCGTCGCGCCCGGCAAGCTCGACAATCTGGTGGCAGGCGGCATCGGCGTGGCGCACGGGCTAGAAGAGACGCTCCGGAAGGAGGCTGCGGAAGAGGCCGCCATGCCGAAGAAGCTCTCTTCCCGCGCCGTGGCGGTCGGTGCGGTTTCCTACCGCATGGCGACCCAGACCGGCCTGCGCGACGACGTGTTGTTCCTCTACGATGTCGAGACACCCGCCGATTTCACGCCGCGCAACACCGACGGCGAGCTTGTCTCCTTCGCCCTGATGGACGCGGACGAGATGGTGGCGCGTATGCGCAACACCGATGATTTCAAGTTCAACGTCAATCTGGTCAATATCGATTTCGCGTTGCGTCACGGCGTGATCCGGCCGGACGATCCGGAATATCTCGCGCTCGCGGCCGGGCTGCACCGGCCGATCGATTAGGCCCATAGATCCGGGAGGGGAAACCATGCTGGTTACATGCAGGGAATGCGGCGGCAAGGTCAGTAGCAACGCACGCGCTTGTCCGCATTGCGGCGCGCGTTTTTTCAGCTACCCGCGCTGGCGGCGCTGGGTAGTCTATTCCGTGCTGGTGGTCGCGCTGATCTACTTTTTCGACCCGATCGTGCGCTACGGCTATTGGGGAACCAAGCAGGCCGTGGCCTATGTGGCGGATCTCTGGGCCAGCGGCGGCCCCTGAGGCCTAGTCGAAGCCCGCGAGAACCCGGACCTGCGCCGGGCTTTTGCCGGCTTCGCGCAAGGCACGGAGAGTGAGTGCTTGGTCGCGTTTGGCGAAACGCCTTCCGCTTGCATCGGTCAGCAATCGGTGGTGGCGGTAACGCGGCGCCGGATATCCCAGCAACGCCTGCAACAGGCGGTGGATATGGGTCGAAGCGAACAAATCTTCGCCGCGCGTCACCAAGGTCACGCCCTGGAGCGCGTCGTCGACCGTCACCGCCAGGTGATAGGAGGTCGGTGTGTCTTTCCGCGCCAGCACCACATCGCCCTGGCTCGCCGGATCGGCGGCGATCTTTCCGCGCCCCTCTTCTTCCCAGGATAACGGACCGACTGCTTCCGCCGCCTTGGCGACGTTGAGACGCAGCGCGAAGACCTCGCCCGAAGCCTCGCGCTTGATGCGTTCGCCGGGCGAAAGCGCGCGGCAGGTGCCGGGATAGAGCGGGCCATCCGCGCCATGCGGCGCGGCGTCGGCGGCCGCGATCTCGGCCTTGATCACGCTCCGGGTGCAGAAGCAGGGATAGATCACGCCCAACGCCTTGAGCCGGTCGAGCGGCGCGCGGTAATCGTCGAGATGCTCCGATTGGCGGCGGACATCGCCGTCCCAATCGATGCCGAGCCAGGCGATGTCCTCCAGGATCGCAGCGGTGAATTCCGCGCGGCAGCGCGCGCGGTCGATATCCTCGATGCGCAGCAGGAATTTTCCACCTGCTTCGCGCGCGGCTTGCCATCCCGCCAAGGCCGAATGGGCGTGGCCGAGATGGAGATATCCGGTGGGGCTTGGAGCAAAACGCGTCACCACGGTCATGCGCTATTTTAGCTCACACATTCCGGGGTGACAGCTTCCGCCGCTTCGTCTATCGCTTGCGCATGGCGACGCAACTCACCGGCCCCACGCTCAAGCCCGCCAGCGGCAGAAAACCCGCAAGCCTGGTGGTACTGCTGCACGGCGTCGGCGCCGACGGCAACGACCTGATCGGGCTCGCGCCCTATTGGGCGCCGCTGCTGCCCGAGACCGAGTTCCTCGCGCCAGACGGGCCTCAGCCTTGCGACATGGCGCCGTTCGGCCGGCAATGGTTTTCGCTCCAGGACCGTTCACCCGAAGCGATCCTCGCGGGCGTGCGCGCCACCGCGCCAGTGCTCGACGCCTTTCTCGACGATGCGCTCAAAGCGCGCGGCCTCGGCGACGACAAGCTCGCCTTGGTCGGATTCTCGCAAGGCACCATGATGTCGCTTTATGTCGGGCTGCGCCGGGCCAAGCCCTGCGCCGCCATACTGGGCTATTCCGGCGCGCTGGTCGGGCCACAGTTGCTCGCCGCGGAAATCCGCTCGCGGCCCAAGACGATGCTGGTGCATGGCGACGCCGACCCGGTGGTGCCTTTCACCGCCTTGGGTATCGCACAGAAAACTCTGGCGGCGGCGGGCGTTGCGGTCGAGACCTTGGCATGTGCCGGACTCGGCCATTCGATCGACGAGGCGGGCTTAAAGCGCGGCGGCGAATTTCTGCGCGCGGCGCTAGCGGGTTAGCGAGGTCTTTTCCAGCGCCGGCGGCTTGGACTCCTCGAGATAAGGCTTTAGCCGGGCGATCATCGCCGGCTTGTCCCATTCCGCGGCGCCTTCGAGCATGGCGATGATCCGCCCGTCGCGGCCGATCAAAAAGCTGGTCGGCAAGCCTTGCACGCCGAAGGCCTTGATGGCGTCGTTGCTTGCATCGAGATAGATCGCGAGGTGGCCGATCTTGTGCTTCGCCAGGAAAGGCGCGACCACGCTTTCGCCCGGGCGGTCTTCCGAAATCGCCAGCACGGCAAGGGCGGATCCGAGTTGAGCCTGCAGCCGGTCGAGCGAGGGCATTTCCTCGACACAAGGCCCGCACCAGGTGGCCCAGAGATTGACCAGCACCACCCGGCCGCGGAAATCGGCGAGGCGCTTGGGCGTGCCGTCCCGCGCGGTAAAGCCGAGTTCGGGCGCTGGCCGCGGCGGGTTGAGCAAGCTAAACTCCCCCCCGCCTGCCGCTTCCGGCTGCCGACTCGCGGCGGATGGCGCGGCAGGAGCGGTTTTCGGCGTGGACCGGTCATAGACCAGCGCGCCCAAGGCCACGAGGCAAAGGACCAGGACCACGGTGAGCGCGCGCATCAGGTTTATCATCGACTTCGCCCAAGGAACGGCGCCATGACGCAGAAACGGCAAGCCGCCCGGGCGGCGGCATTGCGCCAGTCCGGAAGCATATCCGCCAACGCCGCGCGGGGCGGCAGGCTGACGGGCGGCCCGGCGGAAATCATGCAGCGCATCAATGCCTCGATCGATCTCGACAAGCGGCTTTATGCCCAGGATATCGCCGGCTCGCTCGCGCATTGCGCGATGCTGGTGGTCCAGCGGATCATTGCGCCGAAGGATGGCGAGGCTATCGCGCGCGGTCTAGAGAAAATTCAAGCCGAAATCGAGAACGGCTCGTTTCCCTTCCGGACTGAGCACGAGGACATCCACCTCAACATCGAGGCGCGGCTCGCCGAGCTGATCGGCGACGCGGCCGGGCGGTTGCACACCGCGCGCTCGCGCAACGACCAGGTGGCAACCGATTTCCGGCTCTGGGTGCGCGACGCCATCGACAAGCTCGACCGCGAGATCGCGGCGCTGCAAGCGGCGCTGATCGAACAGGCCGAAAAGCACGCCGCCACCATCATGCCGGGCCTCACCCATTTGCAAAACGCCCAGCCGGTGACCTTCGGCCACCATTTGCTGGCCTATGTCGAGATGCTGGGGCGCGACCGCGGCCGGCTCCAGGATACGCGCAAGCGGCTCAATGAATCGCCGCTCGGTGCCGGCGCGTTGGCGGGGACGTCCTTCCCGATCGACCGCGACAAGACCGCCAAGGATCTGGGTTTCGACCGGCCTTCGGCCAATTCACTCGATGCCGTCTCTGACCGCGACTTCGCGCTCGAATTCCTGGCGGCCTGCGCCATCTGCGGCACGCATCTCTCGCGCTTCGCCGAGGAGATCGTGCTGTGGCTGAGCGAGCCCTATCGTTTCATCAGTCTCTCGGACGCCTTCACCACCGGCAGCTCGATGATGCCGCAGAAGCGCAACCCCGACGCCGCCGAGCTGGTGCGCGCCAAGGCCGGGCGTTTTCTCGGATCGCTGATGGCGCTGCTCGCGGTGATGAAGGGCCTGCCCCTGGCCTATTCCAAGGACATGCAGGAAGACAAGGCGCCGGTGTTCGAAGCCGCCGACACGCTGGAGCTGTGCCTCGCCGTGACCACCGGTATGGTGCGCGACCTCGCCGCCGACAAGGAGGCAATGAAGCGCGCGGCCGCGCGCGGCTACAGCACGGCCACCGATCTCGCCGATTGGCTGACGCGCAAGCTCGATCTTCCCTTCCGCGAGGCGCATCGCGTCACCGGCGCATTGGTGAAGCGGGCCGAGGAACTCGATGTTTCGCTCGCCGAACTGCCGTTGAAAGAGATGCAGAAGCTGGATCCGCGCATATCCGAGGGCGTGCGCGAGGTGTTGACGGTGGAGAAGTCGGCGGCCAGCCGGACGAGCTTTGGCGGCACGGCGCCGGCCAATGTCGCGCGGGCCGCGGCGGCGGCGCGCGCCCGCTTCCTGGGGGGAAAGAAACGATGAAGGCGATCCGATTGATGCTGGCCTTGGCGATCCTGGCTCTGCCGCTGGCATCCTGCGGCAAGAAGAGCGCGCCGCAAGCGCCGCCCGATCAGCCGCAGACCTATCCGCGCAACTACCCGTACGAGCCACCGCAGCCCGGAGACGCCAACCAGTACCCCTACGGGATAACGCCCAAGGATTCCAACCAGTGACCGGGCCTGCGACCCGGGCGTGCGCGTGAACGAGCCGGGACCTCATCCCGGCGCGCCCGAATTCGCCTATCGCAACGGCGCGCTGTTTGTCGAGGACGTCGATCTCGCGCGGTTGGCGGCCGGAACCGGCACGCCGTTCTATTGCTACTCCACCGCGTCGATCGAGCGGTTATACCAGCGCTTCGCCGGTGTTTTCGGCGGGCTCGATGCCTTACTGTGCTATTCGCTGAAAGCGAATTCCAATCTTTCGGTGGTCGCCACCCTCGCCCGGCTGGGCGCTGGCGCCGACGTCGTTTCCGAGGGCGAATTCCGGCGCGCGCTGGCCGCCGGCATACCCGGCAACCGCATCATCTTCTCAGGCATCGGCAAGACCGAGGCCGAACTGTCCTTCGCGCTCGCCCACGACGTATACCAGATCAACGTCGAATCGGTGCCGGAGCTCGACGCGCTGAGCCGTATCGCGCGCAAGATGAAACGGGTCGCGCCGGTTGCCATCCGCGTCAACCCGGACGTCGACGCCCGCACACACGCCAAGATCGCCACCGGCAAGAAGGAAAACAAGTTCGGTATCGACCTGACGCAGGCCGCCGAGGCCTACCGTCTGGCGGCGCAGATGCCGGCGATCGCGCCGGTGGGCATGGCGGTGCATATCGGCTCGCAGCTTACGGCGCTCGGACCGTTCGAGATCGCCTTTTCGCGCGTGATCGCGTTGTTCCGCGAGTTGCGCGCCGGCGGCATCGACCTGAAGCGGTTCGATTTCGGCGGCGGCATCGGCATCCGTTACCGCGACGAGACGCCGCCTTCGATCGAGGATTACGCCTTCGTGGTGAAGCACATGACCCAGGGGCTGCGATTGAGCTTCGCCTTCGAGCCCGGCCGCATCATCGTCGGCAATGCCGGCGTGCTGGTGTCGCGCGTGCTCTACGTCAAGGAAGGCGTGACCAAGCGCTTCGTCATCGTCGACGCGGCGATGAACGATCTGATGCGCCCCGCGCTCTACGACGCCTGGCACGAAATCGTGCCGGTGAAGGCGGCCGATCCGCGCGCCGAGCTGACCGTGCAAAGCATCGT
>Ga0181525_10004231_pt1 | contig 11080 bp, 12 predicted proteins | sample PEATcosm2014_Bin_48_FD_121100 | JGI IMG/M metagenome (GOLD analysis project Ga0181525, IMG submission 121100) | Peatland microbial communities from MTU Mesocosm Facility, Houghton, MI, USA - PEATcosm2014_Bin06_10_metaG | ecosystem: Environmental > Terrestrial > Soil > Wetlands > Peat | place... | reverse complement strand
TCCTCAAACTCTTCCACCGGCCGCACCTCCAGCCGGGCTTTGGGCAGGCGGCCGAATAGCTGCGGCAGCTTGTTGTACATCTGGTCGATGTATTTGCGGGTGAGGTCTAGCAACTCCTGGCGGGAGTGGCCGTGCAGCTTGGGGTCAATGGCGATGGCCGCGTTGAAATCTTTCAGGTTTTTGTAGCCGAGTTTCCAGGCCACGTCGAACATGCGGGCTTCGATTTCCTTCACCTGGGCGAGGCCGATCTGGTGAATCTCCTCCGGCGTGAGATTCGTGGTGGTGGCCCTGCGGGCGTCTAAGGCATAGCGCGCCGCGCCGTCGGGAAGCGCCCACTCGCCCGGTTCGGTGCGGCCCTTGGGGGCATATTCGGCGCGCACGAAGCGGGCGAAGCGGGCATAGGCGGGCAGGACCGAGTCCCGAATTACGCCCAAGGCCTGCTGGCGCAGGCGCTGCTGGCCGTCTGCGGCGATGCTTTCGGGGAATTTTTGAAATGGCTGCGCGAACGGCGTTTTTTCGGGCGATTGGGCGGCGATGGCGTCCGCCTGATCCGCCACTTTTTCGAGCAGGAAGCGGGGCTGCATCAACCCGTCCTGCATCCCGTGGCGCATGAGGGCCATGGTCTGATCGATGGCGCGGGATACCTGGGTCAGGCGGGAAATGTAATCGGCGTAGTCCTTGGCGCTGTCGAAGGTGGTGAAGGTGACCAGCTCCGGCAGCAGGATGTGGATGCCATCCATCTGCGAAACCGGCATCTCCCAGGGCTTGAAACGCGCGCCTTCCAATTGGATCCGGAGGTCGCGCACCATCAGTTCTTTGTTGAGGGCTTCCTGGTCCGGGAAGCCGGCGGTGTCGATGGCTTCGAAGCGGGTCAGGAATTTGCGGGATTGCTCGAGATCGTTCAAGACGGCTTGTTCGGAGAAGTCTCCGAGTTGGCCGTTATAGCGCTTGTCGCCATAGATGGTGGCGGCGATGGGACTGGTGCGGAGGGTGTATTCCCACTGCTCCGCCAGGAGGCTGGATAGAGATTGACGCCGGGCGTCGAGCCCGGGCTGGGCTTGGGCTGGGATGAGAAAGAGGGCTAATGCGGCCAATCTTGGCCACAGCCACCTTCCTGGGCGACCAGAAGCCGGCTGAAAGCCGGCTGCGGGCAGGATTGCCCGCCCTCCAAGGCGCTTACGCAGTCCCACTAGACGCTGAAGGAGCTGCCGCAGCCACAGGTGGACTTCACTTGCGGGTTGCTGAACTTGAAGCCGGAGCCTTCCAGGGTCTCGACGTAATCCACTTCGGCCCCATCCAGGTAGAGCAGGCTGGCCTGGTCCACGAAAACCTTCAGACCGCCGAAGTTGTAAGTCTTGTCCAGCATGTTAGGCGTGTTCTCGAAGGCCATCGAGTAGCTGAAACCCGAGCATCCCCCGCCCACCACCGCAATGCGCAGTCCAGCCGGTTGAGGCTCTTGCGAGGTCAAAATCTCTCTCACTTTGCCGACCGCTTTTTCCGTCAGTTGAACCATATGAAGTTTCCGACTCCTGTTTTTGTTGGGAACGTGTCCCGCTCGTCCTGTCATTATACCCGAACAGGATCGGGACCGCCAACTAAATGGATGCCCCGAAAGCGCTTAAGTTGCGGGAATCTGCTATTTTTGGGGTGGGAAGTGAAACCGCCAAAGAGCGGTCCGCGTCGGAAGCGGTGTATGGGAACACTGGCCGGCGCGTTGCCACTCCCCGCCTTCAGTACCGGGATAGCGACGAAAACCAGAGTGGATTACCTGAACACCCAGGAAGGGGTCTTGGTCCGGCGCGCGCAGGCGGGCGAGGAGGCAGCTTTCCGCGAGATCGTGGAAAAGTACCAATCCAAGGTCTTCTCCATCATTCACGGCATCGTGCGCCAGCGCAACGACGTGGAAGATATTGCCCAGCAGGTGTTTGCGAAGGTGTACCTATCCATCCGGAATTTCGATTTCCGGAGTTCGCTGATCACCTGGATCTATAAGATCACGGTGAACGAATGCTTCGACTACCTGCGCAAGCGGAAAGTGCGCAAGCTGGTCTACGAGAGCGATTTGAGCGAAGACGAGGTGCGCCGGGTGGAGAACGCCGATCCGGCGATCGACCGGCAGCCGGCGGCGGACGTGAATCTGGTGCGCCGGGACTACATCCTGAAGCTGCTGGGCCGGGTTTCGGAAGAAGAGCGCATGCTCCTGATGATGAAGGAAGTGGAGGGGCATTCGGTGGAAGAGCTGGCGGCCATGACGGGGATGAACGAAAACACGATCAAAGTGAAATTATTTCGGGCGCGGCAGAAACTGGTGAAGGCCGCGCAGCGTCTGGATAGATTTCCCGGCGTGGCGGCCGGTTAGGACAGGCTTTAAGCCTGAGGATTGGGAGTTCCCCGGAAGCGGGCAATTTGCAGGAAGACCCGTGGGGGAGAAGCGCAATGCAGCATCACTGTAAGGGAAGAACGTATGCACGCGGTAATCATTAACGATCTTGAGGAGTACTTGAGCGGTCATTTGCCGCCATCGGCTCTGGACCGTTTTCAAGCCCATTTGGAAATTTGCGGCAAATGCCGCCGGGCGGTTGAAGAAATTCGCGAATCCGCCGGGCTGCTTGCCATGCTGAAACCCGCGGGGGCCGCGGATCCCCCGCCGGGTTTCGTGGCGCAGGTCATGCAGGCGGTCACGGAACAACCGGCCCCGCTGTTTTGGACCGCGTTAGGAGATTTCGCCTTCGGGCGCCGCGTGGTGTTCGCCGCCTTGATGATGCTGGCGGTACTGGGCACGGTGCTGGTGTCGCGGGAGGGCTCCTACGCGCCCAGCCCAACCACCCCCGAGGCGGTTATGGCCGATACCGCGGGTTCGCCCAACGCCGATCAGATGCTGGTGACGCTGACTAGCTATGAGCCATAATCTGCTGGCGAAACCCGCCGCGCTGCAGTTTTGGGAGTCTCCCAAGTTTGCCGGCGCGGGCGTGCTGCTGCTTGTGTTTTTGTGCGGGGCGGCGGCGGGCGCCGTGGCCATGAACCTGGGCGCGCACGAAGCGCTGCACCGCACGCACCCTTTTTGGGACAACAGCGCCAAGGCCGAATACCTGAAGAGCGTGACCAAGGAGCTGGATCTGACGCCCGATCAGGAGTCCCAAATGGCCAGCATCCTGGACGACTTCTCCAAGTACTATCAGACCGTTCTGTCGGATGGCAAGGCGCGGATTTTTAGTATTTTGAACGATAAGCAGAGGGTTAAGTTCGAGAGGATGCTGAAAGAGCGCCCGCGCTGACGCGCGGAAGGCGGGGCTAAAGCCCCGCGCGGGCTTAAGCCCGCCCTCCATTCAGGCTACCAGGTGGATGCGGTTACGGCCTTCGCCTTTGGCGCAGTAGAGCGCCTTATCGGCGGTTTGCAACAGCGCCTTGGCGGACCTCTCTCCGCTGTACTGGACGACACCGAAACTGGCGGTTACGGAACAGGCGCCGCCATCGGGTGCGCGGTACTCCAGGCGTTCCCAGAGCTGCCGCAAGCGTTCCACGAGCTGGCCGGCGCGGTCCACACCGGTGTCCGGCAGGACGATGCAGAATTCATCGCCGCCCAAGCGCGCGGCGATATCGCCCTTGCGGATCCCGGAGCGCACGAGTTTTCCGAACGAGGCCAGGAGTTCGTCGCCCGCCGCGTGCCCGTGGACGTCGTTGATGGACTTAAAGCGGTCGATATCGCAAATGCACACGGATAACGGCTGGCCCGTACTCGCGGCGTCGGCCATGGCGAAGTCCAGCCTGGCCATCAGGCTGTGACGGCTGGCGAGGCCAGTCAAACCGTCGTGCGCGACGTGGTATCGCGCATTGCGGAAGGCCGTCTCCACCTTGGACAGGTCGTGAAATACAACGGCCAGGGAGACGCATAGAAGAAAAAGAGCGGCGGCGCAGCTGAGCAACACCATGGACCGCAAGCGGCGGCTACTGGACTCCTGCTCGGTAAAGCGCGAGGCCAAGCCTTCCAGCTCCTGGCGCTCCATTTCCTCGATTCCGCGGCGGATTTCGTCCAGGTCCTCAGGGCTGCGATCAAAAGCCAGAATGCGGCGTGCGGATGGGAAGCCCTGGGCATGGCCGATCCGCAGAAGCGCCTCCAACTGGTCCATGCGCTGGAGAATCAGGGACTCCAGCTTGTCGATATGGGCTTGCTGGCGGGGGTTATCGGTAGTCGTCTTGCGGAGATCGGCGAGCCGGCGGCGGGATTCGGCCAAGCTGGCGGAGACGGGGACCAGATCGGACTCCTGGTCCGTGAGGAGGAACCCCCACAGGTCCTTTTCGGCGGAGGCCAGATTGGCGGCCGTGGCATCGAGCTGGGCGACGACGTCGCGGGTGTGAGACACCCAGCCGGCATTCTCCACCAGCCTCGACGAAGCGTGGTAGACAGCCGTGCTGATGCCAATGAGACAGATAGCTAGTCCGGCCGCGGCGGCTTTGACTTCGTAACTTGCGAGCAAGCACTAAGGATCGCACGGCGCGGAGGGAAGGTCCTAGTTTATTTTAGTTAACGCTGGCGCCAGAAGCCGGCGCCAGGCGACCGCAGGAGCGAAAGGCTCGCTACGCGAGACACGACGGGTCAGGAACTGGGTCAGAATAGGAGCAGTTGCTGGCAACGGAAGTAGGCCGTCCGCACAGTGGTGGAGAGATTCTACCCCGGGCAAGAGCGTGGTCCCAGATCCTGTGCCCACGACAGTGGGACGGCAGGCGAGAAGTTTGTTCCTGCCGATCCCGTTTAGAAGAGTACCTTTTGTGCACGATCTGGCCGTGGCTGGCAGCCAGGAGCAACCCAATGAGTGCAAAAGGAAAGACGACGAAAAGCAAGCCAGTGCGCCCTAGGGCCCCACGGCAGAAACGGAAACGGCAGCCGCCCCCGCCGCATGCCAATATGCCAGTGCTGGAGGCAAACGCAGCGGGGATCGATGTGGGCGCGCGCGAAATGTATGTGGCCATTCCACTTGATCGAGACCCCCAACCGGTGCGAGTGTTTTCGACCTTCACCTGTGACCTGGAAGCCATAGCCGATTGGCTGGTGGAGCGCGGGATCACGACGGTGGCGATGGAATCGACCGGCGTCTATTGGATTCCGCTGTGTCAAATTCTGGAGGACCATGGGCTCCGCGTATGCCTGGTAAACGCGCGGCACATGAAGAATGTGCCCGGGCGGCGCACCGACTGGCACGAATGCCAGTGGCTGCAATATCTGCATGCCGTAGGACTGCTGCGGGCGGCCTTCCGGCCGGAGCAAGAAGTGGTGGCGGTGCGCTCCGTAATGCGGCACCGCAAGCGACTGGTGGAGTTGGTGGGGGTGCATGTGCGCCACGTGCATAAGGCGCTGACGCAGATGAATCTACAAATCCATCACGTCATCAATGACATTACCGGAGTGACCGGGACGGCCATCCTCGAGGCGATTTTGGGCGGAGAACGGGACGCCGCGGTGTTGGCCAAGCTACGGCAACCCGAGATCCGTGCCGACGAAGAGACCATTCGTAAGTCACTGGAGGGGGATTGGCGGCGCGAGCACCTATTCGCCTCGCGGCAATCGTGGGATCTATATCGAGGGTACGTGCGCGCTATCGAAGGCTGCGATCAAGAGATCGGTGAAATGCTGGGAGCGCATGCGCCTAAGGTAGATCCGGCGGAGAAGCCCCTCCCCGCTGACAACAAGAGACGCACCCGGCGCCAGCACCCGCGTACCGGCGATTTCCGCTTGGACGTGCGCACCGAGGCTTACAAACGGTTCGGCGTGGATGTGACGCGCATCCCCGGATTGCAGGGCATCGGGCTGCTGCTGTACAGCGAGTTAGGAAACAACATGCAGCGATGGTCCAGCGCGGGGGCATTTGCCTCCTGGACCGCCTTATGTCCGGACAACGACAAAACCGGGGGCCGCGTGGTATGGACCGGCGTGCGGCAGGCGCAGAACCGGGCCGGACAGCTTTTCCGCCAAGCCGCTAATTCCCTGCACCACAGCCAGAGCCAAATGGGCGCGTACCTGCGGCGCATGAAAGCTAAATTAGGCAGCGAAGCCGGGATCGTAGCCACGGCGCATAAAATAGCGCGCGTCTTTTATACGGTCGTGAAGCACCAGGTGGAATACGACGAAACCATTTGGGGCCAACACGACCAGGAACGCCAGCGCCGGCTGGAGGCCAAGCTCAGAAGCCAGGCCCAGCATCTCGGGTTTCAACTCGTGCCCATCCACACGGACGCGACGGCGTAGCTATCAAACCTTCACACCAACCAGCACCTCGGGTTGGGGAAGAGGTTCCTTAGAAGTGCGGTCGCGGCAGGCAGGAGTGCCTGGCAGAATTGCCCGCCCTCCAGCCTGGTTTTCGAAGCTGGGGGTCTGCGTTCAGCGCAACTCGCCCCGCAGCGTTTACAATAGAAGCATGGTCACCCGCTGTCGGCGCGCCCTGGGCATGGCCGCGCTATGCATTTTGGGAGCTGCGCTGGCGTGCGCTCAGGATTGGAATACCCTGGAATCCCTGCCTTCCGTGGACTTCTCCGGCCTCACTCCGGCGCAAAAAGCCACAGCCCTCTCGCTGCTGCGCGCGCGCGACTGCAGTTGCGGCTGCGGCATGAAAGTTGCCGAATGCCGCGTGAAGGATCCCAACTGCTACTTCAGTAAAGGCCTGGCGGCCGTCATCATAACGTCCCTCCGGGCCGGCAAGAGCGCGAAGGAAGCCCTGGCCGACGCGGAAGCCTCCCGCTTCGCCCATCCTCCGGAGCACAAGCTCCTGGAAGATCCGATCGAAATCCCCACCGCCGGCGCGCCCGAGACCGGACCCGACGACGCCCCCATCACGCTGGTCGAATTTTCCGATTTCCAATGCCCCTATTGCAGCCTGGCGACACCCCAATTGCAGGCCGTCCTGCAAGCTTACCCCAAGCAAGTGCGGCTGTTCTTCAAACAGTTCCCGCTGGAAATGCATTCGCAGGCCGCGCTGGCCGCCGCCGCCGCGGTTGCGGCCCAAAAGCAAGGCAAATTCTGGCAGATGCACGACGCCCTTTTTGCCAGCCACAACGACCTGCGCCGTCCCACCATCCTGGCGCTGGCGTCCGCCGTCGGCCTGGATATGAAGCGCTTTGAAGCCGACCTCGACTCGCCCGAAATCGCCAAGGCGGTGGCGCACGATATGGAGGATGGCAGCAATGTTGGGGTGATGAGCACGCCGACCATTTTCATCGATGGCCAGCACTACAACGGCGTGATCAAGCTGGAAACCTTGAAACCGATCCTGGAAGCCGAGCTGAAGCATCCCGCTACTCCTGGCAAGAAGTCGGCTTCGGCCGCGGCGGGCGCATCCCGCTGACCGCCCGGCATCCCGTGATCAAGACCGTCATCTTCGATCTGGGTAAGGTTCTGATCCCCTTCGATTTCGCCCGCGGCTATCGCGCCATGGAAAAGTTCTGCGATTATCCCGCCGCCGAAATACCCAAGCGCATCGCCGCCACCGATCTGGTGCATCGCTTTGAAACCGGCCTCGTGGAACCGCGCGATTTCGTCGCGCAGCTCACCCGCCTGCTCGATCTGCGCGTCACCTACGAGCAGTTTTGCGAAATATGGAGCAGCATTTTTCTGCCCGATACGCTGGTCCCGGAGAGCCTGCTGGCCGGCATCGGCGCGCGCTACCGGTTGCTGGTGCTTTCCAACACCAACGCGCTGCACTTCGCCATGGTGCGCCGGAATTATCCCCTGCTCCGCCACTTCCACCATCTGGTGCTTTCCTACGAAGTGAAAGCCATGAAACCGTCGCCCGCCATTTACCGCGAGGCCATCGCGCGCGCCCAGGGCCGGCCGGAAGAGTGCTTCTATACCGACGACATCCCCGCCTATGTGGAGGGCGCCCGCCGCGAGGGCATCGACGCGGTGCAGTTTGAATCCTGCGCGCAATTGGAGCGGGATCTCGCGGCGCGCGAGATCCACTGGCAATGATCACCGACCTGGTGCAGATCCGCGTGCTGGGTGAAAAGAAGCGCGACGAAAACGAGCGCTTCCGGCAGCACATGAAACGGCACGACCATTCCGACCGCATCCTGCGGCGCATTGCCGAAGGCATCGAAGAGCAGATCGATTGCACAGTTTGCGCCAACTGCTGCCGCGTGGCCACGGTGAAGCTGTCCGAGCGCGATGTAGAGCGCCTGGCGCGCCACCTGAGCATGGCCCCAGCCGCATTCCTGGCCGAGTGCACCATGGATGGCGGCGACGAAGGCACTATCCTGCGCCGCACCGATGCAGCCGGCTGCGTGTTCCTGGATGGCACCGCCTGCACGGTCTACGAGGCGCGCCCCGACACCTGCCAGCGCTTCCCACACCTGGTGCGCGGCAACGGTTCCATCGCCAGCCGCATGTGGGAAATGATCGACCGCGCCTGTTATTGCCCGATCGTCTACAATTCGCTCGAAGCCTTCAAGGTAGAAACCGCCTTCCGAAGGTAAGTGGGGTTTGGGATTCAGCCCGCCATCTCCAGCAGCTTCCGCACGGTGTTCAGATTGCGACTGGTGCCGGTGGTCCGCAGCGCTTTCTCCACCTGGGGCAGCTTCAGCTTCGGACGGGCCATGCCAAGGGCGTAGTAGATGTACAATTCGCGCCCGTGGATATGCAATTCTTCCGGTTCGATTTCGATGGCGCGCATCTGCTCCAGCGCCGCGGCGCTTGGAGCGGCGGCCAGAAAGTGGATGGCGACTTTGTGCGGCTCCACGTCCGCCCGTTCCGCGAACGGGTTCCGCGCCATCGCGCGTTTCAGGTCGGCGGGCGTGCGCAAGATGACATTCGAGCGGAAGCCGCAGGCCCCCTCGATGGCGTCCTCGATTCGCTTGCACAGGCGCGTCAGGTCGCGCTCCGCGGTTCGGAACAGCACATTGCCGGAGTTGATGTGGGTGCGCACTTCCTCGAGCCCGAGGGACTCGTATAGCGCACGCAGGTCCTCCATTTTTACCTTGTGGTGTCCGCCCACGTTTACCCCGCGAAGCAGAGAGATCAGCACTGGCATATGATGTACAGGATAACGTGGCGCAGGCACTTGTGCCGCTAGGGAAGTTGCGGGATGGATCGCCCCGCGCGCATGCACCCGCGCTGATATCTTTCCCGCAATGCCCGTCTGGGGTCCCTGTGTGCGGCGCGCTGGTATTGTTGGCGTTGCCATAAACAGCGGCTGGACATGACCACTGATCCTACGCTCGAAGACACCCGCGCACTGATCGCCGAAGCCATCGAGTTTCACATCGAAGGAATGCGGCTGCATGGGGAACCCGTACCGGAGCCCACCACCGTGGTGGAGAGGTGAGGGCGGCGTAGCCAAATTGCGGCCGAAACTCCCCGAAATCCCCCGAAATCCCGACCCACAGCATTTTCTCATCCAAGAATGAGCCTGGGGAATCTGTATCGGATATGCGGGTCTCCTTTCTTTGAATGTTGATTCGTATGCCACCGTCCCAGGGCCGACCAACGGGAGGCGGGACAGTGCCTCGGGCTGGGGTGGTTTTGGTTTTTCTTTCATTGGAAGGTTTTAGTGTTTTGATGCCGGAACCCTCTGCAGTGCCACGGGGCCGACCAACGGGAGGCTGGCCTCTTTCGCATGCGGACGCTGCCCGGGTGAATTCGCCTCATGCGGTCCGCCGTTCTGGGAAGCTCGCAAACAACTTCTGTTTGGCCGTTTGCATGGCTGTGGCCGCCTGCATGTCCGTTTGCCGTCGCGCCCAGCCCTCCAACTCCTGGACCGTCAAGTCGCCCTTCAGGTATCCCGCCACGCCCGGCAATTGGCGCAGGATTTCCCAGGGAGTGGCATACCAGCGATAGCGTTTCTGTTCCTTTCCCTTGGCGTTGATCACCCGCTCCGGCACGCCGCACGGCCGGTGAAAATTCAAGTAGGGGTTGAAATATTGCAGGTAGAAAGATTGCAGGGCGGCGGCGTGTTTGGCAGCGATGTATCCGTATCCGATGTGCTTGCGGATGACCGCTCCATTCTTGCACTCCACCAACGCATCGTCATTGCAGTGCCGCGGCCGGCTCTTGGTCTGCTCGATCAACAGCTTGTTGAGCAAGCCGGCCACGATGTGGTTGATGAACTCGCTGCCGTTGTCGGAATGAAACCCGAGCACCCGAAAGGGAAACTGCCGCAGCATGGCCTCCAGCACGGGTTTCAGCGCCGCCTCGCTGATCTGTGCGGTGGCGCTCACCACCTCCCATTGCGTCACCTCGTCCACCGCATTGATGTGATAGACGCCCTTCACCCCGTCCCGATCCCCCTGATGCACCGTGTCCACCCGCAGATACCCCGGCCGCCCCTCGGGTTGCGGCGCACGCCTCTGCCCAATGGCGACCTGCACGGCGCGCGTACAGTGGTAGACTACCCGCTGCTTCCGGTACCCCGCGCTCTTGCGCAACCGATAGATTTGGGCCACCGAGATGCGCGCCAACCGATCGTAGCGCTGGTCGCCGAAGTCATAGCACTGGCGCTGCAGGATCTTCTGCGTGGCCGGCCCGCTGAGCGTCTCGTGCGCCTCATCCACACTCACCAGCAACGCCACGTCCGCGTGGTTGTACAGCGGCGCGAAGCGGTGGCGTCGGCTGCGCTTGACCCGCACGTCTCCATCCTCCCCGTATCGGGTGATCAGACGCGTGATCTGGGCGCGGCTCAGCCCCGTCATCTTCTCCATGTACCGCCGCACCAAGCCGCGCGCCGTACGCCCCAACTCATCCCAGTTCTGCTCCCTCAGGCACCCGCTCACCCACGCGTAGACCTCCTCCTTTTTCTCGCCTGCGAAATGCACCGCTTCGCTAGCCTTCAAAAAAACCCGGATCTCGTCCAGGCTCATTCCAGGTTTGTTGCTCAACTTGATCGTCAATACCCAGCATGGCCGATTCCCCTCTCCAGGCTCATCTTGCATGCGAAACAGCCCCTTCCTCCAGGCTCATCTTGCATGAGACAAGACTAGGGCTTGTATTGGGGGAGCGATTCATGGCATAATTTAGCTAGATTAGCTAGATTGGAGGAAGATGTTTATGGAATGGCAACTCGCGGACGCCAAGAATCGCTTTAGCGAAGTAGTCAACCGG
>Ga0181525_10004230_pt1 | contig 11082 bp, 13 predicted proteins | sample PEATcosm2014_Bin_48_FD_121100 | JGI IMG/M metagenome (GOLD analysis project Ga0181525, IMG submission 121100) | Peatland microbial communities from MTU Mesocosm Facility, Houghton, MI, USA - PEATcosm2014_Bin06_10_metaG | ecosystem: Environmental > Terrestrial > Soil > Wetlands > Peat | place... | reverse complement strand
GCAAATCCCGGCATGATCCGCCGCGTGCTGCGTGTGCTCGGCCGTCCCAGCGCCAGATACTCGCTCGCCGCGCTCGTCTCGGTGGGCTTCGTGTCCGGCATCGTCTTCTGGGGCGGCTTCAACACCGCCCTGGAGGCGACCAATTCGCTGGAGTTCTGCACCTCCTGCCACGAGATGCGCGACACCGTCTACCAGGAATACAAGCAGACGATCCACTACCAGAACCGCACCGGCGTGCGGGCAACCTGCCCGGACTGCCACGTACCGCGCGACTGGACGCACAAGATCGCGCGCAAGATGAAGGCCAGCTTCGAGCTCTGGGGCAAATTGACCGGGGTCGTCGATACACCGACCAAGTTCGAGGCCAATCGCATGCGCCTGGCCAGCGACGAGTGGGCGCGAATGGAGAAAGTGGGTTCGCGCGAGTGCCGCAATTGCCATGATTTCGCTGCCATGGATCCGCAGCGGCAGAAATCCACGGCGGCGAAGAACCACAAGCTGGCACAGGAGCAGGGCAAGACCTGCATCGACTGCCATAAGGGGATCGCCCACCACCTGCCCAAGGAATACCGCGATCCCAGCGAGGAGGAGTAGCGGTACGCCGGCGCCTCAGGTGCCGCAGAACGTGCGCGTGACGCGCTCCTCGGGGCGTGCCGCCGGCGCATAGTCGGCAAAGGCCGGCGCATCGTCGTAGGGTGCGGCCAGCGCGGCGAGCAAGGCCTTGGCCGGTTCGAGGTCCTGGCCATCGATGGCGGCGCGCAGCGCCTGCTCGACGCGATGATTGCGCGGGATGCGCGCCGGATTGCTCGCGCGCATGAGCCTTGCGCGATCGGCCTGGGGTGCCGTTTCCAGGCGCTGGCGCTCGTGCCACAGCGGGACCCAGGCATCGAAGGCGGCCGCATCGGCGAACAGCGCCCGGGCGCCGCCGGCGTCGCCCTCCGCGCCATCGAGCGCGTCGCACAGGCGGCGGAAGGTCAAGGTGAAATCGGCCTGGCCCGCCTGCATGGCGGCGAGCAGGCCGGCGACCAGGTCGGCATCGCCGTCGTGTGCGCCGAGCAGGCCCAGCTTGGCCCGCATCGCGGCCAGCCAGCGATCCTCGAACAGCGCGGGGAAAGCGTCGATGACGGCCTGCGCGGCGGCCGTTGCCTGCGCCGCATCCGGATCGATGACCGGCAGCAGCGCCTCGGCAAGGCGCGCCAGGTTCCATTGCGCCGCCCAGGGCTGGTTGGCATAGGCATAGCGACCCTGTTCGTCGATCGCGCTGAACACGGTGGCGGGGTCGTACGCTTCCATGAACGCGCAAGGACCATAGTCGATCGTCTCGCCCGAGACCGCCATGTTGTCGGTGTTCATCACGCCATGGATGAAGCCCACCGCCATCCAGCGCGCGACCAGCTCGGCGTGGCGCTGCGCGAAGCCCTGCAGCAGCGCGAGATTCGGCCGTGCGCTTGCCTGCGCCTCCGGATAGTGGCGTTCGATGACGTGTTCGGCAAGGCGCCGCACGGCATCGGTATCGCCGCGAGCGGCGAAGTACTGGAAGGTGCCGACGCGGATGTGGCTGGCGGCGACGCGCGTGAGCACGGCGCCGGGCAATCGCTCTTCTCGGTACACCGGCTCGCCGGTGGCGACGGCAGCGAGCGCCCGCGTGGTCGGTATGCCCAGTGCATCCACCGCTTCGCTGACGATGTATTCGCGCAGCACCGGCCCGAGCGCGGCGCGTCCGTCGCCGCGGCGCGAATAGGGCGTCCGGCCGGCCCCCTTGAGCTGGATGTCGCGCCGCTGTCCGCCACGGTCGACGACCTCGCCCAGCAGGATCGCGCGGCCATCGCCGAGCTGCGGTGAATATCCGCCGAACTGGTGTCCGGCGTACACGGTGCTGAGAGGTTCGGCGCCCTGCGGCAGGCGGTTGCCGGCGAAGACCTGCGCCAGCGTCTCGGCGTCGACGTCCTCCAGGCCGATGCCCAGCGACCGGGCCAGTCGCTCGTTGAACAGCAACAGGCGTGGCGCGGCCACCGGCGTCGGCGCCACGCGGGAGTAGAACGACTCGGGCAGGCGCGCGTAACTGTTGCTGAACGGGATGCGCGGTTCGCCCATCGATCAGCGCTTCTGGACGCCGCCGGCCAGCACGGCGCCGATGAGAAAGCTCAGGATGGAGATGAAAATGCTGGCGAAGAAGGCCGTCGAGAAATCGGCAATGGAAAAGCCGCTGACCAGCGCCGCGACCAGCAGCAGCATGAGCGCATTGACTACCAGCAGGAATAGCCCCAGGGTCAGCACGGTCAGCGGCAGCGTCAGGATGATGAGCAGGGGACGCACGATGGCGTTGGCAAAGCCCAGCAACAGCGCCGAAATGACCAGTGCCGGGACGTCCGCGAAGTGGATGCCGTGGAACACATAGCTGGCCGCCCAGAGCGACAGGGCGGTGATGCCCCAGTGGAGCAGGAAACGCGTCAGTGGGTTGGGCATGGTGGGCAAGGGCGCGGAGGCCGTGGTGGGCGACGTCGCATTCTAATGGCCGCGGGAGATTCGACCCACGGTTCGGCCCGGGGTTCGACCCTATGGTTCGACCCTACAATGAGCGCGGTGCAATGCAACCCCGGAGCGATGGCGATGTGGATGGAACAACACGGCGGTGTGGCCTCGACCCTGCGGGTGGCGACGCTGCTTGCGGCGCTGCTCCTCCTGGTTGCGTGGACACGGCCGGCGGCGGCGCAGGATGCGGTCGCCGCCCCGGCGACAGACGCGCTCACGCCGCTGGAGCGACTCTGGAAGGAGCCCGACGGCGTCGGCTTCCTGCCGTACCGGCAGAGCTACCTGATGTTCACCCAGACGAGCGCGCCCGACAATGCGCCGAGCAGCGGCAATCCGACCAACAACGTGCCCTACAGCTACGACCTGCAGCATACCGAGGTCAAGTTCGCCTTCAGCCTCAAGGCCATGATGGTGTCGAGCTCGATCCTGCAGCGCCACAACAGCATCTGGTTCGCCTATACGCAGCAGTCCGAATGGCAGGCGCTGGATGCCGCACACTCGCGGCCGTTCATCGAAAGCGACTACCAGCCCGAGCTGGTCTTCTCGCACCGCTTCGGCGACCGCCTGGCCGAGGAGCGCGGTTTCCAGCCGCTGTTCCTCAATGTCTCGCTGGTGCACCAGTCCAACGGCCAGTCCGATCCGCGCTCGCGCAGCTGGAACCGCATCATGGCGCAACTGGCCCTGGTCGACCGGCTGGGCGACGACCACAGCCTGGCGCTGCTGGTTCGTCCCTGGTACCGCCTGCGCGAATCGCCGGCCGACGACAACAATCCGGACATCGGCCATTACCTGGGCTACGGCGACCTCGAGGCGATCTACTGGAACGGCAACAACACGCTCAGCCTGCTGGCGCGCATCCGCTCGGCGCAGCTCGACTTTTCCACGCCGCTGCTGTTCCTCAACCAGGGATCGCCGAAGAAGAATTCGCTGCAGTTCCACGTGCAGCTCTTCACCGGCTACGGCGAAAGCCTCATCGACTACCGCCAGCGCCACACGACTTTGGGCCTGGGCGTGTCGGTGCCCTACGGACTGTAGGACCGCGCGCTAGCGGTGCCCGGAGAGGGCCTGCGCGATCGCCGGTTCCAGCCGTTCGAGGCCGAACGAGACGTCGACCGGCACGCCGTTGACGAAGAACGCAGGCATCGAGCGCAGCCCCAGGCGCTGCGCGCCGGCGATGTGCTCCTGGACGCGCTGCAGGTAGATCCGCCCCTGCATTTCATGGTCGTAGCGGATCAGGTCCGCGCCGACGCGTTCGGCGTACTGGCGCAGCGCCTTCTCCTTGAGGTGCTCCTGGTTGTCGAAGAGCAGGTCGCTGTAGGGCCAGAAGTGCCCCTGCGCGGCCAGCGCCTCCGAGGCTTCCGCAGCCGCTTCGGCGTGCGGGTGCACCGCAACCTCGGGAAAGTGCCGGTAGACCAGGCGCAGGTGCTTGCCGTGCTCGCGCAGCAGTATCTTGACGGCCCCATGCGCCTCGCGGCACGCCGGCGACTCGAAGTCGCCGTATTCGATCAGGGTCACCGGCGCCGTCAGCGGGCCCAGGATGTGGTCGGTGGCCGGGTCGGCCTTCAACAGGATGTCGTGCTGCGGTTTGTTCATCGCTCGATCTCGTCGTGATTCGGGTGGTTCGGGGGCGCGCGGCCGTTCGCACCGCACGCACCCCGCTAGCCGGCCTGGTCGGGCGGCGCGGTTTCCTTGCGCAGCACGCGGCGTACATAGCGAAAGACGATCAGGGCCAGCGCACCGATCTCCAGCGTCGAGCGCAGATGGCCCACCGAGCGCGCGGCACGGGAGCCCGCGAACACGCTCAGCAGGATCGGAATCAGTCCGCGGCCGACGGTGCGCCACAGGCCCTTGCCCGGCCCGCTGCCGGCGACCATGCCCAGCACCGACAGCACCGTCGCGGCGCCGCGGCGCATGCCGCCGGTCTCGAGCACCAGCGTCTCGAGCGCCATCGCCAGTTCGAGCCGGTGCCGCGCCCCCTGCACCCGCAGGATCTCGAGGCGCTGGCGCAGGTCGCTAGCCGGCGCTTGCATCATCACTGGCCTGCGGCAAGGCGGCGCTGCTGCGGATGGCCGCGCCGTCCTTGGCGAGTTCGGCAAAGGTGTCGGCCAGCAGCGGCCGCGCCGTGGCCACGCTGCGCAGCAGCCAGGCCACGAGCAGCGCCGTCGCGCCGCAGTAGAGCAGCGCCAGCACGCCCAGCGGATACCAGCCGAAATGGTCCCACAGCGCCACCACCACGGCGGCGCTCAGGGCGAACAGCGCGAGCATGGCGATCACGCAGGTGGCCAGCGCGACCAGCAGCCAGCGCAAGGCCGCCTGCGCCGCCAGCGTGAGCTCGACGCTGGCGAACTCGGCGCGCGCCAGCGCCAGCGCCAGCAGCGACTGTCCGGCGCGGCGCCATGATTGCATCGCCTCGCTCATCGGCGCCGCCCGCGGCCGTGGCCAGCCAAGGCGCGTGGCCTAGCGCCGTGCGATCAGGAAGCCGACGACGAGCCCCAGGGCCGCGCCGATGCCGATCGCGCCCCAGGGATTGTCGTGCACCCACTCGTCGGTGGCCCGGGTGGCGACCTTGCCGCGGCGCACGACTTCGTCGCGCGCGCTGGCGAAGCGCTCCTGCGCCTGCTCGAGCAGGTCCTCGGCGCGCTGGCGCAACTGGCGCGCCTCGTCACCGGTGGCCGCCGCGGCCTGGCGCAGCAGCGAGTCCACGTCGGCCAGCAGGGTCTTGATATCGACGACCAGCTTTTCTCTTGTCGCTTCCATGGCATATCTCCGATTGCGTTGGTACGGAAACTCTCCACGGCCCGCCGGGACGGCGGCCACGGGCTGCAAGGATGCTAGCACCGGCCCGCCGCGGCGAACGTGCGCCAGCCCGCTTTGCCGCCGGCGCGCGAAGCTTGCTTGTGCTGGCGCAAGTGCCGGGCGGGGCGCCTGCGTGCTCGGGTACGATACCAGCAGCGCTTCCCCATCCACCGGCGTGCGGCCCGACCCGGCATCGAGCGTAGCGAGTATGCGTCCCACCATGCGCGCGGTGCGCCTGCACGGCATCGGCGACCTGCGTTTCGAGCACGTGCCCGAGCCGCCGCCGCCCGGCACCGGCATGGTGCGCCTGCGGGTGCGCGCGGCGCGCATCTGCGGTTCCGACCTGCATCACTTTCGCACCGGACGCTGGATGGGCCGCGTGCCGGTCATCCCGGGGCAAGAGTTCGCGGCCGAGGTCACGGCGCTGGGTGCGGGCGTGGACACGCTGACCGTGGGCGATACGGTGGTGGCCGATTCGCGCATGAGCTGCGGCCAGTGTGCGCAGTGCGACTCCGGCCGGCCCAATACCTGCGAGCGCCTGGGCTATGGACCGCTGCATGTCGTCGAACGCAACGCCGACCGTGCCGCCCTGCTCGCCGAAGTCGCGCACACCACGACCATCGCCGCCGATGCCGCGGCAGTGGCACGCGCCGCCGGCCCCGCGGGTCTGCACCATGCGATCGAGGCCTCGGGTTCCGGCGCGCTGTTCCAGTTCCTCGTCGGCGTGCTGGCCGGCCAGGCTACGGCACTCAACACGCTGGTGCGGATCTAGGGTCGCAAGCGCGGCGCGCTCATGCCGACGCCAGGAAGCCACCGTCGACGTACAGCACCTGGCCGGTGATGTACGAGGCCGCGTCCGAGGCGAGGAATACCGCCGCGCCGCCCAGTTCGTCGAGCTGGCCGAAGCGCCGCAGCGGGATCTTCTGCAGCATGGCCTGTTGCCATTGCGCATCGGCATAGAACGCTTCGGTGAGGGCGGTGCGGAAATAACCGGGCCCGATGCCGTTGACGCGTATGCCGCGCGGCGCCCATTCGGCGGCGAGCGCGCGCGTCAGCCCCGCCAGTCCCGACTTGGAGGCCCCGTACGGCGCCGCCGTGGGAATGCCTATCGCCGAGGTGAGCGAGCAGACATTGATGATGCTGGCGCCTGCCGCCATGCGTCGCGCGGCCGCCTGGGCGCAGAAAAAGGCGCCCTTGAGATTCGTGTCGACGATGCGATCCCAGAGCTCCTCGCTGACGTCGAGCGCGGGCTGCACCTCTTCGACGCCGGCGTTGTTGACCAGGATGTGCACGCCGCCCAGCGCGTCCTGCAGTGCCTGCAGCGCGGCGTCGATCGACGCGACCCGCGATACGTCGAGCACCGCGAGCTCGGCGCGGTGGCCCCGGTCGCGCAGCGCCGCCACGCCGGCGCGCAATGCCGGCTCGTCGCGGCCCAGCAGGCCGACGGCGGCGCCGGCCTGGGCCAGTGCCGCGGCCAGCGCATTGCCGATGCCCTTGGCGCCGCCGGTGACCAGGGCGACCTTGCCCTGCAGCGAGAAGCCCGCCGTGCCCATGGACGCGCTAGTCCTTGAGCAGCGGGGTGCGGGCGGCCGACACCGCGCGCGCGTGGGCGTCGAAGCCCTCGTAGCGGGCCAGCCGCGCGGTGTCCTCGGCCACCAGCGGATAGCCCTGCCGGGTGACGTAGGCGATGGAGCTGCGCTTGAGGTAGTCGAAGACCGACAGCGGCGAGGCGGTCCTGGCCTTGCCGCCGGTGGGAAGCACCGCGTTGGGACCGAGCAGGTAGTTGCCCAGCGAGATGGGGCTGTATTGCCCGAGCAGTATCTCGCCGGCGTTGCGCAGCCGCGGCAACAGCGCCATGGGCTCGGCCGCCAGAACCTCCATGTGCTCGGGCGCGTAGGCATTGGCAAAGGCGATGGCGCCGTCGATGCCGCGCGTGAGCACGATGCCGCCGTGCGCGCCGCACAGCACCGCGCGCGAGAAGGCCGCGCGCTGCGGCTCCATCTGCGCCCAGTAGGTCTCCAGCGCCGCCAGGGCCTCGTCGACGACGCGCCGGCTGGGGGTGACCAGGTAGGCCGAGGAATCCGGCCCGTGCTCGGCCTCGATCAGCAGGTCGAGCGCGGCCAGCGCGCCGCTGGCGCCCTCGTCGGCGAGGATCAGCGACTCGCTCGGTCCGGCCGGTATGCCCGGGTCGAGGATGTCGGCGAGCTGGCGCTTGGCGGCGACCACCCACGGGCTGCCGGGCCCGACGATCTTCAGGCAGCGCGGCACGGTGGCCGTGCCGAAGGCGACCGCTGCCACTGCCTGGGCGCCGCCGCACTTGTAGACCTCGGTGACGCCGATGCGCCGCGCGGCGACCAGCGTGCCGGCATCGACCAGGCCGTCGGGGCCGGGCGGCGTCACCACGATGAGCCGCGGCACGCGCGCCACCATGCCGGGAATCGCCGTCATGTTCACCACGCTGGGAAACGAGCCCTTGCCGCGTGGCACGTAGCAGGCGACCGAATCGATCGGCGTGTGGCGCTCGCCGGTCCAGATGCCCGGCTCGATCTGCTTGAGCCACATCTCCTCGGGCATCTGCGCCTCATGGAAGCGGCGGATGTTGTCGATCGCGTGCTCGATGGCGGCCACCACCTCGCGCGGCACCTGGTCCTGCGCGGCGTCGAACTCCGCCGGCGTCACGCGCAGCGCCATCTGCGTGGCCGTCACGCCGTCGTAGGCGCGCGCATAGCGCTGCAGGGCCGCGTCGCCGTCGGTGCGCACGGCCTCGATGATGGGCGCCACGCGGGCGCTGAATTCGCTCAGGTCGGCCTCGGTGCGCGCCAGCAGCTCCGGCGGTATCGTGTCGGCGTGGCTCAGGTCGTGCAGGCGTACGGGCGGCATCCGGTGCTCGGGTCGAAGTGGGGGTGCGCCGAGATTACCGCGATTGCCGGCGTCGGCGTGGCGCCGTGACGCCGTGGCGCCGGCAGCATCGCGTTGCCTGAGCCCGCGCCGGCTACTGGTCGGTGATGCCCGCTTCCGGTGCATAGCCGAGCCACCAGCCCGGCGGTCCCGCGCCATCTCCCTCCCAGTCGAGGCCATCCGGCACGGCGCCGTCGACGCCGGGCAGGAAGTCCCAGGCGCTGCCGGCCGCACCATCCACCCACAGCAGGCTTTGCGCCGCGAGGCTGCGGCGCCGCCCGTGGTCGTCGCTCCAGGTGCCGGCGACGCGGGTGAACAGGCCGCGCAGCGGCAACGCGCTGCGCCACAGGCGGCCCGCCCGTGCCGGCCGCATCAGGCCGGTGCCGCCGGCGGTCATCAGGTTGAGGTCGCGGGTGGGCCCGTCGAGCAGTTCGCAGTCCACCGGCAGTTCGCCGCCAAAGTGCAGCGGTGCGCTCTGCGCATCGACCCGGTGTGCCGCCGTTGGAAATGCCAGGCGCACACCGGCGCCCTCGACCACCGCGAACCAGCGCTGCACGCCCGGGTAGGCCGAGAAGGGCCCGCCACGGCTGACGTCGGCCAGGCTGATGCGCAAGCGCCAGGGATAGGCTTCGGCTCCGGGAGCGGCAGTGGCCGGGCGTGCCCGCCCCGGCCACACCAGCAGTTCGCGTGTCTGGCCGCCGCCATTGCGCCAGGCCTGGGGCGGCTGGTCCTGCGCACGAACGATGCGGGGTTCCGATCCCATGGCAAGGGTTCCGCGAAAGGGCTCGCTGTAGGCGATCAACGGTGGCAGAATGCGCCGGCATCGCTGCCGCCGGCGCAAGCGAAGAATAACAAGCACGGCGGCCCAATCGACGGGAGACTCGATGAGCGCAAGCATGACGGCCGCCGAAGGCCTCGCGACGCCGGCCACGGCTGGCGCCGGCGTCGACCAGCGGGGCTATCGCCTCGGCGCCATCGATGCGCTGCGCGGCCTGGTGATCGTCATCATGGCCCTGGATCATTGCCGCGACTTCCTCATGCTGGGGACCTCGCAGGACCCGATGGGCAATCCGGACATCACGCCGTTCCTGTTCGCGACGCGCTGGATCACCCATTTCTGCGCGCCCACTTTCGTCTTCCTGGCCGGAACCAGCGCCGGCCTGATGCTGGCGCGCAAGTCGCCGGCCGACCTCGGCCGCTTCCTGCTGTCGCGCGGCCTGTGGCTGGTGTTCATCGAAGTGACCGTGATCAGCACCGCCTGGACCTTCGCGCCGCAGGGCATCGCCCAGGCCGGCGGCCATACGCTGGTGATCCTGCAGGTGATCTGGGCGTTGGGCGCCAGCATGGTCGTGCTGGCCGCGCTGCAGTTTCTCGGGCGGCGCAACTGCCTGGTCCTGGGCGCCGCCATCGTGCTGGGCCACGACCTGCTCGACGGTATCTGGCCGGCCGGCACCGCCGGCGCGCCGCTGTGGGTGGCGCTGCATGCGCGCGGCGTATCGGCCGTCGTGGGGCCGTTCGAGGTCATGTCGGCCTACCCCTTGTTACCCTGGATCGGCGTGATGCTGCTGGGTTTTGGCGCCTCGACGCTGTTCGAACTGCCCGCCGCGCGCCGCCGCGCGCTGCTGATCCGCCTGGGACTGGGCCTGGTCGGCGCCTTCCTCGTCGTGCGCGGGCTCGATGTCTACGGCGACCCGCGCCACTGGAGCGCATCGCCCAAGGGCGGCGTCTACACGCTGATGGCGTTTCTCAATACGTCCAAATACCCGCCGAGCCTGCAGTACCTGCTGATGACGCTCGGACCGGCGGCGCTGGCCTGCGCCTGGGCGCAGGGCTGGACCGGGCGCCTCAACGCTGCGCTGATCACCCTGGGACGCGTGCCGTTCGCCTTCTACGTGGCCCACATCTACCTGATCCATGCCATCGCCGTGGCGCTGGGTCTGGTCGAGGGATTCGGCCTGGCGCAGATGGCCTCGATCTTCATCTTCTACCCGCCCGACTACGGGATCCCGCTGGCGGGGGTGTACGTGGCATGGGTGGCCGTGGTGCTGGCGCTGTATCCGCTGTGCAAGTGGGTCGCCGCGGTGAAGGCGCGCCGCAGGGACTGGTGGTTGAGCTACCTCTAGGGGGGCCCCGCCCGCGCACGGGGATGCCCGCTCAGGGCTTGATCTGGGTGGCCTGCGCGGCCAGCAGCGCGGCCTCGAGCTCGGCGATGCGGTTGCGCTGCTTGCGGTCTTCCTGGAAGCGGGCGGTCTCGTCGCGGATCACCGCCACGATGGCCTCGGGCTTGCCGGCGGCATCGTCGAGCATGGCGACCGTGAACGCGATGGACAGCTGGCGCCCCGCCTTGTCGACGGCGGGAACGCGCAGCACGTCGGAGCCGTATTTCGTGTGGCCCGTGCGCATGGTCTCGTGGTAACCGTCCCAGTGGCGCTTGCGCAGCCGCTCGGGTATGAAGATGTCCATCGACTGGCCCAGCGCCTCGGCGGCCGCGAAGCCGAACATGCGCTCGGCCCCGGCGTTCCACAGGACGATGGCCCCGGACGCGTCGGTGACGACGATCGCGTCACCGACGGCCGTGAGAAGCTTGGCCGGATCGACGGTGATGCTCATGCCGTCGATCCGCCGGCCGCCGTGCGGCGCGCCTTCACCGGGGTCGCGTCCGTCACGGCCCGCGCTCAGACCGCCTTTTCGGCGTGCAGCGCGGCGATCTGCTGCTTGGTGTAGCCGAGCGAGGCGAGCACCTCGTCGGTGTGTTCGCCCAGCAGCGGCGAACCGGTGATCGTCGGCTTCATGTCCGAGAACTTGATCGGACTGCCCACGGTCAGGTACTTGCCGCGCTCCTTGTGGTCCACTTCG
>Ga0181525_10004226_pt1 | contig 11085 bp, 10 predicted proteins | sample PEATcosm2014_Bin_48_FD_121100 | JGI IMG/M metagenome (GOLD analysis project Ga0181525, IMG submission 121100) | Peatland microbial communities from MTU Mesocosm Facility, Houghton, MI, USA - PEATcosm2014_Bin06_10_metaG | ecosystem: Environmental > Terrestrial > Soil > Wetlands > Peat | place... | reverse complement strand
TGGTGTTGAGAAAGTCTTTGATGCCCATGATCACAACCTGCGGTTCGCCCCGACGGTCGACCACGAAGCGGGTCTGCTCCAGGCGGGCGCGGCGCATGATCTGCCCCAGTTGGGTGCGGGCAGCGAGAGCGGAGATGACTTTCAGGGATGTATCGAGGGTGGCCATAATCTACTCAAACTAATTAATCAGTTCAGCACAATCTTAACATGATCTTGCAGTCCTAAGAAGGATGGGGTTGCGGGATTCCCAGGGTTAGGAAAGGACGCGAAACATGGGGCACCCGGCGCGGATCAAGGCAGGCGCTGTCTGATGCATTTGACTTCTCGCATTTCCCCTTGACATTTCGCCTTCCCTTCGCCAACAATACGGGCATGGCGATTACACGCAGGCAGCGCGAAGTGTATGACTTTATCTCCCGCTTCGTGGCGGAGCATGGGTACTCTCCGTCGTTTGAAGAGATTGGCAACGGGCTGGACCTGAACTCGCTGGCGACTGTGCACAAGCACATCACCAACTTGGAGAAGAAGGGACTGCTGACCCGCGACTACAACCGCAGCCGCTCCATCGACCTGCTGCCGCCCAAGGGACGGCTCAAGCAGGCTATGAGCGTGAACACCGGGCTGGTGCTGCCGCTGCTGGGGCGCATTGCCGCCGGCCAGCCGATTGAGGCGGTGCAGAGCAACGAGACGATTTCTCTCGCCGATTTCGTACGCTCGAAGGAAGTGTTTGTGCTGGAGGTGCGTGGCGATTCCATGCAGGATGAAGCCATCCTCGACGGGGACTACGTGATGGTCGAGAAGCTGAAGACGGCGCACAATGGCGACATCGTGGTAGCGCTGGTGAACAAAGATGACGCCACGCTGAAGCGTTTTTACCGGGAAGGCGACAACATCCGCTTGCAGCCTTCGAACGTGACCATGGCGCCGATTATCGTGCCTGCCGCGTCGGTGGAAGTGCAGGGGCGCGTGATTGGGGTGTTGCGGAAGTATTAGTATTTAAAGATGCTTTCAGCTTTCAGCTGCTAGCTTCTAGCTGCTGGCTTCTAGCCAAACTAAAGCACCTAGACTGCTAAGCGCGCGAAGAACTGCCACGAACGTTGCAAGCAATACTCACACTATGCACCACCGATTTCCATTCCGAGTCCAATCGATTGTCGCTATCTGTTTATGTCTTGGCCTCGCGGCTTTTGGATTTACACAAAGCCAACCGGCCGCTGCCGCGAAGGAGAAGACTGTGACCATGCACGCAAGTGGAACGTTTGACGTGAAACTCACGCCCCAGGCTGCCGAGGACGGCGCCGACGCCGGCCTGGGAAGAATGTCGATCGATAAACAGTTTCACGGCGATCTGGAGGGAACGAGCAAGGGAGTCATGCTCTCTTCGGCGGCAACTGTCGTTAAGGGCTCCGGCGGCTACGTGGCGATGGAGCGAGTCACGGGAACGCTCAAGGGGCGCGCGGGCAGCTTCGTGCTGCAACACAGCGGCACCATGACACGGGGCACGCCGCAACTTAGCGTCACGGTTGTTCCGGACTCCGGCACCGATCAGCTAGAAGGAATCACCGGCACATTCACCATCAAAATCGATCAAGGAAAACATTCCTACGAATTCGAGTACACGCTGCCGCAGACACTCTAGGGCAGTGCCTCGTCGCCCACGATCAGTACAGATGGAAATTGACTTCAACGGCAATCTCCACGGCGGCTGGTTCGCCATCTTTCATCCCCGAATTGAACCGCCAGTTTGATACCGCGTCGACCGCTTTCCGGTCGAGGCCCATCCCCAACGGTCGAACGATCTTGATCTTTTGGGGCTGGCCCGTTTCGTCGACAACGATCGATAGAAGGGCGTTGCCCTGATACTTGGCGCGGCGAGCGGGTTCGGAAAACTCCGGGTCTTTTTGGGAGATAATTTTCGGCGGACTAACACCGCTGCCTCGTCGGAAAGGCCGCTCGCGGAGCGGTCCGGCTGTGGCTTCTTCGGATTTCGAGCTTTCCTCCGCTTTCGTTGAGACTCCCGGAATCTCCGCAAAATCCTGCGGGAAACTACACTTGCTGTATTGCTTATCACCTTCGCCGGTCAAGGCTGCGAGCACGCAGGGCTTCCAGTACTCGGGAACGAGATCGGCAAATCGATCCCTGGACGTAAGGAAAATCTCTGCCAGCGCCTTATCCGCCGAATCCGCGATTCCCGCTCCTGCGAGGTCGACCTCGATGCGCAGAGAGCGATCTGCCTTCTCGTCTTTGAAGGGTTTACTGACCTGATCATGCAAGTCCTGAAAGCGGCCGTCGAGCCACCCCATGTGAAGGCGTTTGGCATCGATCCTTAAGCGATCGCCGGATACGCGGAAATCTTCGACCTGTACGAGGCCAGAAATTGTCCAATCATCCGGCGGCGACGGCCTGATAGGGCTTCCGCTGGCGTCGTAACTCAGCCGATTACCGGAGTAGAAGCCGCGCAGGATGAGGGTCTTGCCTTGGTACTCGTCCTTGAGGTGCCGTTCGAGATCGCTTTCGGCAGAGGCGGCTGTAGGCCATAGCGCCGAAATGGCTCCCGCAATTGCGATCAGCACGGAATAGCGCAGTGAATGACGGCACGACATACCGTGGAATTGTACACAGAACGGTTATGCGGGAAGCCCTTGCGGGAAATAAATGCTTCTGAAGAGTCGACCTTGCGTCCCGTCAAAAGAAACACCCTGGGTGTTATCCCAGGGCGTTTCTCTATCTCGGAAGGCTAGAAGCCAATAGCTAGGAGCCAATAGCTAGAAGCGATTTACGCCAGATACTTGTCGAGAACCTGCGCGATGGAGTCCTTGGAGCGGTTGCCGCCAACGAGCTGCTCGACGACCTGCCCGCCCTTGAATACCAGCAGCGTGGGAATGCCGGTGATCCGGTAACGCATAGGCGTAGCGCTGTTGGAGTCTACATCCATCTTGCCGACTTTGACCCGGCCCTGATAATCCTGCGCCAGCTCGGCGACGATGGGGGCGATGGCGCGGCAGGGGCCGCACCAGGTTGCCCAGAAGTCCACCAGGACGGGCTTATCCGACTTCAAAACATCCGTGTCGAAGTTCGCATCGGTGACTTCGACGATTCCGTTGTGTGTGCCTGTTTCTGTGCCTGCCATTTTTCGTTTCTCCTCGTTGTAACGTCGCGTTGTTCGGCGGACGCTCCCATGTTTCTGGAAACAACGAGCAGTCGTAGCCGGGACCCGGACGATCTTTAACTTATTCGATCTCGATACGGTCTATAAATGCCTGACCCAATCGGGCCAACCCTTTATCGTACCACCTGCCGTTGGATGCGTGGGGAGGGGCAAAGGTCGCAAAACGAACCGGGCGGCAAAGGCCGCGGGGCAATAAAAAAGCGCCTTAGACTTTTCAGTCCAAGACGCCTCGGCAGCCCTCCCCCAGAACTGCCAAACCACGAAATGGATATTAGTGAACTACTCATTTGGTGTAAACGTCACTTTGGTAATGGGATTTTCCGGGCGTGAGAGGCGTGCCGAATCGGCAAGAGCTTCTTTGGAAGCTGTCGAAGCTACGGCTGCTTGTGCCAGCTTTGCCCAGCGTCGTTAGTGGTCCAGATTTCGGCTGTGGATGTGGTGACGCTGCCGTTGCGCGCGTCGGAGAACTGGATGCCGATTACGTCGCCGGTAAGGATTACTCCAGCGGCGGAGGGAAGCACGCGAACCCAGAGATTGCCGCCGTCAAGAGTGTGATACAAGGCGCCCGCCGAGCCTCCAGCCCAGACTTCGGCGGAATTGGAGGAGACAGAAAGGGCGCGGAAAATTGGTGCGGGAGGAGTGGGCGAAGAGGCGGAGTTCGCTGCGGTCGCCGCGTTCGATTTGGCCTTGGTATTGGCCACGTTCTTCATCGGAGATCGCACCTCGGCCGCCGATACCTGGGCCACCGAACTGGAAACGAGATTCGAACTCATGGAGCTATCCGCGGCGATGTTCACATCCAGCCAGGTCTTGCCTCCGTCGAGGGAACGCTGCAAAGCGCCGGTGTCGCCGATAGTCCAGCGTGGCGTCACTGAGCTCTGCACAAGACTGTCATCGGTGCTCAGCGCAGGCGCTAGCATCATGCTGACCGGAGCCCCCGGCTCCGCTGTGGGCTTGGCCCGAATCACCGCCTCGTTGCGGCCGTTCAGCGGCAGCGACTGCACCTGTTCGCGTTGAACGAGGCCGTCCTGAGGCCGGCTTTGTGCCGTGGTCTCGGTGGTTACTGGCGGCGCCGCGGCTGACACCTCGACGGTCGTCGAGGCACGAGGGACGAAACTCTGCTGCGCGGGAGCAGGGAGCGGATTCTGCTTTGCGGTTGCCGCGGTTGCGGGGTTTGGCGGCGCTGGAGCAAACGCAGAATTGCGTTGAGCCGTGGCGTCACGCCGGATCGGGCCGCCGATTGAAGCGCCAAAGGTCCGCATTTGCGGAACGATTCTCCTGCCCGAGGGAGACGCCTTGTCGCCCGTGAGTTCGCTTTGAGCGGGGGTAGCTGCCTTCTTTCTTTCCTCGTTTGACGCAATCGGCTTCAAAGTGCGGGTCTCGACCTCCGCCGCCGGCGGAGGTGTGGGCGAAGCTGAAGTCTGCGTGGCGCGCGGAGTCACAACTTTGTCCGCCAATTGCTCCCGCGGCTCCACGCGGATGGAGACCAGCATCTTTTCCTGGTCGTGGCGGTTCCTGTATTGCACGATTCCAACTGAGGTAACAGCAACGATTCCCGCAGCCACAAAGCCCCAGCGCAGCACGGGCCAACTGAACCACCCCGTTCGTCCCGCGTTGGCCGAGGCGGCGATTGTGACGCCTTCAGTGGCAGGCAAGGCCAAAGCAACGACTTCCCTGCAATCGCCGCAGCGCGCCAGGTGCTCCACCACATGATCCCGCTCGCGACCGGCGAGCGACCGTTCGGCAAAAGCAGTCAGCAGATCGGCATCAGGATGCGAATCCGCCGTCACACCCGTTGCCGGCTGCAATCGCTTCACCACGATTTTGGGTACGTTCTGCATTTCCAGTTTTTCGTCCGCTTTCCAGTTGCTAGCTTTTCATCTCTAGCTTTTCGCCCGCGGCGCCACCTTGGGTTCAAGAGGCAAAACTTCATTCTTCTCCGAGAACGCTCGTGCCGGGGAATCTTGCGCCAGGCTACGGCGAATATCCACCCGCAGGTCGCGCACGTCCACTTCGAGCGCCTCCTCGGCTTGGCGGCGGGTCATGCCCTGCTGCGTCAGGCCCGCCACGATCTTCTTGTGCAACGACTTGGCCAGCTTATCGACTTTGCGGCTAATGGTCGATTCATGCACCCCCAACATGCGGGCGATTTCGGCCAGCGTGCGGCCATCGAGATAATACGCCGCCAGCACCATCCGGTCTTCGCTTTCGAGCGACGCCAACGCCGCGTCGGTGGCCGATTCCAGCCGCGAGTCAGCGGAGATAACCGGCTCCGGCTCGGGAGCGGCGAACTGCCCGCCATCCTCACTCTCTTCGTCCAGGCTGACCAGGCGCTTCGTGCGGCGGTAGCGATTCACGAATTCCTGCGCGAGAACGGTGCGCAGCCAGCCTTCGAGCGATCCTCGTCCCGTGAACGACGCCAGCTTCGAAACGCGTTCGCCTTCGCGCGTGGTAGTGCCGTAAAGCTCGGCATAAAGACTGTCGGCGAGATCGCGAGCGGCGGAATCCTCGCGCGCGATGCGCAGCGCCGATTGATACAGCTTTTCGCGATAGCGCGTCAGAAAAACTTCCCATGCAGAGTTGTGGCCCGCGGCACAGGCTCGGGCAAGCGCAAGTTCCTCCACGCGCAGCGTCAGTAAAAAAGTGCGCGCCTCCGCTTCGGTGTTCCCCGCTGGCAAATACTTCGTGGCCACGTCGCAAAGAATCGCGGAGAAAGATTCGCGAGCCAGTCCGATCTGTTCGCAGCCGCTTTTGGCGTGCAACTCCGCCAGCAATTCGGTAACTGCCGATTGCACTGCGGCGGAGATCGGTTTTGTGGCGCGCATGTAGAAGAGAGAGAAGACGGCTACAACCAACCTTACGACGAACTCTGACCCGATGCTATCAATTCATTAGACACTTGCAATGCAAATTTTGGCCGCAAGCCCTGATTTCTTTTTCGTTCTTCGGGAGAATCGAGTCGGGCGGTGCGCTCCGTGGAGCCGAGCACAGGCCTCCTGGGACCGGGGCGCACCGCCCGCGCGGGGGAGGAAAAACGATGCGTCCGAGACTGTTTGTCGCATTGGCGGTGTTGCTGGTGGTGGCCGGAATGGTTTGCCTGAACCAGCGGCCGGTTGAGGCCGGGGAGCAGCCTGCTACCTCCGGCTACAAAGTGCTGGAGCCGATCCGGCATGGGAGTTTAACTGTGTTTCCCGTGGTGGCTTATAAGTCGTATCCCACGAGCGAATTTCTCACGCTGGATGAAGGCTTGCGCTCGGGGGAAGTGGAGGTCACTGAGTATGGAAATGTTCGCGGGTTGGTGCGGCGTCGTCCGCTGCCTGCGGTGCAGGTGCAAAGCGCTGAGGTGAACCGGCTGGTGCTGATCAACAACTCGAAGCGGCCGCTGTTGTTGCTGGCGGGTGAGATTGTCACGGGAGGCAAGCAGGACCGCGTCATCGGAAAAGATCGCATCGTGCCGGCGGAAAGCGATCCCGTGGATCTGAGCGTGTTTTGCGTAGAACCGGGCCGCTGGACCGCCAGCAGCGACCACTTCGCTACGTCGGGAGCGACCTACGCGGGCAATGTCGGAGGTCCGATGCACGGGGCGGTAGCGGGCGCAGTAATGGCCCAGCCGTCGGTGCGTGCCAAGGCCATGGGCGATAAAGATCAGAGCCAGGTTTGGGCGGAGGTGAGGAAGCAGCAACAGGCTATGACGACGGTCGAAGTATCCGGGGAAGCCCCAACCTCGAGCACCCAAGAAATTCAATCAACCACTTCCTACGCGCGTGTGATGGAAAACAAAGACGTCAAAGAAAAAGTGGACGCGATTGCCGCGCCCATCGAACACAATTACGAAAGCCTGATCAAGCAACTGCGCGATCGCAAAGCTGTCGGGGTTGTGGTTGCGGTGAACGCGCGCATCATCTGGGCCGATCTTTTCGCCAGCACCGAGCTGTTGGAAAAATACTGGCCCAAGCTGGTGCGCTCCTATGCCTCAGAAGCGGTGGTGAGCCGCGCCAAAGGCGGCGAGGCCAGCCAGTCCCAGGCCGAGGTATTTCTAGCGGACATGGAAGGACGCCGCGAAACCATCGAGAGCGAACCGGGCGTCTACCGGCAGAAAGAAGTCAACGGCGATGGATTCAAAGCGTTCTCACTGACATCGCTGCTGCCGAAGACCGGCTTCGAGGTGCACGTGGCGAAGATGGCAGAATAAAAACAGTGGCCAGTGGTCAGTGGCTAGTGGTCAGTGAAACCGCGCTGATTTGCGCTGATTACTGGCCACTGGCCACTGAAGTCTGATACCAGTTCCGCCAGGCGGCGGAGTCGTTCGGCAGATGCTGCTTGGTAATGTCGGCCAGCGCCTGAAATGCCCACGCTTGAGTCTGGGCATCGAGCGCGGGATCGTCGGAATAATTGATCAGCCGCGGTACCGCGATGAGCCGCTGCTGATGGCTCAACATGCCGGATTCCGCCAGGCCGCATGCGGCGCGCTCCCGCACAATTGGAGAAGCATCATTGTGCAGGGCCTCGAGCAGAGGCTCGATGGTTTGAGTTGTCCCCACCAGGGCCAACCCTTCGACGGCCCACCGGCGTGAGTCTTCATCCTGATCTCTCTCAATATCTTTGCCGGAATCTTTCAGGTGCGAAGCCAGCACTCGCACGACGCGGTCGCTCTGGACCCCGCGATTGCCCAGCAAACCCAAAGCCCAAAGCGCCCAAATCTTCTTCGCATGATCTCGACTGTCGGCTTGACGGACAAGCCCATCCACCGTAGCGTCATTCTTGCTGAGTCCGTAAGCCGCAAGCTGCACCTCGATGGCGGAAGCGCGCACGCTCTCGTCGCTGGAGTTGAGCGCGACCGTGGTGAGGTCTCCCAATTGCGAATCCCATTGCAGATGGCCGCGCCAGGTATCGACTCGCGCCTCGACCTGAGTTTCGATCTGGTCCGCATTTTCATCGGAGTGGCTGACCGCGCGTTCCATGAGGATCTCAGCCTGCTTCTGCGGCTGCTGCCGGTCCAGATCAGGATCAGAATGAGGAATATGCGAACTCTTCTGCGGCGCGAAAATACTGGCAGCTTTTCCCCACAACGCCGCGGCTCCCCCGCCCGAGACCATGATCGCCAGCCCCACCCCTAACAGGATCGCCGCGAATTGTGTCCAATGCAGCCGGGCAGACGCCGGTTGCTTAGGCGCTGCCGGTTGCGGCACTGCTGGCTCGGGCGCGGCGGGTCGAGATGCATCCATAGTAAGAGTTTAGGGACGGCCCGGAATAGGGTAAAGTTACTTCGGGACCCCGCCCTATTGAAGTGAAATGCAGTGAGATGCATGATTAGGGCGTTCGGATTTTCCATACGGCCGTGGAATACCGCGCCGCGGACCCAGAAAGTTAGCGGAAGAAACCTATCTCCGGGAAGGAATTTCATGCGCCATTGCTTACGCGTATCGCTCATCATGCTCGCCGCCGCAGTTTCGGCTGCGGCTACGCCAGGATATAAAATTGTGAGCACCTACAAGGTCGGCGGCGACGGCGGCTGGGATTATTTGATCGCCGATGCCGCTGCGCGCCGGCTTTATATTTCCCGCAGCACCCACGTCATCGTGCTCGATCTCGATTCCGGCAAAACCGTGGGCGACATCGCCGACACGCCTGGGGTTCACGGCATCGCCCTGGCGCCCGAATTGGGTCGCGGCTTCACCAGCAACGGGCGCGAAGGCACGGTCAGCATCTTCGATCTCAAGACCTTGGCGACTACTAGCAAGGTCAAGGTGGGCGATAATCCGGACGCGATTCTGTACGATCCCGCCACCAAACGCGTCTTCACCTTCAACGGTCGCAGCCAGGATTCCACCGCGATCGATGCCACCAGCGGCACGGTGCTGGGCACGATCAAACTCGATGGCAAGCCCGAATTCGCCGCCAGTGACGGCAAGGGCGGCGTGTTCGTCAACATCGAAGACAAGAGCGAGTTGACCGCGATCGATGCGAACAAATTGACCGTGAAGACGAGTTGGCCGCTCGCTCCCTGTGAGGAACCAAGCGGTCTCTCCATCGACAGAAAGAATCGCCGCCTGTTCGTGGGTTGCGACAACAAGATGATGGCCGTGGTGAATGCGGATACCGGCAAAGTGCTGGCCACGCCCGCCATCGGCGATGGCGTGGATGCAACCACCTTCGACGACGAAACCGGACTGGCATTCGCTTCCTGCGGCGAAGGCGTGTTAACCGTTGTGCGCGAGGATTCGCCAGAGAAATTCAGCGTCGCGGAAAACGTTCCGACGCAATCGGGTGCGCGCACCCTGGCGCTCGATTCAAAAACACACAATGTGTACGTGGTGACCGCGAAGATGGCCCCGCCGCCCGCGCCCACGGCGGATAATCCGCATCCCCGCCGCACCGCCTTGCCCGACACTTTTGTGGTCCTGGTGGTGGGCAAGTAAAGAGTTCATCCTGGAGAGGACATGAAGTAACACGAAGGCCGGGTTTCACAGGTTTCCTTGGTGTAACTTCGTGTCCTTCGTGGTTCAGTTTTATTCCGCTGAATAGAACGACCGTTCGGTTGTCAGATTGACAGCTTGCCGTGTATCATCGCTGCACTCTCAAGCCCGATTCCTCCGTTTTTATTCGGTCATCTAACTTGCTCTGGGCTTTCAGGTTTTGCATATGACGACTTCGGACGACAAGTTCTACCACGCGCGAGTCACGAAGCGCGTCGACTTCGCGCCCGACCTGTGGATGCTCCGCATTCAGGCCGGAGAACATTTCAACTTTCTCCCCGGCCAATACGCCACGCTTGGCCTGGAAGAGGGCGGCAAGCGCATCGAGCGCCCTTATTCGATTGCCTCGTCGCCGTCGGAAGCCGAGGTGGAATTTTTCTTCGAACTCGTGCCCGAGGGAGCGCTTACTCCCAAGCTGCACAAACTCCAACCCGGCGACCAATTGCTCATGCGCAAAGCCCCCAAGGGACGCTTCACCCTCGAGACCACCAACGGCCGCAGCCATCACCTGCTGGTCTCAACCGTGACCGGCGTCGCCCCGTTCGTCAGTTTCGTCCGCACACTCTCGAAGGATTGGAAAGAAGGCCGCTTCGATGGCTCGCACAAGCTATATCTGCTGAATGGCGCCAGCCGCCCCTGGGAGTTCGGCTACAAAGACGAGTTGCTCCGCTTCGCCGAAGAACTGCCCTGGCTCAAGTATGTTCCCACAGTAAGCCGCCCGTGGGATCACGCCGACTGGCCCGGCGAAATCGGCCGCGCCGATGACATCCTGCGCAAATATGCCGACTCCTGGGGGCTCGACGCCAGCAACACTCACGCCTACCTCTGCGGTCATCCTGACATGATCGCCAACAGCAAAGCCATCCTCAAGCGCCGCGGCTTCCTCGACAAGACCGCCATCAAAGAAGAAATCTACTGGATCCCGGCCAAATAGCCCCGTGTGGAACGGACACTCCCTTCGGCTTCGCTCAGGGCAGGCTCTGTCCGTTGCTTTTGATCTTGATTTTGACCCTGGGTTGCTTGCACCTCAGTCCCCGCCCGCACCAGCAGCCACCGCTGCCAAACCGGCGGCCGACTTCGGCGCTTCCTCGACCAGCACTCCCACCCCCGCCCCCAATTCCAGCACCACACTCAGTTCATCCCGTGTAAACGCATCCGCATCTGCCCGGTAAAGCGCCAACACCGCAACCACACCAGATTTGCCTTCCAGCGGCACGGCCAGCGCCGAACGCAACGTGCTGTACTTGCCCGGATCGTTCAAGTACCCCGGCTCGACCGACGGATTCCCATTCATTATCGCCTTCGCGTTCTGCACCACCCATCCCGACAACCCCTCACCCACAGGAATCCTCAACCCAGAAAACAGCTGGAAATTTTCCCCGCTCACCAACTCCGCAACCAAAACTTTATTCTTCAAAACGTAAACTGCCATCGCATCAT